>NPIF01000938.1_pt2 | contig 53599 bp, 48 predicted proteins | sample 8637461 | NCBI WGS metagenome assembly NPIF01 (sample SAMN07420641, study PRJNA396082) | bioreactor metagenome | isolation source: sample BR12 brine-fed electro-methanogenic bioreactor BR | place: Japan: Kochi | collected 2016-12-09
GGCGTCGTCAAGAACCTCGGCAGCCCGACGGAAACCTCACATGCGAGACAGCAGTTGGGGAGGCGTGAATCCAGGACTCCGGGCTTCCTGTGCAAAACAAGACCCGAGTGTCCGGCACACGACTCGGCTCGATCAGCTCGAGGAGAGGAACTCTCTCGTTCGTTTGATCGCCGCGCGCAGCTCCTCGAAGCCGTCACGCCCCATCGCGAAGCGCAGCGCGATCGCGGGCGGCGCGCTCAGTGACGCCTTGACGTAGGCCGCGCGCGAACGCCACCCCGGCCGGATCAGGTTGTAGGTCACCGTGTCGCGCGTCGACTTGGTCCAGCGGAACTTCCACGAGTCGGAGCCGCGGAGGAGGTTCATCTCCGTGACGCCGGACTCGATCAGCTTCTCGATGACGACGCCGGTCATGTAGTGCCCGGGCGACCAGCGGTGGTAACGCGGCGAGAAGCCCATCTGGTAGCCGTAGTAGGTCTTGCCGTAGAGGAAGCCGTAGTGCGTCGCGATCGGCTCGCCCTCGACGTAGAGCAGCCAGAAGTGGAGCATGCCGTCCGGGCTCAGGCGCTCGGCCAGGTCCCGGTGGAAGGCCATGTAGTCCTTCTTCTTGAAGTTGCCGCCGCGGTCCGTCGCCTCCATGCGCTCCTGGTGCAACCGGCCGAGCGCGACCATCGCGTCCCCGACGCCGACCTCGGTCCCGACGCGGCGCCACTCGACCTTGAGCTCGCGCTGAATCTTCCGGCGGTAGCGGCGAAGCTGGTGCCGGAAGTGCGAGTTCCGGCTCATCAGGTAGGTCTCGAAGTCGTCCGGCAGCTCGACGAAGGGGCAGGTCCCGCGGCGATCGACCTTGATCTCGAGCCCACCGAGCTTCTCCCACACGCGCGCGATGCGCGGCAGCGAGCCCGCCGGCTCGAGCTCGGAGAGCTCGGCGTACTCCCACGACTCGTCCGCGAGCAGGTGCGGCGCGACCGCACGCGCGACCGCGTCCTCGTAGCCGGGCTCGACGAGCACGTCGAGGAAGTCGGGGTTGACGACGTCGGCGTAGCCGACGTTGCGCAGCACGGAGACGGTCCCGAGGCGCAGGCTCCGCACCTCGATGTAGAAGGGCAGGATCGCGACGACACGCGCGTCGCGCTCGCGCACGACGAACACGCGGGGCTGGCGCTGCCGGCGGAAGTGCTCCCACCACGTCGAGAGGAAGTTCCAGCTCACGAAGACGTTGCGCGTGCGGGCCCGCTCCTCGAGCTCGATCCACGCGTCGCGCAACGCCAGGAGCGGCGCTTCTTCGACCGTCAGTTCAGCGTGCTGCGCCATCGGCGCTTCTCCCTTTGAGTAGCTCACGATAGAGCGCCTCGGTCCGCGAGACCAGAGCGTCGAGGGTGTACTCGCTGCGCGCGCGCGACTGCGCCCTCAAGCGCAGCGCCGCGCAGCGGGGCCCGCCCTCGAGCAGACTCGTGATCTCGGCGCGCAAGAGCTCCACCTCCCCTGCGGGGACGAGCGCGCCGGCCGCGCCTCCCTCGAGGCACTCCGCGTTGCCGCCGACCCGGGTCGCCACGATCAGCCGCCCCGCCGCCATCGCTTCGAGCAGCGCGTTGCTCATGCCCTCCGAGTGGGACGGCAGCACGTAGAGCTCGAGCGCAGCGAGCAGGTCCGGCACCTCGTCGACCGGCCCGGGGAAGTGCACGCGATCGCCGAACTCGCGCGCCTCCGCCCGCATGCGCAGACCTTGGCCGTACTCGCTGCCGGCGGCGCCGGCGAGTACGAGGTGCAGCTTCGGGTCCCGCTCGAGGAGCGGCGCCATCGCCGCGAGCAGGTCGGACTGCCCCTTGACCGGCTTGATCGTGCCGACGGCGCCGACGAGGCGCGCGTCCTCGGGGACGCCGAGGCGGGCGCGGAACGCCGCCGCGTCCCCCGCCGCGTAGCGCGCGACGTCCACGCCATTCGGGATCACCGTGATCTTGCGGCGCGCGCCACGCTCGTTCTCCGCGGTGAACGCCGCAACTTCCTCGGAGTTCGGCACGATGCGCCCGACGAGCCAGTTCGTCCACGAGTAGCCACGAATGTGATGCGGCTTGTGTTTCTTGAGCGCGCGCCGCGTCGTCACGACCGCCCGCGGGAAGCCGAGTCGCGCCGCGAGCATGCCGTAGACATCCGCGTCGAAGAGGAAGGTGTGGACGATCTCGATCCGCTCGCGCCGGACTAGACCGGCGAGGCCGAGCAGGCGGCACAACGCGCCAAAGTTACGCAAGGGGCCGCGGATCCCGAGCTCGTGCACGTCGAGCCCTTCGGCGCGGAGCCGTTCGCCGAGCTCCCCGGCGTCGCCGAGTACCGCGATGCGCGCGTCGACGCGCCCGCCCGCTCGAAGCTGGCGCGCCAGCGTGGCGACCGCGAGCTCCGTCCCGCCCGTCCCGAGCGAGCCGGTCAGGAGGAGCACGCGAGGCCCGCTCACCGGCGCTCCGCGGTCTTGCCGGCCTTGTCGGTCTTGTCGAGCTCGGAGACGACGAAGCGGCGTTTGCCCGAGCCGAGGCGCTCGATGCGCTCCACCTCCTCGAGATCGAAGCGCATCGACGGCCCGAGCTGCTCCCNNCCCGGAGCGTGGCGAGCAGCGCGTCGCGCCGGGCGCTGTCGTAGCCCTCCCCCGGCTCGACCTTGATCGCGAGGTGATCGAGCGCGTCCTGGACCACCTGGAACTGGCGGATCGACGCGTCCTGCGGCCTGAAGATCAGCGTGAAGAAGGTCCCGCCGAACGCGCGCCCCTCCGGCGTGACGACGACGTCGAGCGAGCGCCCCTCGACGCTCGCGAGACGCGTCCAGGGCCGCCCGCCGGCAGGCGGCTCGCCCCCGGGGAGCGCGAGGTCGCCGATGCGGTAGCGGATCAACGGCATCACCCGTCCGTCGAGGTCGGTGATCACCATCTCCTGCGGCCCTCCCGGCGTCTCCGGCGGGAGCAGCTCGATCAGCACGCGCATGTCGGAGACGAGCAGGCCGTCGCCGTCGGGATCGTCGCCCGCGATCATGCCGAACTCGCGCGCCGCGTAGCGGTTACGCACCGGCGCGCCGAAGAGCTCCTCGAGCTCGGCGCGCACGGCCGGGAAGAGCGCCTCGGCCGAGGTGAAGATCACCCGCACGCCGAGCTCGCGGCACGCAGCGCGTCCCATCCGCTGCGCCATGTGCAGGAGGATCGACGGGTAGGAGGAGATCACTTCGGGGCGGAAGCGCCGGAGCGCTTCGCGGTAGGCGCCGAGCTCGTCGTCGCCGACGCCGTAGACCGAAAGGAAGAGCCGGTTGGCGAAGCGGTCGTAGAGGCGCGAGGCCCGGGAGGGCTTCGTCTCGAGCGACGCGCCCCAGAGCACGGCGGTGCGCGTGCCGGGCACGACGCCGTCCCACCACTCGGTGAGGCGCCCCGCGGCGCGGCGGCAGTCGTGGGTCTCGAGATCGACCTCGAACCAGACGTTCGTGCCGGTCGAACCGCCGGTGGACTTCAGCGTGGTGCGGCCCGGAGGCGGGGCGCTGCTCATCATGGCCTCGCGCCGGGCGTTGATGATCCCCTTCGTCAGGAGCGGAAGGCGCGCGAGCGCCTCCTCCCCCACGAGCTCCTCACGCGCGAGGCCGGCCGCGTCGATCACCTCGCGGTAGTAGGGCACGGTGTCGTAGGCGTGGGTGAGCAGCGCAGTGACGCGCTCGCGGCGCCAATCGAGAAGGCGCTCGCGCGACCAGCCGTCCATCTCCTGGTACTGCCGGAGACGCGCGTGATAGTGACGCCCGCTCCGCCACGCGATCGCGCGGTCGAGCAGCGAGACGAGCGGCCGGATCACGACTCCTCCTCGGCGCCCGGGGGTCTCCCACCCGAGGGACGCACGAAGCGGCGGTAGAGCCAGATCGCCTTGATCGGGATCTCCATCAGGCGATTGCCGCGGTTGCGCTCGATCTTGAGCGCGAACGAGAGCACCCACGGCCAACGCTTGCGCGAACCGCGGAAGTACGAGCTGCCGGAGAGGCGGCCGATGTGCGCGGGGTTCGTCCCCTGGTAGTTCTGCGGCTGCTTCATCCGCGACGGCAGCGTCGCGGCGAGATAGCCGCACTCCTCGAGCAGCGCGAAGGCTTCCGGGCAGGTGCCGCCGTTCGGCCAGCACATGAAGCGCACCTCGCGGCCGGTGATCGCCTCGAGGGCCTCGCGGGATCCGCGCAGCTCCTCGATCAAGCGCGCGCGGAACGCGGCGTCACTCTCCGGCTCGGCCTCGGGAGGATGCTCGGCGCGATGCTCTTCGGCGAGCGCCAAGAGCTCCTCTTTCCACGAGGCGCGCTCGAAGAACGCCGTGCCCCCCGCCTCGGCGACGTGGGCGACGAGCCTCTCTTCGAGCCCCGGATCCGGCTCGACCGCCTTGCGCGAGAGCGCGAGGTGGTTCTCGTAGACCGGCGCGCCCCACGGGATGTCGTTCTCGTCGATCTCCTGGAACCAACGCGGCTTCCTCGCGACGTTCCGGTTCCACCACATCCAGCGCAGCTCGCGCAGTTTGATCCCCGGGTGGTGGAAGGTCTTGATCTTCGTCGAGGTCGGGAGCCAGGTGTGGGTCCGCCCGTGGGACTGGATGTCGAGCACGCCGCTCTCGGCGGCCGCGCGCAGCTCGGCGCGGTTCATGTAGCCGAACGCGTCGAGTGCGTCTTCGCTGATCCGACCCTCCCAGACGTCGCGCAACGTCGCGCGCGGCGTGTCGCCGTCCTCGACGAAGTCGGCCGGCACGAAGACCGTGCCGGTGAAGCCGTAGCGCTCGAGCAGCGGCGCGGCGTAGACCCAGTTGTCGAGGTAGCCGTCGTCGAAGGTAAGCACGACCGGCTTTTTCGGCAGGGGCACGCCTTCGCTGAGGTGCGCGTGGAGCTGGCCGAGCGTGACCGTCTCGTATCCCTTGCGCTTCAGGTACGCGAGGTAGCCCTCGAACTGGTGCGGCGCGCACCACACGCTGAAGGTGCGCGGCCGATCGGCGCGGAAGCCGACCACCGAGTGCAGCATGAAGACCGGGGTCTTGACCGGTGAGTACTCGAACGCGAACACACTCGCGAGGAGTAGCCCACCGACGATGCCGAGCCAGCCGCCGGGGCCGGTGCCGCCGTACACGGCGACACAGCCGACCGCCGCGATCGCGAGGCCCGAGAGCCCGAGCGCACGCCGCGCCCCGGGCTTCACGCGCCGCCCTTTCCTGGCCGGGGCATTCTTCGCGCCGGGTTGCCGAAGACGAAGTCCCCCTCGCCGACATCACGAAGCACGACGGCGCCGGGCCCAACCTGAGCGAACGCGCCGAGGTTCACTCCCGGGACGATCGTCGCGTTGGTCTGAATCTCGACGCCGGGGCCCAGCGTGACGTTGCCGGTGATGTTCACGCCCGGAGCCACCGTGCTGTAGACCCCGATCACGCAGTCGTGGCCGACGGTCGCGTTGAGGTTCAGCGTCGTGTGGGCCTCGATCCTCGTGTCGTAGGCGACGACGACGCCGGCGCCGACGATCGCGCCCGCCTCGACCTTCGTGCCCGTGCCGAGGATCGCGCTCGGGTGGATTGCGCTGGCGAAGCGCACGCCGGCCGCCGCGAGGCGCGTTGCCAGCGCCTCCTTGCCGCGCGCCGACGCGATCGCGAGGATCGCCGGGAGCTCGGTGTTCTCCTCGAGCCAGGCGCTCTTGCCGAGCACCGGCAGCCCCGCGAAGGTGTCACCCTCGAAGGCGTCGTCGACGAAGCCGGCGACGTCGGGCGCCGCGAGCCCGGCTTCGGCCCGCGCGCGGAGGATCTCGAGCGTACCGCGGCCATGGCCGCCCGTACCGAGGATGACCACCCGCTCGCTCATACCTGCTGCTCCTCGCTGGCCACGCCTTGCTTTTCCGCCTCGAGCTCGGCCCGCCGCCGCTTCCAGTAGTCCGCGTCCGCGATCTGGTCCGAGCCGGCGAGCACGGACGGGATCGTCTTGAGGATCGTCCACACGTCGGTGACGAACGAGAGCCGGTCGATGTACTCGACGTCGAGGCGGATGCGCTCGGGCCACGCGATCGCGTTGCGCCCGTTGACCTGGGCCCAGCCCGTGATTCCGGGCCGCACGGTCAGGCGGCGGCGCTGGGTCGCGTCGTAGAGCTCCGCCTGGTAGTCGAGGCCGGGGCGCGGGCCGACGATGCTCATGTCGCCGCGCACGACGTCGAAGATCTGCGTGAGCTCGTCGAGCGAGAGCTTGCGGATGATGCGGCCGACACGCGTGATGCGGCTGTCGTTCCTCTCGACGAGGATGCCGGCGCCCTTGTGCTCCGCGCCGATGCACATCGAGCGGAACTTCGTCAGCTTGAACGGCTTGCCTCCGCGCCCGATCCGCACCTGGCGGTAGACGGCGGGACCCGGATCGTCGAGCTTGATCAGGAGCGCGATCAAGAGCATCAGCGGGCCGAAGACCAGCAGCACGACCGCCGCGATCGCGAGATCGAGCGCACGCTTGCCGAACGCGACGTAGAGGCTCCGGCGCGGACCGCGCACTCCGTCCATGGAATAGGGCAGATCCTTCATCGCCTCAGTCTCCCAACGTCTCTGTCTCCCACGCGCGCTTCCGGGAGCGCGAGGGGCGCCGCCGGGAAGACGACGAGGCGCCCGCCGTCGGGGTGCCGCTCCACGAGGCGCCGCAGGACGCCCTCCCAGGCGCGCTCGTGTGGATAACCCGGCCAGAACGACTTGCGCACGTCGTGCTCTGAGAGCGTCGGCGCGAAGACGATGAGCTCGCGCCCTTCGAGGTAGGGCCGCTCGACCGGGTCGCGGTAGATGCGCATCCGCGGCCCGTGCACGCTGTGGTAGCCGCGCCCCTTCGGACACGCGGCCGCGACGATGACCGTCCCGCCCTCGCGCACCGGCGCCGGGTCGCAGCAGCGGTAGGCGTTGAACGCGTTGCCAACCTGGAGGAGCTCCGCGTCCTTCGGGTAGGCCCCGAGCACGCAGGCGTCCGCGCCGGGGTTGACCGGGGTACGGAAGACCTCGCGGCCGAGCTCGACGGCGCGGCGGTGCGCGGTGACCGGGTGGCCGTAGAAGTGGCCGAGCGCCTCGCGGCGCGCGCCGGGCACAATGTTGACGACGGCCATCAGGCCGGCCGCGAGCGCGATCTCCTCCATCTCCGCCCGGGCGCGGTTGCCCTCGACGACGCCGAGTCCGGCGCCGGAGAGCCCGGTGACCGCGGGGCGATGGTTCGTCTCGAGGGTCTCGATGCCGGCGAGCCCCGGGAGCACGATCTTGCCCCCGCCCCCGAAGCCCGCGTACGGATGCGGGACGACCGAGCCGACGGCGAGCTTGACCTCGGCCTCGACGAAGAGGGAGTTGACGTGGATCGGGATGCCGCTCCTCGAGACGCCGAGGTCGGTGAGGTTCTCGTAGGGGTGGTGGTTCCAGACGTCGCAGGAGTCCATCACCCGCGCGCCGAGCTTGAGCGTGAGCTCCTCGCGAGAGAGCGGGCCGTGCCCGCCGAGCGCGACGAGCACCGTCACGCGCTCCGGGGGGATCCCGCCGGCAGCGAGGCGGTCGAGCAGAGCGTCGAGCACCGGCCCCGCGGCGGCTGGCCGCGTGATGTCCTCGACGGCGATCGCGGCGCTCTTCGCGCCGCGCGCGAGCTCCTCGACCGGCGGCGCGTCGATCGGCGCCGCGAGGGCCTCCTCGAGCGAGGGGCCGCGCCCCCCGACGATCTCCGCGCACTCGACCGTCCAGCCCGCGGGCAACGGCAGGCTGCGCTCCTCTTCGAGCAGCCACGCGCCCCACGGGATGCGGATCGTCTCCTGCTCCGGCCCCATCACCTCCCTCCTCCATCCTTGGATTCTCTTTGAAGCGAAGATGCCTCCGGCGCCGCCTCCGCGCCAGCGTTCGGCCCGCCGGCGAGCTCGGCGAAGACACCGGCGAGACGCGCGGCGAGTGCGCTCCGCTGGTAATGCTCGAGGATGTAGGCGCGTCCCGCCTCACCCATGCGCCGCCGCGCCTCCTCGGGCATCGCGGCGAGCTCGCGGATCGCTCCCGCGAGTTGCTCCGGCTGCTCGGGGGGCACGACGAGGCCGCAGCCGGCTTCGCGCACGAGGGTCGCCATCTCGCCCTCGGCGCCGACGATCACGGGCCGCCCGGCGGCGAGGTAGTCGAAGATCTTGTTCGCGAGCACCATGCGCTGGAACGGCACGTCCCAGGTGACGACGATCGTCGCGCTCGCGCGGCACAGCTCGGCGAAGGCCTCCTGCTTCGGCCGCGCGTCGAGGAAGCTGACCTTGGTCAGCCCCTCGTCCGCCGCACGCTGGCGCAACGCGTCGCGCTCGTCCCCGTCGCCGATGAAGACGATCTCGACGGGGTCGTCGGCCAGGAGGCGCGCGGCGTCGAGGATCTGCCCGAGCCCGTTCCAGCGCCCGTGCGCGCCGCAGTAGACGATGCGGCAGGGCGGATCCGGCGCGGGCTCCGGCCGCGCGACGTCGAGCATCCAGTCGTCGACCCCGTTCGGCACGAAGAGGAGCTTCGCTTCGGGCACGCCCTCTTCCCTCAGCCCGTCCCCGATACCGCGCGTGACCGCGACGACGCGGGAGGCGTGCCGGTAGAAGTGCCGGGCGAGCGCGTTGGCGAGGCGGGTCGGCCAGGCGCGCTCGCTGAGCACGCCGGCGACGACCGCCGACTGCGGCCAGAGGTCGCGCAGCTCGAAGAGCCACGGGCACCGCCGCAGGAAGGACACGACGCGCCCGGGGAGCCCGACGGTCAGCGGGGTCGAGGACGCGTAGATCACGTCGGGCCGGCCTCCGCGGAAGAGGCCGACCAGGCTCGCCGTCGCGGCGTAGCTCAGGAAGTTCAGGAGACGCTTCTTGAAGGAGCCGCGGATGCCGGCGTAGGACCACACCCGCAACACCCTGATGCCATCGACCTCTTCCGCCACCGAGAGCCGCCGCCGGTACTTCTCCGGCACGCTGAGGGTCTTGTGGTTGACGGCGCCGGTGACGACGGTGACCTCGTGCCCGGCGCGCACCCACGCCCTCGCGAACTGGTACGGCCGCGAGCCGCCCGGCTCGTGCGGGAGGTTGAAGTACTGGACGAAGTAGAGAATCCGCATCGCTTCGTGCCGCCCCTCAGCTCCGGAGCTCGACGACGGCGTCGGCCTCGTCGAGCGTGCCGCCGACTTCCTTCCGCGCCTCGGCGAGGAACTTGTGGAAGGGTCCCTCGCGCCGGTCGGGGTCGTTGTGCTCGAGGAAGCGCTTCCCCTTGTCGCCCGCGTCGCGCGTCGCCGGGAGCAGCACGCGCCGCGCCGCGACCGCGTCGAGGGTCACCGGGTCGTCCGAGGCGAGCACGACGCCCGGACGCGCGGACAGCTCCGGTGCGGTCCGCGAGCCGAAGCCGATCCACTCCGCCGTCACGACGTTCAGGTCGGGCCGGCGCACCGTGCGCATCCAGTGCCCGAGCGCTCCGCCCGTGTGCTCGAAGTCGATCGCGTCCTCCTCGCGGATCATCCGGTGCATCACGCGGCGCACGGCGCCGCCCTTCTTCTTCGCCCAGCGCCACGTCGCGTGGGACGATTTCATGCCGATGTAGTGGGTGTTGAAGTAGCCCGCCGGCTCGGGACCCTGGAAGCCGCAGGTCATGTCGACGATGCCCATCAGGTTCTTGATCGACGCGGTGACTCCGGCGTAGCGGCTGTGGTGGTTGAGCGAGGAGATGTTGACCATCCGCAGCGGTTGCCCGCTCGGGCTGCCCTCCTCGAGCACGCCGTCGCGCAAGTCGATCAGCGCGCCGCTGTGCGGGGAGCGGAACACGGGCCAGGTCATCGCGCAGCGCTGACCCTCCGGCGTGACATGGCACTCGTCGAGCCACCAGCGGTAGCCCTCCTGGGCCCCTGGCTCCGTCACGCGCACACCGCCGCCCGCGTCGCCCTGCCACGGCTCGGGGTTCGGCCCCGCGTCGCGCCAGTGCACCCGGGAGATCGGGTGCCCAGCCGCGGCGAACTCGTCGACGAGCCCGGCGAGGTGCACGCGCCCGTTCGGGTCGTCCGTGGTCCACCCGCGCGAGTCGAGCGTCTTGAAGTGGTGGTTGTCCGCCACGATGATCTCGCCGCGGAAACCGCCCGGGCGCTCGAGTACGGCGCGAATCATTTCGGCGAGGACGTCGGTGTTCGTCATCCCCTGCGCGTACCACTGCGAGTTCACCTTGAACAGGACGACGTCCTCGGGCCCGAACAGGCTCTCGGCGCCGCCCCAGGCGTCGAGCGCGGCGCGCGCATTCGACTCCGGCGCGCCGGTCTTCGCGAGCGCGACGCGGCGCGAGGTCTCCGGCAGCGCGCCATGCGCACACGGCTCCGCCGCGCCCTCGGGCGCGGACGCGTCCTCCTCGTCACGGCCACAGGCCGTGGCGGCAAGCAACATGCCGGTCACCCCCAAGAATCGACGGCGCGACGGTCCTTCGTGCTGGGTCATCGACCGCTCCTCCTCTTGCAGCCAGCGACCCCGCCTCGCCCCCCCTGCGCGGCCCTCCTCCCAGGCCGCGCTGCACTACGTGGCGAAGCTCGCGAGTGTTCTCTCCGGGAAATCCTCCAGGCGGAGCTCGTCCTCGCGGACGGGCGACCCGAGCGCCCAGCGCTCGAGCAGGAGCTCCGTACTCAGCATAGCGACGAACGCCATCGTCTCACGTTCTCCGAGCGGACGGCCCGCCATCGCCTTGTCGACGAGGCGCCGCACGCGCGGCGGGTCGAAGAGCCCGCTCGCGCTCAGCCGGTCCACAGAGAACGCCTCCTCGGCGATCTCGCGCCCGATGCCGCGGGTGAAGCTGCGGACGTTCGGCGCGATGTAGGGCCTCTTGTGCCGCTCGAGCACGCCAGGGGGCACGAGGTCGCGGTGCGCCTCGCGCAGGATCCACTTCTCGGCGAGTCCGCGCAGCTTGAGCCGCGGGTCGAGGCGTTGCCCAAACTCGACGACGCGGTGGTCGAGGAACGGGTAACGGCCTTCGACCGACTGGCCGAGGCTCATGCGATCGCCCTGGGACGCGAGCAGGTGGCCGGCGAGGAAGACCCGCGACTCGAGGTACTCGGCGCGCGCAAGCGGGTCCCGCCCGGCGAGCGACTCGGCGAAGCCGGCGAGGATCTCCTCGGCGGGGTCGCTGTCGGCGAGCTCCGCCTTGAGCGCGGCGGAGTAGAAGCCGCGGTTCTTGTGCCCGTTGCGCCAGGTCGGCCGGTGCGAGAAGCCCGGGTCCTCCGGGCGGTCGATCCCCTCGCGGTAGAACGCCTCGAAGAACGCCACCGCGCGCTGGCCCGCTCCGGGCGCGAAGGGGTAGAGCTTGCGCAGGAGCGCCGGGCGCAGCTTCGACTCCGGGCGCCGGCCCCACCAGGCCCGGATCTTCGTCTCCTTGAACAGGTCGTAGCCGCCGAAGATCTCGTCGGCGCCCTCGCCGGTCAGGACGACCTTCCGCTTGCGCGAGCGCACGAGTCCCGCGAGCAGGTAGAGCGGAACGGGCGCCGTGCGCAGGATCGGCTTCTCAGCGCAGGCGACGACCGCGGGGAAAGCCTCGGCGATGTCCTCGTAGCCCACTTCGATCGCGTGGTGCTCGGTGCCGAGCGCACGCACGGCCTCCGACTGCTCGGCGCTCTCGTCGTACTCGCGGTCCGAAAAAGCGATCGAGTAGGTCTCGAGCGGCGTGTCGGTCACCGAGCGCACGAGCGCGGTCGCGACCGTCGAGTCGAGTCCCCCGGAGAGGTAGGCGCCGACGGTGACGTCCGCGCGCAAGCGCAGGCGCACCGAGTCCTCGAGCAAGGCGCGCAGCTCCTCCGCCGCCGCGCGCTCGTCGCGGATGCGCTCGGCGGCGGGGGGCGGCACGGGGATCTCCCAGTACGGCTCGACACGGGGGCTGCCGCCCTGCTCGAGCACGAGAGTGTGTCCCGGCGGCAGCTCGGAGACGCCGCGCAGCACCGTACGGGGCGCCACCGTCGTCCACGCGACGAAGACCTGGTCGAGTCCGCGGGGGTCGAGCTCGGCGTCGAACCCGGCCGCGCGGAACGCCTTCATCTCGCTGGCGAAGAGCAGACGGCCCTCGTGTTCGCACCAGAAGAGCGGCCGGATGCCCATCCGGTCGCGGGCGAGCAAGAGCCGGCGCCGCGTCGCGTCCCAGAGCGCGAACGCAAACGCGCCGTTCAGCCGCTCGACGAGCGCGCTCCCCCACTCCTCGTAGCCGTGGACGAGCACCTCCGTGTCGCAGCTCGTACGGAAGACGTGCCCGGCCGCGAGGAGCTCCTCGCGCAGCTCGAGGTAGTTGTAGATCTCGCCGTTGTAGGTGACCCAGACGCGCCCGTCCTCGTTGGGCATCGGCTGGAGCCCGCCGGAAAGGTCGATGATCGAGAGGCGGGCCTGCGCGAGCCCGATCCCGTCGGCGCGGTAGACGCCGAAGCCATCGGGCCCGCGGTGCCTGAGCGAGGCGGCCATCGCCGCGAGCTCCGCGTGACGCGGCTTGCCCGCACCGACGCGGTCGAAGATCCCGGCAATGCCGCACATGGGCTCAGGATTCCTGATTGTCGAGCAGTTGCTCCTCGGGGACGTCGCGCAGCACGCGCGCGGGCGAGCCGACGACGATCTTCTTCGCCGGGACGTCGCGGGTGACCATCGCGCCGGCGGCCACGAGCGCGTCCGCGCCGACCGTGATGCCGGGCAGGAAAGTCGCGTTCGCCCCGACACGAGCGCCGCGTTCGAGCGTGACGCCCTTGTGGTACTTGAAACGCTCTTTCGTGCGCCCGAGGAAGTTGTCGTTCGTGAAGGTGACCTCGGGGGCGATGAAGCAGCCCTCGCCGATCGAGGAGAGCGCGGTGACGTAGGCCTCCGTCTCGACCTTGCAACGCCGCCCGATCGTGACCTTGTTCTCGACGGTGACGCCGCGCCCGATGATGGTCAGCTCGCCGATCGAGACGTCCTCGCGGACGGTCGCCTGGTCGGCGAGCATCACCTTCTCGCCGATTTCGGCACCGCGATACACGATGACGTGGGCCCCGACGAGGCAGCCGTCGCCCAAGGTCAGCGGCGGCAGCTCCCGCAGCTTCGTGACGGCCGACGCCGCCGCTTTCATCGGGAGCTTGCCGAGCACGCTGTGGTCGTCGACGCGCACGTTGTCGCCGATGACGGTGTCCGGATGGATGACCGCGTAGCAGCCGATCTGGCAGCCCGCACCGATGCTCACCCCTTCACCGACGACCGCCCCCACCCCGAGCACCGTGTTGTCGCCGATCTTTGCGCTCGGGTGGACGTGAGCGCCTTCGTGGATCCCCTCACTCATCGCGTCGCGACTCCTTTATGTACCCTGACCGTTCAGCCTTGCGCCATGCGAGACCGTCCCGGCCGGCCTCAGACCGTGACCTCTTCGTCCCGTGTCGGCACCGGCACCCCGCCGCTCTCGAGCGAGCGCTGGGCTGCCGCGAGCATCTCGACGACGTCGAGGCCGTTCTGCCCGTCGGTGCGCGGCGTCTTGCCTTCGAGGATGCAGTCGACGAAGTGGTTGGCCTCGTCTTTGAGCGGCTCGCTCATCGGGATCTTCGGGATCAGGATGTCGCCGCTGCGCACCGTCAGGTGTTCGCCGTAGCCGACGGCCGCGGGCACGCGCTGCGCGCCCTTGTCGTAGATCTTGACCTTCTCCTGGCCCGCCATGTCGTCGAAGACGGCCATCTTCTTGTCACCGACGAGCACGACACGGCGCGACTTGTGCGGGTCGAGCCAGGAGACGTGGATGTTCGCCACCGCGCCGCTCGCGTAACGCACGTTCGCGAATACGACGTCGTGGATCCCGTCCTGCAGGAAGTCGGCGCCCCGCGCGGTCACGTCGACGGCCCGGTCGCCGAGCAGGAAGTCCGCGACCGAGAGGTCGTGCGGGCCGAGCGACCAGAGCGCGTTCTCCTCCTGGCGGATCACGCCGAGGTTCACGCGCTCGCAGTAGACGTAGAGCGGCTTGCCCAGCTCGCCGGAGTCGACGAGCGATTTCAGATACAAGACAGCCTGGTGGTAGAGCAAGAGGTGCCCGACCATCAAGACCTTGCCGCTCTCCTCCGCCGCGGCCACGACCGCCTGAGCGTCGGCGCGGGTGAGAGCGAGCGGCTTCTCGACGAGTACGTGTTTCCCGGCCGCGAGCGCCGCCTTCGCGAGCGCCGCGTGAGTTGGCGCTGGCGTTGCGATCACCAGCGCGTCGATCTCTGCCGAGTCGATCAGAGCCTGGCCGTCCTCGTGCACCGCGACGCCGGGATACCCCTGCGTCACTCCGGCGCGCACCTTGGCGCTGCCGTCGGCCACGGCGACCAGACGAGCCCGATCGAGATTGTTGAACGTCCTGACGTGGTTCTTACCCCACGCACCGGCACCGATGACACCTACTCGGAGCACAGGTACTCCCCTCTGCGAGACCCGCGAGGCCTCGCGTCGGCGGTCGCTCTTCGGGGAGCCCCCGGGCGGATTCCGGGGCCCCCGTCTCGAGCGAGCGACATCAGGCCTGGACCCGGTTTCTCTCGAGCCACTGCAGCAGCTCGCTCTTCTTGTAGCGGAGCGAGGAGGTCCGACCGGAACCGACGCGGTACGCCGGAAGCTGCTTGCTCTTCGTCAGCTCCCACAGCTTCGTGCGCCCGATCTTCAGGAACTCTTGTGCCTCGCGGCTGGTCAGGATCTCATCCTCACGCTCGATCAATTCGGAAGCCATACGCTCATCTCCTGTTGTGCCGGTCCTATTCATGACGTGGACCGGGTTACCTGGTTGTAGTGTCGTGCTATAAGGGAGCGTCGATACAGGGAGGCCCAAACACCGTGATCACCGAACACGCAACGCGGCTCATCCACATGATCCGCCTGGACGGCCGTCCGCCGCGTGAACTCGGTGAGGAGTGCTGGACCCCTCTGCTTCAACTCGCGCGTCGTGCCGGGATCCCGGGCCTGTACGCCACGCGCGCGCTCGCTCATAGCGATCCGCCCGCGTCGCGCCGCGAGGAGCTCGAGCAGCTCCTCGTCACCGAGTCTCGGCACCACGGTTTCTTCTTCGTCGAGGCCGAGCGCCTGACGGCCGCTCTCGCGGCGCGTGGCGTGCCCAGCGTCGTGCTCAAGGGTGTCGGCCTGTCGCGCACGATCTACGACACCCCGACCGAGCGCTCCTTCCGCGACCTCGACCTGCTCGTCTCGCCGCACGATGACGCCGCGGCCGTCGAGTGTCTGCTCGCGCTCGGGTACGAACTGGCGACACCGCGCAAACTGCTCTCGGTCTATCGCCAGCACCATTTTCACTTCATCTTCCACGGTCGAGGCCGGCCGCGGGTCGAGCTGCACTGGGGCATCACCCGCCCCGACGACATCTGCTCGCTCGCAACCCGGCACCTGATCGACGGCGCGCTGCCCGTGCCCGACGCGGGCTTCTTCGTGCCCAACGCGGAAACGCAGATCCTGCACGTCGGCGTCAATCTCCTGCGCGGCGGCTTCACGGAGCTCAAGCGCCTCGTCGACGTCGACCGCCTCGTCCGGCTCCACCCCGTGGACTGGGCCGTCGTCGCAGAGCGCGCGCGCGAAGGGGGCCTCGGCCGGACGCTGCGCCTCGCCGTCGAGCTGGCGAGCTCGCTGCTCGGCACGCCGGTCGACGACGCTCTCGCCGCCCTGCCCCCGCTCGAGAGCGACGACCGGAAGCGCCTCGAGCTGATCACCGTCGAACGCTTCCCGCTCCGCCTCGCGCCGGCGACCTGGGGCCTCGCGCCGCACTGGGTGCGCTACGTGCTCAGCGACGACCGGGCGCGCGTGATGCGCCAGGTGCTCAGACGCCCGCTCTTCGAGCGCACGCGTCTCGCGGCACTCGGGGTGCCCCGCTGGCGTCAGGGCGTGGCAGCCGTCAAACGGACGGTCCTGCTCGCGCTCCTGGCGCTGCGCATGCTGAAGCTGCGGGTGACAGGTCATCGCTTCGCTTCCGTCTCTCTCAGTTCCGCTTCGTCGTCCAGCTCTCCACCTCGGGAGGCAGATAAGGCTGGTACTCGGGGACGAGCCTCTTCAGGGACTCTCTGATCCCCACATCATCCATTTCGACCGCTTGGCGGATGAGTTGACCCACTTGTGCGTCCAAATCCGCATCTGTCACAGAATGTCTGATCCTTACTTTGAAGATCTTCTGGTGAGCCGTCGGTTCGCGGCTCTCGCCGACCCCGACGAGCTCTTCGTCGAGCTTTTCACCAGGACGCAGCCCGCAGTACGAGACCTCGATGTCCTTGTCCGGCTCGTAGCCCGAGAGGCGGATGACGCGGCGCGCGAGGTCGTCGATCTTCACCGGCTCGCCCATGTCGAGGACGAAGACCTCCTTGCCCGCGGCCATCGCTCCGGCCTGGATGACGAGCGCGACGGCCTCCGGGATCGTCATGAAGTAGCGCCGCACGTCCTTGTGCGTGACGGTGACCGGCCCGCCGCGCTCGATCTGCTTGCGGAACAGCGGGATCACCGAGCCGCGGCTGCCGAGGACGTTGCCGAAGCGCACCGCCGTGATCACGGTCTTCTGATAGCGCGGTGAGCGGACGTAGAGCTCGGCGACGCGCTTGCAGCAGCCCATGATGCTCGTCGGGTTGACCGCCTTGTCGGTCGAGATGCAGACCAGGCGCTCGACGCCGAACTCGTTGCAGGCTTCGATGACGTTGCGCGTGCCGAGGATGTTGTTCAGCACGGCCTCGTCGGGGTTGAGCTCCATCAGCGGGACGTGTTTGTCCGCGCCCGCGTGGAAGACGATGTCGGGCTGGATCCGCTCGAAGATGCCGATCAGCTTCTTCTTGTTGATCACGTCCCCGATGATCTCGGTGATCCGCGTGTCGCCCCGGCGCGGCTGCAGCTCCTGGTAGATCGCGAAGATGCTGTTCTCGCCGCGGCCGAAGAGGTGAATCTCCGCGGGCGCGTAGCGCAGGATCTGACGGCAGAGCTCCGAGCCGATCGAGCCGCCGGCGCCGGTGACGAGGACGACCTTGCCGCGCAGGTACGCGCTGACCGAGTCGGTGTGCAGCTCGATGCGCGGACGGCCGAGCAGGTCTTCGATGCGCAGCTCGCGCAGGTCCGACAGACGCGGCGGTCCGTCGACCAGGCTCGCGATGTCGGGGAGGATCTTGACCTTCACGCCGGAGAAGCGGCAGATGTCGGCGATCGGGCGGATCTGCTCCGCGGTCGCGGACGGGATCGCGATCAGGATTTCGTCGACGTCGTGCTGGGCGACGAGGCGCGGGATGTCCTCGCGGCTGCCGCGCACCTTGACGCCGTGGATGCGCATGCCGCGCTTCGTCACGTCGTCGTCGACGAAGCCGACCGGCAGGTAACCTAGCTGGCCCTTGCGGCACATCTCGCGAACGAGGCTCTCACCCGCATCCCCGGCACCGGCGATCAGGATGCGCCGCTGGCCGTGGCTCTCCTCCGAGGTCAGGAGGGAGCGGATCGGTCCGGGCAGCGCGGCGAGCATCGTCGGGTTGACGCGCTCCTGCGCGATGCGCGGCAACATGCGGCCGAAGCCGCAGAGCGCCATCGAGAGCACCGCGTCGAGCAGCACGATCTCGGCGGGCACGTTGAGCTCGAGCACCCAGACGAAGGCGACGAGCAACAGCGACGCGAAGAGCACCGAGCGGAACAGGCGCAGGAGGTCGTTGATCGACGCGTAGCGCCAGACCGTCGCGTAGTTCCCGAGCAGCGCGAAGACGAGCAGCTTGAGCACGATGGCGCCGACCCAGACGTTCCGCAGCGAGTCGAGCTGCTGCACCGGAATGTCCTGGCCGTAGCGCAGCCAGTAAGCGAGCCAAAGCGCCGCCGAGACGAACACGGCGTCGCCAAAGACCTTGAGCGGAGCCACCCACGAGTTGCGCAACCGCTGCGTCACGATCTTTCCCCTGTCGTCGTCTCCTGCAACGCCTCGACGCGGCCTTTGTCCCCCTGGGACCAACGTCGATACTCGAGCAGGATGCTCCCCGCCGTCTTGTAGGGATCGTGCCGGACCTTGGTGCCAGTCTCGAGCACGTTCCGCCGCGCGACGCGGGGGACCATGTTGGTGAGCTCGGGGTCTTCTGGGTTCACGCGCTGCGCCCCCTCCAGCGCATAGCGTTCGAGAATGCTCTCCGGGACGTCGTCGTCCGAGAGCAGGACCGCGTCGAGACTGTCGGCTCCGACGTGGTCCAAAACGGCGCGCGCGTGATCGGCCGCGCCGAGCCCCTCCGTCTCGCCCGGCTCGGTCATCGCGTTGACGACCAGGATGCGGAACGCCTTCGTCGTGCGCAGCGCCTCCGCGATCTCCGGGACGAGCAGGTTGGGCAGGATGGACGTGTACAGGCTTCCGGGGCCGAGGACGACGATCTGCGCGCGGCGGATCGCATCGACGACACCGGGGCTCGCGGCCGGCGCCTCCGGCACGAGCCGGATGCTGGTGACCGCGCTGCCCTCAGCCGCGATGTTCGACTCCCCCTCCACCTCGCGCCCGTCGCGCAAGGTCGCGAAGAGCACGGTGGAGTGCAGGGAGGACGGCAACACGCGGCCGTGGATGTTGAGCACCTCGCTGGCCATGCGGATGGCCGCGAGGACGTTCCCTCCCTCCTCCTGCGCGAGCGCGGCGAGGATGAGGTTGCCGGCGGCGTGCCCGTCGAGCTCGCCGCGCGTTCTGTAGCGCGCCTGGAAGAGGCGCGTCATCAGCGGTTCGTTGTGCGAGAGGGCAACCAGGCAGTTCCTGATGTCACCCGGCGGGATGATGCCGAGCTCGTCGCGCAGACGCCCCGAGCTCCCGCCGTCGTCACTGACCGTGACCACCGCGACGAGCCTGTCCTGGTCCTCGGCGTCCCTCGGGAACACAAGGGGCTTGAACCCGCGCAGAACCACGGGCAACCCTGTGCCTCCCCCGAGGGCGACGACCCGGACGGGCCCCTCGATGGTGTCAATCATCGCCACGGTCGTAATAGCTCCCACCGTATTCGTCGTAGCGGTAGTAGTAGCGGTCGACCAGCGTGTACTTGACGTCGTTGAGCACGACGCCCACGACACGCCCCGTCGTGATCTGCGCCAGCGCCTTGCGGACGATCTGCCGCGAGGTGAGGCCGGCGCGGATGACGAAGAGCAGGCCGTCCGCGTACGAGTTCAGGATGTTCGCGTCGACGAAGCGCATCAGCGGCGGCGCGTCGAGCACGATGGCGTCGAAGCGGTCCCGGAGCTGCCGGAGCAGGCGGCGGAAGCGCTCGGACTTGATGACCTCGGCAGGCTTGTCCGGCGGTCGCCCCGCCGGCAGCATGCGCAGCCGCGTCTGGTTGAGCGAGACGAGCGCGGCGTCGAGCTCGGCCCGGTCCTCGAAGACGTCCATCCAGCCGATGCGCGGCTTGCTGAGCAGGAAGTGATGCACGCGCGGCCGGTGGAGGTCCATGTCCATCAGGAGGACCTTGCGGTCGCGATCCTCGGCGAGCGAGAGCGCGAGGTTCATCGAGGTGAGGGTCTTGCCCTCCGCCTCGCGCGAGGACGCGACGACGAGCATCCGGTACGGGTTGTCGTCGCGCGCACCGAGGTGGTCGATGTGCGTCATCATCCGGCGATAACGCTCGGTGATCGGCGAGCGCGGATCGACGATCGGCAGGAGCAGCGGGTTCGGCGCGAGATCGCGCGGCACGCGGCGCGAGCTGTTCGGCTCGCTGGCGCGCACGCGCTCGGAGCCGGAGCTGCCCTTGCTGCCCGGCACGCGGGAGCGGGTCTTCACGAGGCCCTCCTTCCACGCACCTTGGGTTTGTTGCGCTTGGTCCGCGCGCGGTCCGCCGCCTTGTTCAGGTCGGGGATCACCGCGAGGATCGGGTAGTCGATCGAAGCCGCGAGCTGCTCCTCGCTCTTGAAGGACTGATCGAAGACCTCGAGCAGGAGGATGATCGAGACACCGGCGCCAAGCCCAACCGCGAATCCCATCGCGAGGAAGAGACGCAGGTCGGGGAAGATCGGCTCCTTGGGCGGTCGCGCCTCGTTGAGGACCTGGAAGCGCTCGCCGGCCTGGAAGGCCTCGAGGTCGACGCCGCCCTGGGCGTCCATCTCCTTGCCGTAGGCGTCGTCGTAGAGCGTCTGCAGGTTCTCCGCCTCTTGTAGGAGGCGTGCGAGCGCGTTCTCGCGCACGGGTGTGCGGTCGAGGCGTCCCTGGATCGTCTCGCTCTCGCCGACGAGGTCTTGGCGCTGCTCGTTGAGCGCTGTGATCTCCTCCTCGTGCCGGCGAATCTCTTCCTGGATCTGCTGCTGCTGGACACTCAGGCGCGGAGCTTCGTCCGGTGTGTCCGTCCCGGAGCCGAGCGTCTCGCGCAAGGCACGGATCTGGCGGTCGAGTGCAGCGATCTCGGGGTGCGCCTCGCCGTAGCCGCGTCCACGCAGCTCGGCGCGCCGGGTCTCGAGATTACGCAGCTCGGCGACCCGCGGGTCGGCTTCGGCCCCCGGGAGGCTCCCCTGGGGATCTCCGAGGCGAATCCTGAGATTGCGGATCTCGCCGTCGTGAGCGCGCTTGTCCCGGTCGATCTCCGCGAGATCGTTGACGATCATCTCGAGACGCTGCTCGTTGAGGCTGCGGTAGGCGTCGAGCTCGAAGCGGTAGTCCGAGCGATGCTGCTCGATCTGCGCCCGGACCGAATTGAGTCGATTCTCGATACTGACGCGGTTCTCACGCAGTTTGCCGAGTGTCTCGCCAGCGACGGTGGTGCGGATCTCCTGATTGAGCTCGATGTAGATCGCCGCGAGCTCGTTCGCGATCGCCGCCGCCGTGCGCCCGTCTCCCCAGGTCACCGTCAGCGAGAAGTAGTCCTCCCGCGGCCGTGAGTTCACGGCGATGCCCCGGTCGAGTCGATGCGCGAGCTCGGTCAGGTCGCGGGGCCCGCCCGGCGTGCCGACGAGCTGGAGCTTGTCGTTGAGCTCCTGCACGTACTTCTCGGAGGTCACGTCCGAGCTGATGCGCGTCACCAGGTCCGCGGTATCGAACTGAACGATCGGGCTGAGAACGCTGCGATCGATCCGCTGATCGACGATCCGCACCCGGGTCTTCGCCTGGTACTGCTTGTCGAAACGGAAGAAGGCAGCGACGGCGAAGAGCACGCCGATGATCGCGGGCACGACGAGCCACCACTTCCGGCGGAAGGCGATGTCGAGGTACTCCTTGATGAGCGGGTTCTGCTGCATCCGGCTCATCTCCCCCGCGCGGTGGGCGACCAGCGCAGCCCCGCGCTCCAGATCGTGTACTCACCGTTCAGCGCGTCGTCGTCCGCGCTCTGATCGAAGCGTTCACCCGCGACGACCAGCGCCCATCGCGCCGAGAAGCCGTGGGCCCACTCGGCACGGTACGAGGTGGTCTTCGTCTCGCCGACCTCGAGGGCGTCGTCCTCGAGCGGGTCGCGCTGCGCGTAGCGCGCGCCGAGGGTGACGCGCGACCAGCGGCTGAAGGGCGCGACGATCGCGAGGTGCGCGCCGCGGCTGAGCGCCGCGCCGCCGACACCGGCCGTGCTCGCCACGTCTTGGTAGGCGCCGAAGCGCAGCTCGCCGCGCCGGGCGACGCGCGCCCGTACGTCGAGCGCGCCGACGAACTCGGTCGGCTCGTCGTAGTCCTCGATCGAGGCTCCCTCGCCGGGGTCGCGCACCGAGCTGACGGCGGTACCTGCCGAGAAGGTCCACTCGAGGCGCTCGGGGTCGCCGCTGCGGTAGACACCGAGCACGCGGTGCACGTCGGTCTCGCCGCGGAAGCCCTCGTCGAGGCGGCTCGCCGAGTAGGTCAGGCCGAGCACGGCGCTCCGCGAGACGTCGTATTCGTAGCCGAGCTGCGCCGTCAGCGCGGACGCATCGTCGACGAGCACCGGCGCCGTGTCCCGCGTGCCGTCCCCGTCGAGGTCCGCCGCTGGCAGCACCGTCTCGTCGTAACTCGTCGAGGCGTGAGTCAGCGTGAACACGAAGCGCGAGCGCGGCGCGATCGTCACGCTGCCCGTGCCGGTCAGGCTGAGGCCGTCGACGCGGGTGCGCGGCAGCACGAGCTGGTCGAAGCTCGGGTCCTCGCCGAGCAGGCGGCGCGCCTCGCGCCGGCGCCAGGACACGTAACTCTCCCAGCGGAAGCGGCGGCTCACGTCGCGCTCCCAGCTCAGCGTCACGCCGTGCGCGGTGTTGTCGAGCTGGTCCTGGTCCTGGTAGCGCTCGATGACCGGCGTGTACGCGAACGCGAACTCGCTGCGCGGCGCGCTCGCCGTCCAGACGAAGGCGACGCTGGCCGTCAGGCTCGTGTCTTCGGTCTCGACGCCGTCGGCGGCGTCGACCGAGAAGACGTTGTCGTTCTGTTCGACCGCGAGGTTCACGACCGGGTCGAAGGACCAGTCGGCCCCGAAGACAGGCGCCGCTGCGAGTGCTACGAGCCCGAGGGCGACCCTGCCGAGCATGATGCGGATCTTCATCACTCCCTCCTCACTCACTTCGCGATGACGACGTCACCGGAGAGGAGCCAGGGGTCCTCCATCCCGGCGCCCGCCCGACCCTTGAAGAAAGGAGTGGTGTCGAACTCGATCCGCCGCTGCTCGTCACCGACTTGGCGGAGGATCACGACTTTCTTGTTGGCGAACTCGTTGAAGCCCCCGGCGATCGAGAGCGCCTGCAGGAGGCGCAGCGGCACGACCGACTCGTGAGAGCCCTGCGCGTTGACTTCGCCGAGCACATAGATGCGGTACGAGTGGATCTCGCGGACCGCGACGGAGACCTTCGGGTCCGTGAAGAACGGTGCGAGCGCTTCTTGGATCGCCGCGCTGAGCTCTGCGGGCGTGCGGCCCGCCGCAACGAGCTCACCGGCGAGCTGGAGCGTGATGCGCCCGTCGGGACGGACGAGGCACTCCTGCTCGGCGGCCGCATCGCGATTGAACACGGCGAGGACGTCGCCGATGCCGATCTCGAAGCTGGGTGCGGAGTCGCTGCCCGATGCGCTCTGGGCAAGTGCACAAGGAGCGGTGGCGGCGACGAGCGCCAGGAACAACGCGGTGCCGAAACGGACCGATCGGGCCGCTGACGTGGACTGACGGCTGCTGAGGGACATCCCCTTCGCCCTCCTCGATCAACCTGGCCCCAGCCGCTCCGTGACGAGAGCGCTGACGATCAAGCCCGCTCGATCCCCCAAGATCTGCGGTCACGGTGAAATGACCTTCGCTGGGATGGATGCGGCGAGAGCCAGAGGAAGTCAAGTTCCAATCTTCTCAGAAGTTGTTCAGTTTTGTTTCCCTCTGTTCGATAGCTGTCCACCACTCACGGATGTGAGTGCCCGATTCGTGGACACGCTGCGCCGCTCAGGGAACCCCATACCCTGTCGCTGTAAGCATACTGTTATTGTCCGTATCTGCCACGGACATCGCGGAGAACGTCGATCTCACGCGGATTCCCGGGTTTTCGCTCGAATCTCGCACTCGGAGGATCCGGCCCGTTTTTCCTGGCGCAGAACTGTGCAATTCCCAACACCCTCGCTGGTCCATGTTCAAGTAATGAACACATCGGACGAGCAGTGAAAAACTTTAACGGACATCGGGGCTCTCCATGCTCCTCCAAAGGACGGGCTTTCTGCTTGCGACGCATAGTGGAACGACGTACCTCCTATCTTGAGACCGGCTTGGGGACCAGGCGGGATCGGCTTCGTGGTTCGCCCTTTGCCCTATCGAAGAGCGGACCGGAATTCACTCTCGCTTGCGGTATCCTCCCCTGGCGCCCGTGGCAACGGTCAGGCCAGGCAGCACGGAGGAGACGGAATGCGCGATTGTCCCCAAGCTCGCGTCGACGTCAGGGTGGTGGATCTCGGCTCGGAGCTGATGATCTGCGACGACCGGCGGAAGCTGGTTCACATCCTGAATTCGACGGCGCGGCGCATCTGGGACCTTTGCGACGGAACCCACTCCGTTCGCGAGATCTCGGAGGAAGTGAATCGGCTCTACCCCGCAGTGGAGGTCGGGCAGATTCAGCGCGACGTCGAACAGGCGCTCGGCAGCCTGGACGAGAAGGAGATGATCGTCTGGGTCACCGAAGAGGTGGAAGCCGAGGAGTGAAGGACACGCCCTAGGCGCCGGATGAAGGCAGAGCATCCGGAGCCGTGCTAGGGGATGGCATAGGGGGCATGGGCCGCCAAGAGCGGCGCGGGAAGGACACACGATGAACAAGGGACAGGAGTCGAAGATGGGCGACTCGCTCGACCGGACCGGGCGCGACGACGCTGGAGGGTACGTCGCGCCAACGATCCAGACGTACTCGCCCGAAGAGTTCCTCGACGTGCTGGGACCCGCTCAGGGTTACGGCGGTGGAAGCACCGGAGGCAACGAGCGCCCAAGTGGACGCGGTTTTCGGCTGTTTCCGGGCCTGAGGTAAAACCGAAGGCCCGGCCTGAGCTTGTCGAAGGCCACGTCCAAGAGACAAAGCAAGGTCTCTAGAGACGGCAACCAAAAGGCCCGGCAACTCAGCCCAGAGCGCGTCGAAGCCCGAACGACGCACGAGTTCCAACTCACGAGGACCTCGCGCCAAGCGCGAGGTCTTTCTTTTGCCTTCCCTTACAAGTAAGTCGACCCAGAGTCAGACTCAAACAAACCCCGAATCCACCAGAACCCCGCCCCCGAGAACCGCCAGCAGCCCCCAAACCCCCAAGAAAACCGAAACCCCCCGCTTTTTCTTGACCACCGCCAGGGTCTCGGGTAGCATCCGTCGGGCCCAAGAAAGAAGGGCTCGAGCCAGCAACACAAAGGCTCGACAGACCGCGCGGCCGTAGCTCAATTGGATAGAGCACCTGACTACGGATCAGGAGGTTTGGGGTTCGAATCCCTACGGCCGCGCCAGTCTCCGCATCGCCTCCCACAAGACCCCGCGAACCGCCCCGACAACGCCCCCGGTCTGCTCCGGCGTCAGCGCGCGTCACCCCGGAAGCCCCAACCCCGGCGATAATGCCCCGATGACCACCACCCCAGACACCCCCCGCGACCACCACTTCATGGAGCTCGCCCTCGACGAAGCCCGCGCCGCGGCGCTCGAGAACGACGAGGTCCCCGTCGGCGCCGTCCTCGTCCGAGACGACGCGGTCCTCGCGCGCGGCCGCAACCGCACGAAACACGGCGCGGACCCCACCGGGCACGCCGAGATCGCCGCCCTCCGCGAAGCCGCGGCACGCGAGGGCGCGGCGCGCCTGCCGGGCAGCGTGCTCTACGTGACGCTCGAGCCGTGCTTGATGTGCCTCGGGGCCGTCATCCACGCGCGGGTCGCGCGCGTGGTCTACGGAGCCACGGACCCGAAGATCGGTGCCACGAAGCTCCTCGAGACGATCCCCGTAGGNNTGTTCTACGGCCTGAACCACACCGTGGCGTTGACGGGGGGCGTCATGGCGGAAGAGTCCGCCGCGCTCCTGCGCTCCTTCTTCCGCGCAAGGCGATGAGACTGGACAGAAGGCGCTGAGTCAGCGCTCCACCCACTCGAGCTCGACCGCGTACTCGCCATCCACCTTCTGCACATGCTGGACCCACCAGTTGCGCAGGAAGAGCAGAGCCCTGCGATCGAGCGCGAGGGCGTCTCCCGTCACCACGCGCCGTCGCAGCTCGAGCACTCGCTTGCTGAACTCCGAGTGGACCGTGCGGTGCCGCTCGAGCCCCTGGTAGCCCGCCTCGGCGAGCAGGCGCTCCTCGTAGGCGAAGTGCGTCTGCACGTACTCGAGCAGTCGCAGGACGATCTCGCCGAGGACATCGCCGCCCTTGCCGTCCGCGACGGCTTGCTCGAGCTCGCTGACGAAGCCGAAGAACGCCTGATGCTCAGCGTCGAGTTGCTCTTCGCCGACGCTCAAACTCTCGTCCCACTCCCGTGTCATGGCGCACCCCCATCATGCGGGCTCCACCGCCACCGCCGCACGGCCCTGTGTGAGCGGCGTGTGCGCGTACTGGCGGTCGAGCTCTCGGATGTGATCCCAGACCCAGTTGCGAAGGAAATCGAGTTGGGGCGCGTCGAAGACTCGCCCTGGCGAGGTGTGGCAGTGCCGTTGGAACCCGAAGAGCGTATCGAGCAAGCGGGCGTGCTCGGCGCCATGTTCCTCGAAGCCCGGAAAGCCCCGGGTCGCGAGATACGCTTCTTCGTGAGCGAAGTGCAGCTTCGACTGTTCGACGAGCCGGTCGAGAATCGAGACGAGCGCCACCGTCTCGACACCTCGGGACCAGGCTGCGTGCAGCTCATCGACCAGCCCGACGAGCATCCTGTGTTCTGCGTCGAATTCGGGGATGCCGACGCTCAACTCTTCGCCCCAGGCGAACCACGTCATCCTGCCGCCTCCTGCGCGCGGATCGGTGTCCCGTCGCCCTTCCGGCTCCGAACGGAGCGGCCTTCCCGGAGGAGAATCTCGGGTTCCCGCCTGCTTTCGGCAAGGCGGGGGCGAGCGGCACGGGCCGCAAGGCGACGCGGCACCCCCGCGGTGCGAGTAAGATCGAACGACTACGAACAGGCGGCGGAGCGGAAACGAAGGATGAGCGCGCATCCGCGACGAGCGGCCAGTCCGCAGCGAGAATGAGAGGCGGAAGAGGACTGGCCCGCCGCGCCGAAGAATGCATAATATGGCCCGCCCATCCCGGAGAGGTGGCCGAGTGGTTGAAGGCGCACGCTTGGAAAGCGTGTGTGCGGGTAACCGTACCGAGGGTTCGAATCCCTCTCTCTCCGCCAGTTCCGGCGCGAGCCGGACCGAGCCCATCCATGACATCCCCTCCGCAAGAGCGAAGGGGCTTGTGGGGCTCGCACCTGTGCGACTTGGCACCGTGAACCCCGTCAGGCCCGGAAGGGAGCAGCGGTAAGCGGACCGTCGAGTGTGCCGCAGGACCGTTGAGCCCCTCCTATCTGGGTCGCGCCCGGGGCTTGCCCCGGGCGCACCGTTTCGGAGAGGCCCGCCGTGGCGCGTCAGCCCCTGGCCCGCAAGTACCGTCCCCAGCGCTTCGCGGAAGTGCTCGGCCAGCGCGCCCCGTCGCGCGCTCTCGGCACGGCGGCCGAGAAGGGCGAAGTCGCCGCCTCCTATATCTTCTCCGGCACGCGCGGCATCGGGAAGACGACGCTCGCGCGGATCTTCGCGAAGACGCTGAACTGCGCCGAAGGCCCCGCCGCGGACTGCTGCGACAAGTGCCAGCCCTGCGTCGAGATCCGCGAGGGCCGCTGCCTCGACGTCCTCGAGCTCGACGCCGCCACGCACACCGGCATCGACGACATCCGCGAGCTGCGCGACGCCGCGCAGTATCCGCCGGGACGCGAGCGCTTCCGCGTGTTCATCCTCGACGAGGCACACCAGCTCTCGAGCGCAGCGTGGAACGGCTTGCTCAAGATCCTCGAGGAGCCGCCCGCCTGGTGCGTGTTCCTCTTCTGCACGACCGAGCCGCACAAGATCCCGCAGACGATCGAGTCGCGCTCGCTGCACTTCTCGTTCAGGAGCCCCTCCCCCGCGCAGCTCGGCGAGCACCTCGCCCGGCTCGCTGGCGAGGAGTCGGTCGAGCTCAGCGACGCGGCGCGGGAGCTGCTCGTCAAGGTCGGTGACGGCTCCGTGCGCGACGCGCTCTCCGCGCTCGATCAGGTGCGGGCACTCGCGGGCGACTCCATCGACGCCGAAGAGGTGCGCGAGGCTCTCGGCCTCGTCCCGGGCGAGGCGATCGACCGCTACCTCGCTGCGATCGCCGCCGGCGACGCCGCCCAGGGTCTCGCCGTCGTCGACGAGCTCGAGAACGAAGGCCAGGACCTCCGCGCGTTCACGGCCGAGCTCCTCGAGGCCGCGCGCCGCCGCGCCGTCGCCGCCGTGCTTGGCCAAGGCGAGTCCGCGTTGAGCCCGGAGCGCCTCGTCTGGACCGGGCGTGTGCTCGACGAGACGGAGGCCCGGCTGCGCCAGGGCGGCGCCCAGCGCACCCTGCTCGACCTCGCGACGATCCGGCTGTGCCGCATGGGCGCGCTCAGCTCCCTCGAGGAGCTCGTCGGCCGCCTCGAACGCGGCGGCCCACCCGCCGCAGGTCCTGGGCGGGGCCCGGCTGGCCGGCCGCCCCAATCCGCAGGCCCTCCCGGTGGCTTCGACCGCCCCCAGAGCGGCCCGCCCCGCGCGAGCGCGGCGCCCGGCCCCGCTGCCGGTCCGAGTGCCGGGGCCCCCGCCGCACGTCCGGCGCCCCCGCCCCCGAGCGGCCCGGGCAGCGAACTCCTCGCGCGCCTGATGGCCTCGCTCGCCGAGATCCGCCCGTCGGACGCCGCGGCCCTGCGGCGCGCGAAGAGCGCCCAGCTCGGTGACGACGGGCAGCTCGAGATCGTGCTGCCCGGGGACACGAACGCGATCTTCAAGGTCAAGCTCTCGAGCGAGCAGAGCCAGAAGGCGATCGCGGACGCGGCGCAGGCCGCGTGGGGCTCGCGCCCGAGCTCGATCGCGATCACCGCCGAAGAGAGCGCGGCGCCGGCGCGCCCGGCCCGCCCGCGCGTCTCGCGCCAGGAAGTGATCGAGCAGGCTCGCAAAGATCCCGCCGTCCGGGCACTCTTCGAACGATTCGGCGCCGTCGTGCTCGACGGACGCTCACTCGAGGACGACGCGCCGGGCGCCTGAGCCCGCCGCCGCAACCCATCCGCTAGACGACCAAGCGAAGGAGTCGACCGTGTTCCCCGGAAAGATGGGCAAGATGCTCCAGAAGGCGCAGCAGCAGCAGGCGAAGGTCCAGGAGGAGATCGCCGCGCTCCAGCTCGAGGGCACCGCCGGTGGCGGCGTCGTCAAGGCGACCGTCGATGGCCAGAAGAACGTGCTCGGCCTCGTCATCGACCCCGAAGTGCTCGACGAGCCGGATGCCGAGATGGTCGCCGACCTCGTGCTCGCCGCGATCGGTGACGCACAGCGCCGCATCGACGAGGAGGTCCAGCGGAAGATGGAGCGCCTCGCGAAGTCCCTCGGCCTGCCTCCGGGCATGGGCCTCGGCATGTGAGCGAGCTCCTCGATCCCCTCGAGGGCCTGATCCGCGCCCTGACACGCCTTCCCGGCGTCGGGCCGCGCTCTGCCCAGCGGATCGCGTACCACCTCGCGCGCGCCCAGGCCGCCGAGGTCCGCCAGCTCGGGGAGAGCATCGCCAGCCTCCCCGACACGCTCCGCCGCTGCGCCGCGTGTGGCCACCTGGCCGCCGCGGAGCGCTGCGTCATCTGCGAGGACCCGCGGCGCGACCAGAGCGTCATCTGCGTCGTCGAGCAGTCCGACAACTTGGCCGCCATCGAGCGGGCGGGCGTCTACCGGGGCCTCTACCACGTCCTCGGCGGGGCGATTTCCCCGCTGAGGCAGGTGGGCCCGGGCGATCTGAGCATCCGAGAGCTCTTCGAGCGGGTCGAGGCGGGCGAGGTCCACGAGCTGATCCTCGCGACCAACCCCACCGTCGAGGGCGAAGCGACCGCGCTCTACATCGCGCGCCAGGCTTCCGAGCTCCCTCTCCGCGTCACCCGCCCCGCAACCGGACTCCCCGTGGGCGGCGAACTCGACTACGTCGACAAGTCCACGCTGGCGCGCGCGCTCGAGGGCCGGCGCACTCTCGACGACGACTGATCGCCCGCCGCTCGCGCGACTTTCGCTGGCCCGCGGCCAAACACTCCTTCTCCGAAGTTGCCCGCCCCACCCTCCGGAACCTAGATTCCCGGCGGAGTGCCCCGTTTCGGGGCGCGGCGCGCTGAAGAACACGGTGAGCGCCGCCGTGGTGTCGCGGAGAGTTCGATGGCTGGCACGGACCTGATCCTCCACGAGGAAGAGTTCCGCAAGATCACGGGCCTCGCGGAGAAGCTCCTCGAGGGGGCCAACGCCCGTTACGTCGCCCTGATCGACCGGAACGGACAGCCCCTGGCGTCCTCCGGGACCCTCCCGAACGTCGACCGCACGGCCCTCGCCTCACTGGCAGCGGGCAACGTCGCGGCGACGGAGGGCCTCGCCCGCATGATCGGAGAGGAGTCGTTCAGCACGCTCTATCACGAGGGCGAGCGGGACCACATCCACATCTCTTCGGTGGGCGGCGAAGTCGGCATTCTCATCGTCACCTTCGACGAGCGCTCCTCGCTCGGTCTCGTCCGCTTGCGGGTCCGGCAGATCACCCCAGAGATGGACGATGTCTTCGAGGAGATGCGCTCGCGCTCGAGCAAGACGGACGAAGAAGGAGAGCTCCTCGGCACCGCAATGGCCGAGATCACCGACGACGACATCGACAGCCTCTTCGGCGACAGGATCTAGCGGCCATGCCATTCATCAACTACGCATCCCGCGAGATCACCTGCAAGCTCGTCTACTACGGCCCTGGCCTCTGCGGGAAGACGACGAACCTCCAGTGGATTTACGAGAACACGCAGCAGGACGCGAAGGGGAAGATGGTCACCCTCGCGACCGAGGCGGAGCGCACGCTCTTCTTCGACCTCCTGCCGCTCAGCCTCGGCACGATCCGCGGCTTCAAGACCCGCTTCCAGCTCTACACGGTGCCGGGTCAGATCTTCTACGACGCCTCCCGCAAGCTGATCCTCAAAGGTGCGGACGGCGTGGCTTTCGTCGCCGATTCGCAATCGGCGCGCCACGAGGCCAACATCGAGTCCTTGCGCAATCTCCAGACCAACCTGCGCGAGAACGGCCTCGACATCGAAACGATCCCCTACGTGCTCCAGCTCAACAAGCGGGATCTGCCGACGGCGCTGCCGGCCGAAGAGATGGTGAAGGCGCTCCAGTTCCGCGGTGAGCCGGTCTTCGAGGCCGTCGCCCCGAAAGGGATCGGAGTCGTCGAGACGCTCAAGGCGCTGGTCAAACAGTCTCTCGCGCGTCTGAAAGCTGGCACCCCAGCCTAACCCGGGCCCAAGAGCCACCTTTCGTCCACAAGGATGAAGAAAAGGTGGCCAATGCCAGCGGGTTTGCTACAATCACGCGGCTACAAATTCGGTTTGACGACCCGGGGAGCGTTCCCTAGAATCCCGGTTTCGTTGTGTCCCTTCGCAGGAGGAAACCCCCATGAGCGCGTCCTACGCGGTCATCGCCACGGGCGGCCGCCAGCTCCGAGTCTCTGCCGGCGACCTGGTCAAGGTCGACAGGCTCAACGTGGAAGCTGGCCAGACCGTCAACTTCGACAAGGTTCTGCTTCTCGGCTCGGACAGCGAGATTTCCATCGGTTCGCCCCAGGTCGAGGGCGCGGTCGTGCGCGGCACCGTGATGGGTGAGGAGCGCGACACGAAGGTCCTCGTCTACAAGAAGAAGCGGCGCAAGATGTACCGTAAGAGCCGCGGGCACCGGCAGTACCACACCCTGGTCCAGATCGACGCGATCGAGGCCGGGAGCTAGAGGGAGGCCCCATGGCTCATAAGAAAGCAGGCGGCTCCTCGCGCAATGGTCGCGATTCTCAGTCCAAGCGCCTCGGCATCAAGCGCTTCGCGGGTCAGGTCGTGTCGGCTGGCAGCATCCTCTGCCGCCAGCGTGGTACGCCGCTCAAGGCCGGTGAAGGCGTTGGCCGCGGCAAGGACGACACCCTCTTCGCCACGACCGACGGTGTCGTGCGATTCCGCGACCGTGGCCGCCACGGGAAGTTCATCCTGGTCGAGCAGCCCGAGGCCTGAGGCCACGCGGCACAAAACTCGACTCGAGACCGCCCACGGGCAGCCCAACTGGCAGCTCGTGGGTTTCGTCTACTTTCGCCCGGACAAGTCATGAGTCCGGGCTTTAGCTCCAAGAACTAGCACGAAGACAGACTCATGTTTCTCGACGAGGTGACCATCTCCGTGGCCGGCGGCCACGGCGGCGCCGGTTGCGTGGCCTTCCGGAGGGAGAAGTTCGTCCCGAAGGGCGGCCCGGCAGGCGGTGACGGCGGCGAGGGCGGCACGATCTGGCTCGAGGCCAGCGGCTCCGAGTCCACCCTGCTCCGCTACCGCTACCGGCGCGAGCATCGCGCCGACAAGGGGCGCCCCGGCGAAGGGAGCCGGCGCACCGGCCGCTCCGGCGAGACCCTCGTCCTGCCCGTCCCGCTCGGCACCCAGGTCTACGACGAGGACCAGACGCTCCTGCTCGCGGACCTCGTCGAAGAGGGCCAGCGCTTCTGCGCCGCCAAGGGCGGCCGTGGCGGGCGCGGCAACGCGTTCTTCACGACCTCAACGCGGCAGGCCCCGCGCCACGCGCAGCCGGGCGAAGTCGGCGAGGAGCGTCAGCTCAAGCTCGTGCTCAAGCTGCTCGCGGACATCGGCCTCGTCGGCTTCCCGAACGCCGGCAAGAGCACGCTGATCTCGCGCATCTCGGCCGCCAAGCCGGAGATCGCGGACTACCCCTTCACCACCCTCGTCCCCCACCTCGGCGTCGTCGACGCCGGAGACATGCGCTCCTTCGTCGTCGCGGACATCCCCGGGCTGATCGAGGGCGCGCACGAGGGACGAGGGCTCGGCGACCGCTTCCTGCGCCACGTCGAGCGCTGCCGCGCGCTCGCGCTGCTCATCGATGTCTCCTCCCTCGGGCAGGACCCCGAAGAGGCGGTGACGGTGCTCGAGCGCGAGCTCGCCGAGTACAGCGCCGAGCTCGCCACGCGCCCGCGGATGATCGTCGCGACGAAGCTCGACGCCCTCGACGACCCCGAGCGCCTCGAGACCGTCCGCGCGCTTGCCGCCGCCCGCGAGGTCCCTTTCCACGCGATCTCGTCGGCGACCGGCGAAGGGCTCTCCGGCCTCGTCCACCTGTTCCACGACCACCTCGTGCGCCAGGCCCGGGAAGAGGCCGAGGCCGCACGCCGGGAGGCTGGCGAAGACCTCGGGTGGCGGCCGTGAGCAGCCCGCGGCGCGTTGGCATCTACGGCGGCACCTTCGACCCGCCCCACGCCGCGCACCTCGCCGTCGCGCGGGCGGCGGCGGACGCGCTCGAGCTCGACCGCCTCGAACTGATCGTCTCGGCACGCCCCCCACACCGCTCGCAGCCGGGCACCCCCGCCAGCGAGCGCCTCGACATGGTCACCCTGGCCACAAAGGGCGACGCCCGCCTCGTCGCGAGCCCGCGGGAGATCCTGCGCTCGGGCAAGTCGTTCACCGTCGAGACCCTGCGCGAGCTGCGCGCCGAACTCCCCGAGGCCGAACTCTTCCTCCTAATCGGGGGCGACTCCTACGACGAGCTGCCCTCCTGGAAGGACCACCGCACGATCCTCGAGCTCGCCCACCTCGCCGTCGTCGCCCGCCCGGGCAGCGCGGGCCCCGAGGCGTGGCGCCCGGAGGACTTCGGGAGGGTCCTGCCCGTCGGCACGGCCCCGCCGGCCGGTCAACGCGCCGTCTACCACATCGCGATGGAGCCGAGCCCGATCGCCGCGCGCACACTCCGCGCCCAGCTCGCCGCGGGTGAAGACCCCGGCGACGCGATCGACCCGAGCGTCCTCGAGTACATCAGAAAGCGCGGCCTGTACGCCGCGCCGGCCGCCCAGCGCGGCCCGGGAGAGCCCCACTCATGAGCGACAAGGCGGATCGCGCCCTTCGTGCAGCTCAGGCCTACCTGGAAGAGCGCAAGGCGTTCAATCTCGCCACGCTCGAACTGACCGGGCGCTGCGCGTTCGCCGACCACTTCATCATCTGCCACGGTGAGTCCGAGCGGCAGGTCAAGTCGCTCGCCGAAGGCGTCGAGAAGGCCGTCCGCGACGAGACCGGCCTGCGCCCGAAGATCGAAGGCCAGCGCACCTCGGACTGGATCCTGCTCGACTACGGCGACTTCATCGTCCACGTCTTCTCCGAGGGCGCGCGCGACTTCTATCGCCTCGAGTCGCTGTGGTACGACGCGCCACCGCTCGACACCCTCGACGCCTCCGGCAACGCGGGCGAAGACGCGTGACGTGGCGGAGTCCCTCCGCGTCCTGACCGTCGGCAAGACCCGCCGCGGCCCCTACCTCGAACTCGAGGACGAGTTCCTCACCCGCATCAAGCGCCTCGGCGGCTGCGCCCGCGGGCACCTGCCCGCGTCGCGCGCCCAGAGCGCCACGAAGCGCCGCGAAGAAGAAGGCGCCGCGCTTCTCGCGCGCCGCCCGAAGCGCGGCACGACGGTCGCGCTCGATTCGACGGGCAAGACCCTGAGCTCCGAAGAGCTGCGCCGCGAGCTCGCCCGGTGGCGCGCACGCGGCGAGGTCTGCTTCCTCGTCGGCGGCCCCGACGGCCTGAGCGACGCCGCGCGCCAGAGCGCCGACCACGTCTTCTCGCTCGGGCGCATCACCCTCCCCCACGAGCTCGCGTTGATCGTGTTGCTCGAACAGCTCTACCGCGCGCTCGCTGCGGAACAAGGCCACCCGTACTCTCGCCACTGATGAGATCCCGGCTCGGAACACTTCTGCCGATCTCGTAGAACCCGCCCCTTCGTCGTCGCCCCCTGTGAAAGCGCGGGCGCCATTCCGACAACCCCCCTGAATCGCTGCCGCGTGACAGCGGCGCGCACGAGAGGGGGTCTTCGCTTGGAACGGAGCGACACGTCTTTCGCCGGCCTCGAGTTGTCCGAAGCAGAGCGCGACGGAGCGGTGCAAGCCGTGCGCGCGATCGCGCGCGCGTTGTGTTGTCCCCCACCCGCCTGGATCCCCGCGGAAGATGCGGAGCCGTTTCGCGTCGCGCGCGGCGCCGCGCTCGCGCATGGGAGCGCCGGCATCGCACTCTTCTTCGCGACGCTCGCTCAGGCTGGTCCAAGCGTCGACGGCGTCGATGCCCCCGCCCTCGCACGACACTACGCGAGCCGCGCTCTCGACGCGCTCGAACGTATTCCGCTCGGGCCAGGCCTCTTCGACGGGCTCGCGGGCATCGTCTGGTCGGCGCGCGCCACGCATCGCCTTCTCGGAGACGAGGACGATGACGACCTCGAAGTCGAAGGAGTACTCGCTGGGGTCCCTTACGACCGGCACGGCTTCGAGCTGTGGAACGGGCTCGCCGGCATCGCCCTTCTCGGTATGCAACGCTCGGGGACACCGTCCGGAGCCGCGCTGATCCAAAGCACGGTCGCGGCCCTCGACGAGCACGGCGTACGCGGCCGCTACGGAGTCCACTGGCCCACGCCGCCCGCGTCGCTGAAGCCGCGGCAACGCCTGCTCACACCCGCGGGAGACATCAACCTCGGCGTGGCCCACGGCCAGGCGGGCGTCGTCCACCTCCTCGCGCAATGCCTCAGTCGATCCCGTGTCGTTCCTCGCGCCGAAGAGCTTCTCGACCCCGCCGTCGCGTTCCTGATCGCCGCGTTCGAAGGCGCCCCACTCGAAGACGAGCTCGCGTTACCGGTCGTGGGACGCGGCGGCGCAGGTGAGCTCGACGCGTGGTGCAACGGCGGACTCGGTGTCTCGCTGGCACTGCTCCGCGCCGCGAAGGTGCGAGGCCGGCACGATTGGCAAATGGTCGGCCTCGAGCTCGCGCGTCGATCGGCGAGAGCGACTCCCGCGGAGCTGCCTCCCGGTGACGCGAGCCTCTGCCACGGAGCGGCCGGACGTGCCTACTTGCTCTCGCGCCTCGAGCGGATCACGGGCGAAGCGCCGTTTGCCGAGTCGGCCCGCGTATGGCTCCGCCACGCGCTCGAGCTGAGGCAACCGGAGACCGGAGTTGGCGGCTACTGCTGCTTCGGCTACGACCGCGAAGGTGAGCTCTGTGTGCTCCACGACCCCGGCTTCATCCACGGAGCCGCCGGCACCGGCCTGGCACTGCTCGGCACGCTGACCGACGCCGCGTGCGGTTGGGAGGCGCCCCTGATGCTCGACGGGCTCGTTCCATGAGCGCGTCCCGAGACTGCTGAACCCCGCGGGCCGCAGCGCGCGCTGGCCCGCTCATCCCAACGTGGCCCCTCCGCGATCGCGACGTGGTGGAGTCCACGCATCCGAGTCAGGAGAAGGACCATGAAGAAGCTGAAGCTGCACAAGGAAACGGTTCGCAACCTCACCGACAACGAGCTGCGCGAGGTCGCCGGCGGCTGCACCCGCCCGATCCCCTGCGACGGCTCCACCCAGACCCTGATGTGCTCCTCGCACGGCGCCAAGTGCTGGAGCTACCTCGCCTGCATCAGCAAGTTCTGCTGATCGTGAGAGGACCGGGCTGCTAGCGAGCGAGCCCGGGCCCGTCGCTCCCCGCCGGTGCGACCGGCGGGGAGCGGCACCCCAACCCACGTGAATACGAGAGAGGTCGACGTGAACCACCGACGTGGACTCGAAGGTGACGATGTCGGACGTGCCGAGCAACTGATCGACGCGGTCGCCACGCGACTGTCCGAACCCGAACGAGCGTTGGCCCGCGCGCGAGCGATGCAACCCACCGCGAACCGGGCCGCGCTGGCTTCTCTCGCCGGAGGCAGCGCCGGGTTCGCGCTGCTCTTCGCGTGCCTCTACCGGCACCGCGGCCGCGAGGCGGATCGCGCGTCTGCGCTCGCCCACCTGGACGCAGCCTTTGACGCGATCGCCACGGCCCCGGCGACGCCGACACTTCATACCGGATTCCTCGGCCCTGCGTGGGTCGCCCTCACGATCACGGAGTGGCTCTGTCCCGGCTCGCCGGATCCGATCGACGAGGAGCTCGACGCGTCACTGCTCGGGATGCTGAGTCACACCCCCAGCCAGGTTCCCTTCGAGTTGATCGCCGGCTCCGCCGGGCAAGGCCTCTACCTGCTCGCGCGCCACCCCTCTCCGACTGCGGAGCGTGCGCTGGTCCACCTCCTCGACGCGCTCGAAGCGAGCGCCGTACGCGCCGAGAGCGGGCGCACCTGGCACACACCTCCGGAGTGGCTCCCCGAGGCCCAGCGCATCGCCGCTCCCCAAGGCACCTGGAACCTCGGCCTCTCGCACGGCGTTCCGGGCGTCATCGTCCTGCTCGCCGAGCTCGAGAGGCGCCGCTTCGGCCCGCGTGTTCGGAACCTGCTCGAAGACGCGACATCTTGGCTCCTCGCCCAACAACTCGAGACGCCGAACCCCACCTACTACCCTGCGTGGCACGAAGTCGGGGAGAGGGACCGCGAAGGCACTCGCCTCGCTTGGTGCTACGGCGACCTCGGCGTCTGTGTCGCGCTCGCAAACGCCGCGGACGCGCTCGGCTCGACAGAGCTGCGCGACGCCGCGTCCAGCCTCGCGCTCCACGCCGCTACGCTCTCGCGCGAAAACAGCGGGGTCCTGGACGCGGGCCTGTGCCACGGCGCGGCGGGCGCCGGCCACCTGTTCCTGCGCCTTCACCGCCATCTCGGCCACGAGCCGCTCCTCGCCGCGGCGCGGCGTTGGTTCGAGGTGACGCTCGCGCTCGGTGAGCGAGAGACGACGCGCTGGCGCTTCCACCACCCGCGCCCCGGCCTGCGCGCCGAGCACGAAGCGTGGATCGAAGATCCCACCTTCCTGACAGGAGAAGCCGGTGCCGCGATCGCCCTCATCGGAGCGATCGAGGGCGAGATCCTCCCGTGGGATACACCGCTCGGCACCGCACTCCCCGAAAGGGCGGTCTCATGAAGGGCGAGCTCGTCGAGATCTCGGAACGGGGCGAGGGGCGGGATCGGCGCACGCGGGAAGAGCGCGACTGTGAACCTCGCCTCGCCGGACGCGCCTATCGGACGAGCGGGGGTTTCGTCCTGCGCGCGCCGACACTCGCCTTCGATCGGCGCGCGCCGGAGGATGCACTCGTCGAGGAAGCCCTCGAGCTCGCGTCTCCGGAGCTCGCCGCGCGCGCGGGAACGGAAGCTCCCGTCGCCCGCTATCGAGCCCGGATGAGGACGCGGCCAACACCGTTCGGGCTCTTCGCGGGCTGCAGCGTCGGGAGCTTCGGCGAAACCTCTCACTTCGAGCTCGAAGGGCTCGAGGGTTGCCGCCGCCGCTCCCGGCTCCGCGGCGCAGTGCTCGACCTCCTGAGGCGCAGCGCAGAGGCGAGCCCCGAGGCGCGGGAGAAGTTGCGTTTCGAGCTCAATCCATCGCTTTACGAAGCGGCCGGACGATGGCGATACTTCGAGAGCCGCGCTGGCGGGCCCGGTCCGCGGCACGCGCTGGCCGCCGTCGAGCGCGACCCCTACCTCGATGTCGNNNGTCGTCTTCGCGGAGGCCCGACACGGCGCGACGCTGTGCGAGCTCGAGACCGCGCTCGGTGCCTACGACGACGAGCTCGAACCCGACGACATCCGCGAGTACCTCGGTCAACTCGTCGCGAGCGACCTGCTCGTCTCCGCGCTCGCCCTCGCGGTCACCTCGGAGGATCCGCTTCGTCGGCTCGCCGAGCTCGCCGGCGGGCTCCGTCTCGCCGAACGAGAAGCCGGCGCCGCGCTCGCCGGCATCGAGGCCGCGCTCGCGCGCATCGATGAGAGCCCGCTCGGAACCGGCGGCTACATCGAGCTCTACCGCGAACTCGAGGCGCTGCTCCCGGGGCTCGACCGAGCCCGTACCTACCAGGTCAACCTATTCCGCGCGGCGCCCGCACTGCGTCTCGGCGCCCGCGAACTCGACGCGCTCGCCGAGGGCGCGAGTGCGCTCGCGCGTCTCTGCCCCGGTCCCGTGTCCCCTCGACTCGAGAGCTTCAAAGAACGCTTCGCCGCACGCTACGGTGACCGGAGCGTCCCGCTCCTCGAAGCGCTCGACGACGAGCTCGGTCTCGGCTACGGCGAAGACGACGAGCTCGCCCGTACCGACGAGCCGTTGATTGCGGGCCTCCCCTTCCCGACGGCATCACGCAGCGGGACGGTCTCCCAAGACCCGGCGAGCGCCCTCGTCCAACGCAAGCTCCTCGAAGCGCTCACCGAAGGGCGCCGCGAGATCGTGCTGGAACTGGCGGAGCTCGAGGCACTCCCGGACGAGACGCCCCCGGAGCTCCCCGACGCGCTCGCGATCGTCGGTGCGATCGTACGTAGCGGTCTGGACCCCCTCGTCCGCGTCGACGTCGCCGTCGGTCCGTCGGGAGCACGCCTGCTCGGGCGCTTCGCGGCCGACGACGCCGCCATCGCCACGTTGCTCGCGCGCCACCTCGAGGCCGAGGAGGCGCTCGCGCCCGACGCGGTCCACGCCGAGATCGTCCACCTCCCCGCAACCGCCGCGGCGCCCGTCCTCGAACGCCCTCCATTGCGGCGGCACGAGATCCGGATGCTCGCATCGGCGGGCGTCGATCCGGAGCACGTGATTCCCCTCGCCGACCTGGAGCTGCAGCTCCACGGGAACACGTTGACCCTCCGCTCGAGGCGGCTCGGCTGCGAGGTCTTGCCGCGCCTCTCGAGCGCGCATGCCTTCCACGAGGGGAACATCGGCGTCTACACGCTCCTCTGCGACCTCCAGTCCCAGAATCGCCGCGGCGCCTTGATGTGGAGCTGGCACCACCTCGGGGCTTCGCCCTTCCTCCCGCGGGTCCGATGCGGGCGGGCGGTGCTCGCGCGCGCCATGTGGCGCCTCCCTCGCGAGTCGATTCGCGAACTCGCCGAAGCTGAAGGGCGGGAGCGCGGCGCGCGCCTGGCGGCGCTGCGTTCGAAACACGGCTGGCCGCGCCATGTCGAACTCGTCGAAAACGACTGGGCGCTCCACGTCGACCTCGAGGACGACGACTCCATCGATGCGTTCCTCGACGCCGCACGCAAACGCCCGGGCGTGGCCCTGCGGGAGATGCTGCCGGCGCCAGACGAACTCGTAGCCCACGGGCCCGACGGGCGCTACGTTCACGAGCTCGTCGTCCCTCTCGTCGCGAAGGCGCCGCTCGAGAGAGAGCGGCCTCAGCGCCGCCCGCACACCGTGCTCGACTGCGCCCCCGCCACGCTCCCGCGCCGCGTCGCGCCCGGTGGGGACTGGCTCTACGCGAAGCTCTACTGCGCCCGCGCCGAGTCCGACCGGCTACTCCTCGACGTCGTCGCTCCCCTCGTGGCGCGGCTTCGCGCGGAAGGCCGCCTCGAGCGCTGGTTCTTCATTCGTTTCGGCGACCCCGACTGGCACATCCGTCTCCGCCTCGCGCTCCGAGACGCGAACGATCACGGCGTGGCCTTGGCCGCGCTCTCGGAATGCGCCGCGGCGCCTCTCGACGACGGCCGGGTCACGCGCCTCGCGCTCGACACCTACGAGCGCGAACTCGAACGCTACGGCGGGCCGGAGGGGATCACGCTCGCCGAGGGGTGGTTCGAGAGCGACAGTGACCGCGTCCTACGCGCGCTCGCTCAGCTCCGCGACACGGAGGTGCCAGAGGCGAGAAGCCTCGCGACACTCGCCGGGATCGACGAACTCATGGATGGTCTCGGGTATTCGCTCGACGAGCGCTGGACGATCCTCGCGAGCCTTCGGGACGCGTTCTTCACCGAGTTCCACGTCGACAAGCCCTTCCGCATCGCGCTGGGCCAGCGCTACCGCAAGGCGCGCCCGGGAATCGAGGCGGCGCTCCGTGGGCGCGAGAGCGCGCCGCCCCACATCGCTCTCGTCGAGTTGCGCCGCCGCGCCCACGTGGGGCGGCTCGTGCGCTCGGACATCGAGATCGCCCAGAGCTTCGTTCACATGTTCGTCAACCGCATGGTGCGGAGCGCGCCACGCGCCCAGGAGCTCGTGCTCTACGACCACCTGGAGCGCACTTACGGCTCATGGCGCGCGCGGAGGAAGAAGCGTGACTGAAACCGGCATCCCCGGAGTCCACACCGCGTCGCCGTCCCGCGGAGCAGGCAGGGCGATCTCGAGCGCGACGAGGCGTGAGGCCGGGTCGATCTCGACGCCGACGTGCAGCACCCGCCCGGTGCGCGAATCGGAACCCGCGACCAGCGAGACCGGATCGCCCGCGGTCAAGCGCGCGGCGCGCTCCGAGGGCACGCCGCAGCGCACGATCAACTCTTCGCTGAGAAGGCGGAGGATGGGCTCGCCCACCCCGACGAAGCCGCCGGGGTCGCGGAGACGCTCGGCGACCCGGCCCGCGAAGGGAGCGACGACGTCGCTGCGGGCGATCTCGTACACGAGCCGCGCGATCGCCGCCTCGCGCTGCGCGACGAGCGCGATGCTCTCCTCGACGCTCGCCGCCGCGAGCTGCGCTTCGAGCCGGGAAGCGGCGAGCTCCTCCTTCGACCAGCTCTCGCTCGCCGCGAGGCGTCGCGTCAACGACCCATCCTTGTGGTGGCGAGCGAGCTTGGCCTTGTCGAGCGCGGCGCGCGCCGAGCGGAGCTGCGCCCGCGCAACGGAGAGCTCCTGTTCGAGAGCGCCGCGCGCGACCACGGCGACCCGCTCTCCTGCCGGGACACGTTCCCCGAGCTCCGCGTCGACGCTGACGAGGCGCCCGCTCCGCTCCGCGCACAGCTCGACTTCGAAGCGGGGAACGACGACGCCGACCCCGGGCTCTCCATCGGCTGCGCGACAGCTCGGCACCACGGCCGTGAGGAGGGCCGCGAGTGCGAGGACCGCGCGCCGGAGTGGGGGACTCGTCCTGACGATCGCGTTCATGGGCGTGAACTCCTTTCTCGGATGCTCCATGGCTGGAGGACGAGCCGCTCCCCACGTGAATCGAGGAACGCGATGACCACGCCCCCGAACTCCCCGTTCCGGCGCGAAGCCGTCGAGCACCACGCGACGGCGCGAAGCGCGGGCGGCGGCCTGCTCGAGCTCTCCCCGTTCTGGATCCGCTGGGCCTACCCGCTGCTCGTCGTAAGCGTCGGGTTGGCCGCGCTCGCCCTCGGGGGCTTGCGTGTCAGCGAGTACGTGGGGGGCCCAGCGCTCGTCCGCTCCACTGCCCGTGTGCACGTGCGGATGAGAGACGCGGGTCTCGTCGAGAAGCTCTCGGTGCGTCCGGGCGAGACCGTGCGCCGCGGCCAGGCCCTCGTGACACTCGAATCGACCCGGGCGCGGGAGGAGCTCGAGCGTACTCGGCAGGCCTACGAACGCGCGCTCGCCGCGCGCTGGCGCGACCGCTCGAACTCCGGGCTCAGACAGGCCGTCTCCGCCGCCGAAGCCGCGATGGAGCGCGCGAGAGAATCGCTCTCCGCGCGCACCCTGACCGCACCTTGTGATGGCCTCGTCCAGGAGCTCCGCACGGAAGTCGGGAGATTCGTCGCGGCAGGCGAGACGACCGTCGTTCTCGAGGACGCCGCCGGCGCGCGCACGATCGTCGCGGCGCTGCCCGGCCACGCAGGCCCGCGCATCCGTCCCGGCGAGCGAGCCCGCTTCGAGGTCCATGGATTCGAACATGTCTATATAGACGCGACCGTCGCGCCGATCTCACACGAGATCGTCGGCCCCGGCGAAGCCAGGCGTCTTCTCGGCCCCGAGCTCGGCGACATCGTCGCCATGGACGGGCCCGTCCTCCTCGTCGAAGCCCACCTCGACGGCCTCGAGTTCACCGCCCTCGGCTCACGCTACGCGCTTCACAGCGGGATGAGCGGCCGACTCGAAGTCGAGCTCGCACGGCGTCCGCTCTACGCGGCTCTCCTCCCCTCGATCGACGGGCCCTGGAGACGGTGATGAAGCCCGAGGATACGCACAGATCGCTGCTCGACCGCTTCCCGGCACTCGCACGCCTGCGCGGGATGCGGCGCCGCCGCATCCCGAACGTGCTTCAAACCACCAAAGCGGACTGCGGCCCGGCCTGCCTGACCGCGCTTCTGCGACATCTCGGCCGCGACGTCCTGCTCGAAGAGGTGCGCTCCCGTTGCGGCACCGGACTCGAAGGCTCGACGGCGCTCGCCTTGATCGAAGGCGCCCGCCACTTCGGGTTGCGCGGCCGTGGCGTCGGCGTCGACGTCGACGGGCTGCGCCACCTGCCGGCCGGCGCCGTCTTGCACTGGAGTTTCAACCACTTCGTGCTCTTCCTGAGGCTCCGCAGGAACGCCGTCGAGGTGATGGATCCCCGGCTCGGCCGGCGCCGCGTCGGGCTCGCCGAGTTCAGCCGCGAGTTCACCGGCGTCGCCTTGCTCTTCGAGCCGACCGAAGCGTTCTCGCCCGGGGCCCGCCGCCACTCGCGCGTCTGGCGCTACGTCCGCCGCATCGCCGCCCACTCGCACCTGCTCTCACGGGTGATCGTGACATCCGCGCTCCTCCAGGGACTCGGGCTGGGGCTCCCACTGCTCACGGGCGCGCTGGTCGACCGCGTCCTCCCCCGCCAGGACTTCGGCCTCCTTGAGGTGCTCGGTGCGTGCCTTCTGGCAATGGTCGCCATCCAGGCTCTCACGACCTACATCCGTGCCCGGCTGCTCCTCCATCTCCGCATCGAGCTCGACGCGCAGATGACTCTCGACTTCGTCACGCACCTCGTCTCCCTCCCCTTCGCGTTCTTCCAGCAGCGCTCGACCGGCGACCTCATGCTCCGCCTGAACAGCAACAGCACCGTGCGCGAGCTCCTGACTTCGGGTGCGTTGTCGAGTGCCCTCGACGGCAGCCTCGTGCTCGGTTACCTGCTCGTCCTCTTCGTGATCAACCCGGGCTTCGGGCTGCTCGTGCTCGCGCTCGGCGCGGCGCGGATCGGCGTCTTCCTCGCCAGCCGCACCCGCTACCGCGAGCTGATGAGCGAAGGGCTCGTGCGCCAGGCGGAGTCGAGCGCCTATCAGGTGCAGCTCTTCTCGGGGATCGAGACCTTGAAGTCCTCCGGCGCCGAGTCCCGCGCCGTCGAGCAGTGGTCGCGTCTCTTCGTCGATGTCCTCAACGTCCACCTCGCGCAAGGCCGGCTGCTCGCGCTGACGGAGTCGGCGATCGCGACGCTCACCTTCGCGTCGCCTCTCGTCGTGCTGCTCACCGGGGCCTCCCTCGTCCTGTCGGGGGAGCTCAGCGTCGGCACGATGCTCGCGATGAGCGTCCTCGCGAGTGGCTTCCTCACCCCGCTCTCCTCGTTGGCCGACACGGCGATGCGTCTCCAGGAGCTCGGGAGCTACGTCGAGCGCATCGACGACGTGATGGGGACGGCACCCGAGCAGAGCGATACGAAGACGCGTCCCGCACCGAAGCTGCAGGGCGGGCTCCGTTTCGAGGGCGTGTCGTTCCGCTACTCGGAGCAGAGCCCCCCGGTCCTCGAAGATGTCGATCTCGAGATCGCTCCGGGACAGATGGTCGACATCGTCGGCCCTTCTGGAGCGGGAAAGTCCACGCTCGCGAAGCTCGCGCTCGGCCTCCACGCACCCGACGCCGGCCGCGTCCTCGTCGACGAGCACGACCTCCGCCACCTCGACGCGCGCGGCGTCCGGCGGCAGATCGGCTGCGTCATGCAGAACCTGCACCTGTTCGGCACTTCGATCCGCGAGAACCTCCGTCTGACCCACCCGGCGCTCGACGAAGAAGCGATGCAGCGCGCGACGCGCGCCGTGCAACTCCACGACGAGATCGCCGCGTTCCCCATGGGTTACGAGACTCCCTTGGCAGATGGCGGCGGCTCGCTCTCGGGTGGCCAACGGCAGCGATTGGCGCTGGCCCGCGCGCTCATCGGCGAGCCCTCCCTTCTCATCCTCGACGAGGCGACGAGCTCTCTCGACAGCGTCGCGGAGCGCGCCATCCAGTCCGTGCTCGAGTCGATGCGCTGCACACGAGTCGTCATTGCGCACCGCATCAGCACGGTGCGCTCGGCCGACCTCATCGTCGTTCTGAACGGAGGCCGGATCGTCGAGCGCGGGAGCCACGACACCCTGCTCGCCGAGGGCGGCCTCTATCGAGAACTCGTCACCGGGTTCGCGCGCCCGGACGAGCCGGCACGCGCCGCGAGCGAACGCGCCTGAAGCGAGTTACCACGCGCCGCCTTTCACCCCCCCCACTTGTCGCGCCGAGAGCGCCTTTTTCACGGATCGAAGAAAAAATTTCGGACTGGATTCTCGCCGCGGTCTCGTCGAATACTCTCCCAGACTCCCGCGATGGTCGGACGGAGCGCGACGGTCGCGAGACGGCACTCGGAGGTGATCACGATGAAGGCCTTGCGGCTCGGCAGCGTTCTCGGGTTCCTCGCAGCATCGCTCGTCCCTCTCGCAGCAGCACAGCAGTTCGTGCATGTCGTCGATCCATGCCACGCGAGGGTCGCCATCTACGAGGTGGGAGTTGCGGAGCGCTTCGACAGCGTCGACCTCCGCGACGGCGGCTCCCACGCGTTGACGAGCATCGCGTTCAGCTCTCTCGATGCCTGGTCGCACCGCGTCTCCTTCGTGACGCAGGGGCGTTACCTGCGCGCACTGAGGCAGGGTGACACCTTCGAGTGCTCACGAGTCATCCTCACCGTCGACATCGAACAAGGTCTCGGCCTGACGGATCTTCGACTCACGGAGCTCGTCGCCGCGGCGCCACTCGTCGTCGAGGACGAGAGCGGCGCCCTGGTCTCGCAGACGCCTCTGTACGTGTTCGGCAACGACGCAAACGGTCCGCTCTTCTTCGTATTCGACCAGGAGAAGCTGCTCGCCGAGGCGAGCTTCGCCGAGTGCCTCCTCGGGTGGGGTTCCCTCTGCCCCGAAGGCACGAGTTGCCTCGGCAGCGTATCCGGGGCCGCGACCGGCCAGCCGAGCGCCTCGACGGACGCCGAGGTCGCATACGTTGCCACCGTGACGCGTACGCCGGGCCAGGAGATGCGCCAACGCATGATGCGGGTTGCCCGTGGCTCCTACGCTTCCGCACCGTGGAGCGTCACGCTCGAGCCATGGAACGAGGGGAACCCGTGGTCCTCCGCGAGCCCTCGCCACATCGGCGTCGCGTTCGACGCACGCGGTGAGCGCGCCTACGGCACCTTCAAGCCCGAGCGGGAGTTCACCGCGCTCGATACTGCGAGCCGGGCCTGCCCGCTCGACGAGGTGCCGACCGACCTCGCGCTCTGGGGTCCCCCGCTCTTCAGCACCCTGCCTGAGCTGCGCTTCGTCGTCGGGGGCGACACGAGTGGAGGGATGCTCCGTGCGGCCCCGCTCGCGTCCTGTGGCAAGGGGATACCCGCGTTCACCGACGACCAGGCCCTGCCTTACGCCCCGACGGGGATCGCGCTCTCCGCTTCGGATCAGAGCTCGTTCTGGGTGCTCGTCGCGAGCAGCGCCCCTGGCCTCGGGGAGCTGACCGCGCTCCGCTACGACGCGAGTGCGTCCAAGGGCCTGGCCTCTCTCGAGTGCGTCGAGCGTGTCGCCTCGCCGTGGGCCGCGGGCGATTGCGGAGTCGAGCGCACCCCGACAGCACTCGCGATCGGGACGCCGTGGAGTGCGGCAGCCGGCACCGAGGCGCCTCACGCTTGCCACGATGGCAACCCCAGTCCCTCGCTGCCATGCTGTCTCGATGAGGACGACCCCAACCCACACTGCGAGGACTGCGAGGGCCCGGTCGACGGCCCGCTCATTCGCGACATGTGATCGCAGCGCTAGCGCCCTTCTCGGCGTCGCGCTTCTCCTCGCGATGCTGTACGGCTGTACCGCCGAGCCCGCTCCCAAGCCCCGGGTCGGGCTCGAGGCGCTCTGGGAGGAGTGCCTCGCCGCTCCCGGGGACTCGAGGAGCTGCGCGCTCCTCGCCCGCCGCTGCGCTTCGGAGGGCGCCGCGTGTTCGGAGCGACTCGAGGCCGAGCTGCTCCAGCGCGCCGCGACGGCAGACGGAGACCCCGCGCCCGACATCCTGCGTTCCTGGCTGTACTTCCGTCTAGACCGCCCCGACGACGAGTGGGCCGCCCTCGAAGACGCGCTGGCCCAGGCCGAGCGCAACGGCGCCCCAGGAGTACGCGCCGGTGTCCACCTCAATCTCGCTCGTGCGAGCCAAGGGGACGACGTTCGCCGCGCGCTCGAGCACTTCGACAGCGCGACGAGCCTCGCCCTCGAAGCGGGCGACATCAAGACGGCTCGCAAGGCGCTCCACGGCGCGAGCGCGAGCTTCCGACGACTCGGCCTCTTCGCCGACCAGCTTCGCGCCGCCCAGACCTTGGTCGGGCTCCTCGACGGTCTCGACGCGCGTCACGGCGCGCAAGCCGAGCTCGCGTTGGCCGACGCCGAGCGACGCCTCGGCAGAACGCGCGACGCGCGCGCGAGCCTCGAGCGAGCCCTCGAGCACGCGCGGCGTTCGGAGTCGCCCCGGGACATTGCCTACGTGCAGCTCGCTCTCGGAATCACTGCACTCGACGAGAACGAGCCCCAGAACGCACGGCGCCGACTCCTCGACGCGCGCGAGCAGGCTCGCCTGGCCAAGCGCCCCCGCCTCGCGAACGAAGCGAGAGTGCTCGCCGCGGCGGCGCTTCTCGCCGAGGGACGCGCCGCCGAGGCCCTCGAGGAGCTCGACGCGCTGCCCACCGACGAAGCCGCGCTGAGCGGGCTCGCGCGCGTCCACCTCGACCTCTATCGCGGTCAGGCCCTGCTCGAGCAAGGCGACATCACCGGCGCCGAACGCGCCTTTCACCGCGCGGCGAAGAGCGCCGACCAGAGTCAGGACGAAGATCTCGTCTGGGAGTCGCTGAGCTGGCTCGCGAGTTGCCAGAGGCGCGCGGGCAAGCTCGGCGAGGCCGTCGCCAGCGCGCGCCGCGCGGTCGCGATCATCGAGCGTGGACGGGGCGCCGTCGCCGCGCGCACGGAGCCGCTGTCGTTCCTGCACCTGCGGGCCGACGCGTACACGGTGCTGGCGGAGAGCGCCGCCGCCCAGGCTCCCGCGGCGCTGGACGAGGCCTTCTCCACCGTCGAGCGCGCCCACGCACGCGCGCTCCGGGAGAGTCTCGTCACGCCCCGGGACAGGAGCGCGGGGGATCCGGAACTCGACGCGATGACCCTCGCCGGGCTGCGCGCGCTCCTCGACGAGGACGAGCTCCTTCTCGTGTACCAGCTCGGCGAGCCGCACTCGCTCGTGCTCGCGGTCTCCCGCGCGGCGAGCACCGCACACCCGCTCCCTGGAAGGCGTGCGATCGAAGAGCAGGTGGCGCAATACCGCGAGGCCCTCACGGCGCCCATCCAGCACGTGGGTGAGCTCGACGAGCTCGACAGGGGCCTCGAGGAGCTCCGCCGCATCGGAAGCTCACTGGCACGGACGCTCTTGCGCCCGGTCGAAGAGCGTTTGCCAAGTGCAGCGCGTCTGACGATCGTTCCCGACCGCGCGCTCTACCGCCTCCCCTTCGAAGCTCTACCGTCCGAGCCGCGCTCCACGGGTGAGGGGGCGTCCTTCCTCGGCCTCGAACGCGCCGTGAGCTACCTCCCGGCGAGCGCGCTGCGGAGCCGCCGCATCGGCACCGTCGGGGCGTCGCTCGTTCTCGTCGACGCTCCCGAAGCGTGGCCCGAGAAGGGGCTGCCTCACCTACGGCACGCGAGCGCCGAGTCACGGGCGCTCCTCGAGCTCTACCCTCCCAGCCAACGACTCCACCTCCACGGCGAGTCGGCGAGCCTCGGCGAGTTGGGACGCGCGTTGGGCACGTCACCGGAGCTGCTGCACGTCATCGCCCACGCGGAGCTGACACCACGCGAAGGTCCGCGCATCCTCCTTGGACGAGACCTCGGAGCAATGCTCGACGCCGCCTCGATCGAGACGCTCGAGCCAGCGCCACGGCTCGCGGTGCTCTCCGCGTGTGAAACCGGGGGCGGCGAGTTGCTCGGAGGAGAGGGTGTCCTCGGCCTCGTGCGCGCTTTCCAGCGCGCGGGAACGCCGGGGATCGTCGCGAGTCTCTGGCCGGTCGACGATCGCGCGTCGGCGACGCTGATGACCGCCTTCCACGGCCACCTTCACCAGAAGTTGCCACCTTCCGAGGCGCTGCTCGAGGCGCGCCGCGAGGTCGCCCGGGAGCTCTCCCTGCACCCCTTCGCGTGGGCGCCCTTCGTGCTCTACGGCGCCGACTGAGGGCAGCCCTCGCTCGCGATCTCCTCCGCCTGCGCCGCGCGCTCGCCATCGATCGCGACGACGTCCTCGAGCAGAGCGCAGGCTTCGCTCCTGCGCCCGAGCTGCGAGAGTGCCACGGCCCGCCAGAAACGCGTCTCCTCCGAGGGCAGGTAGCGCTGCAAGGCGTCGGCGCGCGCAAACGCCTCCGCCGCTTCCTCGGCGCGACCGCGCCGGAGTTGCACGACAGCGAGGTTGTGCAGGAGGTGCGCGTCGTCGGGCGCGGTGCGCAGAGCCTCGGCGAGGAGTTGCTCCGCTTCTTCGAGGTCGCCAAGCGTCATCGCGCGGCGCGCGCTCTCGATACTCGCGAGCGGACCCGCGGCTCTCAGCGCGTGCGGTGCGACGAGCGACGCGGACTCCACTGCGACGGGGAAACCGGGCTCCCCCGAAGGCGCGCGCACGAGAAGGAGGGCCACCATAGCCAGGGCTGCGGCGCACAGGGCAGCGGCGAGACGTGGCGCATTCGACCCGGACTTGCCAACCGGGATGCCGAGGTGACGACGCAGTCTGCGATCGGCCCGGCGGGCGGCGCGCGAGAGTCGGGGCGGCGGCCCCTCGGTCAGCGCCTTGAAGCTGAGGAGCTCCGCCTGCAGCTCGGCGCAATCGGGGCACGTGCGCGCGTGGGCTTCCCAGCGCTCGCGCTCGTCGGCGCTCAATCTGTCCTCGAGCAACGCGTCGAGCCCCTCGAGCCCGAGGACGTCGCAGCTCGGCAGCGTGCCGAGGAGCTCGCCCAAGCGATAGGCCCCCGTCTCAGTCATCCCCCCTCCCCTCGTCGAGACAACGCCGCAGCTTGCGCTGCGAGGCGATCAGCACCGCGCGAGAACCACTCGCGTTGTGCAAGCGGAGCTTCTCCGTCAGCTCCCTCAGCGTGATCCCCTCGAAGTAGTGCCCAATGACGACCGCGCGCGCGAGCTCGTCGAGCCGCCTCAGACATAGGGCGAGGCGCTTGCGCAGGAGGATGGCCGCCGCCTCGCGATCGGGGTCGTTCTCGTAGCCGAGGTCGGTACTGAGCTCGGCCGGGTCGAGCAAGACTTCGCGATGGGACAGGGCGCGCCAGCGCCCACGACGGTGATCGGCGAGGACCGTGAGCGCGATCGCGAAGACCCAGGTGCGCCACGAGCACTCGCCCCGATACGTGTCGAGCGAGCGCGACAGACGCAGATAAAGCTCCTGGTTGAGGTCGGCGGCGTCGTGCGCCACGCGCGTCCGCGCGTGGAAGAAGGCGTAGGTGGCGGCGGCGTAGCGCTCGTAGAGTTCTTCGAGCTGGCTCGTCGCGACGACCCGGCTCTCGGCCCTCTCCTCCATGTGCTGGAACTCTCTCGAGTGGAGCACGCGCGTCGTCATCCTCAAGCCCCTTCACCACACCGTCGACGTGACTCCCACCCCCGGTGCGGGGCTCAGAACACACTACTCGCGCGCCCTTGTCAACGCGAAGAAAAGCTGTGAAAAAGCCCTCTCGGGCGCGACTCTCTCATCGGGTGTCGACTCTGCCGGCGCGCGTCTTCTTGTCAGGGCCACCACGCGAAGCTCGGCCGCCCCCGCCCCTTCCGGTCGACGATCGGCACCATCCAGGAGGGAAGCTCCGGCCGATCCTCGGAGTCCAGTCGCTCTCTCCACCCGGCGTCGTCGAGGCGCCGCGGCTCCGCGAACTCGTAGTAGGGCATCACCGCGCCCCGGCAGAGCACGGTGCTCCCCTGCCACGGGTAGAGCACATAGAGTTCGCGCGCTCGGGCGACGCCAACGTGCAGCCTCTCGCCGGCCTGCGCGTTGCTGAACACCTCCGTCACGCGCGGCGCGTCGTCGAGCGGTGTCAGATACGCGTTGCCCCCGTACTGCATGATCCCGGCGAGGCGTTTACCGTACTCGCGGAAGGTCTCCTCGTCGCTCCCGCTGAGTGCCTCCCCGCGGAGCTGCTTGTGCGCGATGGTCTCGAGTTGCCGGCTGAGCGCGGCGAGCGCCTCCCAGTCGCCGGCGAGTCCGCAGCGGTGCTCTTCGAGGAGCGCGCGTAGCTCGGCGGTCTCGCCGTCGTGGCCCGCGGCGAGCCCATCGGCCAGGCTTCGCGCCCAGTCCGCGACCTCGCGGTAGGGCCGTCCTTCTTCCCTCGCCTGCTCGATGCGCTCCTCAGCGACGCTCAAGGCCAGACTGAGGTGACAAGCCGTATAGAACTCGTGGTCGAAGAGGATGATCTGGTCGCCCGCGTCGTCCATCTTCTCGAGGAACGCCGCGAGGCGGCGAAGGCCGGCGGCGAGCTCGGCCTCGCGCAACTTGAACGCGCCGGCCTGCTCCAGGAGCGTGCGGCTGTCTCCGGCGAGACTCGCCATGCGCTCGAAGAAGAGGGGCTCCGGCTCGACGAAGCCCGCGGGCGGACTCGTCGCTCCGAGATAGTACTCGGAGGGTTTGGCCTCGAGGGTCCAGGTGTGGCGGAGTTGCGCCCAACCCGCGAGCACGGTGTTGCAGCTCTTCACCTGCCAGGGTTTGCTCTTCATGAACGCGGGAGCCGCCGACTCGGGCTCGTCGACGAGGGCGCGGAGCGCGGCGAGGTAGGAGCGGTAGAGGTTCGTCCCGACGAACTCGGGCTCGGCGGCGTCGATGGCTGCGAGCAGACTCGGTTCCTCCTCGCGCTGAAGCCGATCGCGCGCGAACGCCGAACCGAGCGCGGCCGCCACTTCGAGGCCGTCGGGGAGGGGGCGTGGCGCGTCAGGCAGCCGCGTCGTCTCCGCGAACAGAAGCGCGCTGGGAGTGCGGTACGCCGGCAGAATCCGGAACGCTGGCAGCTCCGTGCCGCGAGGCGGGAGGCGGAGCTGGTCGTTGATCCTCGAGACCGGAGCGCTGCGCCGAACGCGCGCCGCGAGCTCCGCACGAATCTCGGCGGAGATCTCTCCGCTCTCGTCGAGGACGATCCGGGGCCGAAGGAGATCGGCAGCCTCTCGGAGCCCCCAGTCGTCCGGAGCGCCGATGAACTCCGTGTACGCCTCGACGAACGCCGCCTCCGGGCACCCCGAGTCCTCGGCGCCCCCACACAGCGACGAGGCGAGAAGCGACACAGCGAGCAGCTCCTCGTCGCGCTCCGGCCGGAACGGAATCGACTGCAGCCAGGAGACCGCGCGGAAGGACCGTTTCAGCATCTCGGTGCGCGTGTAGAAACCGCGGGGTGCGTAACGGGAGTAGTCGAGCGCCAGGAGCGATGGGCACGGCTCCCCGAGCCACGCCGGCAGCCCAGCCCAGGTCGCCGACGCGATCCGCGCGCGCTCCCGCGTGAGGATGGCGTCGAGCGCAGGGTCGCCGAACTGAAACGAATCATCGAACTGTGCGAGAGCGATGCCGACGACGAGCCGCGCTCGCGCCTCGGCCGCCGCGACGAGCTCCGGCTCACCCTCGATGGCGTCCGCCGCGGGGCCGAGGCCGACGTAGAGGCGTGTGAGGAACGCCGGCATCTGCTCGGCGCGCGCCGCCTCGAGGCGCAGGACCGACTCCTCGAAGAGGACGTGGTACGCGTTGATCAGCGAGTCCGAAGTGATGAAGAGCGGTGCCTCTGTGATGAGGTAGGGCTGAAAGATCTGTTTGAATGCCTTGTCTGTGACGAGGAGGCCGTTTTTCTCGAGCGCTCCGATCTCTGCGTGCGAGAGCTCTGCCGCTCGAGCGTCCTCCTGCCAGCTCGGGAGGCCGCTCCCGTCAGACGTGCTCGAGCATGCACACGCTGTCCCCAGCAAAGCCGCGACGAGCAAGACGAAGCGCATCGATTCACCCCCCTGGCGCGCGAGGGGGAACGCGCCAAGACCAGTGCACACTACGCGAACGATGGCGGCCAGGGGAAACACCAGAGCGCGCGGGCCCTCTCCCGCGCTGCCCGTCGCGGAAGCGGGAGCCCCTCCCCACCCCGCCTTGACCCTGCCCGCCACACCGACTTAGTCTCGCCCTGCCATGCGGATACGGACTTTCCTCATCCTCGTCGTTCTGCTCGCGAGCGCGGCCGGCATCGTCGCGCTCCTGCTGCCGAACCGGATCATCCTCGAACTCCCGCTCGCGGTCGGCCGCGCGCGTCCCCCCGTCTGGGCGGCGCTGCTCGCGGCCTTCGCGGCCGGGATCGGCCTCGGGCTGCTCGTTCAGCTCGGCGGGGTGAGCAAGCGTGCGATGCGGCGCCTGCGCCAGACCTGGAGCGCGCGCCACCGCGAGAACGCGGCCCGGGCGCTCGAGACCGGCCGGCAAGCCGAGCGCGAGGGCCGGCTCACCGCCGCGATCGCCGCGTACCGCGAGGCCGTCGTCGACGGCCCCGAGGGCTTCCGCGCGCTGATGCGCCTCGGGGATGCGCTTCGCAAGGACGGGCAGCTCGAGGAGGCAATCTCCGCGCACGAGCAGGCCCGGCGCCTCGACCCGCTGCAGGACGAGGCCGGGCACGCGCTCGCCCTGACGCGCCTCGAGCTCGGCGACCACGACGCCGCGCGGCGCGAGCTCGGCACGCTGATCGAGAAGAACCCCAAGGGCGCCGTCGGCCCGCTGCGCGCGCTGCGCGACCTCGAAGTGCTCGAGGGGCGCTTCGCCGAGGCCGCGGAGGCGGCCCGGCGCCTCGAGGAGGCCCTCGCCGGCGAGGGCTCGAACGAAGACGACCGCGCCCAGTCGCTCGGCATCCGCACCGAACTCGCGCGTGCCCGCATGGAAGCGGGCGAGGAGCGCGCCGCCAGCGGCGCGCTGCGCGCGCTGCTCGACGAGGCGCCGGAGCACACGGCCGCGCGCATCCTCCTCGCCGAGCTCCATCACCGTGCCGGCAAGGCCGACAAGGCCCAGCGCCTACTCGTACGCGGCTTTGTGGCGAGCGGCGAGCCGGCGCTGCTCGACGCTCTCGCCGAGCTCTCGCTCGAGGACAGCCGCCCGGACGACGCGTTCGAGGCGCTCTCCGAGCTCGCCGGCGCCCCGGACTCTCCCCCGGGCGCTCACCTCGCCCTCGGACGCCTCCTCACGCGCCTCGAGCGGC
>NPIF01000810.1_pt1 | contig 53471 bp, 43 predicted proteins | sample 8637461 | NCBI WGS metagenome assembly NPIF01 (sample SAMN07420641, study PRJNA396082) | bioreactor metagenome | isolation source: sample BR12 brine-fed electro-methanogenic bioreactor BR | place: Japan: Kochi | collected 2016-12-09
GACAAAATCGCTTGCGGTTGACATATAATATTAGAAAAATATTTATTCTTCTTAAATTATTTATGTTCTTCTTCCCATTTTAGATCTTCATCAGTTAATTCTGTATTTGGGAAATCATCATCATGCAAGTTTATTGAGACATCTATATCTTCACTATCGTCTTGATTTTGATTGCTGTCATCTTTTTCTGTTGTATTTTCAATAATAGGTTCTGTTTCAAAACCTTTATTTAAATAATTATTAGCATCACTTTCACTCAATTTAGTATATTTTTTTCCTTTTGCTACATCTTCAGTGCTGTTATTTATACATGCTACAAAATATTGAGATTTCTCTGATTCTAAGCTAGTAATTATATTATTAATTATTTCTTTATCGAAGATAATAGTATTTGTCCAAATTTTATCAAGAGCTTGTTTTAAACAATCTATTGCTTTTTCAACATTATTATAATGAAGATATACTTGAGCTGCATGAACATAAGGATCAGGGAATCTAGGCTTTCTTTCTAATATATCTAAATATATTCGATAAGCTTCAGTATAATTTCCAACTAAAATATGATACCAACCATGATTATCTAAAATACCACTACTTGTTTTTTCTTCATCTATGCATTCTTCTATTAATTTTTTGGATCTATCTAGATTATGTGAATATAGTAGATAAGTTCCTAAATTAATCATAAGATTTTTATCATTGTAACCACTTTCTCTAACATCATCTAAAATATTAATAGCTTTATCAATATCTCCGTTTAATTGATGGACCATACTCATTTGTATTTTTGAACGATAAATTAAATTTTTATCTTTAGAATTATTAATAACTGATTCTAAGATTTCTCCACCAAATTTATAATCATTTCTTTGTATTAATATACTTGCCATTGTAACTTTATGTTTATCATTTAAATTAGCATCAAAGGCTTTTCTATAATAAGGCCACGCTTTATCTTTATTCCCAGGTTTTTTACTCATATAGTTTCTATTTCCTTGAATAAAATAAAACATAGATCGATTGATGTATATTAAAGTAGCAGATATTGCTATGATAAGTATTAACTTAACATATTCTGGAATTGGTAAGAACCCAATTATTACACATATAACTATTGTTGCTAATGCTCCATTTTTGCTTTTCATGTTATAACCCTCCGAAAGAATTTATTGAAAATTCTACAATACTTTATAATATAATAAAAAAATATAATTAAACAAGTGAACATTTTTGATTAGAGTTGTTACTTTTTATAATTGGTTATATAATTTGTAGTTGGGAAAGAGAGGTGTTTATGGGAGAAAAAAATAAGATTTTATTACACTGCTGTTGCGGACCTTGTAGTACAACTTGTGTTGAGAGATTATTAGATGAAGGTTTTGAAGTTGTTTTATGGTTTTCAAATGATAATATTTATCCAGATAGTGAATATAATAAAAGATTTCTTGAATTATATAAAGTTGCTAATTTTTATAATTTAGAAGTAATAAAAGATGAATATAATCACGAGGATTGGTTAAATAAGGTAAAAACTTTTGAAAATGAAAAAGAAGGTGGAAAAAGATGTGCCCTCTGTTTCGATTATAACTTATCTCTTACTCATGAAAAAGCAAAAGAACTTAAAATACCTTATTTTACTACAACATTGACTGTTAGTAGATATAAAAATAGTGAAAGAATTTTTTCAATAGGCTCTAAATATGAAGGCTTTTTAGAAAAAAATTTCAAAAAACAAGATGGATATGCCAAAAGTATTAAATATAGTAAGGAACTAGGATTATATCGTCAAAAATATTGTGGCTGTGAATTTTCATTGAGAGATTCATTGAAAAACAAACAAGAAAAAGAACAAGCTACAAAGAATAATTTGTAAAAAAAATAAATAAATGATAGAATAATATTAATAATATGACATAAAATGTTATTTACATACTTTAAAGGAGTTTTTTTCATGGATAGAAAAACATTTTCTCAAATTTTACCACAATTTCAACAAGGCGGAGCTGTAAATGTAGTTAAGTTAGCACAACATTTGAATCTTGGTATTTTTTGTTCACCTATGTTAAATCCAGCTATTACGGGTAAATTAATAAGAATTAAAAATGATGATACTAAAAAATTCGATAAAGGTAGTGGATGGTATCTATTAATGAATAGAGATAGACCTGCAGGTATTGTAAAAGAAAGTATTGCTTATTTAATTGCTAAATATGTATTAACTGATTTATCAGATATTAATTTATTATCTGATAGTGTGCGCTTTAGAACAAAAGCTAGTTTAAATGATGATTTAGAAAAAGAGATAAATAAATTAGCTCTAGAAATAATTTTACCAGATGCTTTATTAGAAAAAGAAATTAATAAAGGTACATACATTCATGAACTTCCTTCATTGTTTAAAGTAGACCCAAGTACTTTATCTGCAAAATTTGGCTATACTGTATATCCAATAGATTTTTGGGTTAATGCAAGTAAAGAACAAGAAATGTAGATAAAAATTAGGTTTGTATCTTGAAAAAAATAATTAGTTTTTTTACTAGCAGATTAGTATTGTCTGCTATTTTAATAATATTTCAAATTTTTGTGATATTTTCATTATTCTCTAGGTTTATGAATAATACATTAATATCACAAACCTTTACATTATTATCATTTATTTTTAGTTTGTGGATTGTTTTTCATAAACAAGAACCTGAATATGTTATTGGGTGGCTACTTCTTATAATGGTTTTTCCATTATATGGAGCCATTTTATATTTAATTTTAGGCAAAAAAACTATATCGCCTTCAAATAGGAAACGTTTAAATCGATTTGTAAAAGCTTTTACTAATACTTCTAATGTTAATAAAGATAAATATGAAAATTTGAAAAAATTAGAAGAATTAGATAGCGATTTATCAAGACAATCCAAATATATTTCTAGATCAGCATATAGTACTTTATGGAAAAATACGGAAGCAAAATATTATCCTTTGGGAGATGATTTTCTAGATGATTTTATATTAGAATTAGAAAAAGCTAAAAGCTTTATTTTTCTTGAATTTTTTATTGTTAGTTTTGGTGAAATGTGGTCTAAAATTCTAGAAGTACTTGAGAAGAAACGAGATGAAGGCATAGATATTAGAATTATGTATGACGATTTTGGATCTTTTGGAGGAATTCCTTCTAATTATGATAATCAATTGAGAAAAGCAGGATTTAAAGCACAGGCTTTTAATCCAATTAAACCAAATGTAAATGTTAGATATAATTATCGGGATCATAGAAAGATTTGTGTAATAGATGGAAATGTAGGTTTTACTGGTGGTGTTAATTTAGCTGATGAATATATTAATAGAAGTATTAGATTTGGCCATTGGAAAGATACAGCTGTAAAACTTGTGGGAATGGGTGTTTGGGATTTAACGGTATTATTTTTATCTCAATGGAATGTAGCTGTTGGTGATAATGATAAAGATTTTACAAAATATGCACCAACTTATATGGCTAAAGATGATGGTTATGTTCAACCTTTTGGTGATAATCCTTTAGATGAAGTAGCGATGGCAGAAACAGCTTATTTGCAAATAATAAATATGGCAAAAAAGTATGTTTGGATAACAACCCCTTATTTAATTATCACTCGTAATATGATTAATGCATTATCAGTTGCTGCTCAAAGTGGGGTAGATGTTAGAATTATTGTTCCAAAAATACCCGATAAAAAATATGTATATGAGGTATCACAATCTTATTATTTAGAATTAATAAAAGCAGGTGTTAAAATATTTGAGTATACACCTGGGTTTATTCATAGTAAAATGTTTATAAGTGATGATAAAGTATCAATTATTGGAACAGTAAATATGGATTATAGATCTTTTTATTTACACTTTGAATGTGGAATAGCTTTCTTTTTATCTTCAATAATTGAAGATGTTAAAAAAGATTTCATCAATTTATTTGAAATAAGTGAACCAATAGATTATGATAAAGCATCAAAAGTATTAATTATAAGAAGAATATATAGGCTAATAGTTAGACTATTCGCACCAATATTATAAAGGAAAAAAATGGACGATTTTGAAGATTTAATAAAATTATTTTGTGAAACTAATGATTCTGATAAAATGAAAAAGCTGTTTGATGAAATGTTTACAGAGAGAGAACAAAAAGACTTTATTTTGAGATGGGACTTATTAAAAGATCTTTATCAAGGTATACCTCAAAGAGAAATTGCAGCTAAGCATAAAATTAGTCTTTGTAAGATTACTCGTGGATCTAAAATATTAAAAAAAGAAGACTCTTATGTAAAAAAAGTTCTCTCAGATAGATTTGATGATCATTTACATATATAAATCACAACCACCCTTTTAAAGGGTGGTTTTTTCTCAAGCTTCTTTTGTTTAGCAATAACATCGCAAGAAGCTTATTGTGTACTATCAACCACTTTTGGTTACTTTGTCTATTTTGTTACTAATCAATTAGTATTTGTACTCCTATATACCATTAAATTGATCTTCTATTATCTCTCCATTCTTTTAATCATATAAAGCCTTTAATATTTTATTGACATTTACTCTATATTGATTGTAAATAATATTTCTTCTATAATTATGTTTAAATATTATATGGTATTTACACATCTACTTTGTATGTGACAAACTGTTTGTTTTATTTGTTAATTATTATTACCTCGTTTTTTATTTATAGTTTTGGAGTAGCATTCATATTCTATAATAAAACGAGGTTTTTGTATAACTTTTGCTACCCACCCGCATCGCAGGTGGTTTTTTGTTCCCAAAGCTCTTACTCATCGCTTCGTGAACGGGCTCAAGCCCATAATTAAAAAAGCCTCCAAATGGAGGCTTAATTTATTTTAATATCTATTTCTTTTTTTATTGCTTTGTCCGTATTTTTTCTTTTTTTGAGGTTTGCTTTTTGGAGTTGTATCCCAATCATCATGGACATAAGAATCTCTTCCATATGGTTGTTCATCATTACCTCTTTTTTTAGAAGTTGGTCGTCTTCTATCGCTTCTTCTAGAAGAAGATTTTTTGTTTCTTGATAAATGTTTTCCGTTAGGATTATCAGGTTTTGCTCTAGTAACTATAGGTCTATCACTATTATTACCTTTATTAATTATATGAATAATTTTCTCTGCAACATCATAAGGAGCTGAAACAAAAGAAAATTCATCTCTAACAGTAACATCTTGAATATCTTCAGTACTTGATTTTGTTTTTTTAGATAAATAAGAAATTAATTCTCTCTTATCTAAACCATCCTTGCGTCCTCTAGCAATAAATAATCTAACATATCCATTATCATCTTCGTCTCGATTGAATTTAGATGGCATCTCTCTATTTCTATCTCTTCTTGTCGGTGTTAAATCTTTATATTTACTTTCATCTAAAGCATCTTTATAAAAATGGTTTAATACAGATGCTAGAACTTGATCACTATCATGAGATGCAAGCATTTTTCTTGCAAGAGGTAAGAATTGATCATTGTCAGCATTATTTGTAAGTAATGATAATAATTCACTTTCAATTCTATCTCGTCTAACAGAAATAACTTGTCTAGCTGCAGGTACATTTTCTTTTCTGATATCAGTTTTTGCAACTCTTTGAATAAATTTAAATTTTCTAAATTCTGATGGAGTAATAAATGTAATCGCAGTTCCCATTTTACCAGCTCTACCAGTTCTTCCAATTCTATGGATATAAGCTTCAGGTGCTTGAGGAATAGAGTAGTTAATAACATGAGTTAAATCGTTAATATCAATACCACGTGCCGCAACATCAGTAGCTACAATGATACTTAATTTATTAGTTTTCATCTTATATAAGATTTGTTCTCTTTGTTTTTGAGATAAATCACCATGAAGAGCATCTGCATCATAACCTCTATCTTGAAGTTTACGTCCAATATCATCACATTGTACTTTTGTTCTGCAGAATACTATTCCATAAAATGCTTCTTCCATATCAATAATTCTACATAAAGCTTCTAATTTATCACCTTCTCTTACTTCAAAATAAATTTGATCTGTTAATGTACTTGTTAAATCTTTTGCTTTAACTCTTACAATAGTTGGGTCTTCCATAAATTTAGAAGCTAGAGTCATTATAGGTTTTGGCATAGTAGCAGAAAAACATAACATTCTTTTTTCATCAGGAGTATTGCTTAAGATATTTTCTATATCTTCAATGAATCCCATATCTAGCATTTCGTCTGCTTCATCAAGTACAACGAATTTTAAATTATCAAGTTTTAAAGATTTTCTTTTTAAATGGTCTTGAATTCTACCAGGAGTCCCAACAACAACTTGTACCCCGCGTCTTAATTTTCTAAGTTGTGTGTCAATTGAAGCACCACCATATATTGATGCAACTTCTATATATCTGCTTCCTCTAAATGATGTTATTTCATCCGCTACTTGAATCGCTAATTCTCTAGTAGGTGTTAAAATTAAAGCTTGAACCGTTTTTTGGTTTTCATCTACAATATCTAAAATTGGTAGACCAAAAGCAGCAGTTTTTCCTGTACCTGTTTGTGCTTGACCAATTACGTCTATGTTATCTTGTAGTAATAGTGGAATACATTCTTTTTGTATTTGTGTTGGTTCTTCAAAGCCTTTTTTTTCAAGGGCAATAATTGTTTCTTCGCTTAGCCCTAACTCTCTAAATTTTGTTAAATCTGGCATGTAACTCCTAGTATAATTACTCCATTTTGTAATTATCTGTTCTTTTATTTTTATTCCGAATTAAATTAACCATAAATGATAACTAATTACAACAGTTGTTTACCATTTATTGTATACTTTCTCTGCAAATCCTAATTGATCTTTGATTATTATAATTTCTTTATTATCTAAAACAAGTTTTCCACTAAATTTTCCAAAAACTTGATGTTGATCACTCTTAATTATTTTGTAATCAAATTTTCCAATTCTATCAACTATAGGAAAGAATATTAAATCTAATTTATTTTCATTGTCTTTTATTATCCATGGCTTTTCTAAAAAATTCTCAGGAATAACAAAATTAACTTTATCTAATTTATGAATCTTATCTTCATAAAATATAACATTTTCACTTGCATTTGTTCTATCACTAAATCCATATCCTAGGTTAAAACCTATCTTTTTATTATCTATCAAAGTTGATAGAGAAGACCAATACCAAGTGTTTTTATATGTCCATCTTCCTCGTCCCCAATCTAAAGTTGCAAATGTTGTTGAGCTATCGATATTTTCTGTATCATATCCTCTTTTAATTATTCCACTTACACTCATACAGTTTATTTTTTCATTCAAGTAAAATGCTTTTCTGTTTTTTTTCCAGCTAGTAGCTATATTCATAGATTCCATTTGATCACTTTGAAGTAATTCAACATTAACATCTAACCCAATACTATTATCAGGTAATACTAAATTAGGTGCACAGAATAATAATCTTCTTTTATTGTTTTTTTTAATAAAGCTGACTCTTAATTTGGGATTATTAGTACTTATATAAAAATCATCAGTAGATGATTTTGAAAGTTTAATATGTTTTAAGGGAAGTAATTTTACAACATCTGTTTGGGAATATGCTTTAAGATTGTAATCGATATAAGCAATAGAAGCTAGTGTGCTATAGCCTAAATCACTAAGAGTTACTGATATAGTATAACCTTTATCTTGATTTGTTATTGCATAATAATCCCATTCTTTTATTTGAAATTTATTAGCTTTGATATTTTCTTTATTATAATTAAAATAAGGTTTTCGACTCCAACCATCTGAAGTTAACAATCCTGATTTTGTTAGTAAGTTTTGTCTTTCAGTAATTTCTTTTTGCATAGCACTTCCTCATCTTTAATACTACACTTAAATCTATAAATTGAAAACATAAAAAGGGGACTGAGTGTTAATTCAGTCCCTAAGTTAACATATTCTTTTATAATTAGTTTGATGAAACTAAAATATTTTCCAAAAATACTGACATAAAGTTATTTTCTAACTTATCAGATGCCATTACTGAATATTGTAAATCACTAGCATTATGTTGTGCAGCATAATATGGGTAAATAGATTTTAAATATTCGCCCATTCCTGATTCACTGCTTTCATCTTTTACATTTACAACTACATAAGCTGAACTTACTTTAAGAGGTTCCATTACAGTTCCTACTTCTGAATTAAATAAAGCTTTTAAAGTTTCTTCATCAGATGCAGCACTAGCTAATACACCAGTTGTGTCACTATAGCTTAATGAACTCATATATTGAGATCCAGAAATATTTTTAGCTGTTGCACCAACTTGATAAACTGTTAATTCATTATCTGTTGCAGCACTCTCAAAATCACTTGAGTTTGATACAAAATCATTTGCTAAACCTAAAAGATATTCATCCATTACACTTGAATCATTTGAAGCAATATATGATTTTATCATTAATAATGTGTTTTCATCAGTATAATCAGCTGCTTTTGGAGTTGCATTTAATTTGTAAATAGCCCATCCACTTGTAGCTTCTAAAGGTCCAAAGACGCTACCTTCTGTACCATCTAAGATTTGGGTTGCTTCACTAGCTTCTTTAAAGTTGTTTTTAATAGCGTAAAAAGGAACACTTCCAATAACTCCACCATCAGCTGCATAAGAATCTAAGCTACTTTCACTTGCAACATCATTAAAAGATGTGCCTGAATTAATTTTATCTAATGCAGCTTTTGCATCTTCTTCTGTTTCAACTGTAATGATTGATAAATCAATATTATAGAAAAGTTGAGGGTTATTTAGTGCATATTGTGCTGCTAATTCTTTTGGGTATTTGTCATAATCAAAAACAACATATTCAAAACTTCTTGTTGTATCTGCCATTTTAGCAATATAATCTGTTTCAGAATCACTTGTTAAAACAGTTGAAAGATCACTTAATACGATATTGTAAGGTAAATCTCTTGTTATATCTTTTCTTATGCTGTCTTTTTGTACTGCAGTAGTTTCTTCATAAACTTTTTTGCTAAATACGCCATTTTCATCGTTATAATAACCACTATTAATAATAGCATTATTAATAGTATTTTCTGTTGTTTTATAACCAACAGAATCAGCCATTTTTGTAATAGCGGTGTGATAAACTGTACTATCAAAAGCGCTTTTCCAAATATTATATAAAGCCATATCGCCTGTAGTTGAAGAAGTATCATATTGTGAGCCAATTTGTTGATACATATCATATAGGTAAGAATCTTGAGCGTAAACAATTTCTTCACCATCATATGAGCCGAAAGACAGTCCATTACTAGTTGAACCACCAGCAATTGCACCAATTGCAGGAGCGAAAACGAACGAAATAGCAATTAAAATTAGAACTATCATTCCGAAAATAAAACCAGCATTTACTTTCTTCTTTTGTTTTGTTTTGAACTTAACATCTTTATTTGAACTTTTTTCAGTTCCTTTATTATCATTTGAAGGCATGTATAAACCTCTCCTAGAATAGTCTTATCCCTTAGGATACATCTTTTGAAAAATACCATTTACAGCAATTACTGTCAATGAAATATTTATTATTTGTTAATTTGAAGGGGTTTTGGGTAAAAAATAAAAAAAATATGTATTCGAATTAGACTTAAATGTGTTATTCTAATTATAAACAAAAAAATATTATATTAATAACAATAAGGAAAATTCAACATATGAAGATAATACAATTAGCTGTAGGTCCAAATAAAGTACCATTGACAGGCTATATACATGATTATAATGAAGACAACGTTTTAAAAAATATCAGAAGCGCTATGGTTGTTTGTTCAGGTGGGGCATATGAGAAAGTTTCCCCAAGGGAAAAAGATCCTGTTGCATTATTTTATTTTGAAAAAGGTTTTAATACTTTTATATTAGATTATTCTGTAAATGAGGATGCTAAAAATCTTAATCCTTTGTTAGAATTAAGTGATGCTCTTGTTCAAATAAGAAATAGAGCTACTGCTTTTTATGTAAATCCTACTGAAATTGGTGTGATAGGATTTTCAGCAGGAGCCCATTTAGTTGCATCTCTTTCTACTTTATATAATCATCCCAAAATAAAAGAATTAACTAAAATTGAAGATGGTTTGAATTCTCCTGATGTTAGTATATTGTGCTATCCTGTAATAAGTATGAAAAACAATTATCACGAAACATCTAAAGTGAGAGTAACAAATAATGATGAGGAATTAATAGAGTTATTGTCTTTAGAAAATCAGGTTTCAAAAGATAATCCTCCAACTTTTATATGGCATACTCAAGATGATGAAACTGTTGATGTTAGAAATAGTTTGTCATATGTAAATGCTTTAGTAGAGAAGGGTGTTCCATGTGAGTTTCATATGTTTCCTAATGGTATTCATGGACTTTCTATGTGTACAACAGATAGTTATATTCTTGATGAACATTGTGGTCAATGGAGAGATTTAAGTCTAAATTGGTTGCATAAGTATCTCTCCTTTTGATATGGTGTAGATAATGAGTATTTCAAATAATCGTAGGTTATACAAATATAAAAAATATTATATATATATTTTTATAATTTTTACTTTATTATTAACTTCGGCAAATTATATAAACCTCTCTAATAAGTTTATTTCTATTGCTTATGATTTTATAAGTTTAGCTGGAATCTTATTTTTATTATTTTATGGAAGTAATTTATTAGTAAATGATAAAAGACTTAATCAAGAAAATAGTGTTATATCATCTCCTTTTTTCAAATATAGTATAGTTTTATTAGTCTATTTGTTTATATTATCTCTTTTTCATAGAACAGCGTTTGAAGGTTATAATAATTCTTTTTATTTATTTCATTCTCTAATGTTTTTATATATTATTTTAATATATGGAGACAAATATAAATGGATTAGAAATACAGTTAGAATTAGTATGATTTTTATATTTATTATTTCAATTATTTCTGTTTCAAATATTTTATTATATCTTTTTGTAAAATTAGGTTTAGCGACTAATTTACAAAATGAAAGCTTAAAAACTTTTATATTATTAATTTCTCCTAGAAATGGAGAATTTGTAGGATTATTTAATAAAAACGAATCATTTACTCATTTATTAGCATTTACAATTTATTTATACTTTTTTGCAATTGTTTATTATAAAAAGTCATTTATAAAATATATTTTAACAGCTTTAGTTTTAGTAAATTTTTTAGGGATATGTTTATTTAAAAATGATGCTCTTTGTTTTTCTGTTATTACTACATCTATTATATATTTAATTATTTATTTTTTTATTTATAAAACTTATAATCATAAAAATGATGTTTTTTCTTCTTATATGCTGATTTTATTTGCAGTTCTTATTATTTTGCAAATATTATATATAATATTTTCAACTTCAAATTTTGCTTATGATATGAGAGTTTTTTGTAAAGAATTATTTACTTTGAAATGGGTAGAGAATAATCAATCAAAGCTATATTTGTATAAAGAAGTAATTAAAAATGATAAGTCAATATTATTTTTTGGAGCTAATAGTACTCAAATATATTCAAATTTAATTATTAATTTCCCAGATCAAGGAGAAGCTTTTCTAAATAATAATAATTTCTTTAATTTATATATGGATTTTCTTATAAGAAATGGAATTATTGCTTCAATTAGTTTAGTTATATTATTTGTTATTTCTATGGTTAATATATTAAAAGGTTATGTATTGGCATCTTTTAGAAGAAAAAGATTTATTATATGCTTCTTGTTTCAAATAATACTAATATTAGTAACTGGTATTTTTAACCAATTCCCATTATTTAAAATGAATATGCACTCTTTAATCCTAATTTATTGTTTTGGATCCTTAGTTGGTTTAACATATTTCGAAGAAAGAGATTATAGTGCAAGACTTTAGATAGTTTGGTATTAATAAAGACCTTAAGAGTTTAATTATATTTAAAACTTTCAAGGTCTTATATGATTATCTTTATAAATTATATTTCGTTTAATATTCCTGCAGCAACTCTCATACCACTTGCCCAAGCACCTGTTATTCCTCTAGAAGTTCCAGCACCATCACCGGCGAAATATATACTATCTGCAACTTTAAAATGTTCATCTAAATAAGTTGGTTTGTTTGCATATAATTTTATTTCTGGATAATACATTATAGTAGAGGGATGGAGTACTCCAGGTACAATAGTATCTAAATTTTTCATAGCTTTCCATATTGCCCGAAGAATTTTAGATGGCATAGCTAAAGAAATATCACTTGGAGTACAGTTTTGAAGAGAAGGTTTAAAATCATAAGGATCAAGGTTAAAAGTATGTTCTTTACTCCTTGAACCAAGCCTGAAATCACCGACTCTTTGCATAAGCGGCCTACCTCCTCCAAGAAGAGCTGCTTGAAGAGCAAGATTTTCTGCATACTGTTGTCCACTTGCAAGAGGTGCGGTAAGTTTTACAGTTTTTAATATAGCAAAATTTACTAGGCCATTTTGATTATTTCCATCATTTGAATATGCATGCCCATTTACACTATACCATTTTTCACCTCTATTGGTTTCATATGTTTCTTTTACCACGTGAGCTTTTCCGCTATTCGTACAGAAAGTTCTAACTTTTTCTGGGAAATAGAACTTTGGGTCATAATAATCATTTACTATTGGATATTGTTCTATTTTAGTTTCTACTCTAATTCCAATATCTACTATGTTATCAACATAGTTAATATTTAAGGACTTCATTATTTTTTGTAGAAAATGAAAACCTTGTCTACCTGGAGCAATAACTATTTTGTTATAAAAAAGTTCTCTCTTATCAGTTTTTATAGACTTCTTTTCTTTATCAATACTCAGCATTGTTTCGCCAAGGGCTAAATCTACTCCATAATTATTTAATTTAACTAATAATTCTTTTATTAATTGTAATCCGCCATCAGTTCCGAGGTGGGTTTGTTTTATTTCTAGTAAACTGCAGCCCAGTCTTTCTGCTCTTTTTTGATAATTCTTAATATTATTTTTTTCTAAAATATTAGGTTGAAAGAAATCAATAACTTTATCTAAATATACTTCAGCTATTTCTTTTTCCCAGTATTCAGTTGGAAAACCTATTGGATATGTGAAATTCATTTTACAGTCATTTCTCATTCCACCGGTTGAATATTTGTGAGAATCTAAGATTAGAATTTTTAGAGAAGGTTTTTCTTCAAGTAATGAAAAGGCAGAGCCCATTCCTGCTGGTCCAGAACCAACAATTATAACATCATATTTATTCATTTGTTTATATAAGCTCCTTTATATAGGTAACAATAATAACGATAAAATTATTATCTACAATATTTAATAAAACGTCAAACACTATGGTAGTAATTAATACTTAAGTATTGATAATATTTCTTGTGATTTATTTTAAAATATAGTAAATTTTTTATATAGGGTGTTTATTATGAAATATATCAGTGTCAAAGAAGCAAGTAAAAAATGGGGAATTTCAGAGAGACGTGTTCGTATTCTTTGTAGTGAAAATAGAATTGATGGAGTAACTAAATCTTCTTGGGCTTGGAATATACCATCAAATGCACCAAAACCATCTGATGGAAGAACAATTAGACATATTAAAAATATAGATTTAAGAGTCGATACGATAAATTTTAGTACAATTTCAAAAAAGAAAGATGAATTTAATAAAATAATATCATCCCCAAAAAAATACAAAGAATTTTTTGATGATAGTGTTAACAAGTTTTTATTATTTGCTCTTTGTGATGAAGACTTTGATACAATAGATATTAAGGATGTTTTGTCTAATAAAGAAACATCTAATCTTTCTATTAATGACAAACTTTTAATTTTAAATGCTAAATCAATTATTGTAAATTTTTATAAACAAACAGGTTATGGTCCAGTTTTGCCATATAGCTCTAAAGCCAATCCTTTTATAAGTGAACAAAGATTGAATGATATTTATCAAGATTTATTTAGAGGTATAGATGATTATAAAAAAAGTGAATATAGAGTTGCAAAAATAACAAATCCAAGTGCATATGAGCAAAAAGAATATGAAATTGATATTCAAATGGAAACTTTGATTTTTCAATATGAAAATGATTGGTCTTATATAAATAGTGTTGTTAAAGCTAGCTTTATGTTTGCAGGTCTTTTAAGAATTAAACCTTTTAAAGAACATTCTTTTTTATTTGCTTCTTTAATTTTCGCCGCTATTCTTTTAGAAGCGAACTATCCTTTAGCTATAATTCCTATTTATTTAATTAAAGAATTGAAAGCTGATTTAGCTCTTACTCTACGACAGTCAAATTATACAAAACTAATTAATTTGTTTTTATCTTCTATTGAAAATGAATTTGATAGTTTATTATCTCTTTAATAATTTATTTTCTCATTTATGCTTTAATAATATTAAATCTTGAGTTAAATTGTATTTAAATTAGTAAATATTTAAAAAGAGTTTAATAAATATGAAAAAAACTACTTATTTCTTAAAAAATGCTACCATTATTGATGGTGCTAAAAATAGTGAATATATCTCAAATATTTTAATTGAAGATGAGAAAATATCTAAAATAACTCATAAAATAGATGTAAAAGCAGATATTGAATTAGATTTAACAGGTAAAATATTAACACCTGGTTTTATAGATGTGCACGGTCATTCTGATTTGCAAATATTAAGATCTCCAAATATGAAAAGTAAAATTCAACAAGGAATTACTACTGAGATTGCAGGTAATTGTGGTGTAGGAGTTTTTCCAATTGATTTAAGTAATAGAGAAATTGTTGAAACTTTACATGCTTTAACAAAAGATGTATTAGGTTCTTATAATTATGATTTTCATGACTTTGATTCTTTTTGTAAAATAGTTAATAAAAATCCACCTAATACAAATGTATTATTTCTTCAAAGTCATAGTGCATTAAGAGCTAATGTAATTAGACCTAATGCTAATAGAAAAGCTAATCAAAAAGAAATAGAAATTATGTGTGAATTGTTAGATAAATCATTGAAGCAAGGTTGTATTGGTTTTTCTACAGGATTATATTATGCACCATGTGTTTATGCTGATAGAAATGAATTGATTTCGTTATTAAAAGTTGTAAAGGATAATAATAAGATTTTTTGTACCCATCATAGATGTGAAGGTGATGATGTTATGAACTCTTTAATAGAAGTTATTGATTTAGCTAAAGAAGTTGGTGTAAAAATTGAAATTAGTCATCTTAAAGCAATAGGTGTTGAAAATCAAAAATATGTTGATGATATGTTGAATTTAATTGATAAATCTAGAAGAGAGGGATTAGATATTGCTTTTGATCAATATCCTTATGAATACGGTTCTACATCTTTTTATTCATTATTACCTCCAAAATATTTAAAATTAACAACAAATGAATTAAAAATTGCTTTAAGTGATAATAATGAAAGAGCACTGATTAAAGAGTTATTAATAAAAGGCAATGGTTTTGATTCTTTAATAAAAATGTGTGGTTTTGATAATATTTATTCAATGTATTTAGAAAATCAAAGGGAATTAGAGCATTATTCTATTAGAGATTTGAGTCTGAAATTAAAAGGTAAATGTGATGATGATTCATGTTTTGATACTTTTTTTGACATATTATTAAAAGAGGAAGGAACGGCCCTTATGCTAGATATAACACAAAGTCATCAAAGTATCGAAAAAATTTTAAATCATGATCTTATGTGTTTTGGAACAGATGCTCTTTATAGTGGTGATGAGGCTTCAAATCTTCCAACACATCCAAGAACATATCAAGCAGCTGTTCATTTGATAAATGTTTATTACAAAAAGAGAAATAGCATAGAATTAGTTAAATTAATAAATAAAATGACTAAAGTTGGAGCAGAGCGTTTTAATATAAAAAATAGAGGAGTAATTAAAGAAGGTTATTATGCTGATTTAGTAGTTTTAGATTTAGATAATCTACAAGATTATTCAGATAATGAAGATAATCAAATTCCACCTGATGGAATAGATTATGTTTTTGTTAACGGTAATCTTGTTTACAAAAATAAAGAAATTGTTAATTCCAATTCAGGTAGAATTATTAGATATTAGTTAGTAAATCTTTGTAAAAATTGTTTTGTTCTAGGATTTTTAGGATTTTCAAAAACTTCTTTTGGTGTGCCTTCTTCAGCAATGATACCTTCATCCATAAAAATGACTCTATCACTAATTTCTTTTGCAAAAGCCATTTCATGAGTTACTATAATCATAGTCATATGTTCTTTTGCTAAATCTTTAATTACTTTCAAAATTTCACCTGTAAGTTCAGGGTCTAATGCTGAGGTTGGTTCATCAAACCATAAAACATTAGGTTTTAATGCAAGCGCTCTAGCAATTGACACTCTTTGCTTTTGACCACCTGAAAGTTGACAAGGATACGCATCAAATCTATCTTTTAAACCCATTTTTTCAAGTAAATCTAATGCAATTTGTTTTGCTTCTTCTTTGTCTTTTTTTAGAACAAAAACTAATGCTTCAGTAATATTTCTTAAAATAGTCCAATGTGGGAATAAATTAAAATCTTGGAATACTAAACCATTATGCAATTGGATTTTTCTTTTTTCTTCTTTATTTAATACAAGTCCATCATTATTACATAGTGTATCTCCACAAATAATAACTTCACCACCTTCAATAGTTTCAAGCTGATTTATTGCTCTCAATAGTGTAGATTTTCCACTACCAGATGGACCAATAATTGATAAAACCTCACCTTGTGTTACACAAAATGATATGTCTTTTAACACTTCAATGTCACCATAACTTTTTTCTAAGTGGTTAACTTCAATAATTTTTTTTGTATTTTCCATAGATTCCTCTTTTAATCGTAATAATCAAGTTGTTTTTCTATTTTTTCAAATATTTTTGATACAATAGCATTCATGATAAAATAGAAAACACCAGCAATAAATAAAGGCATAGTGCTAAAATCTCTAGCTGATGCAGTTTTTGCAACTCTAAAGACTTCCGCAACACCAATTGTTTGAGCAAGTGCTGTATCTTTTACAAGGGTGATAACTTCATTGCCCATTGCAGGTATAATTTCTTTTATTACTTGAGGTAATACAACATAGAAAAATGTATGAGCTTTTGTAAAACCTAAAACTTTTCCTGCTTCATATTGACCTTTATCGATAGATTGAATACCACCTCTATAAATTTCTGCAAAGTATGCTGCATAGTTAATTACATAAGCAACAATTGCAGCATTCATTCTATCAAGAGAAGTGTTAAATATATAGAAAGGAGCAAAATATACAAATATTAATTGTAATATTAAAGGCGTTCCTCTCATAATCATAATATAGATATTTGTAATTTTTCTAACAATCCAAAAACGACTTTGTTTAGCTTGAGCAACAACAAGTCCTAATGGAAGAGCAAACAAAAGAGTAAAGAAAAAAATCTTTAAACTTACAAGAGTACCTTCTAACATAGGTATTAATAATTGTTTCATTTTTCTCTCCAAAAAAAATTAAGGACGTAAAATATACGTCCTTGATTAATATATCAATAAATATTAATTTTTGCCAACTACGCTAATATCGCCATTGAACCATTTTGTTGAGATTTTAGCAATAGTTCCATCAGCTGCCATTTCATTAAGAATATCTTGTACTTTATCTCTTAATTTAACATCGTTAAATCTAAAACCAATACCATATTCTTCTTTAGATAATGAACCTTCAATAATTCTAAAGTCTTTACCTGATCTTTGGATATTATCATTAGCTACAAATAAGTCTAAAAGAACAGCATCAACACCACCAGCTTCTAAATCCATAAGAGCTGTTAAGTTTTCACTAAATTCGATAACATCATCTAAACTAGCTTTAAATTCAGGAGAAGCTTCTAGTGCATCACTAGCTGTACTACCACCTTGTAATCCAACTGTTTTTCCTTTTAAATCATCAATACTTTGGAAAGAAGAGCTGCCTTTTACAACTAAAATTTGAGCATTATTTAAATAAGGATCACTAAATAATACAACTTTTTCTCTCTCTGGTGTAATTGTAAAACCATTCCAAATACAATCAATATTACCTGTTGCTAATTCTTGTTCTTTTGAACTCCAATCAATTGGTTGTAATACTAAGTCTACACCCATTCTAGCTGTTACTTCTTTAGCTAAGTCAACATCGTATCCAACAATTTCATTGTTCTCGTCTCTGAAACCCATTGGAGGGAATGAATCGTCTAAACCTAAGATAAATTCACCTTTTTCCATAACTTTTTCTAAAGACATGTCGCCTTGATCTTCTTTAGTTCCACTAGCAAAAATAGTAGTTAGTGTGAATGTTGCTAAAACAAATAGAGTTAATAATTTTTTCATATTTTTATCCTTGAATAATTTTTAGAGAAGTATAATAAATATTAATGATTTTTACAAGTAAAATTGAATATTTATACAAAATATGAATAGTATAAAATAATAAATTTACAAAAATTATAAACTTTGTATTCAATAATTCTATTGCAATAAAATGTTTCTATTTATTATATGAATTTTATATGAATTTTTGATAAATTGAGTAAAAATAAATCATTTTATAATTGATATTCTCAATATATTTAATATAGAATTGGACTTATGAAAAAATTCGAAAAGTTACTTACATTCACTGTGCCTTGTTATAATTCTGAAGCATACATGAGGCATTGTATAGATTCATTATTATTAGGTGGGGAAGATGTAGAAATCATCATTATTGATGATGGTTCTACAAAAGATAAAACTGGTGAAATTGCTGATGAATATCAAGCAAAATATCCAACTATTTGTAGAGCAATACATCAAGAAAATGGTGGCCATGGCTCGGGTGTTAACAACGGTATAAAAAATGCTAGAGGAAAGTATTTTAAAGTTGTTGATTCTGATGATTGGGTTGACCAAGATGCATATAAAGCAATTTTAGATAAGTTAAAAGAATTTGAAAAAAATGAGACAAATATTGATTTATTAATTGCTAATTATGTTTATGAAAAACCGAGTGAAAATAAACAAACTATTGTTGACTTTTCAAAAGGACTTCCTCAAAACAGAGTATTCGGATGGGAAGATATGGGTAAATTTGGTGTTAACGAATTTTTTGTTATGCACACTTTAATTTATAAAACTCAAATCCTATGGGATTCGAAAGTAGAACTTCCTCTACATACCTTCTATGTTGATAGCATTTTTGCAACAATGCCTTTACCATTTGTAAAAGATATATATTATATGAAAGAAAATTTCTATAGATATTTTGTAGGGCGTGATGATCAAAGTGTTAATGAAAAAATGATGCTAAAACGCATAGATCAATATATGTATGTTTCTCAATTAATATGTGAACAATTTAAACATGAAGAAACAAAAGCAATTTCACCTAAATTAGCAGAATATATCTTTAGATTAATAAGAATATTATCATTAATATCTACTGTTACTTTAAACATGAGTGATGATCCTGAAAATGAAAAGAAAAGAAAAGCTTATTGGGCGATGGTTAAAAAAGAACAACCTGAATTATATTTTAGAATAAGATATTATATAGGATGTCGACTTGTTAATTATCATGGACCTTTTGGTAAAAGATTCGCTAGACTTGGATATAAGACGTTTAATAAATTATTACATTTTAATTAATAATTATAATATAAGAAAATTAGACTGGTATTTATTACCAGTCTATTAAATTTTTGGTGTAAATTTTAATCTAATTTTGACTAATTATTTAAATATACGATAGAATAAATAAGATATTTTGTAATTTATTATTCATGGTTTTGTTTATAACTTAGAAATAATATTTTACTTTGGAGTAGATAAAAAATGCAGACAATCTTAAATTTCATAAAAAAACATCCATTAACTGTTGTTTTATCAATATTATTTTTAACAGTTATTTGCTTAATTCCCCTAACAAATTTAAAATTAAATACTGATATACAAGGATTAATTAAAACCAATTCTGATACTCAACAAATTAAAAACGAAGTATTAGAAACGAAAGGTGAATTTGTAGAAGATTACACTTTTGTTTTGCAAGGAGAGGGCGTATATACTGCTGAAACTTTTAATACTCTTGAAATAGTATTAGATCAATTAGGTGAATATGAAGAATTAAATACACCCGTATCTGTTTTTGATTATTTAACAATTGAAAAAAAAGGAACACGATTAGCTGTAGCAAAATTATCTTCTCACAAAGATGGTACTCCTTGGACTGATCAAGAGGTCAAAGAAGTTGAAGCAAATATAAAAAATGATAATATTGCAAAAGGTTTATTAGCTTCAAAAGATGGAAATGCACTATTATTTTATTTTAATAATCAAAATCTAGGAAATAAACAAGAAAGATTAATAAATGAATGGGATGAAATAATTCATCAATTAGATCCTTATTGTGATGTATATATTCTAGGATTACCTATTTTTGATCAAAGAGTTGAGTTTTATTTATTTAGAGATTTTTTTGTTTTAATAGTTCTTTGTGTAATAGTTATTTTATTAATATATTTCTTTAGTTTTAGATCTTTTAGAGCAATTATTATACCAGGATTAGTTTCAATTATTGGACTTATTTGGACTATGGCTTTTATTAGTATTATAGGGTATGAGCTGACGGTTGTAACAATGATTACTCCTTGTATGGTTCTAATTTTAGGATCCTCGTATAGTATTCATATGATAAACGAATATTTCCAAATTAAAGGTAGTACTGATTCAAATAAAGAAGATATAATCTTATCTGCGAATAAAATTAAAGGAACTATATTAACAGCAAGTATTACAACTGTTATTGGTTTTTTAAGTCTGTTGGTTTGTCGATTACAAGCTTTTAGAGAATTAGCAGTTTCTGTATCATTTGGAATAGCTTTATGTGCTTTTTTATCTGTTACTTTTATTCCTGCATTATTATTGTTACAAAAACATCCTGCAGAAAAGAAAATTAAAAATTATAAAAATGGTAAATTAGATAAAATATCTTGTAGTTGTGCTAAAATTGTTGAGAAATATTGGTATCTTTTCGTTGTTTTATTTATTCTATCAATCGGTGGCTTTTTTGTTGTTCATAATCAAATTGAGACTGTAACAGATTATTTAGCTTATTTCCCTCAAAAAGATGAGTTAGTAGTTGATTCAAAAACTTTTGTTAAAGATTTTGGTGGTACAGAACCTTTTTATATTACTTTACAAGCTCCTGAAGGAAGTAAAAATTATTTCAATGATCCTGAAAATTTAAAAAAGATTTATGCGTTTGAAGAATCAATTAAAGCAGATGTACCCGATATTATAAGTATTTTCTCCTATACCCAATATGTTGCTTTTTTAAATAAACAATATTCAGGAGATACTTCCATTCCTGATTCAAAGGGTATGATTTTATTTATGTCTAAATTACTAAATCTTGTTGATAATCAAATAGATTCATATCTTTTTGATACTTTAATAAGTGAAGAAGGTGATAAGATAACTTTATCAATTAGATATTATGATTATGAATTAGATTCTCTTCAATCAGTTGGAAGTGCAATGAGAATTGTTGATGCAACTGAATTATATAAGGATTTATTACCTAATGATATAGAATTAGTTAATTGGGGAGGTAAAATCAATTTAAGTAAAGCAAATCAAGCAATTAGAGAAGATCAAAACAAATCTAATGTATTATCTTTTTTCCTTGTATTTTTTGCTGTGTTAATATTTTTTAGATCAATATCGATAAGCCTTTATTCTTTAATACCTATTGGTTTTGCAGTTACCGCTAATTATGTATTTATGTATTTAACAGGAATTCCTTTTGATATGGTAACTTCGGTATTTGGATCTATTACAGTTGGTGTCGGTATTGATGATGCTCTTCATTATTTAATTAGATATAAGAATATCAAAAAAGACAACCCAACTTATGGGACACAGATGTTAGTTGATAGTACTTTAAAAGCTACAGGTAAACCAATTATTATTACAAGTATATCAATAATCTGTGGCATGTTAGTGTTATTATTTGCATCTTATTCACCAATAAAATATTTTGGGGTTTTATTATCAATGGCACTAGTAAATACTACTCTTGCAACATTATTAATACTTCCTTCATATATGGTTTTTATTAATAAAATTAAAAACCACAAAAAATCAAAAACGAGTAAAAATAATAATTAATAGTTTTTATTAATAAATAATTATTTTATGTAGAAATTAACATTTTAATAATATATAATAAGTGGAGCTTATGAAAACAGAAAAAAAAATTCAGATAAATGATGATGAAATAAAAAAAATAATGTTAAATATATTTATAGATGTTAAATCTTTTTTAGAAGAAAATGATTTAACCTATTCATTATATTATGGCACTTTATTAGGCGCTATAAGGCATAAAGGTTTTATACCCTGGGATGTAGATATGGATATAGTTATGCCACGACCTGATTATGATTATTTTATTGAAAATTATGTTCCAAAAAATAAAAATATTACAATGTTTGATGAAAAACATAATGATTCATATCATTTTGCTTGGGCAAAGATTTGTGATAATAGGACAGTTTGTGATGAACATTATCGTGGATATAAAAAAAATCCTTATGGAATCTATTTAGATATTTTTCCTATTGAGGGAGTTGATGAAAATTATGATAATGTAAAAAGACAAAAATGGGCATGGAGATATATGAAATTTTCATGTTTAGTTAGATTGAAACCAAGTTCATTTTTTCCTTTTCATTATAATGTAGGTCTATTTTTATCCTCAATTTTATTTGGTTGGTGGGTGAATCCAATTAGTTTGAGAAATCGATTAGTTAAGTTATGTACTAAAGTAGACTATACAAAAGCTAACCAAGTTTCTTTTTATGCAAATGGATTAAAATATCTTATGATAGTTGATAAAAAGGATTTGATTGAAACGATAGATGGAGAGTTTGAAGGAATTAGTTGCAAAATTCCAAAAAAATATGATAAGTTATTAACTCAAATTTACGGTGATTATATGGTTCTTCCACCTAAGGACAAAAGAAACGATAATCATACTTATAATAGCTATTATTACAAAAAAGATTTAAAAAAAAATAGATTTGTATCAAAATTACTATTTGTTGAGGAGAGTTAAAGATGGTTATAGGTTATACAGCGGGAGTGTATGATTTATTTCATATAGGTCATTTAAATTTATTAAAAAATGCCAAAGGTATGTGTGATAAATTAATAGTAGGTGTAACTATTGATGAACTTGTAACATATAAAGGAAAAAAATCAGTAATACCATATTGTGATAGAATTGAAATTGTAAGAAGTATAAAATATGTAGATGCAGCAATTCCTCAGACAGAGATGGATAAATTAGCAATGTGTAAAAAAATTGGAGCAACAATTTTATTCGTTGGTGATGATTGGTATAATACTGATAAATGGCAAGAATACGAAAAAGAATTTGAGAAAGAAGGGATTAAGATAATTTATTTTCCTTATACTAAAGGGATTTCATCAACAATTATAACAAAAGCTTTAACTCACATAAGAGAATAATTGATTATAAAGGTAAATAAATGGTAGATAAAGAATTTTGTATGAGTTCGTACTTAATGTATAGATATGTTTATAACAAAAACATATCTTTTTCTAATGATTTTGAATTGAATATAGCGAACATGAATTATTCAAGAAAACCTGTAAAAACTGCTTCAGATTTATTAGATATCATTGAAGAAACAGTTAATGAAGCGTTTAACAGTGGAAAAACAGCATTAGCATTAAGTGGCGGTATGGATTCTGCTATAATAGCAAAATTTATGCCAAAGAAATCAAAAGCAGTTACTTTTAATTGTATTGTTCCTGGTATAAAAACATTTAGCGAGGTTCAAGCTGCAAAATATTGGGCTGAGCAATCGAATTTAGATCATGAAGTAATTGATATTTATTGGGATGATGTAGAAAGAGCAACTGATTTATTAATTAGATCAAAAGGCGCTCCAATTCATTCAATAGAACCACAAATATATTTAGCTGCAAAAAAATTAAAAGATGATGGTTTTGAAAATTTTATTTTTGGTGAAAATGCAGATATTATTTTTGGTGGTATGAATGGTCTATTAGAAAAAGATTGGTATTTTTCAGAATTTGTAGAAAGATATTCCTATATTTTGCCATATAAAGTATTAAGAAATCCTAAGATGCCTCTAGCGCCTTTTCAAGAATTTGAAAAAGATGGTCATATAGATGGTCATGAATTCATAAATAAATATTTTAGACAAGAATCTTTAGGTTCATATTTAAATGCTTGTAAAGTTGCTGATATTAATTTTGTAGGTCCTTTTACTAAAACTTATTTAGATGAAAAGATAAATTATGAAAGAATTCGTAGCGGGGATACAAAATATATTATTAGAGAAGCCTTTAAAAAATTGTATCCTAATAATGATTATCCTAAAAAGGTTCCAATGCCACGTCCCGTTAATGAATGGTTTGCAAATTGGGAAGGCCCAACACATCCAGCCTTTTTACCTCACTGTATTGATAATTTAACAGGAAATCAAAGATGGATGGTTTGGTGTTTAGAAAAATTTTTAAATTTAATTGAAAATTAATTAATTTAAGAATTATATTTTAATGATAAAAAGCAGTTTTATTTTATTTTAAAAAATAAAGACTGCTTTTATTTATATATTTTCATTTAACATTATGTTTAAATTAAAATAGTTGGATGATTAATTCTCATAGATTATTAAAAATAAAATTATTATACAAAATACTAATACTTGTTTTATATTAAAATATTTTGAGCTTTTTTATTTATTTTGATTTCTTATCTTTAATAAAGTTGGAAAAGCTATTGATATAGAAATTAATAACAATAAAATATTTGTTTTAAATGAGCTTATAGTGCTAAAATAACTAATAACAATTGCTATTATAAGATAAATTAATATTTTTAAATAATTAATTTTATAATGCATAAATAAGCTAAGCCAAGCAATTCTGATTATTAGAGTTAATCCAAATGATAAACAAACACAAAGAGCAGCTCCATAAATATTGTAATTATTAATAAAAATAGGTAAAGTTATAATTAAAAATGCAGAACCAAAAATAGTTGAAATCATAATTGGTTTTGAATCAATATTATTACCAAAAATACTAGCTATTGTTTGAGCAATACAGTTAAGTGTAAATCCAGCTGTACAAAGTGCAATAATATATTTAACTGATTGGAATGATTCGCTTAAATAATATGGAATAATTAGTTGCATTAAAGGAATAAAAACAATAAATATGCTTGTAAAGAAAACAAAAAATGTTTTTATTGAATTTGAAAAATAATTTTCATTATTAGAATTTTTGTAATTATTCTTTTTTGAGAAAGCTATTTCTTGCCAGGCAAGAACTATTCCAGCCGTTGCCATTTGAATAGATTTTGCAAATTCCATGGCCATAGAAAATATCCCGTTTGAAGCAGATCCAAGAATAGAAGTAACTGTTATACTTGCAAAATATGACATTATCCATGTCCCTAAAGCATTAATTGCTAGTGGAAGTGAAAATTTAAGCATTCTTTTAGATAATTTTCTATCAATATATTTTATATTAAAATTTCTTAAAATTTTAGTATTTTTTTCTAAATATATTATTTGAATAAATTCAGCTAATGTCATTGCTATTAATATGTATTTTGCTCCAAAATTTCTACATGCTAGGAAATATATATTTAATAGTAACAAAGCCCCATAATATAATGAATAAGCAATAGAATAAGAGAATTCTTTATCTAATCCACGTGTAATAAATAAGTAAAAATTACCAATTGCAAAACTTAAAGCCCATAAAAAGCCTATTTTAGGAAATGGTACAAAAGTTATTTTTGTTGTTAATATTACAAAAAATACAAGAAATAAAGCACATATAAAAAAGATTAATCCTCCACTATATATTGCTTTTTTTCTATCCTCTTCATTTTCAGAAGAAACTCCATACATAAATCTAAGCGTTGAAGTTCTAAGATCTAAAAATCCAACAGTTGCTAAAAGCATCATTATCGAAACTGTTAATTGGAAATTTCCATAATCTCCAGGACTTGTATATTTAGAATAAAGGTATGTTGAAAAAGCCATTGATATACTAGATAAAATAGTTCCTCCTGTATATATCAAGCTTTTTTTTGTTATACTTCTTTTTTTTAAACGTTTATCTTTTTTTTTCTCTTTTTTTTCGTTGATATTAATATCCCCAAATATATATAAATTTACAGCAGTCCAATACTATAAAAAATTCAAATATATGTAAATTAGTATTGGCTTTTTGTATCTTATAGTTTTCTCTCTAAAATTGTAACAAAAAAGAGAGAAAAAAGTTTCATTTTGTTGCATAAATAATGTAAATTAATGTTATAGTAAATATGAAATATTAAAATATATAATTTGGGGGTATAATGAAATCTCATTATGACTATTTAATAGTTGGAACTGGTTTGTTTGGTTCAGTTTTTGCATGTGAAATGATGAAAAAAGGTAAAACATGCTTAATGGTTGAAAAGCGCTCACATATTGGTGGAAATATATATAGTGAAAAGCGCGATGGAATTAATATTCACTTATATGGTGCTCATATTTTTCACACTTCTAATGAAAAAGTTTGGAAGTATATTAATCAATATACAACTTTTAATAATTATATTAATTCTCCAATAGCAAATTATAAAGGTGAATTATATAATCTTCCTTTTAACATGAATACTTTTTATGCGATGTGGAAAGCTAAAACTCCAGAAGAAGTGAAAGCTATTATTGATAAACAAAAAAATGAAATAAAAGGAGAGCCAAAAAACCTTGAAGAACAAGCAATAAGTTTAGTAGGTCGTGATATTTTTGAAAAATTAATAAAAGGTTATACTGAAAAACAATGGGGCAAAAGTTGTAGGGAATTACCTTCAAGTATAATTAAAAGAATTCCAGTTAGATATACTTTTGATAATAATTATTTTAATCATAGATACCAAGGCATCCCCGAAGGTGGTTATTTACCAATAATTGAAAAATTAACTGAAGGTGCTGATATATTAGTTAATGTAGATTATAACAAAGATAGAGATAAATTAAATAAAATGGCAGATAAGGTATTATATACAGGTACACTTGATTCTTTATATGATTATAGTGAAGGAAAACTTGAATACCGATCTGAAAAATTTGATCATAAAAGATTTGAAGTAGAAAATAAACAAGGAGTTGCTGTAGTTAATTATACAGAGAGGGAAATTCCTTATACAAGAACAATAGAACATAAACATTTCGAAAAACAAGAAAGTGATGTTACTTGGGTAAGTTATGAGTACCCATGTGATTATAATGAAACTGGAGAGCCTTATTATCCTCTTAGAAATGATGATAATTTATCTCTTTACAAAAAATATTTCAACAAAACTGTGAAAAATGATTCACTATTAATCGGTGGTAGACTTGCGGAATATTGTTATTATGATATGGATACAACAATTGAATCAGCTCTAAATTTGGTAGATAAAGAAAACAATAATTAATAAAAATATAATAAAACACCACTTATTTAGTAAGCGGTGTTTTATTATAACTGTTATATATATTCTTTAAATATTTTGTTTAATTTAAGACTTTTGTCTTTTCCTTCATAATGAAATGTATTAATTCCAACAGATGCAGCACTTGCTATGTTTTCATCAAGGTCATCTATGAAGAATGCATTCTTTGCATCAACTTTTTCTTGTTCTAATATATGTCTAAAAAATGATGGATTTGGTTTATAATGATGTATTTCATTGCTACAATAAATGTTATCAAATAATTTCTCGAATCCTAAATCTTTCATTATTTCTACATGAGGTGCAAAAGTATTAGATCCTAATACTACTGTTTTACCAGAATCTCTTAATTTTTTAATTAAGGAAACAACTTCTTCGTTTAATTCAGGATGGAAAAAATCATAAAAAGGGTTTCCTTCAATATTTAAATTCATTGTTTCATTAATATGTTTAATGTAAAATTCTGTAGTAATATTACCGTCCATCAAAGGAGCATTGTAATTTGCATAATCGTTTACAAATTCACTTCTTTGTTGAGATGTAAAATTATAATGATCAAAGATATCATTAAATATATGAATATTATTAATTACAACATTTCCAGCATCAAAAATGAATAAATTACAATCATCAATTTTATCGTAAATATCTCTGTATAAACCTTGATAACAAAGTGGATCTTTAAGTGTTTTAACCTGTCTATCAGCAATTTTATTTGTATAGGTATATTGAACACTACTAAAATCTATATCGACTGAAATACAATACATACCTGCAGCTTTTGCTGCTTCAATACCATTTATAGCATCTTCATATACAACACAATCACTTGGTTTTACACATAAAGCTGATGCAGCATCTAGAAAAATAGCTGGGTTAGGTTTTCCTTTTGCTATTTTTGTAACATCTACAACATAATCAAAATATTTATCTATGTTTGTTAATTTAATAACATGCTTTGCATTTGAAGAAGCACTTGCAAGTGCTATTTTGATTTTATTATTTTTTAGCTTTGACAAAAGTTCGATAGCACCAGGTTTTAAAAGATTATCTTTGTCTTTTTCTATTGTTTTTAAATAGTGATTATTTTTTAATGTAGAAACATAAAGAATATTTTCTTCAGTTGGTTCAATATTTACAGCTTTACAAAATGTAATAGCTCCTTCACGTCTTAGAACACCTCTTAATTTTTCATTAATAGTTTCATCTAGTTCAATATTATAATATTGTTTTGCTATATCGTTATAGCAAGATCTATGATATTTTTGAGTATCAACTAATACTCCATCCATATCAAAAAGCGCAGCTTTCAAAACAATACCTCCAATTATTATTTAATAAAGTTTATCAAATTTAGATAAATAAATACACAAGTATTTCTACTTTTGATAAAAAAGTCATTATAATGTTAAAAGTGTTAAATAATTACTCTTGTTTTAATCTCTCTTTATATTCTCTCTTATTTTTTGGAGCTCTTTGTGGAATATTTTCTGGTGTATGTAATAATTGTTCTGGGTTGTTTATTATTTTTTGAAGTAAATTTAGAGATTTAATAAAATAATATCCATCACTTATCCTTTCATCAACTGTAAATCCTATATTTAATTTTTCTACTCTTTTAATTGAACCATCCTCATTTTTAATTCTTTTTCTTTTTAAAGATCCAATGGTCATAAAAACACTTGTAGTTCCCCATTGATAAAGGTGATGTTGGACAGTTCCATTTGATAATCCTATACTTCCAAGATTGCTTAAATATGCACTGCAATGCAGTCCATCTTCTCTAGTAATTGATAGAGGAGCTATTCCTTTAGTATCTAAATATTTAATGATATTAACAAAGAAAGATGTAATTGCAGGTGGAAAAGATGTGAAAATATTAACAAGTTTGTCAGCAGCATTATTATTTTCATTGTCAGTAATTGAACGAGTTTCATCTATTTTTGTATTAATATAATTAGCTATTTCATCTAAATTCATATTTTTATCAATGTATAAAATAACACTGTGCTCAGGAGATTCATCACTGTAATCTCTTTTTACAATAAAATTAAAAGAAATATCATTTCTTTGCCATAATTTTTTATTCATTATAAATCTGTTTAACTCAGGTCTTAATACAATAAGTCTTGAAAAAGCAGCAATCAAAACTTCAAAAACTCTATATTTTCTATTTAAAGTAGAGGAAGGATTGTTTTTAATAAATTCAAAAGTCGTTGATAAATCTAATTCAAAATTAAGATATACTAAGGAATCACACTTTCTTGGCATCAAGAAAGGAAATATTTTTTTAAATGTTTGGATATCATAAACATAAGTTGCATCATTTCTCTTTGGCATAGTTCCACCTTGTAAAATATTAAATTTATTTTACTACTTTTTTTTCATATTGTGTAAAAAAAATAATAATTAAAACCAATATTTTAAAATATCTGAATAAGTTAGCAATATCTAATAAAAAATAAATATCATTAAAATATGAATAAATATTTTATATTGTTACAACGTAAGGAAATAGTTTTTGTATTATGTCATTAATTCAAAAAATAATGAAAAAAAAAGTTCAATTAGTGAGTGACAAAATTAAAAATATTAGTTATTATAGTATTTATGAATAAGTCAGGTGAAGATTATCTAGAAGCTGTTCTCAATATTGAGAATGAGAAAGGTGTTGTAAGAACAACGGATATTGCAGAAAAATTAAAAGTGTCAAAACCTAGTGTTAATAGAGCTATGAAAGTTTTAAGTGCTGAAGGCTATATTAATCATGAAACCTATGGAAAAATTTCTTTAACAGAAAAGGGTAAGATTCATGCTTCTATGGTTTATAAAAGACATACAACTTTAGTTAGATTTTTACGCGATATTTTAAATGTTAGTGAAGAAGTAAGTGAAAAGGATGCTTGTTTAATTGAACATGATGTATCAAGTGAAACAATGGAAAAAATTGCAAGTTATTTAGATGGTCATTTAGAATAATACAATTTAAATAATATAAATAAATAAATAAAGATAAATAATAATACATCCTTAAAAATATAATTTTTTGTGGATGTATTATTTATTTATATTATAATTTAAGAAAGAATCTCTATATTTGTTTGGACTTACATTTAATAAATTTTTGAATATTTTTGAGTAATAACTTGGATTATTTATTCCAACAGCACTGCAAATCTGATTTATACTTAATGATTTATCATACATTAAATCAATGCTTTCATTAATTCTAAAGGAATTTAAATACTTAACAAAATTCATTTTAGTGTCTTGTTTGAAAATTCTTGAAAGGTGAGCTTCACTTACGGACAGAAAAGCAGCTGTTTCTTGAAGTCCAATATTTTTAGAAAAATTTTCTTCAATAAAATGTATTGCAGAATTTACAAGTGTGTTAGAAGTGCTTTGAGTTAATTTTATTGTTGTGTTTTTCTTGATTTTTTGATTCTTAATTATAGATTGATAATCTTTTTCAATTTTTTTCTTCATTTCTAATAAAAGAAAATTAATTTTATCTGCATTTATTGGTTTTTGTGCATATTCAAATACACCGAGACCAAAAGCTTTATAAGTGTTTCTCATTTCGTTTTCATTATTTCCAAAAATAATTGTATGGTAAATAGGACAAGACTGTAACATTGTATAAATAGCTTTGACAGAAAATTCAGTAATTACAATATCTGGTTTTAAAAGATCTATAATCTTTTGTCCCATAATACCGTCACTTACGCTTGCTAATAATTCTATTTCTAAAGAATTCCAATCAATTTTAGATAATAAATTTAATCTTGTTTCAAGATCATTAACAACAATAACTAAAGAACAACTCAAAAATATAACCCTCTTTTGTTTTATATTACAAATATATTATAACTTTTGATGTTATAATAAGTATTAAATTAGTTCAATATGAAACATTCAAATTAATAATATAAAAATATATAATATAGAAAAAAAACATTATAACAAGTAGTATATAATATTTTTATGTTTATATTTAATCATTTTGTTATAATTTATTCAAACATTATATATAAAATATAATAAATAACATTTTTCTTTGAGAAATTAATTTTACTATGTTATATTAATATTACAATTTGGGAGTTTTTTTATAAGAATTTAATTAGAAAAAGCATATTAATTATATTTATGCATATTGAAAGAATATATATACGAAAAATTGTATATTTTTTTTGAAATTTCTATTGACCTATTTTTATAAATAAAATAGATTGTAACTATAAAAATTAAAGCAAGGAATATTAGTAAGATGAAAAATTATTTTTCTTTATTATTAGATGTCATCTTAGTCCACATTATTGATGTGCTCTTATTAACTATTGCTTTATTATTAGTCCTTATTTTATCTAGCCTACTAATTATTATGTAGCCACGGCGCTTATAAAATTTAAGCTAAGGACCGTGGTAAAGACCTCCCAAAGTAAAAATATATAGGGAGTGATTTACTATACCCATTTTTGAAAGGAGTAAAGATTATGGAAGGAATGAAAGAGACGAGATTTACATTATCATTATTGGTTAAAAACCATTCAGGTGTCTTACAACGAGTTGTGGGCCTTTTTTCAAGAAGAGGTTATAATATCGATAGTCTAAGTGTTGGTAGAACAAGTGACGATGGAATTAGTAGAATTACTATTGTCATTTTAGGAGATACATCAATTGTAAAGCAAATTAAAAATCAAGTTGAAAAGGTTGTAGATGTTTATAGAGTAGCAATTATAACTGAAGAAAATGGCATTCAAAGTGAATTAATTTTAGTTAAAATTTCAACTGAAGATGGTAACAGATCTAATGTAATTGAACTTAGTGAATTGTTTAATGCTAAAGTTGTTGATGTAACTCATACAACTATTACATTACAATTAACAGGTAGTAATCAAAAAGTAAAATCTTTCTTAGATTTAGCAGCACCTTATGGAATTGTTGAATTAACAAGAACTGGTATTACTGCGATTCAAAGAGGTGAGGCTGCTCTAAAAGATGCACCTTACGAAGTTTTATAAAAAAATATAAATATAAAAAAAATATAAAAGGCGAAGCCAAAGGAAGAAAAAAATGAGTAAAATGTATTATGATAGTGATGCAGATTTTAAGTACCTAGAAGGTAAAACAGTAGCAATTATTGGTTATGGGAGCCAAGGACATGCACATGCTCTTAACTTAAAAGAAAGTGGTGTTAATGTAGTTGTTGGTCTTTATAAAGGATCAAAAAGTTGGGGAATTGCTGAAGAAGCTGGACTAAAAGTAATGGAAGCTGCTGATGCTGCAAAAGCTGCACAAGTTATTATGATGCTTGTTCCAGATGAAAAACAATCTGCTCTTTATGATAGTGCAATAAAAGATAATTTAGATAAAGGTGATTATTTAGCTTTTGCTCATGGTTTTAATATTCATTTTGGTCAAATTACACCTCCAAGTGATGTGAATGTAATTATGATTGCTCCAAAAGGTCCTGGTCATACAGTTAGAACTCAATTTGAAGAAGGAAAAGGTGTTCCATCTCTTGTTTGTGTTAATCAAGACCCAAGTGGAGATAGTATGGAAGTTGCTAAAGCTTATGCAAAAGGTTTAGGAGCAGGTAGAGCTGGTATTTTTGAAACAACTTTTAAAGAAGAAACTGAAACTGACTTATTCGGTGAACAAGCTGTTCTTTGTGGTGGCGTTTCAGCTCTTATTAAAGCTGGTTTTGATACATTAGTTGAAGCTGGTTACCAACCAGAGATGGCATATTTTGAATGTTGTCATGAAATGAAGTTGATTGTTGATTTAATTAACCAAGGTGGTCTTTCTTATATGAGATATTCTATCTCTGATACAGCTGAATATGGTGATTATATTACAGGTGATAAAATTATTACTGATGAATCAAAAGCTGCTATGAAAGGCGTATTAAAAGATATTCAAGAAGGTGTATTTGCACGTAATTGGTTATTAGAAAACCAAGTAAAAAGACCTTATTTTAATGCTAAGAGAAGAATCGAAAGCGAAAGCCTATTAGAACAAACAGGTAAAAAACTAAGATCATTAATGAGTTGGTTAAAAAAATAGTATTTTATTATTCCCTCTAATTTTATTTTAGAGGGAAATAAAAATATTTAATTTAAGTAAATTAGTTATATATTAATTAATTTACTCGAACTAATTATTTTGGAGGCAATAATGCAAGATCAAATTATTATTCTTGACACAACATTGAGAGACGGCGAACAAGCACCTGGCTATAGTATGAATTTAGAAGAAAAATTAAAGATGGCTAAGAGACTTGAAAAGCTGGGTGTTAATGTAATTGAAGCGGGATTTGCAATTGCGAGTCCTGGTGACTTTGAAGCAGTAAAAGAAATCGCTGATAACGCTGGTGATTTAATTGTAGCTTCACTCTCAAGAGCTTTAGAAAAAGATATTGATGCAAGTTATAATGCTGTGAAAAATGCTAGAAGACCAAGAATTCACACATTCTTAGCAACTAGTGATATTCACCTTGAATATAAACTTAAAATGAGCAAAGAAGAAGCATTAGAGAGATCAGTAAAAATGGTTAAATATGCTAGAAATCTTTGTAGTGATGTAGAATTTTCACTTGAAGATGCAACTCGTACTGACTTAGATTATATGTGTAAAGTCGTTGAAGCTGTAATTGCTGCAGGAGCTACAACAATTAACCTTCCTGATACAGTTGGATATGCAACACCTATTGATATTGAAACAATGTTTAGCACTGTTGTTAATAAAGTTCCAAATGTAGATAAAGCAATTCTTAGTGCTCATAACCACAATGATTTAGGTTTAGGACTTGCAAACTCACTAGCTGCAATAAGAGCTGGAGCTAGACAAGTTGAAGGAACAATGTGTGGTATTGGAGAGAGAGCAGGTAATACAGCAATTGAAGAATTTGCTATGACTCTTAAAACTCGAGGTGATATTTATCCTTATTCAATAGATATCAATACTAAAGAAATCTATAAGACTGCACAAACATTATCTTCAATTACAAATATTAATCCATCTCCATCTAAAGCTATTGTTGGTGCTAATGCATTTGCTCATGAATCAGGAATCCATCAACACGGACTTATGGCTAATTCAAAAACTTATGAGATTATGACACCAGAAAGTGTTGGACTTGTAAAAACTGAATTTGTTTTAGGAAAACATTCGGGTCAACATGCTTTTGAAAAGAGAATGAAAGACTTAGGTTATACATTTGAAAAAGATGAAGCAAAAAGATTGTTTAAAGAGTTTAAAACTTTATGTGATAGAAAGAAAACTATTAGTAATAGAGACTTATTAGCACTTGTTGAATCAACAGAAAAATGGGGAGAAAATGACTGGACTCTTGATAACTTTGTTGTAAATAGTGGGAACTTAATGACTAGTACAGCTTGTGTTACTCTAAAACATAAAGGTAAAAAATATCAAGAAGTTGCAGTTGGAACAGGTCCTGTTTATGCTTCAATTAGAGCTATTGAAAAACTTGTTAAACATCCATTTAGTCTTATTGAATATAAATTAAATGCTGTAACAGAAAACAGAGATGCTCAAGGTGAAGTAGTTGTAAAAATAACTGATGGTAAAGAATACTTTAGAGGCCGTGGTTTATCAACTGATGTTATTGAAGCTTCTATTCTTTCAACTTTAGCAGCTGTTAATCATATGTTAAATTCAAGTGATTTAGCTATTGGATCTTCAATCCCAGCTCAACAACTTGATTTACAAGAAGATATGTTAGTTGGACATAGCGATAAATAAGAAGGAAGTGCTAATGGGTAAAGTAGAGATATTAGATTCAACTCTAAGAGATGGCTCTCAAGCTGAAGGAATCAGTTTTTCAGTTTCAGATAAAGTTAAATTAGTCCATTTATTAGATGATTTGCATGTAGATTATATAGAAGCTGGAAATCCTGGTTCAAATCCAAAAGATATTTTACTTTTTAATGAATTAAAAAATATTGAACTAAAAAATTCTAAACTTGTAGCATTTGGATCTACTAGACGCAATAATATTAAAAGTTGTGATGATCCTAATTTAAATGCAATTGTTGATTGTGGTGTAGACAGGGTTTGTATATTCGGAAAATCTTGGGATTTTCACGTTACTGATATTATTCATGCAACATTAGAAGAAAATCTAGAAATGATTAGAGATACTATCGATTATTTAGTTTCAAATGGTTTAAAAGTATATTTTGATGCTGAACATTTTTTTGATGGTTATATCTCTAATAAGGAATATGCTCTAAAAACTCTTGATGCAGCTTTAAAAGGTGGAGCTACGAAATTAGTTCTTTGTGAAACTCGTGGAGGAGTTCTACCTACAGATATAAAAAATATTACACAAGATGTTGTAAATAGATATAAGGGAGTAACAATTGGCATTCATACCCACAATGATGGTGGAGTTGCTGTAGCATCTTCACTATTAGCTTATGAAGCTGGAGCGAGACATATTCAAGGTACTATGCTTGGTTTTGGAGAGAGATGTGGTAATGCTAATTTAATCGAGACAGTTAGTAATTTAAAATTCAAGATGGGTGTAGATTGTTTAGAAGATTCAGTTTTTGAAAACTTAACAACAATTGCACATGAAATTTCAGAAATTTCTAATGTAAGAATCCCAAAACTTTCTCCTTTTGTTGGAAGAAGTGCATTTGCTCACAAAGGTGGAATGCATATTGATGGTATTAAAAAGAATCCAATATCATTTGAACATATGGAGCCCTCCTTAGTTGGTAATCATAGACGATTATTAACAAGTGAAGTTGCAGGAAAAGCATTATTAATAGAAAAAATTAAAAAACATTATCCTGATTTTAATACAAAAGATAAGAGAGTTTATGATCTTGTAAATAAATTAAAAGAACTTGAAGCTTGCGGTTATCAATTTGAAGGAGCTGAAGCATCATTTGATTTATTAATAAAGAGATATTTAGAAAGTGAAAAATCATATTTTACTCTTTCTCACTATCAAACAATTGGTAAAGAATATAATGAAGTTGAACCTCATGCTGCTATGATTAAAGTCACAGTTGGAAGTGAGAGTGCAATAACTGCAGCAGAAGGTGCAGGACCTGTTAATGCTTTGGATATGGCACTTAGAAAAGTTTTAGATCCTTTCTATCCGATTTTAAGAAATGTTGAATTAAGTGATTACAAAGTTAGGGTATTAGAATCTTTAGACAAAGCAACAGCTTCTGTTGTAAGAGTATTAATTGAATCTACTGATGGAAAGAAAACTTGGTCCACCGTAGGTGTAGATCACGATATTATTGCTGCAAGTTTTAGTGCTTTAAGTGATAGTATTGCATGGTATTTAGAAGAATCTGGTGTTGAACCAGCAAAATAGGAGAATATATATGGGAATGACGATGTCACAAAAATTATTAGCTAGTAAAGCAGGATTAGATTCTGTTAGAGCTGGTCAATTAATAATGGCTGATTTGGATTTAGTATTAGGTAATGATATTACAGCACCAGTAGCAATTAATGAATTTGATAAATTCGGTAAAAAAGAAGTATTTAATAAAGATAAAATTGCTTTAGTTCCAGACCACTTTGCACCAAATAAAGATATTAAAGCTGCAGAACAATGCAATTGCATGAGACAGTTCGCAAGAAAAAATGAAATTACAAATTATTTTGAAGTTGGTCAAATGGGTGTTGAACATGCACTTCTTCCTGAACAAGGTTTAGTAACAGCAGGGGATTTAGTAATTGGCGCCGATTCACATACTTGTACATATGGAGCTTTGGGGGCTTTCTCAACAGGTGTTGGTTCCACAGATATGGCTTGTGGTATGGCAACAGGACAAGCATGGTTTAAAGTACCATCAGCAATTAAATTCAATTTAAGTGGAAAATTTAATAAAAATATAGGTGGTAAAGATTTAATTCTTCATATTATTGGTATGATTGGAGTTGATGGTGCTCTTTATCAAAGTATGGAATTTAGTGGTCCTGGTGTTAAAAATTTAACAATTGACGATAGATTTACTGTTGCAAATATGGCAATTGAAGCAGGTGGTAAAAATGGTATTTTCCCTGTTGATGATATCACCTTAAAATATTTGATAGATCATGGCGCAAAAGTTCCAACAATTTTTGAAGCTGATGAAGATGCAGAATATGTAGAAACTTTTGATATTGATTTATCAACAATCAAGAGTACTGTTGCATATCCACATTTACCAGAAAATACAAAAACATTTGATGAAATTGAAGAAGTAAAAATTGATCAAGTAGTTATTGGCTCTTGTACAAACGGACGTTTATCAGACTTAGAAAAAGCAGCAAGAATTTTAAAAGGTCATAAAATCAATCCAAATATTAGATGTTTAGTGCTTCCAGCAACTCAACAAATTTGGAAAGATGCAATGCATGCTGGATATTTTGATATATTTATTGATTCAGGTTGTGTAGTATCAACTCCTACTTGTGGGCCTTGTTTAGGTGGACATATGGGTATTCTAGCTGAAGGCGAAAGAGCTGTTTCAACAACAAACAGAAACTTTGTAGGTAGAATGGGACATGTTAAATCAGAAGTATATTTAGCTGGACCAGAGGTAGCAGCCGCATCAGCTATCACAGGATATATCACAGATCCTAACACAATTGAGGAGAAATAAATTATGGAAAGTAAAGGTAAAGTTTTTAGATATGGCGATAATGTTGATACAGATGTAATAATTCCAGCAAGATACTTAAATACATCTGTTCATAGTGAACTTGCAAAACACTGTATGGAAGATATTGATGCAGATTTTGCAACTAATGTTAAAGATGGAGATATCATAGTAGGGGATAAAAACTTTGGTTGTGGTTCTTCACGTGAACATGCTCCAATAGCTATTAAAGCAAGTGGTGTTTCTTGTGTTATTGCAAGATCTTTTGCAAGAATTTTCTATAGAAACTCTCTTAATATTGGTCTTCCAATTTTAGAATGCCCAGAAGCTTGTGATAACATTGAAAGTGGGGACGAAGTTGAAGTAAATTTTGATACAGGTTTGATAAAAAATATTACAAAATCAACTCAATTCCAAGCAGAACCATTTCCTCCATTTATGCAAGAATTAATCAAAGCTGGTGGACTTGCTGCATATATAAAAAATAGAGAGGAGAATTAAGAATATGGATATGAAAATAGCTTTAGTAAAAGGGGACGGAATTGGTCCTGATATTATTGATGAAGCAGTAAAAGTATTAGATAAAATTGCAGAAAAATTTAATCATAGTGTTGAATATAAAGAAGCCATCGCTGGTGGTGCAGCAATCGATGAATGTGGAGAACCTCTTCCAGAAGAAAGTTTGGAAATTTGTAAAAGTTGTGATTCAGTTCTTCTTGGTGCAGTAGGGGGACCAAAATGGGATAATGTTGCATCTAATTTAAGACCTGAAAAAGCGCTTTTAGGTTTAAGAAGTGGAATGAACTTATTCTGTAATTTACGCCCAGCTGTTATGTATCCTCAATTAAAAGATGCTTGTCCTCTTAAAGATGAATTAATTAAAGATGGCTTAGATATTATGGTTGTTAGAGAATTAACAGGTGGTATTTATTTTGGAGAAAGAGGAAGAGATGAAGATAGTGCTTATGATACACTTCATTATAGAAAAGACGAAATAGAGAGAATTGTTAAAAAATCTTTTGAAATTGCAATGATTAGAGATAAAAGATTAACAAGTATTGATAAAGCTAATATTTTGAATTCTTCACAATTATGGAGAGATGTAGTCAATGAAATGGCAAAAGATTATCCAGAGGTTGAAGTAAATCACCAATATGTTGATAATGCTGCAATGCAATTAGTAAGAAATCCTAATCAATTTGATACAATTGTTACAACTAATATGTTTGGTGATATCTTAAGTGATGAAGCTTCTCAAATTACAGGAAGTATTGGTATGCTTCCAAGTGCATCTCTAGGTTATGGAAATTTAGGAATGTATGAACCAATTCATGGTAGTGCTCCTGATATTGCAGGACAAGATTTAGCTAATCCTATAGCTACAATTTTATCAGTTGCTATGATGCTTAGATATTCATTTGCTCTTGAAGCAGAAGCAAAAGCTATTGAAAATGCTGTTTTTGATGTTTTAGAAAAAGGTTATAGAACAAGTGATATTTATAGTGAAGGTACAATGAAAGTTGGAACTAAAGAAATGGGTAACTTAATCTGTGATGCTATTTAATTTGTTAGCTTCATGTTAAAATGAAGCTAATACAAAATGAAAGGTAATAAAAGATGAAAAAAGATATTAAAAGTAGATCAAGTCAAATGACTGAAGGCATTGATAGAGCCCCACATAGATCATTGATGAAAGCAATGGGTTGGAGTGATAGTGAAATTCACTCTCCAATAATTGGCATAGTTAATTCTAAAACTGAAATTATTCCAGGTCACGTTCATTTAGATAGAGTTGTTGATGCAGTAAAAGCTGGAGTTAGAGAGGCTGGTGGACATCCTGTTGTTATTCCAACAATTGGTGTCTGTGATGGTATAGCCATGGGACATACTGGTATGAAATACTCCCTTGCTTCAAGAGAATTAATTGCTGATTCTATTGAAGTGCAAGCAACAGCACATCCATTTGATGCCATTGTTTTTGTTCCAAACTGTGATAAAATTGTTCCAGGTATGATGATGGCAGCATTAAGACTTAATGTTCCCTCCATTATAGTATCCGGTGGTGCTATGTTAGCTGGTAAAGTTCCAGGTGTTAAAGGTGGAAAAGATTTAGCTACAATGTTTGAAGCAATTGGAAGTTATAATAATAACACTATGGATGGAGAAACTTTTCTAAGTTATGAAAACAATGTTTGTCCAACCTGTGGTTCATGCTCAGGTATGTTTACTGCAAATTCAATGAATTGTTTAACCGAAGTTCTTGGTTTAGCACTTCCTGGAAATGGAACAATTCCAGCAGTATATGCTGATAGAGATAGAATTGCTAAAGCTAGTGGTAGAAAAATTATGGAACTACTAGAGAAAAATATTAGACCGCAAGATATTGTAAATGAAGAATCCTTTAGAAATGCACTTACAGTTGATATGGCATTAGGATGTAGTACTAATACTATGTTACACTTACCAGCTATTGCTCATAATGCCAATATTGATTTTGACATTTTTGAAGCAAATACTATAAGTTCTAAAGTTCCTAATATTTGTCACCTTGCACCAGCTGGTCCTCATCATATTGAAGATTTATATTTTGCTGGTGGAATTATGGCAGTTATGAAAGAACTCGATAAAAAAGGTTTAATTAACAAAGATTTATTAACTGTTACTGGTAAAACTATTGGTGAATCTTTTGAAAATGCAGTTAATTATGATACTGAAGTTATAAGAGAAATTGATAATCCTTATACTCAAACAGGTGGAATTGCAGTCTTAAGTGGTAATTTAGCTCCTATGGGATCAGTTGTTAAAAGAAGTGCTGTTGATCCTAAGATGTTAGTCCATAAAGGTCCTGCAAGAGTCTTTGAAAGTGAAGAGGAATGTATTGATGCAATCTTTGGTTCAAAGATAAATAAAGGCGATGTAATAGTAATTAGATATGAAGGACCAAAAGGTGGACCTGGGATGAGAGAAATGTTATCTCCAACTAGTGCAATTGCTGGAATGGGACTTGATAAAGATGTTGCTCTTTTAACAGATGGTAGATTTAGTGGTGCAACCCGTGGAGCTTCTATAGGTCATGTTTGTCCTGAAGCTGCCCAAGGTGGTGTTATAGGTTTAGTAGAAGAAGGTGATATAATCTCAATTGATATTCCAAATTATAAACTTGAATTATTAGTTGATGATGATACACTTAGCAAAAGACGAAAGAATTGGATAATGAAAGAACCAACAATAAAGAGTGGTTATTTAGCTCGTTATGCAAAACTAGTTAGTGATGCGTCTAAGGGCGCTGTTTATAAGGAATAGGAGGAAATATGGAATTAACAGGTGCAAAAATTATAGTTGAATGTTTAATAGAACAGAATGTTGATACAGTCTTTGGGTATCCTGGTGGAGCTGTTTTACCTCTCTATGATGCTCTTTATGATAACAGTGAAAAAATAACTCACGTATTAACTGCTCATGAACAAGGAGCTAGTCATGCTGCTGATGGTTATGCAAGATCTACTGGTAAAGTAGGTGTTTGTATAGCAACTAGTGGACCTGGTGCAACAAACCTAGTAACAGGTATTGCTACAGCTCAAATGGATAGTATTCCTCTTGTTGCAATAACAGGTAATGTACCTGTATCTCTTTTAGGAAAAGATAGTTTTCAAGAAGTTGATATTTCAGGTGTTACAATGCCTATTACAAAACATAATTATATCGTTAAAGATGTTAGAGAATTAGCATATATTATAAGAGAAGCTTTTGAAATTGCAAAAAGTGGTAGACCTGGTCCTGTATTAATAGATATTCCAAAGGATGTTCAAACAGCAATTTGTGAGTATCAAAAATATGTACCAAAAAATAGTGAATATGTGTGTGATAGATTATCTGATAATAGTTTAAAATATGCATTAGACTTGCTTAATAAGAGTGAAAACCCTATGTGTTATGTTGGTGGTGGTGTTATTATTTCTGAAGCAAGTGCTAAAGTTAGAGAATTTATTGAAAAAATTGATGCTCCATCTTGTGTTTCATTGATGGGTTGTGGAGCTATTCCATCCGAAAGTCATAGATATACAGGTCTTGTTGGAATGCATGGTTCAAAAGTATCAAATGTATGTGTTAACAACTGTGATTTACTTATTGTAATTGGCGCAAGATTTTCTGATAGAGTAGTAAGTAAGGCTAGTAGCTTTGCTAAAAATGCAAAAATTATCCAAATTGATGTAGACCCTGCAGAAATTGATAAAAATATTGCAACAACTTGTCATCTATTAGGAGATATTAATGTTGTTTTAGATCAATTACTAGCAAATATTAAAAAACCATTAAAACACAAAGATTGGATGGATACTGTTGCTCAATATAAGAAGAGATTCCCATTATTGACAAACCAAGAAAGTCAAAGAGCAAGTGAAGTTATTCATATTTTAAACGATATCTTAGATGAAGATGATATTGTTACAACTGAAGTTGGACAACATCAAATTTGGGCAGCTCAATTTGTAAATCATCAAAAACCAAGAAGATTCTTAACATCCGGTGGACTTGGGACTATGGGATATGGAACTGGAGCTTCAATTGGGGCACAAATGGGAAATAAAGAATCTAGAGTTGTAAATATTGCTGGTGATGGTTGTTTCAGAATGAATAGTAATGAACTTACAACTATCAAAAGATATAATTTACCAATAGTAATTATCGTTATGAATAACCACACATTAGGTATGGTTAGACAATGGCAGACTTTATTTTATAAAGGACATTATAGTCAAACTACATTAGATACACCAATAGATTGGTTATTATTAGCAAAAGCATACGGAATTGAAGGAAGACGTATCTTGCCACAAGACGATGCAAAGGCTATACTAGAAGAAGCATTCAGTTTAAATCAACCTGTTGTTATCGATGTAGAAATTCCATTAGACGATAAGGTATTTCCTATTGTACCACCTGGAAACTCTATAAAAGATATGCAAGGTGTAGTTGAAATAACTGATGTTATATAGTATTTATTTAATTTCTAATAAATACTTCTTCTGTCTTTCCTTTTGGTTTTAGGAAAGACATTTTTATGCACAAAAAAAACTCCAATTAATATGAAAATATTTTGGAGTTTTTGAATATAATAATATTAAATATAATTAAGTTTCCTCAGTGGGAACTATTGTATCACCACTTTTAATATAAATACCTCTTAGTATAAACATTAATGTCATACAAACTAAAATAATTATTGATACAATATATATTGTATGTTTGTGTGAAAAATATTCTAATAATTCTCCACCAATTAATGGCCCTATAGCATATCCTGCACCTTGTAGAATAGATATAACAGTTGAAAATCTTGCTCTATGGGTTAAAGGTGTATGATTTGCTACAAAGTATTCATGGTTGGTAACATTTGTAGATTCACCTAAAGAGAAAATAACGATACCTAAACCAAAAATAACAACAATTGTTGAAATAGTTAAAATATTAAAACCAATTAAATACAAAACATAAGAAATAATAATTATTGTAAGTGTGTTTTTCTTTTTTGTTAATTTAACAATTAATGGAGTAAATAAAACAACAGTAACAGCATTAGTTGTCATAAAGAATCCGTAAATAGTAGGGCCATTCTCACCAAAAAGAGAAGTTGTAAATAAAGGCAAAATAAAAAGTACTATACTAACACAGAGGAAAAATAATCCATTAATAGCTATATAAGTTAATAATTTAGGACGTGATAATAATGCTTTTAATATACTTCCTTCCACTGCTTTATCTGTTTGATTATTATCAATACTTTTGTCAATTTGTTCTTGATTAGGCATTTTATCTTCTATTGTTAAACCAACAATTAAAGTGGCAATCAATCCTACGATACCAGCTCCTAAAAATAATAGTCTTGGATATGAATTAAATAATAGTCCTGCAATAGCAGGTCCAAAACCAAAGCCAATATTGAATGATAAGTAAAATAGTGAAAAAGATTCTTGTCTGTTATCAAAGTTTGTATGATCTGTGTGAAGTGCTTGCCTTGCAGGATCAGTTGCTCCATCAAAAAATAATCCAAATAAAAGTAAAAAAGGAATTAATTCTTTATAATCATAAATTATTCCACAAATTAAAAATGTTAATGAAAAAAGAGTTTGAGTAATTAACATTATTTTTTTTCTTGAAACCTTATCAGCTATTCTACTTGTTAGAATTGAACCTGGAACATACATAATCATACTTATCATCATGTATCTTCCTGCTTGTGATGTACTATAGCCTAATTTTTGAGTTAAAAATAATGTTAAAAAAGGGAAAACAAAGTTTCCAAAACCGTTAATAAAGTTTACTATCGCTAAGGAATAAACGCTTTTGGGTAAATTCTTGTACATATTTTTAACATATATGTTTAACTGCAATAAATCAATATATAAAATATAAAGAAATTATTATAATTTATATGAGTGATGTTTAAATTTAATGATATAATTAAATTACAAAAAATGGAGATATATTATGGATACTTTGTTTGATTATTTGAAATGGAGAGGTGATTTAAGTTTTAATAAAGTTGAAATAAATGAAATCGATTTAGGTATTTTTTCAATTTTATCTTATAATGATTATTTAGAAGAATTAATCTTAGAGGATAATTTTATAAGTTATTCTTTAAAAGAACTTGTAAAAATAATGGCTGATAAAAATTTAATGTTCCTAGATAAGGATAATCCCCAATTTAAAATACAATGTTTAGATTTATTATCTCTTATTTCGACAAAGAAAAGATATCAAGATGTTAGAATATTTGGTTATTCAAATAACTTTGAAAGTCAAAATGATTTACAATTTGCAGCTGTATCATTTATTTTACCAACAGGAGATATAATAATTTCTTATAGAGGAACTGATGCTTCATTGATAGGGTGGAAGGAAGACTTTATGATGAGTTTTAAAAAATCAGTTGGGGCTCAAGAATGTGGAAAGCTATATCTAGATAAAATATCTTCATTAACAGATAACGATATTATTTTAGTGGGGCATTCTAAAGGTGGTAATATTGCACTTTATTCAGCTATGATGTCTTCAAAAGGAATTCATAAGCGTATAAAACTTGTATACAGTTTTGATGGTCCTGGGTTTAATGAAAAAACATTACTAGATTTTAAAGAATCTGATATTAAAGATCGAATGAAAACTTTAGTTCCACAAGGTTCAGTTATTGGAATATTAATGCAGCATGAAGAACCTATTGAAATAATATATTCTAATAAAGGGAATGGTGCATCTCAACATATGATTTTTTCTTGGGAAGTACAAATAGATAAATTCAAACGACATGAGAAACGAGATACAACTTCTTTAATATTTGATAAAAGTATAAGAAGTTGGCTAACTAAACTAGATGAAAACGAAATGGAACAATTTATTGAATCAACTTTTGAAATTACAAATTCAATAGGTTTAAAAGATTTTATTGGAATGAAGAAAAAACCATTTCAGACCATTTATTCATTGATAAATACATTCTCAAAATCTAATAAAGATTCTAGAAAGTTAATGGATAAAGTATTAACAAAATTATTTATAAGTATGAAAGAAGCAACTTCTGCTGAGATTAATGCAAGCAAAGAATTGTTTATTGAAGAATTTACAGATGAAAAAGATAAAATTATTAATCAATTAAAAAATTTAAAAGTTAGATAAAAAAATGGAGTGGCCTTTGCCACTCCAAATGTCATTGTTGGTTATTAGTTATTCTCACTCCACTTATTACCGTAATAACAATCTTTATATAATTGCTTAATTTGACTAATTAAAGGGTATCTAGGGTTTGCGCTAGTACATTGGTCATCAAAAGCATTGATTGATAATTCATCAACAGCTTTCATAAATTCATCTTCATCTACACCCCAATCTTTAATTGAGGCAGGTACTCCAAGTTCTTTTTTAAGAAGTTCAATAGCATCAATTAGAGCTTCAACTTTTTCTTCTGGAGTTGCATTAGGTTTAATATTTAAGAAATCTGTATTCTTTTGTTGATTAGCTTCCATGTTAAGATAATCAGCAAGTCTTGCATAACGAGATATAGCACTAGGGTAAGTATATTGAGGGAATGCAGCTTGTTTTGTTGGATTATCAGTAGCATTGAATCTAATAACATTAGTTAATAATAAAGCGTTTGCCATACCGTGAGGAATATGGAATTTTGCACCTAATTTATGAGCCATTGAGTGACAAATACCTAAGAAAGCATTAGCAAAAGCCATACCTGCAATAGCAGAAGCATTGTGTACTTTTTCTCTTGCTTTGATATTATCACCATGATGATAAGCTGTAGGTAAATATTTAAATATAATTCTAGAAGCTTCTAAAGATAAGCTATTTGTATAATCAGTACTCATACAAGATACTAATGACTCAATAGCGTGAGTTAATACATCAATACCACAAGAAGCTGTTAAACCTTTTGGCATACCAACTGCTAATCTACTATCAATGATTGCCATTGAAGGAGTTAAAGCATAGTCAGCAATTGCATATTTAGATCCTGTTTTTTCGTCTGTAATGATTGCAAAAGGAGTAACTTCAGCACCAGTTCCACTTGTTGTAGATACACAAACTAATTCAGCTTTTTTACCCATATTTGGGAATGCGTAAATTTTCTTTTCAATATCCATGAAACGTAATGCTAAACCTTCGAATTGTAAATCTGGATTTTCATATAATAACCACATAATTTTTGCAGCATCCATTGGAGATCCACCACCTAATGCAATAATTACATCTGGTTGGAAGTGTTTAATTTTTTCCATTGCAATAGAAATAGTTCCTAAAGTTGGATCTGGTTTGACTTGGTGGAAAATTTCACAATCTACATTCATTTGGTTAAGTTCATCAGTAATAATATCAGTCATTCCGCTATTATATAAATAACTATCAGTAACAATGAAAGCTCTTTTTTTGTCTTTTAATTCTTTTAAAGCTACAGGTAAACAACCGTATTTGAAATAGATTTTTGATGGAACTTTGAACCATAACATATTTTCTCTCCTTGCAGCTACAGTCTTGATGTTTAATAGGTGTTTAGGTCCAACGTTTTCACTAACACTATTATTTCCCCAAGAACCACAACCTAAAGTTAAAGATGGTTCTAGTTTAAAGTTATAAATATCACCAATTGCCCCTTGAGAAGTTGGCATATTAACTAAAACACGGCTAGTTTTAAGTACATGTCCAAAATGATCAATTTTTTCTTGGTCATTTTCATTTACATAAAGTACACTAGTGTGACCAAAACCACCTAAAGCTACTAACTCTTCAGCCATTTCTGAGCCTTCGTTGAAATTATCACATTTAAACATACCCAAAATTGGAGAAAGTTTTTCATGTGCAAAAGGTTCTTTAATATCAATTTTAGAACATTCACCAACTAAAACTTTTGCTTTTGGATCTACACTGAATCCTGCTATTTCTGCAATTTTAGCTGCAGGTTGACCAACTATTAATGGATTTACAGTTCCTCTTTTAGGATCTAAAATTACTTTTCTAATTTTATCAGTTTCGCTTTTATTTAAGAAATATGCACCACGACTAATCATTTCATCTTTAAATTCTTGGTAAACATCTTTATGACATACAATAGCTTGTTCTGAAGCACAAACAACACCATTGTCAAAAGTTTTACTCATTAATATTGAACTAACAGCCATTTTTATATTTGCAGTATTATCAATTAAAGCCGGAGTGTTACCAGCACCAACACCAATTGCAGGTTTACCTGAAGAATAAGCTGCTTTTACCATACCAGGACCACCAGTTGCTAAAATGATATTTATTAAAGGGTTTTTCATTAAATAATCAGTTTTTTCAATACTAGGTTCTTCAACATATGCAATGATATCTTTTGGAGCACCAGCTTTAACAGCTGCATCTAAAATGATTTGAGCTGCATGGTTAGTACAACCTTTAGCTCTTGGATGAGGGCTGAAAATAATTGCATTACGTGTTTTTAGTGCTATTAAACTTTTAAAAATTGCAGTACTTGTAGGATTTGTTGTTGGAATAATACCACAAACAACACCAATAGGTTCAGCTACTTTTTGTACACCAAAACCTCCGTCTCTTTCTACAATACCACATGTAATATCATCTTTATATTTATTAAAAATATACTCGGAAGCAAAATGGTTTTTAATAACTTTATCTTCTACGATACCCATTTTAGTTTCTTCTACAGCTTCAATAGCTAAAGAGATACGAGCATCATTTGCTGCAATTGCTGCAGCTCTAAAGATTTCATCAACTTTGTCTTGTGAGAATGTTGCGAATTCTTTTTGTGCTTTTGCTGTTTTTTCAATTAAATTTTGAAGTTCAATTTGACCTGGGAACAATTCCTTGTTTTCTACTTCTTTTGTTGCCATTTTGTAGTTTTCTCCCTAAAAAATATTTGTTTCTCTATGAGATGGTTGCAATATATAAATTTTTATCGATTAGGTCAATACATAATTTTAAAAAGTGAAAAATTTTTAAAAATTATTTAAATTATTTAAAATTTTATTAATTAATATGAATTTTCGTTAAAATAATAACTAAAATATACTAAAATTAATATTTAATATTTCAACTTTCACATAAATAGAAAAAATAAATAATTAAAATCATATTAAAGTATTTTTATATATAGTTAATTATTTAGAGTTATATTTTGTTTTTTCCAAAACTAGGTGAAATTTTAACAAAATTATATGTATCAATTAAATAATATATTGTGTGTTTTATGTGTCGTTATTAATATTTGTTTTGTATTTAATTTATATATATACTATAATTTATAAATAAAAATATAAACAAAGGTAATTAATAATGAGTGATGAAGATAGAAAATTGATATATGTTATTGAAGATCAAAAAGTTATTGCAAATGGAGTTAAACAATATTTAGAATTCAGTGATTTTGAATGTGAAGTATTTTACAACTTAGAAACAGCTAGATTACGACTTGATGAAAAATTACCAGATTTGCTAATTCAAGATGTTATGTTGCCTGATGGTGATGGATTTTCATTTATTAAAGAAATAAAAGAAAAATATGTATTTCCTGTAATATTTATGACAGCAAGAGCAGATGAATCTGATAGAATTTTAGGATTTGAAATTGGAGCTGATGATTATATAACAAAACCTTTTTCACCAAAAGAACTTGTATTAAGAGTAAAAGCTATATTAAGAAGAACTTCAAAAAAAGACTTTGAGAATACATCAGATATAACAATATATTACAAAGATGATAATAAATTAAACATTGATAGAAATGCCCATAGTTTAAAAGTTAATGATGAAGAAGTGATATTAACAGCAGCTGAATGGAGAGTTTTATTGTGTTTAATTGATAACGCTCATTTATTAGTATCAAGAGGTAAAATCCTTAATGAGTGTTTTAATTATTCTAGTGAATCTTATGAGAGAATTGTTGATACTCATATCAAAAATATTAGAGCAAAATTATTTAAAGGAAATTGGATAGAAACTGTTAGAGGATATGGATATCGTTTTGTAGGAGTTGATGAAGTATAGGATACTTTGAGATAGTTATTTATGAGAAGACTTTTTAGCAGATTATTTATTTCATTTTTAGGTGTAGCTTTATTTATACTTTTTTTCGTATTAGCCTTTTTTATTGTGGTTTTTACGCATTCAGCACGCCAATGGTCGAATATCGCTTTTGATGAATATACAAAAGATTTAGCGTCAACTATTAGTGATGATATGAATGGTTTAGCTATAGAAGATTTTATTGAAAAAGCTTTGATATCTGCTTCTCAAGATAATAGAATTAGTGGACTTATAATAAAAGATCTTAATAATAAAAACATTTTTTCTTTTGGAAAAACTCAAATTGGAGAAAATCTATTAGGAGGAAAGGATGATTTTACTTTTGATAGAGAAATTACTTTGTTAAAAGAAGAAACAAATACGAATGCAGTTTATGAAAATGTAGTAATAAATAGTCCTATTAATTTAATTCAATTTAGTACAGTAACAAATCAAAATTTTGTAGATTTAATTCGGATGAACGCATCTAATAGTTTGTTTGATAAACGTGTTGTAGAAGTTCCTCAAGGTGTTAACAGTGATAGTATTACTGGATCTATTTTTGTTTACGAAGATGACACTTTATTGTATGAAATAGATGTACTTATTTTCACTCCTACAACATATAAATATAGTAAAGATATATTTAGTGTTAGCTCATTATGGATTACAGCTATAATTATGATAGCTATTCAATTTTCATTACTTTTAAGTTTTTACTTTTCTAAACAATTAGAATCTTATGCAAATGGTTTAAAAGTTGCACTTCACGAATTATCTAAAGGTAAAGAAAATGTTGATTTACCTTATTATAATGTAGAAGAATATAATCAAATAAATAAAGCAATTAAATTACTTGATAATGATCTCAGTCAAAATAGAAAAAATAGAAAAGCATGGCTTAGAAACATAACCCACGATTTAAATACACCTATAACATCAATGCAAATATTGCTTGATGGAGTAGAAGATAAAATCTTTCCTTTAAATGATGAAACTGTATCAATGTTAAAACAAGAGCATAATCATTTGTCAAAAAGAGTGAATAGAGTAGTATTGTATGCATCTCTTCAATCACCAGAGAAAGAAATAGAAATATCATATTGTAGTTCGAGAGATATAATTAATTCATTAAATAAAAATGATATTAATTTTGAAAGAGTAAATTTTATAGAGGAAGATAACTGTGTTATAGCAGATTTTTCAACTATAGTATTAGCGTTAACTTGTTTGATTGAAAATGCATTGGAATATGGAGTATCTGATGTAGATGTAATCTTATCTAAGTATGAAATAAAAGTTAGTAATATAGGAAAAATTAAAAATGATAATGCAATTTTTGAACCTTGGGAAAGAGGTGATGAGAGTAGAACTGCTGGGGGAAATGGTTTAGGACTTCCAATAGTTTATGAAGTAATGAAACTTCACTCAGGAACTATAAAAATTCAAAATAGTAATAATAAAGTAATTGCCATTATGAAATGGCAAAAATTACTTAAATAGTTGTTTCTAAAATAATATTATCATTAAAATCTTTTACACAAAAATGATTATTTTGATAAATCATATAACTGTTTTTAAAACCACCTTTAGCAATTGATGTAGAACCAGGATTTAAATGGTGTATATTATTTTCTAATTTTTCATAAAGTGGAATATGAGTATGACCTGTTAAAAGGATTTCGTTATTACCCATTTTTGGATAAGTTTTATGGCCATGGCTTAAATTAAAAATTTTATTATCAAATAAAAGTTTTGCACTATCATTTAATATATTAAAATCAAGTACCATTTGATCAACCTCAGCATCACAATTACCTCGTACTGCTATTATTTTTGATGCCAAAGGGTTTAATACTTCAATTACTTTCTTTGGGTTATATTCTTTAGGAAGATCATTTCTAGGTCCATGATAAAGAATATCTCCTAATAGTAAAATTTGATCAAAATTATTAGTTTTGAATACTTCTAAAAGTTTTTTTGTATAAAAAAAACTGCCATGAATGTCTGATGCTATTAATAATTTCATAAATTAATTGTATATCAATTTTGTCTTTTAATTTCAATAGAATATTAATAATCTAATCAAATTATAATTATCTATTGAAATTAGTTATACTTTATGTTATAAATTCATACGTTCAAAGAACAATAAAAATGGGGCCGTAACTCAGTGGGAGAGTATCACGTTGACATCGTGGGAGTCGTTGGTTCAAATCCAATCGGCCCCAATTTTTTTTGTTTATTCAATCTTATCTTATAAATACAAAAAAAATGTATAAATATTTAATAAATATTCTTCACAAGATTTAAAATAAACTTTATCTTAAAGTAAGTAAAATATGTTGGAGGAATTATTTTGGAAAAAATCAAAATGACTACACCTTTAGTTGAACTAGATGGTGATGAAATGACAAGAATCCTTTGGAAGATGATCAAAGATGAATTAATCTTTCCATTTGTAGATTTAAATGCTGAATATTATGATTTAGGATTGGTATATAGAGAAGAAACTAAAGATGCGGTCACTTATGATGCAGCTAATGCAATTGCTAAATATGGGGTTGGTGTAAAATGTGCAACAATTACTCCTAATGAACAAAGAATGAGTGAATATAAATTGAGTGAAAAATACAAAAGTCCTAATGGTACTATTAGAGCTATTTTAGATGGAACTGTTTTTAGAACTCCAATTTGTATAGATTCAATTAAACCAGTTGTAAAAAATTGGAAAAAACCTATTACAATTGCTCGTCATGCTTATGGAGATGTTTATAAAGCAACTGAATTCAGAGTTCCTGAAGAAGGTAAAGCAGAACTTGTATTTACAGATAATAATGGAAAGGAAAGATTTAGAGAAACAATTTATGATTTTGAATGTCCTGGTGTAATACAAGGAATGTATAATAAAGACTCATCAATTAAGAGTTTTGCAAGATCTTGTTTTGAATATGCTTTAGATGCAAAAGAAGATTTATGGTTCTCAACAAAAGATACAATTAGTAAAAGTTATGACCATCAATTTAGAGAAATCTTTGAAACAATGTATGAAGAAGAATATAAAGAAAAATATGAAGCTTTAGGAATTGAGTTTTTCTATACATTAATTGATGATGCAATTGCTCGTGTTATTAGAAGTGAAGGTGGATTTATTTGGGCATGTAAAAACTATGACGGTGATGTTATGAGTGATATGGTATCAACAGCATTTGGGTCATTAGCTATGATGACAAGTGTATTGGTATCTCCAGATGGAAAATATGAATATGAAGCCGCACATGGTACAGTAACTCGTCACTATTATAGATATTTAGAAGGTGAAGATACATCAACAAATCCAATGGCAACTATTTTTGCATGGTCAGGAGCATTTAGAAAAAGAGGTGAATTAGATAATAATCAAGCTCTTATAAAATATGCAGATGCTTTAGAGAAAGCTTGTTTTGATACTCTAAATAGTGGTATAATGACTAAAGATTTAGTTCACTTAGCTGAAGGTATTGAAACAACAGCAGTAAATTCAAAAGATTTTATTGCTGCTATTAGAAAAAATTTAGAAGCTATACTAGCTTAATGAATTATAAAAAAATTTTGATACAATTTTGGGATGCTCTTTGAGCATCCCATTTTATTATGGGCTTAAGCCCGTTCACGAAGCGATGAGTAAGAGCTTTGGGAACAAATAAACCACCTGCTATGCGGGTGGGTAGCAAAAGTTATACAAAAACCT
>NPIF01001015.1_pt1 | contig 52921 bp, 43 predicted proteins | sample 8637461 | NCBI WGS metagenome assembly NPIF01 (sample SAMN07420641, study PRJNA396082) | bioreactor metagenome | isolation source: sample BR12 brine-fed electro-methanogenic bioreactor BR | place: Japan: Kochi | collected 2016-12-09
GAAACTAGAATTGGGTTTTCCTTTATTCATTTTATTAGAATTTTAGTTTTTATCTTGTAAGCAAATTTATTCGATTTAAAAAATATAAAAAAAGACTTAGATATAATCTAAGTCTTTATAGTGGCGAAGGGACTTGAACCCCTGACAAAACGGATATGAGCCGTTTGCTCTACCGACTGAGCTACGCCACCAAGTCTTGTGTGTTGAACACGTTCGATAAATTACATTTTATTATGATTTTCGTCAATAGCTTTTTTAAAAAAAAATTAAAAACTTTATTTTTCGTATCTTATCCTTTTTTTTAGTGTTATCCTTTATATAATATACATCAAATATTGGAGTACATATCTAATGAAAAAAAGAAAAATTTATACACTACCTTTAGAAATATTATTAACTATTATATCTGCTGTTTTTTATGCTTTTGCCTTCCCTTCTTTTATAAATAATGAAGGATATGCCTTTTTATCATTTTTTTCTTTAATTCCTATGATATATGCACTAAACAAAACAAGATGGGGATACACTCCTTTGTTAGGTTTAATATTTGGTATTACATATTTTGGTATTTTTAATTATTGGCTCAGCACTTTTCATCAATTAGCTATTTTTATTGGGCCTGGTGTTAAAGGTATTCAATTAATGTTTTTTTTTCCTTTGTTAAAAGCTTTTTACAAATTTCCTAAAAAATATAAAGCTATATCTCAAGCTTTTGGTTATGTATTATATTCATATATAGTTCAAAAGGGTTTTTTAGCTTATTCATATGGATCATTAGCTTCAGCAACTATTAATTTACCAATTATATCACAACTTGCTAGTTTAACAGGAATGTGGGGAATTTCATTTCTTTTATTTTTACCACAAAGTTTTATAGCAAATTATTTTATTGAAAACAAAGAGAAAAAAACTATAAATAATTTTTTTATATATAATATTTATTCAATTTCAATTTATTTGATTATTTTATTTAGTGTTTTAGTATATGGAGTCCATTCTTATAATTATTGGAAATATAAAACTCCAGACGATTTTGTTAAAATAGCAACAATTCAACATAATGCTGATACTTGGGAAGGTGGTTATAGCAGATATAAAAGTAATTTTGAAACTTTATCTAGTTTGACTGAGCAAGCAATGGATTTAAATCCAGATTTAGTAATGTGGAGTGAAACAGCTTTTGTTCCAAGTGTTGCTTGGCACACAAAATATCCTAGTAATAGGAAAACTTCTCAATTAGTTGATGATTTTGTTGAATTTGGAAAAAAATTAGATGTTCCTCTTATTACAGGTAATGTAGAAGGTGTTTTAAAAGAAGGAGAAATTCAACCTTTTGATGATAATGGAAATTGGAATAGAGATGATTATAATACTATTATTCTTTTTGCAAATGGAGAATTGATAGACACATATAGAAAACAACATTTAGTTCCTTTTACAGAATATTTCCCTTATGGAGATATTTTTCCTAAGTTTTATCAATTTTTAAAAGATCATGATTATAAATGGTGGTTACCATCGAATATTTCTAAAACTTTCAATTATAATGGTTTGAATTTTTCAACATCAATTTGTTTTGAAGATATTTTTAGTGATATAAGTAGAGAATTTGTTTTAAATGGATCAACTTTGTTATTGAATTTATCAAACGATAGTTGGTCAAAATCTATACCTGCTGAAATGCAACATATGGAATTAGGAGCTTTTAGAGCTATAGAAAATAGAAAAAGTGTTGTACGATCTACAAATAGTGGTATGACTTGTTTAATTACTGCCTGGGGTGAGGTTATAGAACCAATTACTCCTTTTACAACTGATTATAGAGTATATAATGTTCCAATTTATTATAATACGGAAGAAAATTTAAGTTTTTACACAAAACATGGTGACTATTTTGTATATTTGGCTTTCTTGTTTACTATATATAATATATTTTACAATTTATTTTACACAAAAAAAAGAACTAAAAAAAAGATTGGAAATATAAAAGAACAAAACAATGACAAAAGATAAATACTTGATATTTTTCTCTAATTTTTTGTGATTCCTTTCAGAATTTATGTTATAATCTTAATCAATTATTAATGCAATTTGGAGTTTTGTTAAATGAAGAATTTACATATTCAAGGTTATACTCAAAATAGAGAATTATCATGGCTAAAATTTAATAAGAGAGTATTAGAAGAAGGCATGGATGAAACAGTACCTCTATTGGAAAGAATTAAATTTGTTTCAATTTTTACAAGTAATCTTGATGAATTTTTTATGATAAGGGTTGGTTCTTTATTTGATATGTTAGAATGCAATGATGTTGTTGCAGATAATAGATCTGGATTATCTCCTAAAGAACAATTAGATGAAATATATAAAGAAGTAAGAAACCTCTATAAATTAAGAGAAGAAGCATATTATGAAATCGAAGCTCAACTCAGAATACATCAAATATCAAATCTTAATTTTGAAGAATTAACAAATAGTGAAAAAAAATACTGTAAAAAATACTTTGAAGGAAATGTTTTACCTATTTTATCTCCTCAAATTGTTGATTCAAGACACCCTTTCCCTCATTTATCTAATGAAACTTTGCATATAGGAGCTATGTTAGATCAAAATGGAAATGAATTATTTTCTGTAATTCCAGTCCCAAGAGCCTTACCTTCTCATATATATTTACCAGGTTCTAAAATTAGATATATAAATATTGCAAAAATAATTCTGAATTATTATGAAGAAGTTTTTTCTATGTATAATGTTCAAGATAAAACTATTTTTAGAGTCACTAGAAATGGTGATATTAATGCGGATGATGAAGCTTTTGAAATTGAAAATGATTTTAGAAAAAAAATGAAGAAGCTGCTTCAACAAAGAAAAAAATTACAAGCCGTAAGACTTGAGATGTCTTCAAAGGTTAGTGGATCTTTTACTAAATTCTTAACATCTAAAATAAATTTAACAAAACAACAAGTTATTATAACTACAGCTCCTTTAGATTTAACTTATGCTTTTTCACTTGAAGATCATATTGAATCATCAACAAAACAAACTTTAACTTATAATAACTTTTTACCACAACCTACATCTCAAATAAATATTGATGGAAGTCTAATTAAACAAATTCAAAAACGTGACTTATTATTATCATTTCCATTTCAAAGTATGGATCCATATTTGAAATTAATTAAAGAAGCTTCAACCTATAAAAATGTAATTAATATCAAAATCACTATTTATCGTTTAGCTACTCAAGCAAAATTAGTTGAATATTTATGTACAGCTGCTGAAAATGGAATTGATGTAACTGTATTAATTGAGTTAAGAGCAAGATTTGATGAGCAAAATAATATTGACTGGTCTCAACGATTAGAAGAATCAGGCTGTAAAGTGTATTATGGTTTTGAAGGGTTTAAGGTTCATTCAAAAATAACTTTAATTACTCTTCAAGAAAAAGGAAACTTATCTTATATTACACAAATAGGTACTGGAAATTATAATGAAAATACAGCTAAGTTATATACTGATTTAAGCTACTTTACAACAAATAGAGATATCGGTGCTGATGCAGCTAATTTCTTTAAAAATATGTCTATTTCAAATTTACTTGGTTCTTATAAATATTTACTTGTTGCTCCAGTTAGTTTTAAATCAACTATATTAAATTTAATTGATAAAGAAATTGAAAAAGGTGAAAATGGTCTTATTCAAATTAAAATAAATTCTATGACTGATGTAGATGTAATTGAAAGATTAAAATTAGCTTCCTGCTCTGGAGTTAAAATAAAGATGATAATTAGAGGTATTTGTTGTTTAGTCCCAGGGATAAAAGATAAAACAGAAAATATTGAAATTTATAGTATTGTTGGACGATTTTTGGAACACTCTCGAATTTTTATTTTTGGAAAAGAAAATGATGAGAAAATCTTTATTGGATCTGCTGACTTTATGACTAGAAATACAGAAAGAAGAGTTGAAATTGTAACCCCTATCCAAAATGAATACATTAAAGTTGAAATAAAATATATTATGAATTTATGTTTCAGGGACAATGTTAAAGCAAGAAAACTTTCTAGTAATGGGATTTATGAAAAAATTGAAAGACGTGGTGAATTAATAGATTCACAAACACAATTAATGAAATACGCAATAGAAGATAGTAATAGACCAATTATTCAACATGAACCTTTATTTAAGAAAATACTTAATAGATTTAGAAGAGATAAAATTAATACTTAATATTAATTATCTTATTTGTGTTTTTCTCTAAGATTATATTTAAAATATTATCTTTATTTATATATACTGAAATGCAATTGTTATTATCGAAAGAAATTAACTTAGAACAATAAAAATTTGATTTAATTGGTAAAAGTTCTATAAATATTTTGCTATATTTTTTGCTAAATAAATATTTATAATCATTGCTAACATATTTTTCTATCCAATCTTTAGAAAAATCTTCTTTTAGTATGTTATATATAAAAGTTGAAGTAGAGTCTTTTTCTCCATAAGCTATTTCTCCTATTATTGGATTATTTGGTGAAATAGTTATATTATAATCGAGTAGATCCTTTTCATTAGAAAAAATTAAATTTGGCAAACTAATGAAAATTAAGGTAAAAAGACATATTTTTTTATACATGATATTAGAATAAGAAAAAATTAAAAACATCGCAATAATTTAAGGAATCCTTTATGAAAAAAAATGAATTAATACAATATTTACAAACTGACTTTACTCAAATAATTAGAGATCCTCTATGGAAAGATATAAGATTCACTCCATCTATTTATAAAATATATATGACTAAAGAGGTTCAAAAATTATCTAGAATAAAACAATTAGGTCCTACTAATTTAGTATACCCTGGTGCTATGCATACAAGACTTTGTCATAGTATAGGAGTATATCATTTATCAAAAGAAATTTTAAAAACTTTATTAGTTAATGTTGAGGATTCAACTTTTACAAAAGAAGGAATAGATTCTTTTTTAATTGCAGCTCTTCTTCATGATATAGGACATTTCCCTTATACTCATTCTTTAAAAGAATTGCCATTAATAGATCATGAATTATTGGCCACAATGATAATCAAAGATAAAAATACAGAATTAAATAAGGTTTTAAATGAAAATAATTATAATATTGAGAAAATATGTAATATATTAAACTTTGAAGAAAATGAAATAGATAATGAAATAAAAATTTACAAAAATTTATTATCAGGAGCTTTGGATCCTGATAAACTAGATTATCTAAATCGTGATGCTTTCTTCTCTGGTGTAACATATGGAATACAAGATTGTTCGTATATAATTTCACATTTAACAATAAAAAATGGTGTCTATGCAATATTAGAAAGTGCAAAAATGTCTTTAGAAAATTTATTGTTTTCAAAATATCAAATGTATAAAACTGTATATTGGCATGAAAGAGTTAGAGCAGCTACTGCAATGATAAAAAAATGTTTAATTTATAATTTAGATAATAATATAATAAATGAAACTCATTTATATAATCTTGATGATTATAGTTTTATTTCGTTGGCAATCTCAAATAGTAAATCTTTCCAAAATGTTCTTAATGTAAGAGATAATAAATTATTATCAACAAAATATGAAAAACACTACGATTGTAATAATAATTTTCATAAATTTTGTTTAAATTTAAAAAACCGAGAAATTTTTGAAAAAAATCTTTTCAATGAATTGAAAAAATCTCATAAATATTTACAATGTCAACAAATTATTGTAGACATACCTGAACCTATTTCTTTTGAAATTGATATTCCAATACTTTTTAAAGATGGTCATATAGAATCGTTTAAAGAATCTAATGGTATGTTTGACGATTATGTTATTAATGGATTCTTATCATCTTTAAGAAAAGTTAGAATATTTACTTTAAGTGAAATTACAAAAGATGAAATTGATAAGGCAGTAAATATATGTGTGAAAAAATTAGTTATAAAAAGTTAATAGAAGGTGATATTCCTCCTTGGGTGAGAAGATATATAAAACAAACAGGTAGGACAATAAATCAATTTGATATGATAAAAGATAATGAAACAATTCTTTTATCAGTATCGGGGGGAAAAGACTCCTTAGCTCTTGCTTTAGCATTATCTTTGAGAAAAAAATGGCTCCCAATTGATTATAAATTAAAAGCAATCATGATAAATTGGATTGAGCATCCTATAAGTGAAGAGGCAAAACTTAATCTATATAAGTATTTTGAAGATTTAAGTATTGATTTTACTATTTTTGATGAACCTCAATACCCTCAATCATTTAATGGTGAATTCAATTGTTATTTATGTTCAAGAAATCGAAGAAGAATATTATTTAATTATGCACAAGAAAATGAGATTAAAATAATAGCTTTAGGTCATCATCTTGATGATTTAGTTGAAACAACTCTAATTAATACTTGTTTTAGAGGTAAATTTTCAACAATGTTGCCTGTTCAAGAATTTTTTAAATCATCATTATTTATTATTAGACCAATGATTGAAGTTCATGAAAATGTATTAAAACGTTTAGCTAATATTTATGATTTACCAACAGTAAAACCTGTTTGTCCTTATGATGAAACAAATATTAGGTCAAAATTAAAGCCCATAATTTCATCTTTATGTCATATTGATAACTTAACTAGAGAGCACGTTTTTAAAGCACATAATTTTAGTGATAAGATAATTCGTTAATTTTAAATAACTATGAGCTAGTTTTTTTTCTTTTGTCAAAATAAAGTACTTTTAACATAGCAATAAATAATGTATAATTTAGTTGTTATTATATTATAAAGGAGCTTATTATGAAAAGAAAAAATTTTTTAGTATCAATTTTGTTACTAGTTTTAATAAATTTCTCACTATATGCAGGAGTTGGTCTTGATATTGGACTAAATTATGATTCACAAGAGATTGATGAAAATGGTGTTTCCGTTGATAGAGAATATCCATTTAGTTTAGTAGCATTACCTTCTTTTACTAGTGATGTATTTTCTATGGAATTAAATGTACCTCTTTATTTTAAAATAGATCCAGCAGGACCAGACATTGAAATTGATTATTCTGCATTTGAATTACCTGCATCTGAAGGAGATTTAATAAAAGACGCTTTAAATTATAGTGATTTCTTTTTAAGTTATATAAATTACATTCAGTTGTTTGATTTTAATGAAGATTTTGCTTTACGTCTTGGAAAGATAGCAAATAGTACAATTGGAAATGGAGCTCTTTTATATCATTATGGTGATTCAAATGTAACTAAATTTGAAACAAGACCTGGTTTTCAATTAAAATTTGATGCTAATACCATAAATCTACCTATTTCAACAGAATTTATTACAACTGATATGTTCAATCCTGATTTAATTGGTGGTAGAATTGGTGTTAATCCCCTATTCATATTTAATAGTAAATTCTTAAGTAATATTTCATTAGGATATACATTAATGTATCATACTGAATATAATAATTCAGCAAATAATTGGTATGATTTTGCATATGATTTACAAGTTCCACTATTTAAAAATGGTACAAACAGCTTGATTATTTATTATGATTTAATTAGTGAGGTAGATACAAATAGACAACTATCACAAAGAGTAGGATTATATGGTTGGTATTTTGATGAATATACTTATAATGTTCACATTAAAAATATTATTGATGATAATGCTACATTTGTTGATTTAGAATCTGCAAATTTAGATCTATTAGAAAAAACTATAATCCCACAATTTAAACCTGATTTTATTATTTCAGGTAATACAGGGTATTATTCTAATAATGGATTATCAGATTTTATCTTAGAATCTGAGTTAGAGTTTAAAGATGTTAAATTAAATTCTTATAATTTAGGTTTAAGATTTAGTAGTGACAAAGCGATTGGTCCTGTAAATAGTATGGCTATTGATGTTTCTAAAGGCTTTGTTAAAGATGATTTAGGACAATTTAGTGAAGAATTTTTAGAAGGATTTACAACATTTAAGAATTTTACAGCATCCTTAACAGCTAGTGTAATTTTATACCAGGTTAATGAAATTGAAGTTAATTTAAATTTAGTTGGCGATGCTGATGGAAAATTAGAAAAACCAACTTACTCAATTGGATACAAGTTTTCTCTATAACTAAAGGATTAAAAAATGAATAAATCTAGAAAAAAAATATTACTACTTTTACTAATATCTTTTATAAGTATTTCTAGTATTATGGCTGAAAAAATTACTTTTAATATCACCAGTGGTGATATTAAATCATTATCTATCTATAATGAGTTTGGTAAAGTAATGCCACTATATAGTAAGAATAATATTCCTTTATCTGAAAAATTGATTTTAAGAACTTATGATGAAGATATCGAAATTGATTACAAATATGGTACTTTAAATATTTCTGCGAACTCAATTGTTACTATCAGCCCGAATGAATCTATTCCGCTAATTTATGTAATAGATGGACAAATTACCATTGATACTAATTCATTCTTTATTCAAGAATATAATGTTTTGACTCCAGTAAGTAAGTATAAATTTAATTCTCCTGCTAAAATTAAAATAATAAGTACCGAAGATCTTGAATATGGTATTTTTCTTGAAGGAGAAGGTTCTTCTTATAATGCTTTAACAAATCAAACAACCTTATTATCAAGTGCTCAATTAATTGATATGGGTAATAACAATAATATTAAGTTAGATATTCCTAGTGAATATTTAAAAGCTAATATCAATATTGATAATGATAAGACAATTGTTTCCTTAATTGAAAGTGAATACGCATATAAAGAAGAGTTATTAAAAGAAGAAAATATTAAAATTAGTGAAGATTTAAGAACATCCTATTTAAATAATAATTACCTTCTAGATTTATCTCCTATCCAAAAAAGTAATGATTTTAATAAAATTACGACTATTAATCTTATTGTAACAGGAAATGGACAAGGAAATGTTTCATTCTTAGATTTACCTAGCCTCTCTGGAATAATTCAAACTGCAAGAGAACAAGATAAAAATATTTTGTTAATTGATGCAGGGAATACTTTAAGAGGGTCTACTTTTGTTAATTTCGATAAAGGTAAAACAGCTACAAAAATCTTAGATATGATTGGTTATGATATAATTGTACCAGGAGCAATGGATTTTAGTAATGGTATAAATCAACTTCAACAGTTAGATATTATGTCTGATATTAATTTTATTAGTTCTAATGCAATGAATAATGATAATTTATTATACTTTAACCCTTATGGATTATATCTATTTGACAATTTTAAAATAGCTGTATTAGGACTTTCTTCACCATCTGATATAACAGATATTATGGAAGTAAATTTAACAAATGAAGTTGTTATCGATAATGCACAAAAAGCCATTGATGCAGCAAAAGAAGTAGCAGATTATGTAATATTAGTTTCAAATATGAGAACTGAAGATTTTAATTCAGCAATTATATTAAATAATTTATCTGGTATTGATTTACTAATTGATGGTAGTGATAATGATGCTAGTTATACTAAAATTAATAATACTCCTATAATTAAAACAGGAGTTGGATATTCAGAGATTCAAAACTTTATTATTAATGTAAAAGATACTGAAGTTCTATCAACAAATTATATTAAAGTATTCTCCTCAAATCTTAATGAACCTTCGAATAGATTAATAACTTCATTAGATTTAACAAATTTCAATAGAGATATAAATCTAAGCAATTATTTAAGTTTAATAAAAGTACCATCAAATTTATCACAATTTTTAATAGCTCCAGAATTTGTAAATAATTTCGTTTATTCTGATGATATTGATAATTTATTAGAAGTTAAAGATACAGATGAAATTACAGATATTGAAGAAGTTGAAGCTAAAGAAGATGTTTTAGAACCAATTACAGATGAATTATCAGAAAAACCTGAAATTGTTGAAGAAGTTGAAATAAGTGCTCCTAATTTTAATCCAATTTCTTATAAAGTAAAAAAACAAGAAATAAGAGCAATTTCAAACGATTTAGTTGAAGAAAAAACTGAAGTAATTAAAGAAGATTCAACAAAAATTACAACAAATCAATTAAATATTTATACTGAAGAGTCAAATTCATTAAAAACAAATATAGGGATAATCTCAAATTTAGAAGGATCTGTTGAAGTTAAAAGTTCCCCTATAGCAATAGATGATTATTATGCACAATTAACTCTTTATCCATATATATCTCGTGGTGGGTTTTCACTATCTTTAAAAGCTGAAGCTTTATTAGATAAGAATTTGGATTATACTTTTAATTTTGACACTTTACCAACAAATACACGTGAGGCTTTTGAATATTCACTAGATTTATTTAATGAACTAAAAATCTATAGTCCTAGTGATAAATTTAATTTAGATATAAATAGAAATTCTTATTATAAAACAATTGATTCAGCAATTATTTATCACAAAATAGGTGGAGATGATGTACATATTGCATCAAAAATAGATATGGGATCAACATCTTTGAAAATAAATTTATCTGATATTAATTTATTTAAACCTTTAAATGATGAAACAATAGAAAATGCATACTTAAGTATTAATTTTTATCCTGTAGAAAGTATAAAAATTGGAATTGATGGAATTGTTATAGGAAATTCATCTGATCTTGATTTATTACCATCATTAAATTTTGATTTTATCCCTATAAATAATAAAGATTTACAAATAAAATTTAATTTAGGTGCAACAACTTTATTAGAAATGTTACCAACTTTTAATTATAATACATTTATAGATCCAACTAATAATTTATTAATTCCTAATTATTTAGCAAATACTTCTTTGACTTTTAATACTGAAAATTTAAATTTATCACTACAAGCAAATTATTTAGTAACAGAAGATAAAACAAAATTTTCAACTAATATGATTCATAATGCTACAATAAGAGATGTATATAATGCAGTTGATACAAATACTTTATCAGCAATTACAAAAATAAATTATACAAAGGATAATAGTAATTTCAATTTAATTTATACTATACCTTTTGATGCAAGTACTTTTAATTTTACAAATGATCTCTTAGATATTGATTTAGCTCTAAACATAAATGATATTACAATTGGTGGTTATTTCTTACAAAATAATGCATTTAACTATATTAAAAACATTGCTGATTTTAAAACATATTTAATAAATAATGATACAGAATATGGTGCTTATTTATCATATGATATTAAAGACTTTAAAATTAAAACTAATTTAACAGTTCCAGCAACAGGTACAAATCTATTAAAGGTTGATTTTATTGTAAATCATAAGTTAAATTTTTCATTATAATTAATTATAAATAAAATATATTTAAACTCTCATCTCAAACTTTGTGATGGGAGTTTATCTATTTATAAAGATAATTAAACTTTTAGTTCATTTTCATTAAATATTTTATTATGATTTAACTAAATTATTCTAATATGATATAATCATTTTTATGAGAATACATGAATTAAATAAATTAGTTGCTCAAAGAATAGCAGCTGGTGAAGTAATAGAAAGGCCTTCTTCTGTAGTTAGAGAATTAATTGATAATTCTATCGATGCACATTCTTCATCTATAACGTTAAAATTAAAAAATGGTGGTATTGATGAAATCACGTTAATTGATGATGGTATTGGAATTAATAAAGATGACTTAGAAATATGTACTGATAGTCATACAACAAGTAAAGTAAATAATATAGATGATTTATATCACTTAAAGACTATGGGTTTCAGAGGTGAAGCTTTATATTCTATTGCAGCTGTTAGTAATTTAACAATCTCAAGTAGTTATCAAGGATCGAAAGGATTTTCAATAAATGTAAATAATGGTAAAAAAAGTAATATAACATCAGTTGCAATAAATAAAGGAACTTTTATTACTGTTGAAGATTTATTTGCAGAAATACCTGCAAGACGAGAATTTTTGAAAAGAGCTTCAACAGAAGCAAACATGTGTAAAAATATTTTAATAGAAAAAGCTTTAGCATTTAACAATATAGAATTTAGATATTATTTAGATGACAAATTAGTGCTACATTTACCAGTAGCTAGTAAACAAGAAAGGATTGTAAATTCTATTAATTCAAAAAATAGAATATTATTAAATGATACTTTAAAGCTATCTACAAAACAAGATAGATTTTCTTTATATGCAGTTGCGGCATTGCCTCATATTAGAAGAAGCGATAGATCAAATATAAAAATTTATATAAATAATCGCCCAATACAAAATTATGCATTGATTCAGGCAGTTACATATGGATATGGAGAATTATTACCTGGAGGAAGCTTCCCCTACTGTTATTTATTTATAGATATAGAACCTACTCTAGTTGATTTTAATATTCATCCAGCAAAACGTGAAGCCAAAATCAGAATACAATCAGAAATACATCATGCTGTTGTTTCAATGATAAAACATCAAATGGTTAGAGAAATTCCGTCTCTTCAAGATACTTATTTCCAAAATGATTTACCTGAAGTTGATGATTCAAAAAAATATGTTAAACAAGAAGAAAATATAAGTAATAAAACTTTCTTTAATGCTAATAATAATTCTCCCTCTTATTTCCAGAAAGAAGGATTATATGTAAGTGAGACTTCAGTCGGAGAAAATGCAAAAGCAACAGATCCCAATTGGTTTTCCAAAGCTAAAGAAATATTAAAAAATAATAAACCTATTGAACAAATTGAAACAATTAATGATGAAGTATCTAAAGACACTTTTTCTTGGGACAAAAAAATTCAAAATAATTTTAAATATATTGGACAAGCTTTTAATTTATTTTTAATAGTTGAAAAGGATAATTGTTTATATTTAATTGATCAGCATGCTGCTCATGAAAGAATTTTATTTGATCAAATAAAAGAAAGACAGGACATACAAAAACTATTAATTCCAATTGATTTTGAAGTAGAACCAGATGTTGATCATTATTTAGAATCAAATTTAGATGTTTATGCTAATTTAAAAATAGAATTAGAGAGAAAAGATGATTTATTATGGAGCTTATGTTCAGTACCTACAGTTTATAAACCTATAGAAGATAAAATAATTAACTTTATACAAAATAATACAGCAGATTCTTCAGCTATTGAGATTGGATTATTTGCAATTTTAGCTTGTCATAGTGCTATTAAACAAGGAGATATAATAGATAGAGAAACTGCTATAAAAATAATAGAGAAAGTTTTTGATTTAGATGAGCCTGTTTGTCCTCATGGAAGAACTTTTTTAATTCGTTTTGATAATGAAGAATTAAAAAAAACTGTTGGTAGATCATAATTCAAGCAATACAATAGTGTTAATTGAATTTTTATCTTTAAATTCTAGATTAATATATTTTGTATCTAATGATTTGTTTAAGTTGATAATAAAAGGAAAATTTTCATTTAAATTTGAGTTGTTGTATATATCACTTTTAATGATATTTTTATTTTTATCATAATAAGATAAAATTATATTTTTATTAAAAGTTGTAGAGTTATTACTATTAGTATAGTCTTGAGTTATATCTTCACTTATGATTAAATTATCATTTTTAAGAGATATATTTAATAATGGTTTAGTCTCAAAATTGTTTATAATATTTATTGTCGTAGATTGTTTTTTACTAGAACTATCATAGATTATAAAATTATATATTCCTGAATCAAAATTATATGAAGCTAAGTTTATATTATCAATTCCTATAAGTTTTTCATTGTTTATTGTAATTTCTTTTGGTTCAAAATCCCATGATAATGATTTTGATTCATTTTCTAAACTGATATTTTTTATTTCAATACTATCAGAATCAAATTTTGCTCCAATTTTTAATAAAGGATAATTTTTTATTAGCTTAGTACTATTATTATCATTTTTATAATAATAATAATTAAAAATTTCATAATCTACACTTAAAACTTTATATTCATTTTCAGAGCAAGCTGTATTTATTAGTAATAGCCCTATTATTAGGGCTATTATATAAACTTTATTTTTTAAGTGCTTGTAAATAAGATCTAACAGGATTTGCATAAGCATTTAATACATATTTTTTTACATCTTCGTTTAGATGAGAATATCGTGATAAAAATTTATCTTTATCAAAATCTTTATACTCTTTTTCATATTTTGTTGAATTTTCTAAATAATCGTAAGCAAAATAGTTTGTTGGCCATAATTTATAAATAAGATGTATTTGTCTGTCTATTTCAGCAGCTACTTCATTATGATCTGCATAATCTTTTTCAACTAAAGGTTTTCCAAAAGAAATATGAATTCTTCCTTTAAATTCTCTCAAACCTTTAACAAGAGAAATAACATCTTCATATTTCCTTTTATTATAGTTCCCTTCATTAATTAATTTAGATACTTCTTCTCTGCTTTTGTTTATATCACAAGGATCGTATTCATATGATACAGCAACAGGGGTTATGCGACATTGTTTGATTAATTGAGGGAAAGTTATTTTAGATTTTCTCATTGATAAATACAACATTTTTATTATTGCAGGACTTGTAATATCTAAACCATCTTTTGATCTACCACTTTTTTGAGCTACCCAAATACTTTTATTTCTATCGATAATAGTTTCACAAAAATATTTACTAAGTCTAATTGATTCAGGATATTTTTCTCTTAATGGTAATTCTCTCTTTACTACAATCCCTCCATTCAATCTAAATAAAATTTCTGCTAATTTTGTTTGCATTAAATTATCACCAAATGCCATTTCACACATTTGTTTGTTTTCTTGTAATAATGCAAAATCAATTAAAGCACAATCTAAAATTATATCTCTATGAGTTGAAAAGTATAAATTTGCCTCATTTCCAATTAAATTTTCTATACCAGAGTAAGTGAGACTCGAAACAGTTCTTTCTAATAAATCGGGGATTAAATATCCAGATGTAATATATCTTTGAAAATCATCATAATCATTTACTTCATTTAAAATTTGACAAATTTCTTTTGTTTGTTTTTCAATTTTTTCAAAATAGTCTGGTTTTTTATTATCTAGTAGAATTCCTAATAATTGTTGAATATATTTTGGATTTTCTTGTAGAAATTTAGCACCTTCCCTTGCACTTTCTCCCATTAGAGGAGAAATATCACTATATAAGTTTAAGTCCATAAATTTCTCCTAACTATGTAATGAAATAATATATTGAGTTCTTTCCCAAAGAGTTGGATCTTCCATTCTTTCTTGAGCTAATTTACCTTTAAATTGATCAATACTAGAGAATCCTTTTAGCTCCATCCAATTATTGACTTGTTCTAACATCATATTTACAGTTTCTAGACCTGTTGTGATTAGAGCTGAACATATTTCAACTGATGAAGCTCCAGCTAATATCATTTTAATAATTGTTTCTCCGCTATGAATACCTGTATTTGCACATAAATCAGCATTAATTTCTTCACTCATTAATCCAATCCATCTTAATGAATTAAAATATTCATCTTTAGAGGATGTAGTTAATCCTCTTTTAATAGATATTGCATTAATATCTATATCTGGATTGTAGAATCTATTAAATAATACCATACCATCATATTTTAAAAAATCTAATTCCCTTATAATATTTGCTGGTGATGAAAAATTACTTCCTAATTTTATAGATAAAGGTAATTTAATTTCTTTTCTTGCTAATTTAGCAAATTTAATAAAATCTTTATCCATTTTTCTGCCATCTATGTTTGCATTTGAACCAATTTCATAATGATTAATTTCAAAAGCATCAGCACCACAATATGCAAATCTAGGAACATATTCTTTTATCCAAGAACCATCTCCTGCTCCATTTAATGAGGCTATAATTGGTATATTGCAAGATTTTTTTGCATCTTCTACTAATGTTAGATATTTATCAATATAATGATCTTCACTTGCTCCTCTTAGAAAACCATATGCATCAGAATGATTTAAAAAAGCTTGTTCCATATCTACATTCATATCAGCATCTTTATCTATTTGTTCTTGAAATATTGATTTTAAAACAACTGCACCAACTCCAGCGTCTTCTAATTTTTTAATTTGATCTAAATTTGAGGTTAAAGGGCTACTGCCAACGATAATTGGATTTTTTAACTTTAAGCCCATATAACTAGTTTCTAAATTTGCCATCTTAATTCTCCACAATTTTATGTATAAACCTGAATGTATAAAAATATATATAAATTAATAATACATTTATATCTATAATAATCTATTTTGAAAAATAATAAAAGGAATTTAAAAAATATATGGACAAAAAGACAATTAAAGTAAATGTTTATTAAAAAATTTGAATTTATGTAAAATTAAATTGAAAAAAAATGAAGAATCATACAAAAACATTCACTATAAAAATATGAAAAGCCCTACTATCTTTAATAATAGTAGAGCTTTTTTATTAATTAATTTATTAAAATTATAATACGTATGGAACTTTTAAATTATGGGATTGATAAACAATAAAAGTTTCTACATCTGCAACTTCATCAATTTTTCCAATTTCATCCTTAAAGAAGTCTAATAAAGTCATATCATCATCTTCATTTAAAATTAATTGGACCATTAAATCATATCTACCGGTTACAACAGCTACAGAAACTACACCACGTAAATCAGCAAATTCAATTGCTTTTTTATCTAAATCTAATGTAGTTAGCTTAACTCCCATCATTACCACCTGTAAACCAGGGATTAATTCGGGATCAACCAAACCAGTTACAGATAGTATACCTTCTTCAATAAGCTTATTTACTCTAGATCTAACAGTATTTTCAGTTATACCTTGTTTGTCTGCAATTGCACTAAATGGTTTTCTTCCATCAATTAAATCTCGAATTATTTGCTTATTTGTATCGTCTACCTTTTTTATCATAATTAACCATTCTTCCTTTCAAATTCTTTCATAAATTGTGCTAATACTTGAACATCTTCTTTAGGACAAGCATTGTATACACTAGCTCTTAATCCACCAACACTTCTGTGACCTTTAAGACCTAACATATTTTCTTTAGTAGCTTCTTCTAAGAATTTCTTTTCCAATTCTTCATTAGGAGCTCTAAATACAATATTCATTCTTGATCTATAATTAGCATCAACAGGAGATCTCCAGAAAGAAGAATTATCTAAAACATCATAAATAATACCGCTCTTTTCTGTTGCTCTTTGTAGCATACCTTGAGCACCACCATTATTTTTTACCCATTCAAGTACTAATTTAACACCCCAAATGGAGAATACTGGAGGAGTATTTAATAAACCATTAGCTCCTGCATGTTTTGAGTAATCAAAATATTTAGCTAAATTAGGATTTCTTTTTTCTAACATATCTTTTTTCATAATTATGAAAGTTGCACCAGCTGGGCCTAAGTTCTTTTGAACACCACCATATATCATAGAAAATTTATTAACATCAACAGGACGTGATAAAATATCTGAAGACATATCTGCAATTAATGGTACATCGCCTGTTTCTGGGAAATCTTGCCATTCAATACCACCGATAGTTTCGTTTGAACATAAATATAGGTAAGAAGAATTCTCACTAGGTTTTACTGTTTTTGGATCTGGTAATGTTGTGAATTTTGATTCTGTACCGTCAAAATAATAATTTACTTTACCAAATTTTTCTGCATCAGCACATGCTCCGTTTGCCCAAGTACCACTTTTAATATAGTCAGCAACTGTATTAGGACGTAAAAAGTTCATAGGAATCATAGAGAATTGTAAAGTAGCTCCACCACCTAAGAAATATACATCATAATCATCACCGATTCCTAATAATTCTCTGAATAAGTTTTGACAATCTGCATACATTTTTGCAAACATTGCACCGCGGTGAGATGTTTCAATCATTGATTGACCATTTCCTTGGTAGTCTTTAATTTCTTTTTCTAATGTGTTTAATACATCCATTGGTAATACAGATGGACCTGCGAAAAAATTATATTTACGAGCCATTATAGAATTCCTCCCTTAGTTAATTCATCAATAATTGCATATGCTTCATCTCCAATACGTAATAAATTTTCATTAGTATTAGCGCCAGCATGAGGTGTTAAAATTACTCTTTCTTGTTTAAGAATTGGATAATCTTCACTAGGTGGATCTGTTGGATAAACATCAGTACAATATAATGAAACTTTTCCTTCTTCTAATAATTTACACATATCATCAGCATCAACTACTGGTCCACGACATGTATTTATAACTACAGGAACTTTAGCACAATTAGAAATCATTTTTGCATCAATCATACCACGAGTTTCATCTGTTAAAGGCATGTGAAGAGATACATAATCAGCATCTTTAATTGCTTCTTCTGGAGTTGCTTTCATTTCAGCTTTATCACTAGTTGAAACATATTTATCATATGCTACTACTTTCATTCCAAAAGCTGCTGCTCTATCTGCAACTTTTTGTGCAATATTACCTATACCGAATAAACATAAAGTTTTTCCGTATAATTCAGATCTTTTAATTTTTTTCAACCATTTGCCATCTTTCATACCATTGTGATATTCAATTAGATGAGATGGAGCTGCAATTAAATGAGCCATTACTAATTCAGCAACTGCTACTGAAGATGCTTTTGGAGTATTGCGAACTGCAATTCCTTTAGATTCAGCATATTCTTTATCAATATTATCAATACCAACACCACCTCTAATGATTAATTTTAAATTTGGTGCTTGATCAATATATTCTTTTGTACATATAGTCTTTGATCTTACTAGTACAACATTCGCATCGCTTAATCTTGCTTTGTCATCTGTTACTTCGCCAAAAACAGATAATTTTTCTGCTAATGATTTATCAAAAGCATCTGAAATAAGAATTAACATAAATAACCTCTTTTATTCGATAATTTTCTTCTTTAATTTTGAATAAAGAATAGAATATATTGGTGTTTTTGTCAATTTTTTTTTCATTTATTTTGTTATTACTAAAAAAATATTAACTTTTTTTATTATTTGCTTTCTTTTTTTAATTTATTTATAATAAAATGTATATATATTTATCATAAAAAAACCGCCTAGTAAATTACTAAGCGGGAAGTTTCCTTAATAAGATTTTGAAGCATGAAGTTTTCTATTCTTCTTTAATTGCTTACGAGCATTAGCTTTTTTCTTTCTATTAAGAATGGTGGATGGCTTTTCGAAGTATTCTCTTTTTTTATACTCACGAATAATACCTTCTTTTTCTACTAAGCGTTTGAAACGTTTAATTGATTTTTCTAAAGGTTCGTTATCGTCAACTTTAATATATGCCATTAATATCACCTCCTTCCCTCTTCAATGCATTGGGACGTATTAATTGATTTTTAAATCACAAATGTGAATATATAGAAAAAAATAATTTTATTCAACACCTTTATTTACTTTTCTTCATATCTAGTATTCTTAATTGAATCTTTTTTTGATATTCATAAGTATTATATTCCATAATTAAGGCAATATCTGCTAAATCTCCTTCTTTTATTTCGTTTTTGAAGATTCTTCCCCCTCCAAAAAAGACACAAGGCCAAACATAATTATTATAAGAGATTGAAAGTTTAACATTTTTATTTTCTTCTGTTCCTCCATTTATAAAATAGAATGATTTAACTGTTGCTTTATCAATTTGAAAAATGATTGGAGAATTCCCATTGCCATAAGGTTGTAATACCTCAACTAAATTCATTAAATTAGGTGAAAAATCATTTTCTCTTATTTTACAATCAATATATAAATCATTTTTATTTTCTTCATCTTCTTCATCCATAGTGAATAGCAACTCTTCTATTCCATCCAATAAGGTTTTTAAATTTTTTTCATAGATTTCAAAACCTCCGGCATTAGCATGTCCTCCAAAATTTAATAATAATGGTTCAAAATTTTTTAAAAAATTTGGAATATGAAAATTTCCTATACTACGCATACTACCAGTATAAGTTGAATCATTATTTTTGCATAAAAACATTGCTGTACAACCAAATTGTTTTAGTAACTTATTAGATACAAGTCCAGTTATTCCCTTGGGGATTCTACTTTTTTTTGCTACAACTAATTTTGAAGCATATCTCTCGTAACTTTCTTTTGCTTCATTTTGTATTGTTTTCCAAATATCTTCCCCTATTTTTTTTCTTTCTTTATTTAGTTCTAAAATTTTATTAGTATAAGATAAAATTTCATCATCATTTGTTGCTAATAAATATTCTATAGCTATTGGTGCTTTTCCAAGTCTTCCTGGGGAGTTTATATAAGGGCTAATATTCCATGAAACATTTTTTGGTGTAATATCTGTATTTAATAGTTTAGAGTTAGAAAGTAATGGTAATAATGATCTTCTTGGATTATTACTTAATTGTTTGAGACCTCTTTTAATAAGGATTCTATTTTCATCAACAATATCCATTAAATCACTTATTGTTCCAATAGCTACTAAATCTAGAATTTCATCAAATTTGGAATTCAACAATTCATTCGAAGCAAAAATTAATGAATTAAACATACCCATCAATACATCTATTTCATCTTTTACAAATTCACTATATTTTCCACTTTTTGAAAATTTTGTTAAAGCAAATAAACTTTTATTTTTTAATGAAGGAAAAACTTTATTTAAGATAGGACGCATATCATGAAGATATATATCAAACTTAGAATTAAATGCTTTGCTTAATTGTTTTTTTTCTACTTCTTCATCTAGTACTATTATTGGGATTCCACAATTAATAAAATTAATTATTTTAGTATAATCAATATGTGGAATATCTAAATTTATAATTTCAGTTATTCTATCTATTTCTACTAAATTTCTTACTTTTATGGCGCTTATTATTATTGAGTTGTTTCCAGGTCTAGAATGTAATAATATATAGTCTTCATTAAAATATTCTGTATCTGAAAACCTAAGTGCCCATATAAATTTAGCAACAACACCACAACCAGCTAAATGTTGAAAAGGATAAGTGCTACCTGCTTTTTTTGGATCTATAATTGCATAAGCTTCAGGTATAACTTCACCACTAATATGATGATCTAAAACAATTGTATCAATATATAGATCATTTGCATATTTGATTTCATCAACTTCACTTATTCCACAATCAACTGTAATAAAAAGACTGACACCATCCTCTTTTGCTTTTTGTACTTTTTCTTTAGTAATACCATAAGAGTCTTCTCCATCAGGAACCGAATAACTTACATCAACACCTAATCTTTTTAGCTCGTTAATTAAAAGAACAGTGCTTGTAACACCATCAACGTCTTTATCTCCAAAAATTCTTATTTTTTCTTCAGATTCAATAGCCTCATTTAATCTTTCTATAGCATTTGCCATATCTTCGAACTCAAAAGGGCTATGTAAAAATAATAAATCATTTTCTAGATAGTACTTTACCTCGTTTCTATCTACTATGTTTCTTTTGGCTAATATCGAACAAGTAAGTAAATCAACTTGATATCTATCAGAAAGTTGTTTTAATTGACCCATATCGACACTTTTATTTATCCAATTCATAATTTTCCTTTTTATAATGAATTAACACTTTTTAATTGATATCCAATAATATTTGTTATCCATCTAATCATATATGATTTAATCCTTGAAGCAGTTTCCTCATATAATTTTATATTAATAGCTTCTTCAAATTCCAACTTAATAGTAATTTCTAAATATTTTCTCGCTTTTGGAGGTAATATAAAATTTACTGAATTTGAACAGTTTTTACATACTGGAACATTTAAAGAGTTAGAATAATAAATTATTTCATCTTCTTTATAATTTTTTTCACAACTAGGACAATGTTTGAAATCTTCAAAAAAACCATGTTGTTTAATAAATCTTAATATAAATTGAGATAAAATAATATCTTTATTAATATTATTATCTTCCAAAAGATCTAAAGATTTAGTAAATAAATAATATAAAGAGGCAAAATCATCATTATAAGTTTTCAAAATGATTTCGCTCATAATCGAAGAAATTACTATATTATTATAATCATTTGATAAATTACTATGATCTTCAATCAATTCAATATCTTTTAAAATATATTGCTTTTTTGTTGGATTATAATAAATATAGAATCTTCCTTCTTGGAAACGAAAAGCTTTTGGAGCCTTTTTACTTGTTTTTGCACCAAATGCTCTTACAGTTATTATGCCTAAATCTATACTTAATAAAGAAATATTAATATTGTTAACACCGTCTCTTCTAGTATGTACTACTATTGCTTGAGTAACAATATTTCTTTCCATAAATTCTCCTCTCATAAGGATAATTCCAAAATTATAATTTAGTCAATAAAAATTAAACTATTTAATGTGGATATTTTAATAATAATTATGGAAAAGTAATTGTGCTTATGATAGTATGAAAATGTTATGACCTATAGAAAATTTTTTACTACTTTTTTACTTTTATTATTATTTTTATCAAATAATATTTTTTCATTAGACATATATAAAGAAGCTTTAGACAACCCTTTCCCAAGTGAAAAAAATCTAAATGAATTTAATCAAATATCGAATATTGAATCATATGATCAAGAAGCTTTAGATAATATAAAAATATCATTAATTACTATTACACCAGGCGATCCTGTTTATTCATGGTTTGGACATTCTGCAATAATGGTAGAACAAGAAGGGATTACTTCTTTAATCTATGATTATGGTGTTTTTAGTTTTAATAGTGATAATTTTGTTGAGAACTTTTTATTAGGGAAAATGTATTATTTATTATTGCCATCAAATACAGATTATAGATTAGCTCAAGCTATTGAAGAAGAAAGAGAAATTAGAAAATTAGAGATATTATTACCAAATAATAAAAAACTAGATATTGTTAATTTTTTAAATTTTAATTCACAAGATGATAATAGAACATATTTATATGATTTTTATTTAGATAATTGTGCAACAAGAATTAGAGATATATTAAACTGGGTAAGTGATGGAGAGTTTAAAGAATGGGCATTAAATCAATATAGCCCTTATACATATAGGAGTTTATCCTCAAAAGAATTAAGTAGATCTTATTTTATTAATTGGTGTTTAAATGCTTTTTTAGGACCTTCTACTGATTATCAAACTAATAATTGGGAGAATATGTTTTTACCTCAATATCTAGAACAATATATAATAGAATACAATGGATTTAATACAAAGGAAATTGTTATAAATAAAAGTAATAACACAACATCTTTTAATTCTTTTAATAAACAAAAACATAATATTTTATTTTATTCTTTATTTTCTTTATTAATATCAATTATTGCTTTATTTTTAAAAACAAAAAAACAAGACAATGATTCAAGATTATATGGGTTTTTAAATTTGATAATTAATTTATTTTTATTAATAATTGCTCTCACAATAAGCTTTTTTGTATTTTATTCAAATATAACAGCAGCTTTTAATAATGAAAATATCCTTATTCTAAATCCTATTATTTCAACACTTATATTTTTGACCTCCTTTTTGACCTTATCCAAAAAAGAAAATTCAAATGTAAAATTAATTACTTATGAAAAATTATGCACTGTGTATAGCTTGTATTTATTAATATATTTAATTCTAAAATGTGCTATATCTGATGTTTTAATTCAACAAAATTTTATTATTATTATCCCTTTATTTATATATTATTCATTTCAAGGGCTATTGCTGAGAACAAAAAATTAGAGAAGTATTATGCAAAGTGAGTTTATTTTATCAAATATAATTATTATATCAATTGCGGCTTTTTTCTTAGGTCTTGATAAAGGTGGATTTAGAAACCTTTCTGTAATTTGTTTATATCTTATGTTATCAATTATTTCTTCAAAACAAGTAATGGGTATTTTAGCACCTATATATCTATTAGGAGATATTCTTCCGATTTATTTGTATAGGGATAAAATTAACTACAAAGCTGTTGTATCATTTGCTCCTATTGCAATTATAGCAATAATCATAACAACTTTTTGTATTTCAGATTTTAATGATAAAAACTTCACACTTTTTGTTTCAATCTTTTTAATTTTGATGGTAATAATGATTAGTATATCTGAGATTAAGAAAAACAGAAATAATAATATAGATGAAAAATTAAAACCTTTAAATAAAATAACTACTATATTTTTATCTTTAATGGCAGGTATTACAACAGTATCTAATGCCGCAGGTGCAATTACTTGTATTTACTTTTTTAGACAAACAAAAGATAAACATGAATTTGTAGGCTCTACAGCATTATTTTTCTTTTCATTAAATATAACAAAAGTTATAATATTTGCATTTTTCTGGAAAAATATTAGTATTGATACACTTCAAATAACTATAGCTATGTTACCAGGATTAATATTAGGATTGATAGCTTCAACTTATCTCATAAAAGTTATTCCTCAAAAAATCTTTAATATTATTGTTCTATTAAGTGTTTATTATATAGCTTTTATGCTTTTTTTCAAAAATATTGTTTAATTGATATTTTCTATTTGTTCTTTAACGTATTTAAATAAGATAGGATCAACTTCTAAGTCTTTGATATTCTTTGATTTACTACTTCTTCCTTTTTCAATCAAAGAAGTGTAAATTTCACATATATAATCAGTTGCTTTATCAATATCGATTATTTGTGTATTAATAATCATATCAAAGTTTCTTGTATTTTGATAATCAAAGCGTAAATCAGATTCAACAAAGTTTTTCCTAATCTTATCATTTTCTATTATTTTATTATAAGCTTCATCAAAACTGATATTATGTTCTTTCATTTGCCTATTAACTCTTGTTTCAAGAGGAGCTTTTGTTCTTACATTTAATACATCATTATAATCTTCAAATAATCCAAATCCACCTCTACCAACAATGACTACATTATCAACCTTTGCAATTGCTTGTATTGTTTGTGCTAAAAAGTCTATAGTTTGTTCTCTTATTGATAAAAATTTATCCCAGAAAGTTGGAACATCATCATAAATTTCTTTAAAAGAACTAAATCCATATTCTCTCATTATTTTAGAAATAAATTCTTTGTCTATATAAATCATATTTAGTTTTTTAGCTACTTTTTGACCTATTAATTTACCACCACTGCCCATTTTTCTTGAAATTGTAATTACACCCATAAATGCCTCCATTTATACAGAAAATAAGTATTGTTATAATTAGAAATTATATTAGGCATTTCAGTAATAGATAATATATAATTATATATTGGTGTGATATCTCTAATTATTAAACAATTTGTTCAAACACAGTATTTAAACATAAACAATTTATTAAACCATGATATCCTACACTTAATTATACCATATTGTGTATAAATTGCATTCAAATTTTAACCATTTATTTAATTTACTTTGAAATTCTCGATTTATTTTTCCTTATATCAAGTTAAATATTCTTGTGAAGTGAAGTATTTATAGAATAAATTGATATATCAAAAATGTAAAATAAATATTAATATATATATTATTGACATACCAATTTTTTAATAATATTATATTTTACGTAAAATTAAATATAATTATATTATTTTTACATATATATAATTAAAATTGATATATCAATAATAATTTCAAGGAGTTATAATGAATTACGATATAGTAATGATAGGACATGTCTCAAAAGATATAATGATTTATAAAAAAAATGTTCAAAAATTTTTAGGTGGACCGGTTATATATTCTTCAATTGCTGCTAAAGCAAATAATAAAAATATAAAAGTAATAACTGTTGCTAATAAAAAGGAAGAAAAAGAATTATTAGTTATGCAGGATAAAGGTGTAGATGTTACTAGATTAGATTCCGAAAAAACAACTAGTATAGAAAATATTTATTATTCTGCTGATAAAGAAAAAAGGAAAGTAACCTTATTATCTAGGGCTACTAACTTTACATTAGACAGCATGATTGATTTTGATACAAAAATTGTACATTTAGCTGGTCTTTTTAAAGATGAAATACCTGATTCATTTATTGAATTTTATTCTAAAAAAGCAGAAGTTGCTATTGATGCTCAAGGATTGTTGAGAGCTAGCACTAATAATAATCTATTATTTAAAAATTGGGATAATCTTGAGGAATATAGTAAATATATAACTTATTTAAAAACTGATGCAGCAGAAGCTGAGATACTAACAGGAGAAAAGGATAGAAGAAAAGCTGCAAAAATATTAGGAGACAAAGGTATAAAAGAAGTAATGGTGACTCATAATACCGAAGTTATTATCTATAGTGAAGGCAAATATTATTCAGCACCTTTTAATCCAAAAAATTTAAGTGGTAGAACAGGTAGAGGTGATACAACCTTTGCTGCTTATTTATCTAAACGACTAGATTCTTCTATTCAAGATTCTGTTAACTATGCAGCTGCATTATGTTCAATAAAAATGGAAACACCAGGTCCTTTTAAAGGCTCATATGAAGATGTTATAGAAAGAATAAAAACTTTTTAATATAATAATTATTTAATATTAAAATATTATCTCTTATAATGAATTTGAGGAAACTTATGATACAACACTTAACAATTCATAGCGGTGCAAATAATACAAAAGCTAATTCTTATAATTATTTATTGAGTGCAATTAAAACAATTCACTCATATATAGAAGTTGATGTAAGAGTTAGCTTAGATAATATATGTTTTTTATCTCATGATAATAATATAGATAATATTGAATTAGATTCTTTAATTTTTAATGAAGCAAAAAAGTATGATAATCAATTAATTTCTCTTGATTATACTATTGATTTTGCAAAAAGACATAATACTAAATTAAATCTAGATATAAAATCAGATAAATATATAGATAATATAGTTTCTTGTATTGAAAAAAATAATTTTGTTAATGATTGTGTTGTCTCGGGAACACATATAGAAGGTGCAAAACGAATAAAAAAAATCAATGATAATATCAATATAATAGTTAATTTTGAAAAAGAATATTATCAAAATATTGATTATTATATAAGTGAATACTACAAACTAAAACCTTTTGGCCTTAATATAAATTATTTATTACTAGATAATCCTTTATTTTATAAATTAAAAGAAACTAATTTTCCCATATATACTTGGACTGTTGATTCCTTAGAAGATTATAACATTTGTGAAAGAAATAATGTATATAATATTACAACTAATAATCCAAGTATATTTTTAGATAAGATAAAAAATTAATAATTTACTAATTATTTAATTTGAGTTTATGATTTTCTTTCAATTATTTTACCATCTACAATACTTTTAGCTGTTATAGAAATATTTGAATTATTAATCATATCTAACAATCTAGCGGTTGCTATTTTACTCATTTCATCTATTTCAATTTTAGCTGTAGTAAGTGGTGGGTTCGTTAAGCTAGCCCAAGGTATGTCATCAAAACCAACAATATTAATATTATTTCCAATCTCTATTTTTCTATCATTAGCTTCTTTTATAAAGCCGATTGCCATTGCATCGTTTACAAAACAAATCCCAATTTTACTGTTTTCATCAATTTTTAAAAGATCAAATACTTTTTTTCCTGCAGAAAGAATTGTATCTTCAAGTGAATAAATTTCTTCTTTAATACCATATTCTTTGATTGCTTTTTTATAACCTTTTATTCTTTCTTGATTATTATACCATGAAGTAGGACCTGTTATATGCACAACTCTTATATGCCCTTTATTTATAAGAATTTTTGTTAATTCGTATTCTAGTTCTGAATCATTACAAACCACTGCATTTACTTTTGTTTGTGTAAGTGAATTTTCTATTAATATAAAAGGCTTTCTAAATTTTTTTATTGATATAATTTCTTTTTGTGGTATTGACTGTCCTCTTACTATGAATCCAGCATAATCATTAGTAGATAATGGAGCATTATCAAAATCAATCCCTTTATCATCATAATATGAAAGAGGTACGCAAAAGTAATTATTCTTTAATAAAATCTCTTGAAATAAATTTATTGAATGATGAAAAAATATAGCATCTTCTTCTGCTGATCTTTTTCTTGATATAATTCCAATAAATTTAGATTCTGATTTTGCTAAATTTCTAGCAGAATAATTTAAAGTAAAATGTTCTCTCTCAATAGCATCTAATACTTTTTTTCTTGTTGCTTCACTAATACCAGGTTTATCATTTATAACTCTTGATATTGTAGAAGCTGATACTTCAATCTTTTCAGATAGGTCTTTTAAGTTCAATTGACTACTCCTAATAAAAATTCCTTGACAACAGTATAAACTATATGCAAAAATAATGCAAACGGTTGTTTTAAAATTGCATAAAAAGGAGGAATTTATGCTAAAAAAAATATTAAGTGTTTTTCTAATTTCTATTTTCATTCTACCAATTGCATTTGCTGCTGGTGAAAAGGAAGAAGGTCCAAGAACTTTAACAATAGGAGTTTGGACAAGGGAAGGAGATACAAATCATTGGAGAGCTGATGTAGCTGTAGAAGCTGCTGAAGATTTAAATGCTCAATTGAAAGCTGAAGGGAGTAATATTACTGTTGTTGCAGAACCTTATATAGATGGTGGTGACTGGGGTGGTTTTAAAAAGAAATATGCACTTGCTGCAGATTCTGGAAAAGCTCCACTAATTATTATTTCAGGTCATGAAGATATTGCTACATGGGGTGCTGCTGGATATATTGAACCTTTAGCTTCAAGTGTTAATGAAATAAAAGCATTTTCTGAAGAATTTAACGATGTAAAAGATAACTTATGGAAAAGTGCTTCTTGGCAAGGTAAAATTTGGGGTATTCCTCAAGACACTGAAGCTCGCCCAATGTATTTTAATAAAACATTATTAAAAGAAATGGGATGGAGTGAAGAAGAAGTTAATAATTTACCAATAAGAATGGCTGATGGTTCTTTTACTTTATATGACTTAATCGAAACAGCAAAAGAAGCTGTTGAAAAAGGTGTTGTTGAACCTGGATATGGATATTGGCACAGACCTAAAAAAGGTGGAGATTTCTTACAATTTTATGTTGCCTTTGGTGGTGAATATTATGATGCTAATTCAGATAAATTAGTTATCGACAGAGAAGCATTAATTAAATGTTATGAATTCCAAAGAGAATGTGTAGTATCAGGTGTTACACCAGCTTCATATATTGGAACAGAATGGAATATTTGGCATGATGTTGTATCCAATAATAAAGCATTGTTCTTTAATGGAGGAACATGGATGTGGGCTGATTGGGCTAAAAATTATGTTGAAGGTGGAGAAGCTACATTATTTAAAAATATTGGCTATGGTTATGAACCAAGTGGTATTAGAGGTGAAAAAGGTATTACTCTATCTCACCCTCTTGTATATTTAGTTTCATCAGAGAGTGCAAGTGATTCAACTGATCAAGAAATTGCAAAAAGATTAATTTCATTAATGACAACAACAGAAAGAAATACAAGACATGCAGTTGAAAGTGGTCACTTAGGTATTTTAAATTCTCAAGACAATTACGATGAATATCTTTCAAGCAAATTCTTAAGTTCTACAGGTTATTTATTAGATAACAATGTATTCCAACCTAATCATCCAATGTATGGAATTTGGTATGACAGTTTCTGGGATAATCTTGTTTCAGCAGAACAAGGAGAAAAAACTCCTCAAGAAGCAGCTGATGATGCAATAACAGTTATGAAACTAGAATTAGAAGATCAACTAATAGTAAAATAGATTTTTCATTGACCGGTCCAATATTGGACTGGTCAACTTTAGAGGGGTATTGTTTTGAAAAAAATAAATAAAATTAATTCAGCTTATTGGTTTATTTTACCAGCTGCATTATTAGTGATTTTATATTTTTTCCTTCCTGTAATTTTAACAGTTGGAATTTCATTTACAAATATGAGTTCAGTAACTGGTTTTTCAAATTGGGAATTTAATGGAATCGCAAATTATATAAAAATTTATTTGCACCCTGATTCATTAAGTATTTTTGGATCAACTATAATTTATGTAGCTTGTACTTTATGTTTTTTTAATGTTGGAATGGGTTTATTAGTATCTATTTTAGCTTATCATCTACCAAGACGTATTGGAGGTTTTTTCAAATCTTTATGGTTGTTGCCAAGAATTACTCCAGCGGTTGTATATGTATTAATGTGGACAATGATAGCAGCAGATGCTCCTTATGGAATAATTAATCAACATATTATTGCACCTTTAGGATTGTCTACAAAAAATTTAATTCCTGAAAATGCCATGTTTTTTTGTATATTAGTAAATGGTTATATTGGCGCTTCATTTGGAATGATAATTTTTTCATCTGCAATTGAATCTATATCTAGTGATATTATGACTAGTTCTTTAGTAGATGGAGCAGGTTTTTTTAGTAGAGCAAGATATATTATTATACCTCAATTAAAATGGCCTTTATTATTTGTTACAACTTATCAAACTTTATCATTATTGACTTCTTTCGAAAGCATAATGATTTTAACTGATGGCAATTTTAATACAGAAGTTTGGTCATTATGGTCATATCATAAAGCGTTAAACAATTATTATGGAAATTTCCAATATGGCTTTGGTGCGGCTTTATCTGGTGTACTTGTAGTAGTAGGTGTAATTTTTGCTATTGTGTATCTCAAATTTTTCAAATTTGGTGAATTAGTAAAAGAACCTTTAATTGATGAAATGTAAGGAGATACATATGAAAAGAAAAGAACCAATACATTGGGGAGAAATTTTAATATTTCTAGTTTTATTAATATTATCTTTACCAATAATTGTAGGATATTTATGGTTATTTATTTCAACTTTTTCGAAAGTAACTTATGGCTTAATACCTGTAGATAAAAGTGGTAATTTTGGTGGATTTACACTTGAAAACTGGTATTTTTTAAAAGAACCAGAAATTTGGTTTGCAAGTTGGAATACTTTATTACTAGCATTATTTATGTCACTTGGAATTGTATTAATATCTTCACTAGCTGGATATGCACTATCTAGAATTAAATTTTCTGGAAGAAAAGAATTTCTATCTTTGACTTTAGTTTTACATGCTTTTCCAAGCGTAACATTGTTAATTGCAATCTATTTTGTATTAAAATTTTTTGCAAAAATACCTTTACTTAATTTATTTATGGGTTATAACACTATTGGTGGTGTAATCTTTGTAAGCTTAGCTATGCAACTTCCTTTAGGAGTTTGGCTTATGAAAGGTTTTTTTGATAATGTTTCATGGGATGTAGAGAGAGCTGCATTAATTGATGGTTGTTCGCGTTATAAAACTTTTTGGTCAGTTATGTTTCCACAAGTAAGACCTGGAATAGCTGCACTCTCAATATTTTCTTTTATGACAGGTTGGAGTAGTTTTATAATTCCATATACATTCTTATCAGGGGGTGCAGGTCATGATGTTATTTCTACTTATTTAAATAGCATGATGCAAAGTGATACTGTATCTATAAATTATAATGTTTTAGCGGCCGTTGGATTATTCCAATTAATACCAATATTAATTTTCTATTTCTTTAATCAAAACTACTTAATGAAAATTTTTTCAGGTGGTACACATGGTGGCGTATAAAAATTTAGGAGTAAACAATACATGGATATTTATATAAATAATATAACAAAAAAATTTGGTAATACAAAAGCTGTAGATAATTTAAGCTTACATATTAAAAGTGGAGAGTTTGTTGCTTTTCTTGGACCATCTGGATGTGGTAAAACAACTACTCTCTTAATGACGGCTGGAATATATAAGCCGAATAACGGATCAATAGTATTTGGAGAAAAAGATGTTACTTACCTATCTCCAAAAGATAGAAATATAGGGATGGTTTTTCAAAGCTATGCATTATATCCTCATATGAATGTTTATGAAAATATTACATTTAGTATGAAACTAAAGAAAATTAATGAGGATATAAAAAGAAAAGAGGCTCAACAAATAGCCGATATGTTAGGTATAGGTCATCTTCTTGAGCGAAAACCTGGAGAACTTTCCGGAGGACAACAACAAAGGGTTGCTTTAGGTAGAGCTTTAATAAAAAAACCTCAGTTATTATTATTTGATGAACCTTTATCAAATCTTGATGCAAGACTTAGAATAACAATGCGTTCTGAAATTAAAAGAATCCAAAAAGAACTTGGTATAACTTGTATATATGTAACTCATGATCAAATTGAAGCAATGACTATGGCCGATAGAGTTGCTGTTATTAAAGATGGGAAACTCCAAGCATTTGAACCACCTATGGATTTACATGACAAACCAAAAACTTATTTTATAGGACAGTTTGTTGGTAACCCACCTATGAATACTTGGGAATCTGAAATTAAGCAAATTGATAATAAATATTATATAAAAATGTGTGATAATTCTTACGTTGAAATATCTGATAAATATAAACATGTAAAAAAAGGAGCAGTAATTGCTGGTATTAGAGCAGAGGATATTGAAGTTGTTGAAAAAGGATTTGAAAATTCAGCATGTGCTAATATTAATATAATAGAACCTCTTGGTAGAGATAATCTATTATCATGTCAATGTGGGAATAAATCTATTGAAATACTTGGAAACCCTCATGAAAAATTATTAATTGGGGATACAATATACTTTACAATGAATAAAGAAGCTTGGCAATTTTTTGATGTTGAAACAGGAAAATCATTAATTTGGAATTAAATTAATACTTAATTTTTCCACTATATGCAAAAATCTCTAAAGTAGAAATATAATTTATTAAACTACTTTAGAGATTATTTTATCTTTTTGGTTGATTACTTAATATTATACTTTGTTTTATTATATAAGAAAAATATATAACTAATAATATTCTGGACAATAATCACCCATTCCCCTTGCTTGAGGTTTTAATTTTTCACTAGCTAAATGTGAAGTATCTGCAACGCATAGTGCTCTAGGAATTGCCCATTTTGAAGATCTTTGATCAAAATATATATCGGTTAGTGAAGATGGCCAACAATAGAAGCCACTAAATACTAAAGGTAAAGGTATTTCTAACAAGTATGATAAGAAATATAGACATGTACCATTGTGAGTAAATATTGCAATTCTATCTTCATTTTCATTAATAACTTCAAAGCGACCATTAACTCTTTTATACCCTAAGGATAGTAAAAATTCATCGCAATTATTAACAAATAGATCCCAACTTTTTTTAACTCTTGGGTTATCAAAAGGATAATTACTATACCAAGAATCTTTAGTTGGCATTTTATCGAATTGTCTAATTGTTTCTCCATATGTATCCCAAATACAATATTCTTGATTAGATTGAATAATTTTTAGTTCTTCAGGTTCCATTAACCATTTATGAATATTTACATCGATATTCAATAACTTTGATGTAGGTTCAGCTGTTAATTTTGCTCTAACCATATTTGAGCTATATATTTTATTTACACCATAATCTTTTAATCGTGTAGCTAAAACTTTACTTTCTTTATATCCATTTTCAGTTAATCCGTCTGGATTATAACTTGGATCTGCATGTCTAATAATATATAAGTGCATTAATTTTTTTCCTAAATTCCTATCTACCTATTTAAAATAATAAATAGGTAGATATAAATTAAAATTATCTTTGTTGTTGAATCCAAGCATCTGTTTCATTTTGAGCTTGATCCATTGCTGCTAATGGAGTTTGTTCTCCTAATAATGCTTTTTCAACTTGAATAGCAAATATTGATCTAGGTTCACTTGCTCTATAAGGATAACGAGGAACCCATAAGTTTTCCATTGTTTTTAATACTTCAGAAATTTGAGGAATTACATTGATTGAATCCCAATCTAAAGCACTATTTATAGTAGGTAATGATCTATATTCTTCCCAGAAATATCTTTGGAATGTTTCACTTGAAGAGAATTTAATCCATTCCCAAGCAATATCTTTAACTTCAGATGAGCTACCAATAGCACAAGGAGAACCTGCAAACATATTACCCATCTTATATTCTGGATTAACAAAAAGATGTGAGATACCAATTCTATCATCCCAATTTAATGCTTCAATTTTTGATAAACTTTTAGGATCATCTCTTAAGTTAATAGCTATATTATTATCAGGTGTATAAAGTTTTTCATCACCTTGTCTTGATACATTTCCTGGTGGGCAATATTTTAAATTTTTTCTCATCCAATCAACTGCAGCAACCATTTCTTGTGTATTGAAGTTAACACTCATATCATCCCAAGAGAATCCAGAACCCCATGTATTACCTAAACCTTCGCTAATATTCATTGCTGTATCAGCTAAATAACTACCGCCAAAGTATCTTAGCCCATAGTTTTGTTCACCTGTTTTAGGATTAATGCCAGTCATCATTGCTGCTTTTTCTTCAATTTCATCTAAAGTAGGATATTTAGATAAGTATTCAACACCCCAATCATCAAATAATTTTTTATCATAAGAAATATATCTTGTATCTCCGATAAATGGTAAACCATAAACACTTAAATCATCGTCATTAGGTCCAATAGCTTCCCATCCTTTGACTTGGTTGCCAATATATTTATTTAAATCAAAATTATCTTTTTCTATATAAGGAGTTAGTGGTTCTAATAGACCCATTGCTGCAATAGATGCAATTCCAGGTACTTGATAAACATCAGAATCGTTATTTTGTAACATAGCAATAGTTTTTTGAGTATAACTATCCCATCCCATAATTACAAATTCAACATCTACTTCAGGGTGAAGTTTTTCAAATTCTTCTTCTAAATAATGCACACCAACAATTTTTTTACCACTAATTGGGTCTGTTGTATCCTCTTCTTTAAAAGAGCCGATTAATTGAACGCGCAAAGGTGTTTTTTCAACCTTAGCAGTTTGATTTTCTTCAGAATTACCTGCTGAGAAAATTGAATTTGATATTAATACTAATAATATCATTGAAAGAGTTAATAACTTCTTTTTCATACGAACCTCCTATTCGCCTTTAATGCCGCTCATAGCAACACTTTCTATAATATATCTTTGGAAAATTAAGAATACGATAATAACTGGAACAATACTTGATGCTGATAAAGCCATTGACAAACCTGCATAGGCTGTTCCATCTTCAAGTGAAAATTTTGATAAATATATTGGAATTGTTTGAAGTTTTTGACTAGTTAATACTATTAACGGCCATAAGAAATCATTCCAAGATCCCATAAAAATTAAAATAATTAACGTAGCTATCATTGGCCCACTGAGTGGTAAAAATATTTTATTAAATATTTTATATTCTGACGCTCCATCAATCCAGGCAGCTTCTCTAATAGTATTTGGTAAATTGTCAAAATACTGTTTTGACAATAATACTGCAAAACCTAATTGTGGCATTGTAAGAATTAGTGGGAAAAATGTATTCGACATGTTCCATGAACTAAACATCATATACATCGGAATTAATCTACTTTCTAAAGGAATCATCATTGTTCCTAGAACAATAAAAAATAATAATTTTTTACCAGTAAAATTTCCTTTTGAAAATGCATATCCACCTAATAAAGATGTAATTAATGTTGTTAAAACTGTAAAGAAAGCTATTACAAATGAATTTGCATATGCTTTAAATAGAGTTCCATTTTCAATAACTAGTTTATAATTAAAAAATGAAGGTTCATGAGGAATTAAACTTGGTGGAAATGGAGGTTGTAAATTAGCATATCTTTCTAAAGAAACACTTATCATCCAAACAAAAGGTGCAATTAATAGTATTGAAAAAGCAATTAATAAAACAATTGCAAAGATATTGAAACTTAAATTATTTTTTTTACTCATTTAACTTCCCTACTATAATTTCATTTTTGATGATTTAATATTTATAAATGTGATAATAAATATTAAAGCAAATTGTACATATGCAGCTGCTGAAGCAACTCCAAATTCATTTCCCATAAAACCCCTATTATATATATATGCAGTCATTGTGGTTAAAGCTCCACCAGGAGACCCATTTCCTCTTCCTAGAATATAAGGCTCAGTAAAAGTCTTTAACCCTTCAATTGTTCCAAGAATCAGTAAGAAGATAAAAGAGTTTTTCATTAATGGGATTGTTATATAGAAAAAGGTATGAATTTTTTTTGCTCCATCTATCAAAGCAGCTTCATATATATCTTTAGAAATAGTTTGTAAATTAGCTATAAATATTATTATTACAAATCCAAGCCAATGCCAAACCATCAATAATATTGTTCCCCATCTAGCTGATCTAGCATGAGCTAAATATTCAATTGGTTCAAATCCAAATAAACCAATAAATGAATTTAATAAACCTTCTTCAGGATGTAAAACAAATATAAAAATCATTCCAGCTGCAACAACAGATGTAACGTATGGTATAAAATATACTATCTTAAATAATGTTTGAAAAAAAGAAGATAATTCATTTATTAAATAAGCAATAATAAAACCTAAAGGTATAGAAAGTAATAATTTATAAAAACATAAATATATTGTTGTATATACTGCATTCCAGAAAGTTTTATTAGATAGAATTATTTTATAATTTCTTATACCTACAAAATTTTCAATTGTGCCATTGGATTTGAAAAAACTAAGTCTCAATGCTTCTAATATTGGATAAGCCATAAATAATGTTAATGCTAATATGGTTGGAAGCAAAAAAGAATACCAAATCAGTGTTTGATTATGTTTTGTTTTAAGCAATATGGTCTCCTTTATTGTATTTTTGATATATCAATTAATAATTTTAAATATACCTATAATCACCTTGTGTATCTATATAATATTTCAAAAATATAAATTGTCAAGGAAATTTATATTTATTTTTATAAAATTAAATTTTGAATAAAAATATTTGACTTATTATGATAGATGGTATATAAATAATTGATATAACAAAAAAATATTTTGAGGATTTTTAAATGGAATATAAATACTTATCAATCAAAAATGATATAATCAATAAAATTAATGATAACTCATTAAAAACTGACACTAAACTTCCTTCTCAAAGTAAGCTTCAAGAAATGTATAACGCTAGCCGTATTACAATAATAAGAGTTTTAAAAGAATTGGAAAAAGAAGAATATATTTATTCCAAACAAAATAAAAAAGGTATGTTTATTAAATCACTTTATCACAATAATAATAAATATATTTTAGTTATATTAGGAGATATTACATCCCACTATGATTCAAATCTCTTAAAAGGTATTGAAGATCAATTACATATTTCTGGTTATAAAACTATCATTTGTAACTCAAATAGAAATTCTAGTAAAGTTGAAGAGTTTATACAAAGTCAAGATTTTACTATTATTGATGGTGTAATTTATATTCCTGCTATTGAGAATCAATTTGAAAAAAATAATAAAAAGATTTTAGACTATTTTATAAAAAACAATATTAATTATGTTTTAATTGATCAAAATGTTTCTTCAATTAATTCGAATATAGTAACAACTGATCATAAATTGTGTTCTTTTAATATAACTAATTTGATACTAAATAAAGGATTATCTAAAGTATTAATTGGTAGCGGAGTATATTGCTATTCAATTCAAGAAAGAATACAAGGAATTGTTAATGCTTATAATTTAAATGATAAGAAATTTAACTATTCACAAATAATCAGTATTAATGATTCTAATTACCCTATTGATGAAAATCATAATACTCTTGAATTTGAAGAAATTAAGAAACAGATTATTGCATTTGGGAAAATTGAAGCATTTTACGCATTAAATAATAGAATATTAAATATTTTTATAAAAGCAATGCTTTCTTTAAATATTGACGTCTCTAAAATAGACCTATATCTGCATAATGAATTAAATAAACCTGTAGATCCTTATACAAACTCAATTTGTTATGTTAATCCTCATTTAACAAAAATGGGAAGAGAGTCTGTATCCTTATTAATTGATAATATTAATAAAAACAATAATGATGTTTTTATTACTAAAATAATTAAATCAACAATTCACGAGAGGTAAATTATGGCAAGCTTTACAAAAGATGGTTTTAAGCCAACCTATGTTGGTAACATTTTTGTAAGTGAAAATAGTTTTAAATCCCAACATTTTGAAGATACTCAAGATGCTGAGATTAATGAAAGAAAAATGGATTTATTACCAAAAATTTCTTGGGATAATCATGAAAACATTGTAAAAATGTATAATAAAGTATGGAAATTAGCATTTGAACATATATATAAACCTAAAAAAGGTTCAGCATTTGCAAATTCATATATTGATACAGCATATAATAAAAATATTTTTATGTGGGATTCTTGTTTTATAACAATGTTTGCTAAATATGGAAATAAAGCTTTTCCTTTTAAAAATACACTAAATAATTTTTATAGTTCACAACATCCAGATGGATTTATTTGTAGAGAAATAGATGATACAGGTAGAGATGAATTTCATCGATATGATCCTGTAAGTACAGGCCCAAATATTTTAGCCTTTGCCGAAAATGATTATTATAAACTTTTTGGTGATAAAAAGAGATTAAATGATGTATTTACTCCATTAGTAGCATATCATCAATGGTTAAAGAATAATAGAACATGGAAAGATGGGTCTTATTGGTCAAGTGGATGGGGCTCAGGTATGGATAATATCCCAAGAGTAAGTTCAAAATATCATATTAGTTATTCTCATGGTTTTTTAAGTTGGGTTGATACAACAATACAACAATACATAAATGCATCTTTATTGGTAGATTTTAGTTATGAGCTTGAGAGATGGCAAGAAATTTTAGATATAAATAATGAAAGAAAATCTTTAAAAGAATATATATTAAATAATATGTGGGATGAAGAGAGAGGTTTTTTATTTGATATCGATGAAAATGGAAATAAAATTGATACAATGCATATTGGAGCTTTTTGGATATTACATACAGATATTTTATCTAAAGCTCAATTAGATAAAGTTGTAAATAAATTAAGAAAAGGTGGAGAGTTTTATAATAAATATATGGTACCTTCGATTCCTCCATCTCATAAAGAATTTAAAGATGATGGTTGCTATTGGCAAGGTGGTGTTTGGGCACCAATGACTTATACTATCATTAGTGGATTAATAAAACATGGATATAATGAAGAAGCTTTTGATATATCAAAAAAATGTTTAAAACAAGTTGAACAAGTATATTATAAGACAAATACATTTTATGAATATTATTCACCAACAACAGATGAACCAGGTTTATTCGCTCGAAAAGATTTTATTGGCTGGACAGGGTTAATTCCAGTTTCAGTATTGTTTGAATCAATATTTGGTATTGTATGTGATAAAGCAAATAATAAAATTAAATGGAATATTAAACTAAAAGAAAGGTTTAGCCTAAGTGATTTCCCTTTTGGTAATACTGTTGTGTCACTAAAAAGCAATGGACTAATTGATAATAAGTTAACAATTGAAATTAAAAGTAGTGAAAAAATTCTGTTAGAGGTTATTTATAATAATAAAAAATCAACCTTTGGTATTTCGAATAAAAATAATAAAATTACTCTTTGATATTAAAAAAAATTTAAATATTAATTTTTTATTTACAATTTTTGTGTTTGAATTATAAAAATGATTAATTTTAAAGTTATATTCACAATATTTATTAAAATGTCCAAACTTTCCGTGCAGGTTCATATTAATTTAATCTTTAATTTATAATTATATTTTATTAAAAACTCAGAAAATTAAAAAGTTGCCTCGATAAGAGGCAACTAAATATAGGTAAAATTGGAGTTTAAATAATAAAATACAATTATTTTACGATTTTGGTTCCTTGATCTCCATGGAGAGCGTCATAAAGGTCAGCTGGGTCTGTGATAATTCCCAAGTTGCCAGTACTTTCTACAAAATCAACAATAGCTTGAACTTTAGGAAGCATTGATCCAGGTGCAAAGTGACCTTCATCAATATATTGTTTTGCTTCTGTTGTAGAAATAGTATTTAAAGTTTTTTGATCAGGTTTACCGAAATTTAAGCATACTTTTGGTACTGCTGTTGAAATTACGAATAAGTCAGCACCTAATTGTTTTGCCATTAATGCAGCAGCTAAATCTTTGTCAATTACAGCTTCTTTGCCACTTAAATTTCCATTTTCATCTCTTACAACAGGAATACCACCGCCACCTGCAGCGATTACTGTAATACCATTATCACCTAAGATTTTTACAGTATCAATTTCTACAATTGATTTAGGTTTTGGGGATGCTACTACACGTCTCCAACCTCTTCCTGAATCTTCTTTACAAATCCAACCATTTTTTTCCATTCTTTCTTTTGCAATTTCTTCGCTCATAAAGCTTCCAATTGGTTTGGTAGGATTATTGAAGGATGGATCATCATCACTAACTTCAACTTGAGTAACAATTGTTGCTACTTTATTTGTTAAACCTGCTTTTGCAAATTCATTGTCTAAAGCCATTTGTAATTGGTAACCAATAGCACCTTGAGTATCAGCTACACAAGAATCTAGAGGAACTGAATGTAGAATATCAGTTGAATGCTCAGCTCTTAATAAAATAAAGCCTACTTGTGGACCATTACCATGAGCAATTACAACTCTGTGTCCATCTTTTACTAATTTTGCAATATGTTCAGCTGTTTTTCTTGCTGCTTCATATTGTGATTTAACTGTTACATGTTTAGAATCTTCAATTAAAGAGTTTCCTCCAATTGCAATTACGATTAATTTGCTATCCATGTTTCCTCCACTTATTTTTATTCATTTATTTTTTTTATTTCATTTTATGTCTGTATAATATCACAAATGCAACAAATTGCAACACTTTTTTATTAAAATATTAACATCTTTTATTTTTCACAAATAAAAATGTGATTTTCTAATTAAATTTGTAAAAAAGATGATTATAAAACTATAATAATATCTATTTTATATTGTTTTATTTATTTGTTTTATGTTATTAATTTGTACAAAAGTTATAGGAGTTTTTATGGATTCAGAAAAAAAAGAATTGTTTTTGTTTGCTCTTTTTATTACCTCAATGGTATTAGTAAATACTATAGGAACTAAAATTATTTCATTATTTAATATTAGATTGTCTGTTGGTATTTTCTTTATACCAATATTATTTTTAGTAACTGATATAATCGGAGAAGTTAAAGGAAAGAAAAGAGCTCTTTTCTTTGTAAGAACTTCAATTATAATGTTATTATTTATGTTTTTGATGGTTGCATTGTGTGTAAGTATTGCACCTCATCCATCATATACTTTAAATGAAGAATATAGAGCTATCTTTGGTTCTACATTGAGAATGACCATAGCTTCTCTTATTAGTTTTACTATTTCTCAAAATATTGATATTTTTATATTTTCATTTTTTAAGAAAATTACAAATGAAAAACACCTTTGGATAAGAAATAATATTTCAACAATGATTAGTCAACTTGTTGATACAACAATTTTTATGTTTATAGCCTTTTATCATATCAGCCCTAAGTTTAATGTATCTTTTATTATTTCACTAATATTACCATATTGGGGATTTAAAATAATTTTTGCATTACTTGATACACCATTATGCTATTTAGGGGTAAATTGGTTAAAAAAAGATTAAAAAACACTACACTTATTTTATTTTTTTGATTACCTTTATTATAGACAATTATATTTGGAGGAAAATATGAAAGATATAGATCTAATTGATGAAGAAAAAGACCTACCTTCAAACCTATTTATATTACCTGTAGGACCTGTTCCTGTATTTCCTGGATTATTAACTCATCTAATGTTTACAGATGATCAAGATATAGATGTGATAAACAAAGTATTAAAACATGATGGTATGCTTGGTTTATTATTAACTAATGAATCTGATGTTGATGACGACACTGTTGAGAGTGATGAATCATTATATACAATGGGTACAGTGGCGAAAATTATAAAGAGAATTAAGTTACCTGATGGTGGCATACATGTTTTTATATCAACTATAAAAAGATTTGAAGTAAAGGAATTTTTAAATAGTGGAAAATATTTAATTGCAGAAGTTAATTATTTAGATGATATAAGTTATGAGACTGAAGAGTTAATTCCTTGGGCAAGACAATTATATAAAGAAATAAAACAATTAGCTGAACATGATTCTATAATTAATGAACAGTTAAAACTTAATATGATTAATATTGAAGAGCCTGGAAAATTAGCTGATTTTGTAATTTCTAATATGGAAATTTCTGGTGATGATCAACAAGAATTATTAGAAACTTTAGATGTTAGAGAAAGAATTGAGAAATTATTAATTCATATAAAAAATGAACAAGAAATTTCGAGAATTCAAAAATCAATTCTTTTTAAAGTTAATAAAAAAGTCGAAAGACAACAAAGAGAATATTTTTTAAGACAAGAGTTGAAAACTATTCAAATGGAACTTGGCATGCAAAGTGATCCAAAAAATGCCCTTATTGCTAAGTTAGAAAAAAGAATTAAAGAAATTGAACCATTTTTTAATGAAGAAACTCGTGAAAAAGTTGAAGATGAGTTAGAAAAATTAAAGTCAATTGAAATGATAGTACCTGATTTTAATGTTACAAGAAATTATCTTGAGAATATCATTAAGCTACCTTGGGAACCTAGTGAAGAAACTAAAATTTCAATTCCTGCAGCTAGAAAAATTTTAAACAGAGATCATTATGGAATGAATGATGTTAAAGATAGGATTTTAGAATATCTAGCAGTAAGAGATTTAAAACAAGATAATAAAGGTGCCATAATTTGTTTAGTAGGAGCACCTGGTGTTGGTAAAACAAGTATTGGAAGATCAATTGCATCTGCATTAAAAAAGGAATATTTTAGATTTTCTGTTGGTGGTATGAAAGACGAAAGTGAAATAAAGGGCCATAGAAGAACTTATGTAGGATCAATACCTGGAAAAATTGTAAAAGGCTTACAAACTTGTAAAACAAATAATCCCCTATTTTTAATTGATGAAATTGATAAAATGGGACAGTCTTTCCAAGGAGATCCAGCATCAGCTTTACTAGAGGTTTTAGATCCTGAACAAAACTTTTCTTTTAGAGATAATTATTTAGACTTACCTTTTGATTTATCAAATGTATTATTTATTGCAACAGCAAATAGTATTAATGGTATTCCTGGTCCATTATTAGACAGAATGGAATTAATTGAAGTTGGTGGTTACACTGCTGATGAAAAGGTTCAAATTGGTAAAAAATATTTAGTTCCTAAATCATTGAAAAAAATGGGATTACAAAAGAAAGATGTATCTTATACTCCTGCAATGTTAAAAAAGATTGCAGAAGAATATTCTCGTGAAGCTGGAGTTAGAAATTTTGAGAAAAATTTAAATAAAATTAATCGAAAAGTTGCAATGAAAATTGTAGAAAGCCCTGAGACTGAATTACCATTTAAAGTTAATGAAGAACATATTTTAGAATTTTTAGGTATCCCATACTTTACAAATGAAAATATTATTGTTGCAAATAAACCAGGAATGGCTATTGGTTTAGCTTGGACTGCAATGGGAGGAGATACACTAGCTATTGAATCTCAAGCTGCAAAAGGTAATGGAAAGCTTCAACTTACTGGACAATTAGGTGATGTTATGAAAGAAAGTATAAATATTGCTTATACTTATTTAAAATGTCATACAAATGAATACCGCTTAGATGAAACATTTTTTAGTAAATACGATATTCATATACATGTTCCAGAAGGAGCTATTAAAAAGGATGGACCTAGTGCTGGTGTTACAATGACTACTGCAATGTATTCATTAATTACTAATCAAATAATTAAACCTAAACTTGCTATGACTGGTGAGATTTCATTAATGGGTAAAGTAATGCCAATTGGAGGACTTAAAGAAAAAGTTCTTGCAGCTAAGAGAAATAAAATCAAGGAAATTATTATACCTAAACAAAATAAAAAAGATCTTGATAAACTTGATGAAAAGTTAAAAAAAGGTATAGAATTTCACATTGTTGATGATGTATCTCAAGTACTTGCAATTGCTTTCCCCAATGATAAAGAGCATAAAAGACCTGAAATTGAAAAAGAAAATGATAACTCATCACAACAAGCTAAAATTATCAGTGAAGCTGTAAGTACAGCTATCAAGGAGACTTTACGTGATTGAATTATTAAGTCCAGCAGGTGATCTTAGAAAACTCAAAACTGCATTTGCTTTTGGAGCAGATGCAGCATATATGGGTTTACCTAAATTTTCTCTTCGTGCAAATGCAAAGAATATAGACATTAATCAAAGAGAAGATTTATTTAAAATTAAAGAATTATATCCTAATAAAAAATTATATTGTACTTTAAATATAATTTTTCATGAAGATCAAATAAATGATTTAAAAGAGCAAGTTAAAGAATTAAAAAATTGGCCTTTTGATGCATACATTGTCACAGATATTGGGGCTATGGATATTATAAAAAATGAAATTTCCAATGCAGAAGTTCATTTATCTACACAAGCAAGTTGCATTAATTCTAGTGCTGCTAAAATGTATAATAAAATTGGTTTTTCAAGAATTATTCTAGGACGTGAAGCATCTTTAGAAGATATAAAAAAAATAAAACAAGCAGCTCCTGAGTTAGAGTTAGAAACATTTGTACATGGTGCTATGTGTATGGCTTATTCAGGCAGATGTTTATTATCTTCTTATTTTTCTTCTAGAAGTGCAAATCAGGGTGATTGTGCACATTCTTGTAGATGGAATTATAAAGTTATGGCTAATAATGAATTAGAAAAAGTATTAGCAAGTGAAACTTTAGCTTTAGAAGAATATGAGAGACCTAATCAATATTATCCTATTAGTGAAGAAGATGGTTTTACAACAATATTAAGTAGTAAAGATTTATGTATGATTGATCATGTACAAGAATTAATTAATGCTGGTGTAAATAGCTTAAAAATTGAAGGAAGAATGAAAAGTCTTTATTACAATGCAGTTGTAACAAGAGCTTATAGAAAAGCTATTGATAAAGACCCTATGTTAGAAGAATATAGAAAAGATTTGTTTAATATTAGTCATAGAAAATATTCAACAGCCTTTTTCTTCAATAATAAAGATGAAGATGATATTAATGTACCAACAACTGATGGTTATGAAAGAAATTTCTTATTTATAGGTATTGTAAATAAAGAAGTAAAACCAGGAATTTGGGATTTAGATGTAAGATTTCAAGTAAAAAAAGGACAAACAATTGAATATATTGGTCGTGATGTATTAAATATAGTTGATAGTGAATATACTTTATTAAATGCTGATTTTGAAGAAATAGATCAAATAGATCATGGAAAAGTTCAATATTTACAAACTAATAAACCTATTGAAGAAGGCTATATAATTAGACGATTAAATAATGGGGAAATCAAATCAACTAGAATTTTAAATTCTGAGAGAACATAAATATAAAAAGGCAACAATTGTTGCCTTAATTTATAATTTTTTTTCCATAAAATATCTAGTATTTGTCAATGGATAATTATTTTGAGTATATACTACTTTATATCCATTATTTTCATAAAATGGTTTTGCCTGAAAATTTAAAGTATGAAGGAAGGAAGTTTTACATCCTTTTTTCTTAGCATAGGATTCTGCTTCAGATAAAAGTTGATGTCCATAACCATGACCTCTATTTTGAGAATCGACCCAGAAGGAATCAATTTCCAACCATTCACCAAAAATAGTAAAGACAATTCCACCTACAATTTCATCTTCTTCGTTAAGAGTAATGACATATTTATATTTATCTTCAGCTTCTAAAAAAGGTTCATTATGCTCTTGTAATCGGTGACGAACAATATTAATATCAGTTTCTTTTGGTCTTTCAAAAAAATTAAATTTCATTATAAACAAACCTCCTGTAAAAAAATCAATAATTAAAAAAACTTATCTTTCTATAATTATTATACATCATATATTGCTATTTGACATAATTTTTTTATAAAAAGAAATTTCAGTTATTTTATTGTTACAAAAAAAAGGATTATTTACAAATTTATTAGTAAATAATCCTTATATATCAAATTTTTTTTTATTTATTTTAATGTTTTTAATAAAGCAATATGTTTGTTTGATTTTTCAATCTTTTCTTCAAATTCAGCTTTTTTACTATATTCTTTGTCTACAGCTTCTTTTTTAGCATTATTAACAAATTTTTCATTTGATAATTTTCTTAAAGTACCATCTAAACTTTTTTGTGTTTTGATCAATTCTTTTTCAAGTTTAGCAATTTCTTTATCAACGTCAATTGCATCACCTACAAAAACAAAAGATTCAAATCCGCTACCAGCAACTGGTACTGCTTTTGAAATATCAATTGAATTATTTCTATCAATTTCAATTTCACTAGCATTGGTGAAATTCACTAATAAATTTTTCTTTTCTTCAAAGAAATTTGTTGCTATGAAATCATCTGATACTTTAATAATTACTTTAATTTTCTTTTCTTGAGTGATTTGTAAATCAGCTCTTAAAGATCTAATACCTTTAATTGCATCTTGTAAGGCTGAAACTAATTTTGTTTCAACTTCAAATTTTCTTTCTTCACTATATTCTGGATAAGTACTAATAATTAATTGATCTTCAACATTAGGAAGTTTTGAATATATTTCTTCAGTTAAGAAAGATAAATAAGGATGCATTAATCTCATAGCTTCAGCTAATACATCAACTAAAACGCTAATAGCTTTATCTTTTACATCATTATCATCACTATAAAGTTTTTCTTTTGATGCCTCAACATACCAGTCACAGAAATCATTCCAGAAGAAATCATAAACAGCACTAGCTCCATCATTGAATCTATAATTTTTCATTGAAACTTCTACTTTTTTTGCAGCTTCATTTAAACTATTATAAATCCATTTATCCATAGTATCTAATTTTATTTCATCAATTGGAACAAGATTTCTATCTTCTAAATTCATTAATAAATATCTTGTTGCATTCCAAACTTTGTTAGCAAATCTTGATCCTAATTTAAATGAATCCATATCTATTAAAATATCTTGTCCTTGAGTTGCCATATAAGCTAATGTAAATTTCATAGCATCAGCACCATATTGATTTACAACATCAATTGGATCGATACCATTTCCAAGAGATTTACTCATTTTTCTACCTTGTTTATCTCTAACAAGACCAGTTAAATAAATATCTCTAAATGGAACTTCACCAACAAATTCTAGACTTGCCATAATCATTCTTGCAATCCAGAAGAAAATGATATCATAACCTGATACAAGAGAAGTTGTCTGGAAATATTTTTCAAAATCAGAAGTTTTTTCAGGCCAACCTAATGTTGAGAAAGGCCATAACCAAGAGCTAAACCAAGTATCAAGAACATCTGTTTCTTGATAAATGTTCTTTGAATGACATTTATCACATTCGCTTGGGTCTTCTCTTTTTACCATCATTTGACCACAGTCTTTACAATACCAAACTGGGATTCTATGACCCCACCATAATTGACGAGAAATACACCAGTCCCTAATTGATGTTAACCAATGAGAATATGTGTTTTCCCATCTCTTTGGATAAAAACGAATCTTATCATCTTTCCAAGCTTTTAATGCTTTATCAGCCATTCCTTGCATACTTACAAACCATTGTTCTGATAGATAAGGTTCTACAATATGGTGACATCTATAACAATGCCCTACTTCATGATTATGTTCTTCTTCTTTAAGTAAATAGCCTTGATCTCTAAGATCTTCTACGACAATTTTTCTTGCTTCTTGTGCATCAATATTTCTGTATTTTTCAGGACAATTATCATTTAATGTTCCATCAGGATTTAATACATTAATAATCTCTAAGTTATGTCTCTTTCCACATTCCCAGTCATTAGGATCATGAGCTGGAGTAATTTTTACCATTCCTGTACCAAATTCTAAAGAAACAAAGCTATCTGCAATAATTGGGATAATTCTATCTGTTAAAGGAAGTTTTAACTCTTTTCCTACTAGATGAGTATATCTTTCATCATCTGGGTTTACAGCAACTGCAATATCACCAAACATCGTTTCAGGTCTTGTTGTAGCAACAGTAATTGATCCACTTCCGTCTTCATAAGGATATTTAACATCATATAATTTTCCAGGAGTTTCTTCATGTTCTACTTCATCATCTGCTAATGCTGTACCACAACTTGGACAATAGTTAACAAGATATTCACCTTTATAAATCAAATCTCTTTCATATAATGTAACAAAACATTCTCTAACTGCTTTAGATAGACCTTCATCCATAGTAAATCTTTCTCTATCCCAGTCACAAGAAGTGCCAATTGTTTCTAATTGTTTTTTAATTATTGAATGATGCTTGTCTTTAACTTCCCAAGTTTTTTCAATAAATTTTTCTCTACCTAAATCTTGACGACGTTTACCTTCTTTTAATAATTGTCTTTCAACTATATTTTGTGTTGCAATGCCAGCATGGTCAGTTCCTGGAACCCATAATGTTGGTGCACCAGTCATTCGATAATATCTAATTAATATATCTTGTAATGAATTATTTAGAGCGTGCCCCATGTGTAAAATACCTGTGACATTTGGAGGTGGCATGACTATTGAATAGTGTTCCTTATCACTTTCACGTGGACTAAATAATCCTTTATCTAACCATTGTTGATAAATTCTTTCTTCAAAATCTTTGGGATCATAGGCTTTTTGTAATTCAATGGCCTTCATAATCTTCCTCCTACCAAAATAATACTGTTGTTTATATTAACAAAAAGAAAATTTGTTAACAACAGAATTATAATAAAAATATAAAAAAAAGGAGCATTAAGCTCCTTTATTATTTATTAGTATAAATTATTATGATTATTCCCCTTCTAAAGGGCTAACTGTTTTTACTTCTAATGTAACTGCGTAACCTTGTGAATCTAAATATCTAACTATTTCTTGTAAAGAATAATCATCTAAAGAAGTTTTTTCATTAGTACTTACTTGTTCAACTTGACTTGATTCAATTGGCATCATTACCTCAGGTAATATTTCACTTGTTTGTTGATTGTTTGAACCAAATAATACAAATGAACCAATAAATACAATAACAATCGCGGCAGCACTTGTTAATAAAGTCGGAACTAAATTAAGTTGTATTTTTCTTTTAAAAATATTCTCTTTGACTTCATTGTTAAATCGATTATTTTCAAAATATTTAATAACTCTTTGAGAACGTATTGAAATTTCTTCATCAGATAATGAGGCTGATTCTAATTTCTTATTCAATTCTTTTAGTTGATTAAATCTTAATTGACAACCACTACAATATGAAAGATGTTCTTCAACTTGAGTCTTCCATGGTTCTTGTAATTCCCCATCAAGATATGAATTTAACAATGCATCATCTAAACACATAATTTTTTACTCCTGGCTTAAAATCTTTTCAAGCATTTTTCTAGCTCTGAATACTCTGACTTTTACATTGCTTTCAGAAATATTCAAAGTTTGGCCAATCCCTTTGTAATCTAAATCGGTATAAGTTTTTAATGTAATTACTAATCTTAGCTTTTCTGGTAATTGTGCTATAGCATCCATTACCTCTTCACACATTACATCTTCAACTAATACTTCCTCTCCCGTTTTTTCATGATGTTTAGGCTCTTTTTTAACCTTCTCAATCATTTTTAGTTCTCTAGATTTTCTTTTAACTACGTTAATTGAAAGATTTTTAGTCACTCTAATTAACCAGTATTTGGCATCATTTTCACTTGGAAAAGTTTTGCCTTGATCAAAAAATCTAGTAAAAGCTTCTTGGCATAATTCTTCAGCTCTGTCTGGATTATTTACTATATTATTTGAAACTCTAAATAACATAGAAAAAGTGTTTTCATACATAAGTCTAAAATCATGCTCATTATTACTTTCTATCTTCATAACTATTAACAACCCTATTACATTCTGGTTACATCTTTTTTGATAAAATAGGCCCTTTAGGAGTATCTTTTAAAATATATCCAAGTTGATTAATTTCATCTCTTATCATATCAGCTTTATTAAAGTCTTTATTTTTTTTTGCATCAATTCTTTCTTGAACTAATGCTTTAACATTTTCAGGAATATCATCAACTCTTTTTTCAATTTCATCGAATCTAAGACCAAAGACTTCATCATAATATAATAATAAAGAATATTTAGAACTATCGTCTAAATCACTTTTTAATGTTTTAAATAAAACCGCTAATGCCATAGGCATATTTAAATTATTATTTATACAATCATCAAATTCTCTTTGCAAGGAAGTAACTTCTTCAGTTAATAAGTCAATTTTTTTAGCACCATTGTCTAAATAATCTTGAATTTTTGATACAATTGATAATCTGTTTTTTCTAGCTGTATCTAGATTGTCAAAATTAAATCTTAATTGAGATCTATAATGACCTCCTAATACAAAATACCTATAATCCATAGGATCATAGCCTTTATTCTTTAAAAGAGATAATGTTAAAAAATCTCCTTTTGATTTACTCATTTTACCTGTTTCATCTAATAAAAATTCTCCATGAATCCAATAATTTACCCATTTTTTATTAGTAGCAGCTTCACTTTGAGCAATCTCATTTGTATGATGAACAGGAATAGCATCTATACCACCACAATGAATATCAAATGATTCACCTAGATATTTCATACTCATTGCAGAACACTCAATATGCCAACCGGGATAACCTCTACCCCATGGAGAGTCCCACATCATTTGTTGTTCTCCAAATTTACTATTTGTAAACCATAATACAAAATCTTTAGGATTTTTTTTATTATCATCAACTGTAACATCTTCTCGAACAGCTGTTTGTAGTTCATCTAAGTTAAGATTAGCTAATTTACCATAATCATCTAGGGTGTCTATTGAAAAATAAACATTTCCTCCACTTATATAAGTATGACCATTTTTTTCTAATCTTTTTATTAATTTAATCATGTCTCCAATGTGATCGGTAGCTTTACACAATACATTAGGCATAACTAAATTTAAATCTTTAGCATCACTTAAGAAAGCATCAGTATAAAAGGAAGCAATTTCCCAAACTGTCTTTCCACTTTCTTTTGCTTTTTTTGTCATTTTATCATCACCATCATCGCCATCATCTGTTAAATGACCAACATCTGTGATGTTCATAACATGTTTAACTTTATATTTTGAATGAGTTAACACTCTTTTTAAGATATCTTCAAAAATAAAAGTTCTTAAATTTCCAATATGAGCATAATTATAAACAGTAGGACCACAAGTGTACATACCAACTTCATTTTCATTTATTGGTTTAAACTCTTCTAACTTTTTTCCCATTGTATTATATAAATTAATTTTCACGATTCTTTCCTTTCCACAATATTACAATATAGCATAACAAAAAATAAAAATATTATAAATATAATATTCAACAATAATATTGAAAACATTTATTTTATATTTTTATGATTGCTATAATAAAAACATCTTGGTAATATAGAACTATGAATTTTAATTTAAGTCATCAAGATAAAAAAATCAAGTTTGAAGATATTATTCAAACAAATGTTTCACTTAGAAAATACACTACCTTTAAAACTGGAGGTATTGCTAAATATTTTTGTGAACCTAGTAGTTTTGAAGAGTTGTTATCAGCCTTATATTTTTGCAATTTAAACAATTTACAAATTATTATTTTAGGGGCCGGTTCTAATGTTTTAGTTAGTGATCATGATTTAAATGCAATGGTTATTAGAACTCATAAACTCTGTAGATATTCAATAAGAGGTAATATTTTTTCATGTAGAGCTGGAATGTCATTGGATAAAGCAATTTCAATAACTCAAGATGATGGTATGCTAGGACTTGAAGGTTTAAGCGGCATTCCAGGTACAATCGGAGGTGCTGTTCATGGAAATGCTGGTGCATATGGATATACAATTAGTGATAGATTATTATATATAGATTATATTACTTATGATGGTAATACTCATAGAATGGATAGAAACGGGGAAAATTTTGGCTATCGTGATTCTCCTTTTAAGCATATGGAAAATGCTTTTATATTTGAAGCAGGCTTTTTTCTTGATAAAAATAAATACAGTAATTTTGCAAAAAAAGTAAAAGATGCAAATACTAAAAATAGAGTTGATAAAGGATTACTAAAATTCCCAAGTGCTGGAAGCGTTTTTAAAAACCCAGAGGGTAAAGTTGCAGGGCAATTGATTGAAAATTGCAATTTAAAAACACGACAAATTAATGATGCGATAATAAGTGAGCATCATAATAATTATGTGATGAATATTGGAAATGCTTCTAGTGACGATATATTTAAATTATGTGAAATCTGTAGGGATGCTGTTAGAGAAAAATATGGAATAACTCTTGAATACGAAATTCAATTATTAGGAGATTTTCCTAAATCTTAAAAGTATAATCAATATTTAACTCACCAATTGTCGAAAAATTAATATTGAATATGTTTTTATTATTATTTGTTTTATAATTTATATAAATATCTAAATTATTTTTGTTATATCTAAATTTTACGTTATTTATTATTAGTGAGATAGATAAATTTTCAGAATAAGATAATAAAGCTTCTATATTAGCATTATTAATACTTATTTTTCCCTTTATATCTATTTTATTATTCACCTCTTTTTTTAAATATGCATTATATTTTATTTCATGATTAATATGAATATTTGTTTGAAATAATTTCCATGATAATAAAATATCACTTTCAATAACAAACTCTCTTTTTTTTCCTTGACCTCCATAAATAGAAATTGGGAAAATTTTTTCTTTTAGTTTAAAAAAAATTGGTTTATAATTTAAAATTAATCCATAATTAAACTTTTCATTTAATGTTTTATAACATAAATATAAATCTAGATAATTATAATTATAATCAATATTTATACAATAATTAATTCCATATTTTGATGTTGCAATTTCACTATCTATTTCTAAATTTTTATATTTGATATCTAAATAATTTATTATTCCTTTTTTTGTAAAATTGTTATTGCTAAGTAATTCTGT
>NPIF01000381.1_pt1 | contig 52608 bp, 47 predicted proteins | sample 8637461 | NCBI WGS metagenome assembly NPIF01 (sample SAMN07420641, study PRJNA396082) | bioreactor metagenome | isolation source: sample BR12 brine-fed electro-methanogenic bioreactor BR | place: Japan: Kochi | collected 2016-12-09
GGAACACGGGGCACGGCACACGGAACACGGAACACGGAACACGGAACACGGAACACGGAACACGGAACACGGAACACGGAACACGGAACACCCCTCACGCTTTGTCCGCCAGCCCCCGTTCCCGCAGGAAGGCGTCCACCAGCGTTCCCAGTCCCGGCTCGCCCACCTCGGCGAACTCGTAGCGGGCGTGCACCACCGGCTTGTCCAGCTGCAACAGGGCGCCCAGGTCGCAGGGAGTGGCGGCCACCACCACATCGGCCGCCACGGCATTGATGGTGGCCTCCAGCGCCCGCAGCTGCTCCGGGTTGTAGCCCACCGCGGGCAGCACGGGACCGATGTGGGGATACTGGTCGAAGACCGCGGCGATGGCCTCCGTCGCGGCACTGCGCGGATCGACGATGGTCGCCGCCTGGGCCCGGGTGGCGGCCACGAAGCCGGCGCCGTAGGCCATGCCGCCATGGGTGAGAGTGGGCCCGTCCTCCACCACCAGCACCCGCCGGCCGCGGACCGCCTCCGGGTTGTCCAGCGTGACCGGGGAGGTGCCGCGGATCACCGCCGCGCCGGGATTGATGCGCCGGGCCGCCTCGGTGACGGCCTGGATGTCGGCGTCGGCGGCGGAGTCGACCTTCGCCACCAGGATGATGTCGGCCATCCGCAGCACCGCCTCGCCGGGGTGATGGGTGGTCTCGTGGCCGGGCCGGAGCGGGTCCACCAGGACCAGGTGCAGATCCGGGCGCAGGAAGGGAAAGTCGTTGTTGCCGCCGTCCCATAGCAGGATGTCCGCCTCCGCGCCGGCCCGCTCAACGATGGCGCCGTAGTCCACACCGGCGTAGACCACGCTGCCCAGCGCCAGGTGCGGTTCGTACTCCTCGCGCTCCTCCACCGTGCAGGCGGCCGCGTCCAGGTCGGCGCGGGTGGCGAAGCGCTGCACCGCCTGCCGCTCCAGATCGCCATAGGGCATGGGGTGGCGGATGACCGCCACCCGCAGGCCGCGGGACTTGAGCCGCTGGGAAAGCCAGCGGGTGGTCTGGGACTTGCCGCAGCCGGTGCGGACCGCCGAGACGGCAATGACCGGCACCGCCGCCCGCAGCATGGTGCGTTCCGGCCCCAGCAGGAGGAAGTCGGCGCCGTTGGCCAGTGCCACCGAGGCGGTGTGCATCACGTGGGCGTGGCTGACGTCGCTGTAGGCGAACACCACCTGGTCCACCGCCTCGCGGCGGCACAGCGTGGCCAGACCCGACTCCTCCACGATGGGGATGCCCTCCGGGTAGAGGGGGCCGGCCAGCGCGGGCGGGTAGCGGCGCCCGGCGATGCGCGGTATCTGGGCGGCGGTGAAAGCCACCACCCGGCTGCCGGGATCGTCGCGGTAGATCACGTTGAAGTTGTGAAAGTCCCGCCCCGCGGCGCCCATGATCACCACCCGCAGGGGAACCTCGCCCGCTGCCATCGCCGCCTCCCCGGTCCGTGGCCCACTAACAGTCTAGTGTACTGCGCCACTCCGGGAGGCACATTCAGCGAGTTGCCGGCCGGTCAGATGCAAGGGCGCTTGCGCAGGAAGGGCAGGCCCCCATTCAAGCGGGCGCAACGCCGCAGATGGCCGGCCGGCGGCGCGCCCGCAGGGAGTCCCCCGAGAGCACCATGACCGCGTTGCAGCGCTTGACAGGGGAACAACCATTGCCTGCGCACTGCGCCTTGTCCTGGTGCTTTCGGGGGGCTCTGAACGTACCTCCAGGAGTGGGGCAGTACACTGGTGCACCGCGCCGTCGGCGAATGGCCGGGAAACCCTCTGCCGGAGACAAAAAAGCCCCCGCATCGCGGGGGCAGGTCGAGGGAGGAAACGGTCGTTACTGCTGCTTCAGCTCGGGGTGTTCAAGGTAGCGCACATCCTTCACCGACAGGGGCAGCGGATTCACGTAGGCGTAACCCTGGGACTGGAGGGAGGCGATCTCGGGGAAGCCCGCGGGGACGACGGTGATGAACCCGTGCATGTCCTCGGCGCTGAAGCCGGCGGCCCGCATGGCGTTGTTGCACATGCGGAACTCCACGCCCTGCTCGGCCAACTCGGCCATCTTGTCCACCACCGGCTGGTATTTCTCGTAGTTCTCCTTGGCGAAGACCCGCAGCTCCGGCCCGTGGGTCACCACCACCATCTTGCCGTTCAGTTGCTTGGAGGTGTTCTTGACGAAGTTGTAGAGGATGTTGAGCTTCGCGGGGTCTTCGTAGTTCACGTCGAAGACCGCGTTGATGGTCTGGTACTCGTGCATGTCGGTTGCGGCCGTGCCGTAGGGGGCGAAGCCCTCCGCGGCATGGGTGGGCCCGAGGGCGAACAACAGCGCGGCGGCGGCCGCAAGGATGCTGGTTCTCTTCATCTGGCAATTCTCCGCACAATCATGATTGGAGAGGACCGGTGGCATGTCCCCTGTGTCACGCCTGCCCGCTGGGCGGCGCTGTCGCGGCATCCGGCCTGTGTGGTCCCGGACCGTCCGCGGTCCGGTCGTTGTGGATTCAGTTCGCGACCCGCTGCCTCAGCCAGGTCTTGAGGCGATCGGTCTCGCGTACGATGGCGCCGGGATCATGAAAGGCGTTTCCCACCAGGCTGGCGCCCTGCAGCGCCATCACCAGGTGTTCCGCGCCACCGCCGGGATCGGCCGCACCGAGAATCCGGAACTGCTTTTCGCTCCATTCCCGCAACAGCAGGAGCGGCCTGGCCGCCAGCCCGGCCATCCGTGCCCCGGCCCGCGACAGTTCGTAGCAGAGGCTGCCGATGGGGCAGCCGTAGCGGGCGTCGATTTCGGAGTCCTCCCGCCAGATATCCACCAGGGCCTCGAGGCGGGCGAGGGGAGGTCGATCCCGCTCCCACTCCTCCATGCGCCGGGTCAGCTCCGCCATCCGGGCGGTGATGATCTGCTCGACCATGCTCTCCTTGGTGCGGAAGTAGTAGTAGATTCCGCCCACCGGAACATGGGCCTCCCGGGCGATATCCGCCAGGGTGGTGAGGTGATAGCCCTGCCGGTGCACCACCGCCTCGGCCGCCTGCAGCAGGCGTTGGTGCTTGTCGATGGAACGCTGTTGTCTGGTCATGAATAAAGTAAGTTGGCTGACTTAAATAAAGGCCGGAAATCGAACCCTGTCAAGCGCGGCGTCGTTGTCGGTCATGGCTGCCGCCGCTCCAGGGCTGGAGGGGAGCCCGGCCGGTGAGCTTCCGGAGTGGAGCGGCGTCGTGGTACCCGCCTCAGCTGTTCCCATGCACCGCTGTGGCGGCGGAACGACTGTTCCGCGGCGGTAATCCCTGTTCAGGTATCCGCGCCCCAGTCCTCATCGTCGGCAAAGCCCTCGTCCGATGATTCCGGATCGAGGGTCTGTTCTTCATCGAGGGGGGCGGATAGCGGTTCCGCGTCCGGCTTCCGCCGGGCGGCACTCTGGCTCGATGAAGCCAGCCGGACCCGCAGTTCCCGGGCCCGCTGATCGGCCAGCAGAGCCGCCCGCGCCGCCTCGAAGTCGGTCAGGGTGGCGTCCAGGTCCTGGAGCGTGTCGGGCTCGACCCAGCGCACCCGTTCGAGCACCCGGGCGGCCTCGAACTCGACGATGGCGCCGCGGCGGCCGTGGTAGAGGTAGATACGCCCCGGGGTGACGGGCTCCGGCAGCTGGGGATCACGGATGACCAGCGTGCTCCGCAGCCCGGCCTCGAGCCAGCCGAATATGATGCCGTTCACTTCTGTGCGACTTTTCCTGCCCATGTTCCGCGCACCTTTCTCAATCAGGTCGTTCTGGATGGCCCCGGGCTTTCCTGGGCCCGGAAGGTCCGACCCGGATCCGGGCCGGCGGCATCCTCCGCGCGCCGATATTACGACGAATTTCCGTATCGGGTCACCGGGTCTGGCGCGGCTGATTCATGGGCTGCCGGCCCGGAATCCGGGAAAATTTGCCGATGGTCAGCCGTGATTCTGACAACTGTCTGACGAAAAACAAAAAATAGCCTGCGGTCACGGCATGCCCTAGACTGTCCCGTAAGGGCGGTTGGAAGACTCCGGCCGGCCCGGGGCCGTGCCGGGGAGCGGGCGGCAATCCAGGGTGGCGATCGCCGTGAAGTGTGCCAGGGACAGGGTGTCAAACAGCGGTGGGGCGATCGCGGCATAACGAGGTGAACCATGAAGAACCGCGTTGCGGGCGCAATCGCGCTGCTGATGGCTGTTTCCGGATCCTTCGCCATCCAGGCCTCGGAGGTGGATCAGGCGGCGGCCGAACGGGGGCGTGAGCATTTCAAGCTGTTCTGCACCAACTGTCACGGCCTGTCGGGGGAGGGTAATGGTCCCCTGGTGGCGATGCTCAAGATCCAGCCTGCGGACCTGACCCAGCTCGCCCGTAGGGATGGCGGTCATTTCGATGCCGAGCGGGTGCTGAAAGCCATCGACGGCCGCCATGAGGTGGGTTCGGAAGGCACGAGAAACATGCCGGTATTCAGCGAGAACCTGGCCATCAGCACGGTCATCGATCTGGTCGAGTACCTCAAGACCATCCAGCGCTGAGACCGGTCCTGCCGGATCCAGGGGCGCAATCAGCCGCCCGGGCGTCTGCCCCGGGCGCGCTTAATCTCGCATTGCCCGGTTCAGGGGCGCTAAACTGAACCCGGTGCTCCGGCGCTGGACCCGGGTTCAGCCGGTGCCGTTTCCGAGACAAACCGGCGGCGAGAGAGCGTGAAATTCAGCGTCCACTTCAATCAGCCAACACGCATCGTCCTGCTGGTCGCGCTGGCGCTTCTCTCCCTCCTTGGCAACTACCAGGCCTTCCCGCTCTTCTTCCGCGTCGAGTTCCTCTTCGGCAGCATCGCCACGCTGATCGCGCTGCAACTGCTGGGTCGCCCCGCCGCGATGCTGGTGGCGGTCGTGGGGTCGCTGTACACGCTGCTGGTCTGGGGGCACCCCTATGCGCTCATCATCGCCCTGCTGGAGGTGGCGGTGGTGGGAATGCTCTCCCGCAGCCTCGTGCGCAGCATCGTGGCCGCCGACATCCTCTACTGGACCTTCCTCGGCGCACCCCTGTCCATCCTCTTCTATGCCGGGTTGATGGGTGCGCCCAGCGAACAGGCGGCGCTCATCGGGATGAAACATGCCCTCAACGGGGTCTTCAACGCCATCGTCGCGAGCATGTTGCTGTCGGTGCTGGTGCTTTATCAGCGCGGCTCCGGCCGGGGCATCGTGGTCCACAGCCTCTCCCTGCGCAACCTGGTGCTGAATATCCTCATCACCTCCGTATTCATGCCCTCGCTGGCGCTCATCGTCTACCAGAACCGCAACGCCCTGAGCGAGGTGCAGTCCGCTTTGGAGGGAGAGCTGATCCTCCACGCCCGGTTCCTGAAGGATTTCGTCTCCTCCGGCGCCCGGGAGCCGGATCTGCCCCGGATCCGCCAGATGCTGGAGGTCTGGTCGCGGGGGGACGGGATGCACACGTCGCTGTTGCGTGCCGACGGCTCGGTGCTGCTGAGCACGACCACCGCCCAGCGGGTCCGGAGAGTGCTTGGCACCGGCAGGCAGACCAGGCTGGGAGGGGGGCTGGTGCTGTGGCTGCCACCCGGCACCATGCCCGAGGTGGTGCGCTGGAACGAAGCCAACTACTTCGTCCATGAAATGGTGGGCGTCGGAGCGATCGGCTCGGTGCTGGTACAGGTGCCGGCGGCGGAGAGCCTGCAGCAGCTGGAGCGGACCTACCTGGAGGCCTTCCGGCTGCTGGGCGGCATCACGCTGCTGACCCTGCTGCTCGGACCCGTGGCGAGCCATCTGCTGGTCCGCCCCCTGCGCCAGCTCTCCGAGGTGAGCCGCGATGTCCCGGCCAAGCTGATGCACGCCACGCCCATCGACTGGCCGGTGAGCGGTGTGAACGAGTTCGCCCGCCTGACCGAGAATATCCGCTTGATGGCCACCTCCCTGGGCCGGACCTTCGCCGAGCTGCGGGCCGCCCGCGACGAGCTCGAACGCCGGGTGGAGGAGCGGACCGCCAGCCTCAAGGAGAGCGCCGCCCGCACCCAGGCCATCGTCGACAACGCCGTGGAGGGCATCATCACCATCGACGAGGAGGGGCTCGTGGAGAGCTTCAATCCCGCCGCCGAGCGTATCTTCGGCTACTCTGCCGGGGAGGTGCTGGGGCGCAATGTCTCCATGCTCATGCCGGAGCCCTACCACACCGGTCATACCGGCTACATCCGCCGCTACCTGGAGACCGGCGAGCCGCGGGTGATGGGGGCGTGCCGCGAAGCGGAGGGCCGGCGCAAGGACGGCACCGTGTTTCCGCTGGAGATCGCGGTCAGCGAGGTGCCGTTTCCCGATCGCCACCTGTTTACCGGGATTGTCCGCGACATCAGCGAGCGCAAGAAGATGGATCGGATGAAGAGCGAGTTCATCTCGACGGTCAGCCACGAGCTGCGCACGCCGCTGACCTCCATCCGCGGCTCCCTGGGGCTGGTGATCGGGGGTGTCTCCGGTGAGCTGCCGGAGCAGGCCCGGGGGCTGATCGAGATCGCCAGCAAGAACAGTGAACGCCTCTCCCGTCTCATCAACGACATCCTCGACGTGGAGAAGATCGAATCGGGGCACATGGCGTTCGATATCCGCCCGGTCGCCCTGTTGCCCATCATCGAACAGGTGATCGAGGCCAACCAGGCCTATGCCACCCAGTACGGGGCGCATATCGTGCTCGAATCGGCGGACGAGGGGCTTTCCGTGCTGGCCGACCCCGACCGGCTGACCCAGGTCTTTACCAACCTGCTCTCGAACGCGGCCAAGTTCTCGCCCCAGGGTGGCACGGTGAACGTCGTGGTAGCGGAGAACGCCGGCGAGGTGCGCATCGCCATAGCCGATCAGGGTGCCGGCATTCCCGAGGAGTTCCGGCCCCATGTGTTCGAGAAGTTCTCCCAGGCGGATGCCTCCGATACCCGCCGCAGCGGCGGCACCGGACTGGGCCTGAGTATCGCAAAGGCCATCGTGGACCGCCTCGGCGGACGCATCGATTTCGAATCGATGCCGGGCGCGGGGACCACCTTCATCGTCGATCTGCCCCTTTGGTCCGGCCCCGGCACCCAGGTTTTCACCCCCCGGCGTCCCGGCGTCCGCGACCGGGGGCGGGGGCGGGGCATAAGCCGGGTGCTGGTCTGCGAGGACGATCCCGATGTGGGCAACCTCCTGCGCCTGATGCTGGAGCAGGAGGGGTATCGGGCCGATATCGCCACCAGCCTCGGCCAGGCGCGCACCCTGCTGGCCAAGGAGCGGTATGCGGCCATGACGCTCGATATCATGCTGCCGGACGGCAACGGTCTCGAGCTGCTCCACGAGCTGCGCCGGGATGAGCGTACCGCGGACCTGCCGGTGGTCATCGTTTCGGCGGTGGCCGACGTGCACCGGCAGGAGGTGGACGGCGAGGTCCTGGCGGTGGTTGACTGGTTGCGCAAGCCCATCGACCAGGACCAGCTGATTCGAGCGGTCCGGCGCGCGGCCTCGGGGCCGCGCCCGCGGATTCTGCATGTCGAGGATGACCCGGACGTGCAGCGGGTGGTGGGGGATATCCTGCGGGATTTCGCCCAGGTGGAGGTGGCGAACAACCGCGCCGACGCGGAGGCGGCGCTGGAGCAGGGCGGCTTCAGCCTGGTGATCCTCGACCTGGAGCTTCCGGACGGTTCCGGACTCTCGCTGCTGCCCGTGGTGGGAAGCTTCCAGCCACCGGTTCCGGTGGTGATCTTCTCCGCCCACGAACATGAACATTCGTTGGCCGACGAGGTGGCGGCCGCCCTGGTGAAGTCGAGAACGACAAACCACGAGCTGGTGGCCACCATCCGTGGCATTCTCGGTGAGCACGGGGAGCTGCCGGCAGCCGCGGACGGCCGCCCCGAGAGGAGCTGAGGGATCGATGAGCACACCGCAACTGCGCCGAATTCTCTGTGTCGAGGACGAGCCGGACATCCAGATCGTGGCGCGTCTGGCCCTCGAGACGGTGGGCGGGTTCGAGGTGGCGTTCTGCGATACCGGGGCGGAGGCCATCGAGAGGGCTCCCCGCTTCCGGCCGGACCTGATTCTGCTGGATGTCATGCTGCCGGAGATGGATGGCCCCCAGACCCTGGCGGCACTCCGACAGTTGCCGGATCTGCGTGCGGTACCCGTCGTGTTCATGACCGCCAAGGTGCAGCCGGGCGAGGTACGCCGCTATCTCGAGCTCGGCGTGGTCGACGTCATCGCCAAGCCGTTCGATCCCATGGTGCTGCCCCAGCGTGTCCGCGCCATCTGGGAGCGGGTGCATGACTGATCGCCAGCAGGAATTCGAACAGCAGCTCGCCGAACTCCAGCGCGGGTACCGGGTGCGCCTGCCCCAGCGGGTCGCCGCCATCGCCCTGGCCTGGAACCGTCTGCGGGAGCCCCCGGGAACCGGGGAAGCGGCCCTGGACCTGCAGCGGCTGGCGCACAACCTGGCCGGATCCGGGACCGCCTTCGGTTTTCCCGCGGTGAGCAAGGCGGCACGGAATCTGGAGGCGGCGATCGAGACCTGGCCCGGTGTCGGAGACGGGGCGGTCGAGGAGGCGCTGGCCGTGCTCCACGGCATCGTCACCGAGTTGGCCGGCCAGGAGGCAGGTTCCGCCGCCGCAGCGGCCGGGGCAGTGAAGACGACACCGTTTCTGGACCTGGTTCTGGTGGCCGACCCGGGCAGCGAGCCCTGCCGGGAGCTGACGGCGCAACTGGGCCATTACGGCTACCGTATCGATCAGCTGCGGGATTCCGCGGCCCTGGAGCAGCGTCTGTCCCAGACACCACCCGCGGCACTGATCGTCGATGTGAGCCACGGCCAGGGCAGATTCTCCGGCATCGAGCAGATGGTCCACCTGCAGGAGTCCGGGGTCGTGCTGCCGCCGGTCTTCTACCTTTCGGACCGGGAGGATGCGCGCACCCGCCTGGCCGGCGTGCGGGCCGGTGGAGCGGGTTTCTTCATCAAGCCGGTGGACGCCATCGACCTGGCCGCGGCGCTCGAGCGCCTGATACCCCACGAGTCACAGGAACCCTACCGGATCCTGATCGTCGACGATGACACCGCTTCCGCCGCCCGTCATGCCCTGGTGCTCGACCAGGCCGGGATGCGCACGCGCGTGGTCGACGACCCCCTGCGGGCGCCCGAGGAACTGGCCGATTTTCATCCCGATCTCGTGCTCATGGACCTCTACATGCCTGAATGTGACGGACTCGAGCTGGCGGCGATGATCCGCCAGCAGGAGGCCTACGTGGGCACCTCCATCGTCTTTCTCTCCAGCGACACCGACACCTCGGTGCATCTCGACGCCCTGCGCGCCGGCGGGGACGACTACCTGGTCAAGCCGTTGCCTCCCGAACGGCTGGTGGCCTCAGTGGCGGCACGGGTGCAGCGGGCCCGCACCCTCAACACCTTCATGGCGCGGGACAGCCTGACCGGGCTCTACAACCATTCGCGCATCGAGGAGCAGTTTCTCCGTGAACTGGCCCGGGCCCATCGCCTGGGGACGCCGTTCGCCTATGCGTTCATCGACCTGGATCACTTCAAGCAGGTCAACGACGTCTACGGTCACGCGGCCGGCGACCGCGTGCTCATGAGCCTGGCCCGGCTGCTGGTCCACCGGCTGCGGCGCACCGACCTGGTGGGGCGCTACGGCGGGGAGGAGTTCATCGTGGTCCTGCCCGACACCGACTGGGAGCAGGCCGTGTCCATCATCGACGAGTTGCGGGAGAGTTTCGCCGGCATCCGCCACCAGGTTGCAGGCAGCGAGTTCCGCGTCACCTTCAGTGCCGGGGTGGCCGGCTTCCCCACCTTCTCGGATGCGGTGGCGCTGGCGCGGGCCGCCGACCAGGCGCTCTACACGGCGAAACGCACCGGCCGCAACCGGGTCGTGCGTGCGCCGCTGCCGCGACCGGGCTGACGCGCATCGGCGTGTCGGGCCCCAGGCTGGAATTGACAGGCCCGGACACGCGGCCGAAACTCGCAACCCCGGCTCCGGTTACGGTCCGGCGCCGGGACCGTAGCTGAAGTTCCCGACCCGAGGGGGGATACAACCATGCCGAGGAAGTTCACCAAGCTGCTGGCCGTATGCCTGGCCTGTACCGCTACGGCCGTCGCCGCCGCCGAGGAACCGGTGGTCAACGTCTACAACTGGTCGGACTACATCGCCGAGGACACGCTGCAGCAGTTCGAGGCGGCCACGGGGATCAAGGTGGTTTACGACGTCTATGACGCCAACGAGGTGCTGGAGGCGAAGCTGCTCGCCGGCGCCAGCGGCTACGATGTCATCTTCCCCTCGGCGCAGCCCTTCGCCGAGCGCCATATCAGCGCCGGTCTCTACCGGTCGCTGGAGCGGGACAAGCTGCCCCATTACGGCAACCTCGACCCGGACATCCTCGGGGCGCTGGCCGGTTCCGACCCCGGCAACGCCCATCTCGTGCCCTACATGTGGGGCACCACCGGCATCGGCTACAACGTCCGGAAGGTCCGGGAGATCCTCGGCGACGAGGCGCCGCTGGACAGCTGGCGGCTGATTTTCGATCCGGCCATCGCCAAGCGGCTCGCCGGCTGCGGCATCAGCGTGCTGGATGACGAGCAGGAGGCCCTGGCCGCCGCGCTCATCTACCTGGGCAGGGACCCCAACAGCACCGATCCGGCCGACATCGAGGCGGCGGCGGCGGCCTTCGCGCAGGTGCGTCCCTATATCCGCTATTTCCACTCCTCCCAGTACATCAACGACCTCGCCAACGGCGACCTGTGCGTCGCCCACGGCTACTCCGGCGACGTGCTCCAGGCCCGCGACCGGGCCGACGAGGCGGACAACGGCGTGGAAGTGGCGTTCACCATTCCGCGGGAGGGGGCGATCCTCTGGATCGACGTGATGGCAATCCCCGTCGATGCGCCGCATCCGGACAACGCCCACCGCTTCATCGACTTCCTCCTGCAGCCGGAGGTGATCGCGGGCATCAGCAACTACGTGGCCTATGCCAATGCCAACAGTGCCGCCACGCCGCTCCTGGACGAGGAGGTGCGCGACGATCCGGGCATCTATCCCCCCGCCGCGGTCAAGGCCCGCCTGGTCACCGCCAAGGTGATGCCGCAGCAGCTGCAGCGGCTCCGGGTCCGCACCTGGACCCGGATCAAGACCGGGCAGTGAGCGAGCGGACGGCCTGAACGCGGGGGCTGTGCAGCCCCCCGCCGGGCGCGGCCGCCGCCGGACAACCTCTGAGCCTCGCCGCTGGCGCCCGTCGGGCGCCGCCGGCATTTTCGGGAGCCGTCGATACATGGCATTCCCCAAACGGGAGCAGACCCGCTTCGAACCCTGGCAGGATCCGGCCACGCGGCCGTTTCTCAGGATCGAGAACGTCACCAAGACCTTCGACGACCTCTACGCGGTGGATGCGGTCACGCTGAACGTCTACCAGGGCGAGTTCTTCGCCATGCTGGGCGCATCCGGGTGCGGCAAGAGCACGCTGCTGCGTCTCCTGGCCGGGCTGGAGCGTCCCACCGCCGGGCGCATCATCATCGACGGCCAGGACATGACCGAGGTGCCCCCCTACGAGCGCCCGGTGAACATGATGTTCCAGTCCTACGCCCTGTTCCCCCACATGAGCGTGGAGCAGAACGTGGCCTTCGGCCTGCGCCAGGAGCGCATGCCCCGGGGCGCGGTGCGCGAGCGGGTGGCGGAGATGCTGGAGCTGGTGCGGATGACGCCGCTGGCCCGCCGCCGACCCGACCAGCTCTCGGGCGGCCAGCGCCAACGGGTCGCGCTCGCCCGCTCGCTCGCCAAGCACCCCAAGCTGCTGCTGCTCGACGAGCCCCTCGGGGCGCTGGACCGCAAGCTGCGCGAACATACCCAGTTCGAGCTGGTGAACATCCAGGAGCGCACCGGCATCACCTTCATCATGGTCACCCACGACCAGGAGGAGGCGATGACCATGTCCACCCGCATCGCGGTGATGGAGGCGGGCCGGATCATCCAGGTGGGGACCCCCGCCAACATCTACGAGTATCCATCCAGCCGCTTCGTGGCCGAGTTCATCGGGGCGGCCAACGTCTTCGAGGGGCGCGTGGTCGCCGACCACGACGGCCGGCTCCTGATCCATTCCGAGGCGATTCGCGGCGACCTGCTCATGGAACATGCCCAGCCCCTGGCGCCGGGCACCCCGGTCACGGTGGCGCTGCGCCCGGAGAAGCTGGTGGTGAGCGAGAGCGAGCCGGAGGGCGAGGTGAACCGCGTCGTCGGCACCGTGGCGGAGATCGCCTACCTGGGGGATGTGTCCATCTACCACGTGCGCACGGCCGGAGGACAGGTGGTCCAGGTGCAGCTGACCAACATTTCCCGCCTGAGCCAGCCCCGGCTCACCTGGGACCAGGAGGTCTATCTCTCCTGGCAGCCCGGCAGCGGGGTGGTGCTGACCGCATGAACGGCCGGCCGCCGAGACCACCGGCCCGGGCCATCCCCGACACCGTCTTCGGGCGGGTCTGGACCTGGCTCAGCGGCCTGCCGCTGTGGTCGCGGGTGCGCGGGGTGGCCAGGCTCCTGCGCGGGCGCGGGCTGGTGACGGCGCTGCCGTTCCTGTGGCTGCTGATCTTCTTCCTGGTGCCCTTCGTCTTCGTGCTCAAGATCAGCCTGGCCGAGCCGGTGCTGGGGCAGCCTCCCTACAGCGCGCTGGCCACCCTCTCCGAGGGCTTCGTCCAGCTGCGCATCAACCTGGGCAACTACCTGTTCCTGCTGCAGGACACGCTCTACGTCTCGGCCTACCTGAACTCCATCAGGATCGCGGCGGTCTCCACCCTGTTGTGCCTGCTGATCGGCTATCCCATGGCCTACGCCATCGCCCAGGCGCGTCCGGCGCTGCGCAACGTGCTGCTGATGCTGATCATCCTGCCGTTCTGGACCAGCTTCCTGATCCGGGTCTATGCCTGGATCGGCATCCTCAAGAGCAACGGGCTCGTCAACAACCTGCTGCAATGGCTCGGGCTCATCGACCAGCCGCTGCCGCTGCTGCACAGCGACTTCGCCGTCTACGTGGGCATCGTCTACTCCTATCTTCCCTTCATGGTGCTGCCCCTCTACGCCACCCTGGTGCGCATGGATCCGGCCCTGCTGGAGGCGGCCAAGGATCTGGGCTGCCGGCCGCTGAAGGCGTTCTGGCGCGTGACCCTGCCCCTGTCCATGCCCGGCGTCATCGCCGGCTCCTCGCTGGTGTTCATACCGGCGGTGGGCGAGTTCGTCATTCCCGACCTGCTGGGCGGGCCCGACACGCTGATGATCGGCAAGGTGCTGTGGACGGAGTTTTTCACCAACCGCGACTGGCCGGTGGCCTCGGCGGTGGCGGTGGCCATGCTGCTGTTCCTGGTGGTGCCCATCGCGCTGTTCCAGCGTACCCAGGAGCGGCAGGCCGAGCCGGCTGAGCCGCGGTGAACGGCCGGCGCCCGTTCTGGCTGTTCACGGCGCTCGCCTTCGGCTACGCCTTCCTCTACGGCCCCATCCTCTCCCTGGTGGTCTACTCCTTCAACGCCTCCCGGCTGGTGACGGTGTGGGGCGGCTTCTCCACCCGCTGGTACGGCGAGCTGCTCGCCAACGAGCAGATCCTCGCGGCGGCCTGGCTGAGCCTGCGCATCGCCGCGCTGAACGCCTCCGTGGCGGTGGTCCTGGGGACCCTGGCGGGTCTGGCCCTGTCCCACTTCGGCCGGTTCCGGGGGCGCACGCTGTTTTCGGCCATGGTGAGCGCGCCGCTGGTGATGCCGGACGTGATCCTCGGCCTCGCCTCGCTGCTCCTGTTCGTCTCCATGGGGCAGCTGCTGGGCTGGCCGGAGGGGCGCGGCGTCACCACCATCACCATCGCCCATATCACCTTCAGCATCGCCTACGTGACGGTCATCGTGCAGTCCCGCCTGTCGCAGCTGGACGAGTCCATCGAGGAGGCCGCGCTGGACCTCGGCGCACGGCCCTGGAAGGTGTTCCTGGTCATCACCCTGCCCATCATCGCCCCGGCGCTGCTGGCCGGCTGGCTGCTGGCCTTCACCCTGTCGCTGGACGACCTGGTCATCGCCAGCTTCGTCTCCGGCCCCGGCGCCACCACGCTGCCTATGGTGGTCTACTCCAGCGTCCGCCTGGGCGTCAGTCCGCAGATAAACGCGCTGGCCACCATCATCGTCGGCCTGGTGACCGCCGGCATCGTGGTGGCCGGACTGGTGCTGCACCGGCGCGACCGCCGGGCCCGATCCGGCCCTCCCGAGCCCGTTGCCCGTTAACAAAATTTTACTTTCCATCGACAGCCCGGATTATCGGTCGCAGGCATATCGCTATACTCTGGATGGAACGGCCGGCCGCGGGCGCGCCCGGGGAGGGGGAGGAAGATGCCGGCCCGGCCTGGCCGGGAGGCACTTCGGCACTTTCGCGTCAGCAGGTAAATCCATGCATGCACCCGTATCCGCGGGTGCCCGGGGAGGGCGAGGACGGATGGGAGAGACGACAGGGACGACTCACCAGATCGCTCTGGCAGTCGACGACGACCCGTCCATGCGCCTGATGTTGCGCAAGACCCTGGAGCGGACCGGGCTCGAGGTGCACGAAGCGGGAAACGGCCAGCTGGCCCTGGATCGGTTCCAGGAACTCCACCCGGATATCGTGCTGCTCGATATCAGCATGCCGGTGATGGATGGTTTCCGGGCCTGTACCGAGATGCGGCGGCTGGAGAACGACCGCCAGACACCCATTGTCATGGTGACCGGCGCCGATGACCACGACTCCATCCGCCGCGCCTACGAAGTGGGCGCCACCGACTTCATCACCAAGCCCATCAACTGGCGCATCCTGAGCCACCGGGTCCGGTACATGCTCCGCGCCAGCCAGACCATGCGCCAGCTCCGCGAGAGCGAGATGCGCAATCGCGCCATCCTCGAGGCGATGCCCGACATCATGTTCCGTATTGCCGCCGATGGCACCATCCTCGATTTCCGCCCCGGACAGGCCTCCGCCCTGGATCTGAAAACCAGCCGGCCGGTGGGCCGTACCGTGAGCGAGGTGCTCTCCGGGACCACCGGCACCCTGATGGAAAACCACTTGCGCCGCGCCCTGCGCGCCAACGGGATCCAGCAGTACGATTTCGAGGTCAAGAGCGCCCTGGAGGAACGGGTCTACGAGTCACGCCTCGTGGCCAGTGGCCGCGACGAGGTGTTCGCCATCGTCCGCGATGTCACCGACACCAAGCGCGCCGAGGAGCGAATGCGCCAGCTGGCCTACTTCGACGAGATGACGGGGCTGCCCAACCGGCAGTTCTTCAAGGAACAGCTGGAGCAGAGCATTGCCCAGGCCCGGCGCTACAAGCGCCAAATGGCGCTTCTGTTCGTGGATCTGGACCGCTTCAAGCGCATCAACGATACCCTCGGTCACAACATCGGCGACCTGCTGCTCAAGCGCGTCGCCCACCAGATTTCCCACTCGGTGCGCGAGAGCGACGTGGTGGGTCGGGCGGGGGTGGAGGAGCTGGGCCAGATCGCCCGCCTGGGCGGGGACGAGTTCACGGTGGTGCTGAGCGAAATCAAATCCCCCGAGGAGGCCGCCCAGGTGGCGCGCCGCATCCAGGAATCCCTGGTTCAGCCCATGAAGGTGGGGGGCTACGAGATCGTCATCACCCCGAGCATCGGCGTGGCCATCTATCCCGATCACGGCGAGGATCTCAATACCCTGCTCAAGAACGCCGACGTGGCGATGTACTACGCCAAGGGCGAGGGGCGCAACAATTACCAGTTCTACACGCCCGCCATGAACGAACGGGCGTTCGACCGCCTGACGCTGGAGAATGCGCTGCGCCGGGCCCTGGACAACGACGAGCTGTTCATCCACTACCAGCCCCAGGTGAACCTGGAGAGCGGGGAGATGGTGGGCGTCGAGGCGCTGGCCCGGTGGCAGCACCCCGAGCGGGGGCTGCTGTCGGCAGGCAACTTCATACCCCTCGCGGAAGAGACCGGCCAGGTGATACTGATCGGGGAATGGGTGCTGCGCCGGGCCTGCGAGCAGCATTGCGAATGGCTGCAGGCGGGGCTGCCGCCCCTGCGCATGGCGGTCAACCTTTCCGGGCTCCAGTTCCGCCAGGAGGGGCTGCTGTTTCTCCTGCGCGACGTGATCGAGAAGACGGGCATCGATCCCGCCTACCTGGAGCTGGAGGTCACCGAGAGCATCCTGATGCAGAACACCGAGCAGGCTCGCGAACGTGTGCAGGAGCTCAAGGACCTGGGCGTGACCCTGGCCGTGGACGATTTCGGCACCGGCTACTCCTCCCTCAGCTATCTCAAGAACTTCCCGGTAAAAACCCTCAAGATCGATCAATCCTTCATCCGCAACGTGGCGGAGGATGCCGACAGCATGGCCATTACCGATGCCATCATCGCCATGGCCCACAGCCTGGGCATGCGGGTTATCGCCGAGGGGGTGGAGAAGGATGAGCAGCTGAACTACCTGCGCCGGCAGAACTGCGACGAGGTCCAGGGTTTCCTGTTCAGCCGTCCCGTGGCGCCGGAGGTGATCGACGAGCATTTGCGCCGGCAGGCCGAGGGCGTGCTGCTCCCGGACCAGCCGCTCCTCGCCGCGGCGGATTGAATTCGACGCCAGGGCGCAATTCTCTTGGCGTCTTGGCGTTGAATCCTCGCAGGTCCGGCGCGGGGATTACCGCTCAGAACACCGACCAGCGGCGGTAGGACATGGCCCGCTTCACCCGCCGGGTGGCCAGGTCGATGGCCGCCTGCCGGGGCAGGACACCCTGGCTGCGCACCGTGTCGAGCACCTCGCGGACATTGGCGCGCAGCTTCTCCTCGATGGCCTGGAAGGCCTGGGTCTGGGTGCCGTGCAGGTACTCCACGGCGGCGCAGATCACCCCGCCGGCGTTGGCGATGAAATCCGGCACCACCAGCACGCCGCGCTCGTGCAGGGTCTGTTCCGCGTCATGGGTGATGGGGATGTTGGCGCCTTCCACCACCAGCCGGGCCTGCAGCCGGTCCACGTTGTCGGCGTGAATGACGTCCGGGCGTGCCGCCGGAATCCAGATCTCGCAGGGCACATCGATGATGCCGTCCACCGGCAGCTTCACGCCCCGGGGGTGATCGGTCACGCTGCGCCCCTCGGCCTTGAGGGCGATGAGCGCCTCCACGTCCAGTCCGTCCGGGTCGTGCAGGGTGCCGCCGGTGTCCGCGGCGGCCACCAGCACCGCGCCGCGCTCGGCCAGGAAACGGGCCGCATGGGTGCCCACCGCGCCGAAACCCTGGATGGCCACCCGTGCGCCGTCCAGGCCGAAGTCACAGAAGGGCAGGGTCACCTCCACCACGTGGCCGATACCGAAGCCGGTGGCCCCCACCTGGTCCAGGGGGATGCCGCCCACCACCCGGGGCAGCCCCACCACCCGGTCGATCTCGTCCTTGATCCAGGCCATGCAGGTCTCGTCGGTGCCCATGTCCGGGGCGAAGATGTACTCCTTCTCGCTCTCCATGGAGCGGCACAGGGCGCGGATGAGCCGCTCCTTCCCCGCAACCGGCATCTTGGGATCGCCGTAGAGCACCACCTTGCCGCCGCCATGGGGCAGCCCCGCCGCGGCGTTCTTGAAGGTCATCGCCCGCGCCAGCCGGAAGCACTCCTCGGTGGTGACGTCCGGCGCCATGCGCACGCCGCCGATGGCCGGCCCCGCCGCCACGTTGTCCACCACCAGCACCGCCCGCAGGCCTGTCTTCGGCTCCCAGGTGTGCACCACCTTCGCCGGCCCCAACTCGTCGGCGAACCTGAACACATCTTCCATCGTATCCTCCCGTGTCGACCCAGTTCGGCCTGGATGATTCAACGCCAAGACGCGAAGGCGCCAAGACGCCAAGGAAAGGAAGGGTTGGTTCGGGAGGGGGTGGCCTGGCGACCTCTCCCGCGGACATTGAGCCCGGGCAGACGGCACCACCTCTCACCGTGTGAATGCCGCCGCTGCAGCGGACTCCGCCGGAACCATTGAACCTTTGCGTCCTGGTGTCCTTGCGTCTTCGCGTTATCGATTTCCCCCTTCCCCGAGCGTTTTCTCCATCGCCTCGCGCATGCGGAACTTCTGCAGCTTGCCGGTGACGGTCATGGGGAACTCCGTGACGATGCGCAGGTGGCGCGGCACCTTATAGTGGGCGAGGTGCGCCGCGCACCACTCGCGCAGGGCCTCGACCGCCTCCGGCCGGCCCGGCTTGAGCTGCACCCAGGCGGCAACCTCCTCGCCCCAGTAGTCGTCCCGCACTCCGAACACCGCCGCCTGGGCCACCGCGGGGTGGGCGAACAGCACCTCCTCGATCTCGCGCGGATAGATGTTCTCGCCGCCGCGGATGATGAGTTCCTTCAGTCGCCCGGTGATGCGCAGGCTGCCGTCGGCGTCCATGCTGCCCAGGTCCCCGGAGTGGAGCCAGCCGTTGGCGTCCACTGTCCTGCGGGTCGCCGCCTCGTCGCCGTAGTAGCCCTTCATGACGTGGTAGCCGCGAAAGCAGACCTCGCCGCTCTCGCCGCGGGGCAGGGTGGCGCCGCTCTTGACGTCCACCACCTTCACCTCCTGGTGGGGAAGGTTGCGGCCCACCGTCTCCGTGCGTAGGCCCAGGTCGTCGTCACGACGGGTGAGGTGGGTGAGCGGCGAGGCCTCGGTCTGGCCGTAGCCGATGAGGATCTCCGGGCAGTGCAGCGCGCCCATCACCCGTTTCAGCAGCGGCGCCGGGCAGGGCGCGCCGGCCATGATCCCGGTGCGCAGGCTCTCCACCGCCCGCGGCCGATCCGCCTGCGCCTCCAGCAGGGCGATGAACATGGTGGGCACTCCGTGGACGGCGGTGCAGCGCTCCGCCGCGATGGCGTCCAGGCAGGCCCCGGCATCGAAGTGCTCCGCCGGCAACACCAGGGCGGCTCCCGCAGAGAGGCAGAGCAGGTTGGCCAGCACCATGCCGAAGCAGTGGTAGAAGGGTACCGGGACGCAGAGCCGGTCGGCCGGGGTGAAGCCGAGCAGGCGGGCGGAGAACCAGGCGTTGTTGAGCAGGTTGTGGTGGGAGAGCAGCACCGCCTTGGGGAAGCCCGTGGTGCCCGAGGTGAACTGGATGTTGATGGGGTCGTCCCGGTCCAGGGCCGCCGTGGCCGCCTCCAACTCCGCGGCGTCGACGCCGCGACCGGCCTCCAGCACTTCGTTCCAGAGATTGAAGCCTGCCGCCGGCCGGGCGGGATCCGGGTCGCGGGGGTCGAAGAGCACTACCCGGCGCAACGCGGGGAACCGGGCGCTGCGCCAGTGCCCGCCGGGTGCGGTGACCAGCTCCGGGACCTCCCCCGTGAGCATCGACACGTAGTCGCTGTGGCGGAAGGCGGGGATCAGGAACAGCCCCTGCACCCGGGCCCGCTCCAGCGCGTAGGCCAGCTCCCGCGGACGATAGGCGGGGTTGATGTTCACCAGCACCGCGCCGATGCGCGCCGTGGCCAGCTGCAGCAGCAGCCACTCCACGTTGTTGGTGGACCAGACGCCGACGCGATCGCCACGGCCGAACCCCAGTCCCAGCAGGCCGCGGGCCAGCCGGTCCGCCGCCGCCATCAGCTCGCCGTATGACAGGCGCCGCCCCTGGTGCCGGGAGATCACCGCCGGCGCGCCGGCCTGCGCCGCCGCCACCGACCGGAGATGCGCCGGCAGCGTCGCGCCCAGCAGGGGTTCGACGCCCCCCAGGTGGCAGTAGCTCGGCGCGCCGGAACGGCCCGGAACGGGTGTCATCAAACCGCACCTCCTCGCGTCGGTGCGCCCGCATGCCACGGGCGCCGACCGAATCCCTGAGAATAGTATGGCAGCTGCGGCGTGAAGCACTGTTCCGCGGTGGTGGAGGTGCGCACATTTGCAAAGCTCCTCCTCGCCACGCCATCCTGAGGCGGCTCCGGCGCATTCCGGGCACGGAAGTGGCCGGACCCCGGCAACCGTGCCACCACCAGAGATCATGCAGGACGCCCATGACCCCGCTTGACCGGAACACCCTCGACCGACACGACTTCATCCTGATGGAGGCCGCCATCGTCGAGCGCCTGCGCCGCGAAAGCGGCGTGGCCCTTCACCCGGAGCTGGTGAACGCGCCGCTCGTCCACGAAGAGCCGGGGCGGGCGGCGATGGCGCGCATCTACGGCGAGTACCTCGCCATCGCCGCCGCGGCGCAGCTGCCGATGCTCATCCTCACCCCCACCTGGCGGGCGAACCGGGAGCGGATCGAGGCGGCGGGGGAGGCGCGCGATCTCAACGGGGACGGCGTGCGTTTCCTGCGCGGGCTGGGCGCGGGGCGGGAGGCGGGCGCGCCGGTGTGGATCGGCGGTCAGATGGGGTGCCGCAACGACTGTTACCGTCCGGAGGAGGGTCTCTCCGCCACGGCGGCGGAGCGTTTCCACGCCTGGCAGGTGGAGCGGCTGGCGGCGGCGGAGCCGGATTTCCTGCTGGCGGCGACGCTGCCGGCGGTGACGGAGGCGACGGGCATCGCCCGGGCCATGGCCCGCAGTGGCCTGCCCTACCTCCTCAGCTTCGTCATCGGCCGGGACGGGCGGGTGCTCGACGGCACTCCCCTGGCCGACGCCGTCGCCGTCATCGACGCCGGCGTGGATGCCCCGCCGCTGGGCTACCAGGTCAACTGCTCCTATCCCACCTTCCTCGACGGCGTGCGGCAGTCGCCGGAGCTGTCCCGGCGGCTGATCGGATTCCAGGCCAACGCCTCGGCGCTGGATCAGGCGGCCCTGGACGGGGCCTGCGCGCTGCAGGCCGAGCCGGTGGCCGAGTGGGGGGAGGCGATGCTGCGGCTGCGGCGCGAACGCGGCCTGAAGCTGCTCGGCGGCTGCTGCGGCACGGGGGCCGCGCACCTGCGCTACCTGGTCGCGCACCGCCGGGAGCTGACCTGAGCCCGAGCCGTTCCGTCCGGCTCCCGTGCTGTTACACTTCCGCCTGTCCAGGGAGCGGTGACAGGAGTCGGGTGATGGTCAGTCTGCGCATCAGGGTGTTCAAGGGCGGGGAGTCCTCCCCGGAGACCACGGTCAGCATACCCGTGGCCATGCTCCGCTTCGCCGCGCGGCTGCTGCCGCGCCAGACTGCCGGCGCCCTGCGGGAGAAGGGGATCGAGCTGGAGGAGATCATCCGCCTGGCGGACAACCCCGAGGCGCGCGGGACCCTCATCGAGGTGCAGGAGCACCGCAAGGACCAGCGCATCGTGATCGCCCTGGAGTGAGCGCCGGGTCTGATCGGGGATGGTCGGTCTTGAACGCTAAGACACCATGACGCTAAGACGCCAGGAAGCTGAGACAGGTTGTTTCAGGATCCAGGTGTTGACTGCGATATCGGGCGGCCGTTTCATGGCACGGCCCGATTATTTCCTTACTCCATCTTGGCGTCTTGGTGCCCTTGCGCCTTTGCGTTGATCATTCCAGGCCGGCATCAGGGTGCGGGCACCTCGCGAACCGTGCTTTCGCCGCCGTCGGCCACGATACGCTCCACCCGGTCGCGCCAGGCCCAGCGGAAGCGGGCCCGGGTGACGGCGTCGGCGGCGCCCTTCAGCACCGCCTGCATGGCCGGGGCCAGGATCGGGTCCGCCGAGATGGACGCGGGGTCATAGGCCAGCGTCACCCCCGCGCCGGTGTCCATGCGCTCGAAGGTGCAGCGCAGCGGCCCCTCGGCCGCGGCGCCGAAGCCCAGCAGGCCGGCGCGCCGGTAGTGCCCGCCCAGGCCCTGGAAGCCGTTGCGGCCGGCGGCGCCCGTCAGCAGGGTCAGGACCTGGCTGAAGGGGCCGTTGGCGCCGGACTCTTCCGCGCCGTGCAGGGTGATCCGAAGCTCTCCGCGGATGCAGGTCTCGCCGCCATAGAGCCGCCGCACCGCCTGCACCGCGGTGACATAGGCCCCCGCCACCGTGGGGCAGGCGTGACCGGCCAGACGCACGGCGTCGTCGAAGGTGTAGGTCCAGGTGCCGTCGCCGGCGCCGAGCAGCTCCGCGAGCGGATCGTGGACGGTGAGGCTGGGGCCGGCGTCGAACAGACGCTCGCGGGGGTGGATATCGGCCATGATCACTCCGTGTGCGGTGTGGTTCCGTCCCCGGCAAAATAGTCCGCGTCCGCGGCACCCACCTTGACCTGTCTCAAGTGTCCCCGGGAGAACTGCCGGGGACCCTGTATCAGGGTTGGGATAGACTGGCGGTGATCATCTATTCCGTCTCCGGGAGAACAGAATGGAGAAAGCCAACGCCGCCCGCTGCCCCTGGTGCCTGGGCTCGGCGCGCTACCGCGACTACCACGACCGCGAATGGGGCGTTCCCGCCCGCGATCCCGCCCACCTGTTCGAGATGCTGATCCTGGAGGGCGCCCAGGCGGGACTCTCCTGGTCCACCATCCTCAACAAGCGGGAGAACTACCGCCGCGCCTTCCACGGCTTCGACCCCGAGCGCATGGCGCGCTACAACGCCCGCAGCATCGGGCGGCTGCTCGCCGATCCCGGCATCGTCCGCAACCGGCTGAAGGTGGAGGCGGCGGTGGGCAACGCCCGCGCCTGGCTCGATCTGTGCGGGCGGGAGGGGGACGTGGCCGCCTTCCTGTGGCAGTTCGTGAACGGCCGCCCGGTGGTGAACCGCTGGCGCGCCATGGAGGAGGTGCCGGTCACCACCCCCGCCGCGGAGGCCATGAGCCGCGCCCTGAAACGGGCCGGGTTCCGCTTCGTGGGCCCCACCATCTGCTACGCCTACATGCAGTCGGTGGGGATGGTGAACGACCACCTGGTGAGCTGCTATCGGCATGCCGAGCTGGCCGGCGCTGCCGCTGGTTGAGGGCCGGGCGCCCCCTTTACCGGCGGACGCGGGGCGCCGGGTCAGGCCCGGAACCGGCCCAGCAGGGGCAGGAAGGCCAGGGCGCAGAGCACCTCCAGGCCGCCCACCACCAGGAAGGCGGCCGGGTAGGCCGGGGCTCCCTCGCTGCCGAGCAGCGTCACCAGGGCGCCGCCGGCCAGGGGGCCGGCGACGAAGCCCAGCGATCCGGCCAGGTTGAAGCCGCTCATGGCGCTCGCCTTCTGCTGCGGGCCGGCCAGCTCGGCGGTGAGCACCAGCGAGGGGGCGTACATCAGCGCCGCCACCACCCCGCCGCCGAGCATCAGCCAGACGATGGCCCTCCCGGGCGCGAAGCCCACCGCGGTCAGCACCACCCCGTAGAGGAGACTGCCCAGGATCATCATTCCCAGCCGGTTCCAGCGCCGCGACAGCAGTCCCGAGGGGTAGGTGAGCAGGGCGAAGGGGATGAGGAACGCGGCCATCACCGCCCCGATCTCGCGGGCCGACAGCCCCTGTTCGGTGGCGAGGTAGAGGGAGAGGGTGGAGACGATGAAGCCCACCGTCAGGCGGTCGATGAAGGCGAAGGTGTAGGGCACCAGCAGCCGGCGGCCGGCCAGCAGGGATCGCAGCAGGCGGCCCAGCCCCGGGCGGCTGCCTGTTGCGGGGCCTTCGCGCAGGGCGGCGAGGGCGAACAGGGCCAGGGCCAGCATCAGCGCGCTGCCGTAGCCCGGCACCCGCAGGGCGTCGCCGTGCCCCACCACGCCGCCCAGTGGTGCGCCGGTGGCCACGCCCAGGCTCACCGCCGCGCCCACCAGGCCCATGGCGCCGCCCTCGCCGCCGCGCCGGGCATGGTCCGCGCCGAGCGCCATGAGCAGGCTCAGCGCGCTGATGTGGGCGCAGCCCTCCAGGAAACGCCAGCCCAGGTAGACCGGGTAGGACCACTCACGGGTCAGCATCCACAGCGCCAGGGTGTTCACCAGCAGGGCCGCGACGATGATCACCCGGCGCCGGCCCAGGGCGTCGGAGACGATGCCGGCGATGGGGGCGAAGAGCAGCGCGCCGGCCATGTTGGCCGACATGAACAGGTGCTTGTCGAAGTCCGTGAGGTGGGGGTGCCGCCCCAGGGTCAGCTCGTTCAGCACCGGCACCATCCCGGTGACCGGGAGCATCAGCAGGTAGATGCAGATCGTGACGGGAATCAGGTGCATGCCGGCCTCCGGGACATCTGCGGGGCTCCCTCAGGGCGAGTGGTGAATGTGGTTTTGTCCGGGTCTGGGTGGGTAAGATACCGCGACCGGGAACCGGGACACAGTGACCGGGCAGCTAGCCGGAGGAGATCGACACGGTGTTCACGAAGGACGCGATGAAGCGGGAATGGCGCGAACCGGTGGCGGGGGTGCGCCAGGTGACCACGGTCCACGGCGAGAAAACGCTCATGACCGAGTTCCGCCTGGAGGCGGGTGCGGTGATCCCGCCCCATGCCCACCCCTACGAGCAGACCGGGTATCTGATATCAGGTCGGATGCGGATGCGCATCGGGCCGGACTGGTTCGAGGCCCGGGAAGGCGACAGCTGGTGCATCCCCGGCGGCGTCGAGCACGAGGTGCGGGTTGAGGCGGCGTGCCGGGTGGTGGAGGTGTTCGCCCCGGTGCGGGAGGACTACCTGCCGGCCGCGGTCTGAGCCGCCTTCCGCTTCGTCTCCAGCGGCACGCTGACCACCGCCGCCATGCCGCCGCCCTCCCGGGGCTCCAGCCGGAGCCCCCAGCCGTTGGCGCTGGCGAGCTGGCGCACCACGGCGAGCCCCAGTCCGCTGCCGCCCGTGGCGCTGCTGCGCGAGCCTTCCAGGCGGTAGAAGGGCCGGAACACCGCCTCGAGCTGGTCGGCGGGGATGCCGGGCCCCCGGTCCAGCACCCGGATTTCCACCGCGCCGGCGTCACAGCGGCAGGTGACCTCCACCGGCGCCCCGTCCCCGTAGCGGACGGCGTTCTCCAGCAGATTGGCCACCACGCGGCGCAGGGCCAGGGCGTGCAGGGCATGGCGGCAGCCGCTGCAGCCGGGCCCCGTCACCTCCGTGCCGCGCAGCCCGAACTGCGTCACCAGGTCGGCAAGCAGCGCCCCCACCACCACGGTCTCCCCGCCGCCGCCCTCCAGTTCCCGGCTGATCTCCAGGAACTGGGCGATGAGGCGGTTCATGTTCTCCAGGTCGCGCCGGATGCCCGCCATCAGCTCCGGGTCTCCGCCCTCGTCGGGCAGCATGGCCAGCGCCAGCTGGATCTGGGTCATGGGGGTGCGCAGGTCGTGGGAGATGCCGGCCAGCAGGGTGGTGCGGTTGGCCACCAGCTCCCGGACCCGGCGCACCATGCGGTTGAAGCTGGCGGCCAGGGCCGCCAGCTCCTCGGGACCCTGTTCGGGCACCGGCTCGGGCCAGTCGCCCGCGCCGAGTCGCTTGGCCGCCCCCGAGAGCCGTTCCAGCGGCGCGGTGAGACGGCGCACCAGCGCGATGGCGGTCAGCAGCGTCACCCAGGCGCCCACGCTGAGCACGAGAATCAGCGCGACGGGTGGCTGCACCCCGATCCGGGTCCGGGAGAATCCGACCCGGATCGGGCCGTCGGCGGAGGGCAGGTCGGCCCAGAACCAGGGCTGTCCCTCCGCGTCCCGGCTGCTCAGCAGGGTCAGGGGCGCGCCCGTGCGCTGCTCCAGCGCCTGCTCGAGGAAGTAGCGGTAGGGCAGCCAGCTGCGGCTGGGGGGCAGGTCGGGGCCGGGTGCGACGATGACCAGTCCATCCCCGGCGTAGAGCCGCTCGGCGAACGCCGCCGGGTCCGCCGCGGCGCGCCACTCCGCGGCGGTCTTGAGCATGAGCGCGGCCAGATCGTCGGCCGAGCGCTGCCCCAGGGGCATCAGCAGCAGCACGGCGATGACCGCCAGGGTGAAGATCTGGAAGCCCACCGACACCAGGGCGATGGTGGCCAGGGTCCTGCCGAACAGGGTGCGGGGTCGCGGCAGGCGCATCGATCGCCGTTCAGCCGCTGGTGGAGAAGAGGTAGCCGGCGCCCCAGGCGGTACGCAGGTAGACGGGTGCGGCGGGGTCGGTCTCGATCTTGCGCCGCAGCCGGTTGACGCAGACGTCGATGCTGCGATCGAAGGGCCCGCGCTCGTAGCCCTTGGTCTGCTCGAGCAGGAAGTCGCGGCTGAGCACCCGGTCGGGGTGGAGGACGAAGACCCGCAGCAGTCCGAACTCGCTGGCGGTCAGGGCGATCTCCTCCTCCCCGCGGGTGAGCCGCCGGCGGGCGAGATCCAGGCGGAAGGGGCCGAAGCTGCGTTGCGCTTCCGCCGCGCCGGCCGGTTCGGTCGCCTGGCTGCGGCGCAGGACGGCCCGCACCCGCGCCAGCAGTTCGCGGGGATTGAAGGGCTTGGCCAGGTAGTCGTCGGCGCCCACCTCCAGGCCCACGATCCGGTCCACCTCGTCCCCCCGCGCCGAGAGGATGATGATGGGCTGGCTGCCCTGGCCGCGGAGCTTGCGCGCCAGGGACAGCCCGTCCTCGCCGGGCAGCATCAGGTCGAGGATGACCAGGTCCACGGCCTGGCGCGCCAGGTGGCGCTCCATGGCCGCGCCGTCGGCCACGGCCTCCACCTCGAAGCCCTGTTCGCCGAGGTAGCGTGTCAGCAGCGCCCGCAGCTCCGGCTGATCGTCCACCACCAGCAGTCTGTAGGGCCGTTCTGTCATCGGCTCGCTCGCATCCGGTTGATCCCGCCCCGTTACAACCTGTTACAGCCTGTTACCGCCAGGCAATCGGGTCCACACAACTCTGCGCCAGTTTTGGGGGCAGGGCGGCCACCCGCGTTCGGGCGGGAAAGCCGGCCCCTGAACCATCCCTGGACAGCAGAGGAGAGACTCGATGAGAAATGCATTCCGTGCGCACCGGCCGCCGCGCCGCGCAATTCTGGCGTTGTCGCTGGCGTGTGGCCTGTTGGTGGGCCCTGGCGCCTCCGCCCAGCAGCCGGCCAAGCCGACCCCGGAACAGATGCAGGCGCTGCAGCAGATGATGCAGCAGCAGATCCAGCTCATGCAACCGGAGCTGGCGCAGCGGGTCATGGGACTCTCCCCCGAGACCAAGCAGCTGCTGCTGCGCATCTACTCCCAGCACAACCGCCACAGCGACAGAATCACCCTCCGCCACGTGATGCACGAGGTGCTCGCCGACTACCACAGCATGAATGCCGGGATCCTCACCGACAACCCGGAACAGGCCGCTGACAGCGCCCGGCGGCTGGCCAACCACCGCATTCCCCGCGGCGGCCTGCTGCCCTACCTGAAGCTCGACGACATCACCGACGAGAAGCTTTCGGCCCTGGCCAGCTTCAACGACAGCGTGGAGGGCAATGCCAAGCGGCTCGCCGCGGCGGCGGAGCAGGGGGACATGGCCGGGGCGGCCGGGCTGGTGGGCGAAATCACCGCCGGCTGCGTCGGCTGCCACCAGATGTTCCGCGGCGTTCCCGGCATCTCGCCGCTGCTCAAGTAGACCAACAACACGCCCCGGCAAGGGGCGGGAATTGACGTTCAGTTCTCCGATGGAGGAGCACGCACAATGAACAGAATCGCTTCGATGGCCGCCACCGTGGGTGTCGGCATGGGGATCCTCTCGGCGCCGGCACTGGCCACCAACGGCGACCAGATGCTCGGCGTGACCGCCATGCAGTGGGGCATGGCCGGCGCCTACACCGCCGCCCCCCAGGATGCCGCCACGGTGCTCACCAACCCCGCGGGGCTGGCCAACCTGCCCATGGAGGAGTTCCGCGCCGATCTGGGCTTCGGCTTCCTCAATCCGCCGCGCAAGGCCAACGGCCTGGACAGTGACTCCGACCTCTACCTGATTCCCTCCGGCGCCATGGCCTACCGGATCAACGACCGGCTCACCTTCGGCATGGGCATGGCGGGACTCTCGGGCATGGGGGTGGACTTCCCCGACACCGCGCCGGGGCTGGCGGGCAACCAGGCGGTGGTGACCACCAAGCAGTTCTACAAGATCGCCCCCGGCATCGGCTTCCGGGTCAACGATCGCCTCTCCCTGGGGGCCGCGCTCAATCTCGACTACCAGAGCCTGGCCCTCTACAACCCCAACTTCCAGCTGCCCCAGAACCAGGTCTACGGCTTCGGCGCCACCCTCGGCGCCACCTACCGGGTGAGCGACGCCCTGACCCTGGGTGTCTCCTACGCCACCAGGCAGGCCATGGACGAGTTCAAGTGGAACACGCTGGCGGGCGAGTACGGCATGACCATGGACGCACCGCCCATCCTCAGCGTGGGCCTCGCCTTCGAGCCCATGCCCGGGCTGCTGGTGGAGGCGGACGTGAAGCACATCGGCTTCAGCGAGGTGCTGGACAAGGTGGACTTCAACACCCCCGGGGGCAAGACCCAGATGAACTTCGGCTGGGACGACCAGACCGTGTTCGCCATCGGCGTGCAGAAGCAGGTCAACCCGAAGACCACCGTGCGCCTGGGCTTCAACTACGGCGAATCGCCCATCGGTCCCGAGGACGTGGACAGCAACATCGGCTCCCTGGCCATCACCGAGAAGCACCTTTCCCTCGGCGTGACCCGCCAGCTCGGCCAGCGGCTGTTCGGCTCGCTCTCCTTCGCCCACGCCTTCCACAACAAGGTGACCTCCAACTCGGGCAGCGGCAACACCATCGAGCTGGAACAGAACATCGTCAACCTGCAGATGACCTACCGGTACTGACCAAGAGGAGAACCGGATCATGAACGTGGATCGAATCGTGCACCTGGTGGCGGGAGTGATGGTGCTGCTCGGCATCACCCTCTCGCTGACCGTCCACCCCTACTGGATCGCCATCAGCGCCTTCGTGGGCATCAACCTGACCCAGAGCGGGCTGACCAACTTCTGTCCGCTCGCCGCCATCCTCAAGCGCGCCGGGGTACAGGAGGGCTCCTGCTGTAGTTGAGTGATTTCACCACGAAGGCACGAAGGACACGAAGAGAAAACAGATGAGTTAACCGCAGATTGGCGTTGATTGACGTTGATTTCCCATTGACCGCTCACCGCGCTGGTAACGGGATGGTGCGTTTGGGTGGTTCCCGGGGAGATCTTGTTCTCTTCTCCCCGTGGCTGTTGCAGGGTATTAAGGCAGCCGCAGGCGAATCAGCGCAAATCAACGTCAATCTGCGGTCAACAAGGTCCTTTCGCTTTTCTTCGTAACCTTCGTGCCTTCGTGGTGAATCTATTAGTCTTTCCCACGGCGGGTCATTGCCTCCGTCGCAGCATTTTCCGCAGGGCGGTCAGGGATCGGGCGTTGAGGACGTCGTCGGGCTCCAGCCAGCCGCGGCGGGCCTGGCCGATGCCGTCGCGCAGGTGGTCGAAGTCCTGGACGCTGTGGGCGTCGGAGCTGATGGCCACCTTCACCCCTTCCTCCTTCGCCAGCCGGCAGTGGGTGTCGAGCAGATCGAGCCGCTCGGGGTGGGCGTTGAGCTCCAGGAAGCAGCCGTGCCGCTTCGCCGCGCGGATGATGCGCGGCATGTCCACGTCGTAGGGTTCGCGCTCGCCGATGAGACGCCCGCCGGGGTGGGCGAGGATGTGGACGTTGGGGTTGGCCAGCGCTGTTAGGATGCGGCGGGTCTGGCGCTCGCGGGAGAGGTCGAACTTCCCGTGGATCGCCGCCACCACCAGGTCCAGCTCCCCGAGCACCTCGTCCGGCAGGTCCAGGCTGCCGTCCTCCAGGATGTCCACCTCGATGCCCTTGAGCAGGGTGATGCCCCGCAGCCGCCCGTTGAGGCGGTCGATGGCGCGGCCCTGCTCCCGCAGCCGCTTCGGATCCAGGCCGTGGGCCATGGTGAGGCGGCGCGAGTGCTCGGTGATGGCGAGATACTCCAGGCCGCGTTCCCGGGCCGCCGCCGCCATCTCCTCCAGTGAGGCGTGGCCGTCGGTGGCCGTGGTGTGGGCATGGAGGTCGCCCCGCAGCGCCTCCAGGGTTACCAGCTCCGGGAGCCGGCCCGCCTCGGCGGCCTCGATCTCGCCCTGGTTCTCGCGCAGCTCGGGCGCGATCCACGGCAGCCCGACGGCCGCGAACACCGACTCCTCCGTCCCGCCCGCCACCCGCTTCCCGCCCCTGAACACGCCGTACTCGTTGAGCTTCAGCCCGCGGGACTGGGCGCGGCGGCGCACGGCGATGTTGTGGGCCTTGCTGCCGGTGAAGTAGTGCAGCGCCGCGCCGAAGCTCTCCGCGGCCATCACCCGCAGGTCCACCTGCAGGCCGGAGCGCAGGGTCACGGTGGCGCGGGTGGAGCCCCGGGACTGCACCTGGACCACCTCGTCGTAGGCGCTGAAGCGCTCCATGACGGCCTCCGGGTTGGTGGCGGTCACCAGGATGTCGATGTCGCCCACGGTGTCCCGGCAGCGCCGATAGCTGCCGGCGATGACCGCCCGCTCCACGCCCCGCACCTTCGCGAGGTAGTCCCGCAGGGGTTCGGCGTACTGGGCGGCGACGGCATGGCGGAAGCGCCGCGTCGTGCCCAGCCGCGCCTCCAGCGCCGCCAGCAGCTTCTGCTCGGTCTTCTCGCCGAAGCCGTGGAGCTCCCGCAGGCGCCCGTCGCGGGCGGCGCGGTAGAGCTGCTTCGGGGTCTCGATCTCCAGCTCGTGGTAGAGGGCGTGGACCCGCTTCGGCCCCAGCCCCGGCAGGTGCAGCAGCTCGCCGAGGGACTCGGGCACCTCGCGCTTGAGCTTCTGCAGCGCCCGCAGCCTTCCCGTCTCCACCAGCTCCCGGAGCTTCGCCGCCAGGTCCTTGCCGATGCCCGGCAGCTCGGTCAGGTCCGCGCCCGCCGCGAGCATCTCGCCCACCTCCCGCGACAGGTTCTCCACCGTGCGCGCCGCGTTGCGGTAGGCCCGCACCCGGAACGGGTTGGCCGCCTCGATCTCCAGCAGATCGGCGATCTCGTTCAGCGCTGCGGCGATGTCGGCATTGTGCGTTGGCATGTTCAGTTATCCGCAGATTACGCAGATTACGCAGATTCCGTAGATAAACCGCTGTTGCCTTCCGGATGCCTCGTAAGCGATCCCGCGTTTGCGCTGCTTGTCCGCCCTTGAAAACCGCTCCAATTCCACCGGAAAACCATCTGCGTAATCTGCGTAATCTGCGGAAAAGAAGGTTTCTAGCCCTTGATGCAGACCATTGGTTCGAGGCGGGCGACCTTCTTCGCCAGGCCCGCGGCGTGGGCGGCGTCCACCACCGCGCCGACGTCCTTGTAGGCGCCGGGGGCCTCCTCGGCCACCCCGCGCAGGGAGGTGCTGCGGATGAGGATGCCGCGGCTGGCCAGCTCCTTCACCACCTCGCCGCCGCGCCACTGGCGGGTGGCCTGGTGGCGGCTCATGCTGCGCCCGGCGCCGTGGCAGGCGGAGGCGAAGGCGCGCTCCCCGCCGTCGCCGGCGCCGGCCAGGATGTAGGAGCCGGTGCCCATGCTGCCGCCGATGATGACCGGCTGGCCGGCCACGCGCAGCTCGGGGGGCAGCGAGGGGTGGCCGGGGCCGAAGGCGCGGGTGGCGCCCTTGCGGTGGACGAACAGCCGCCGGTCGCGCCCCGCCACCCGGTGATTCTCCTCCTTGCAGGTGTTGTGGGAGACGTCGAACAGCAGGTCCAGGCGGGCCTCGGGCAGCACGTGGCCGAAGGCGCGGCGGGTCAGGTGGGTGAGGATCTGGCGGTTGGCGAGCGCGCAGTTGATGCCGGCGCGCATGGCGCCCAGGTAGGCGCGGCCGATGTCCGATTCGAGCGGGGCGCAGGCCAGCTCCCGGTCGGCCAGGGTGATGCCGTGGCGGGCGGCCGCAACGGCCATCTCCTTGAGGTACTCGGTCCCGATCTGGTGGCCGAGGCCGCGGGAGCCGCAGTGGATGCTGACCACCACGTCGCCCACCGCCAGGCCGTAGGCGCCGGCGGCGGCCTCGTCGTAGACCGCCACCACCTGCTGTACCTCCAGGTAGTGGTTGCCCGAGCCGAGGGTTCCCATCTCCCGCTTCTGCCGCTCCTTGGCGCGCACGGACACCCGGGTCGTGTCGGCGCCGGCCATGCAGCCGTGCTCCTCGGTGCGCTCCAGGTCCGCCGCCTCGCCGTAGCCCTGCTGCACCGCCCAGCGGGCGCCGCCCTCCAGCATGGCGTCCATCTCCCGCGCCGAGAGGCGGATGGAGCCGGTGCTGCCCACGCCGGCGGGGATGGAGTTGTAGAGCACCGCGGCAAGGGTCTCCTTGTGCTTCTCCACCGCCGCGCGCTTGAGTCCGGTGTGCAGGGTACGCACGCCGCAGGAGATGTCGAAGCCCACCCCGCCGGCGGAGATGACGCCGCCCTCGCGCGGGTCGAAGGCCGCCACCCCGCCGATGGGGAAGCCGTAGCCCCAGTGGGCATCGGGCATGGCGTAGGCCGCCTCCACGATCCCCGGCAGCCCCGCCACGTTGCAGAGCTGCTCGTAGACCTTGCCGTCCATCGCCCGCAGCAGCGTCTCGTCGGCGAACAGCACCCCGGGCACGCGCATGGGGCCATGGGGCGGGATGCGCCACTCGGTGTCGTTCACCTTCTCGAGCAGATGAAGGTCCATGGATAATCCGTGTTCCGTGTTCCGTGTTCCGTGTTCCGGAGAACGGCTGTGTTTCCGGATGTGTTTTACGGATCAATCGGTGGTGGACGGACAACCTGGCGTGGCTTCAGACGTCCACGACGCAGCGGGCGTTCCAGTCGCCGTCCGCGTCCCGGTAGACCCTGAGTTCAGTATAGGTGGCGCCCTTCACCTCCACCGTGGGCTGGTGGCGCCCGCGGTCCACCGCCTCGCCCCAGGCCCGGCCGTGCAGCGTCCCGCCGTCGATGCGCACCTCGAAGCGGGAGAAGAGCAGGCCGCGGGTGGCCATCTCGTAGACCAGGGCGTTGAGCCAGTCCACCAGCAGCAGCTCCGCATCCGGTGCTTCGCAGTCGATCTCGACCAGGGTCTCGGGGCGGACGCCGGCGGGGTCGGTGATGACGGCGGTGAGCGCCAGCGCGGCCTGTTCGAAGGACTCGCCGAGGGTGGCGCCGCGGCCGTGGACGCCGATGTCCGCCACGTGGTGGAAGTGCTCCCAGGCGGGCATCGGCTCAGCCCTCGCCATGCAGGCGGTGGACCGGCCCGGTTGGATGTTCGGGTATGACGGCGGGGCCGAGGCAGGCGTCGATGGCGGCCCGCTCCAGGGTTTCGTGCTCCTCCAGTTCCGCGATCAGCCGCACCAGCGCCTCGCGGCGTTGCTCGATGAGCTTGCGGGCGCGGGCCTCCGCCTGCTGCAGCAGGTCGTGGACCGCCTCGTCCACCGCCTGGGCGGAATGCTCGCTGAAGTGGCGGGGCTGGGCGATCTCCCGGCCCAGGAACGGATGGGACTCGCTGTCGCGCAGGTCCACGGGACCGACACTCTCGGACATGCCCCAGCGCGCCACCATGGCGCGGGCGAGGTTGGTGGCCTGGCGGATGTCGTCGTCGGCGCCCGAGCTCACCGAGCCGAGCAGGACCTGCTCGGCGGTGCGCCCCGCCAGGATGACCGCGAGCCGGTCATGCAGGTACTCCTCGGGCAGGGTGTGGCGCTCCTGCTCGGGCAGCTGCTGGGTCCCGCCGAGCGCCTGCCCGCGGGGAATGATGGTGACCTTGTAGAGGGGATCCGCGTGGGGCAGGAAGTGGGCGGCGAGGGTGTGCCCGGCCTCGTGCACCGCCAGCCGGTGGCGCTCCTCGGGCTGGATGGCCAGCGTCCGCACCGCCCCCATCAGCAGCCGGTCGCGGGCCTCGTCGAAATCCTGCGCCGTCACTTCCCGGCGCTGCTGCCGGGCGGCGAGAATCGCCGCCTCGTTCACCAGGTTCTTGAGATCCGCCCCGGAGAAGCCCGGGGTGCCGGCGGCCACGGTGTCCAGCGCCACGCCGGCGGCCAGCGGCACCTTGCGGGTGTGGACTTCCAGGATCGCCAGCCGGTCCCGGCGGTCGGGCAGGTCGAGGGTCACGTGGCGGTCGAAGCGGCCCGGGCGCAGCAGGGCCGGGTCGAGCACGTCCGGGCGGTTGGTGGCCGCCACCACGATGACCGCCTCGCGGCCGGTGAAGCCGTCCAGCTCGGCGAGGATCTGGTTCAGGGTCTGCTCGCGCTCGTCGTGGCCGCCGCCGAGCCCGGTGCCCCGGGTGCGGCCGATGCTGTCCAGTTCGTCGATGAAGATGATGCTGGGCGCGCTCTTCTTGGCCGCCTCGAACAGGCGCCGGACCCGGGCCGCGCCCACACCCACGAAGACCTCGATGAACTCGGAGGCGGAGATGGTGTAGAAGGGCACCCCCGCCTCGCCCGCCAGGGCCTTCGCCATCAGGGTCTTGCCGGTCCCGGGCGGGCCCATCAGCAGCACGCCGCGGGGCACCTCGGCGCCCACCTGGCGGAACTGCTCGGGGTGGCGCAGGTAGTCCACCAGCTCGCTCACCTCGCGCTTGGCGTTCTCCTGGCCGGCCACGTCCTCGAAGGTGACCTTGCTGGTCTGCGGCTTCAGGGTTTCAGGCTCGAGGAACTGCTTCAGGTCGCCGCGGCCGCCGAGGCCGCCGGCCAGGTTGCGGTAGGTGCGGCGCAGGAACCAGATGTAGAAGCCGATGAGCAGCAGCCACGGCAGGGTGGAGACGAGCGCCGGGCCCCAGCCGCCCTCGCCGGTCTCGGGCGGTAGGGCGCGAACATCCACCCCGTGCTCCTCGAGCAGCGGCATCAGTTCGGGGTCGCCGAGGTCGGGCACCCGGGTGCGGAAGGCCTCGGCCGGACGGCCGCTGCGCTCGTCCATGATCGGATTGCGCAGCCGCCCCCGGACGACCGGACCGCGCAGATCCACCGCCTGCACCTGCTCGTTCACCACCAGGGACTTGAACCGGGTATAGGCGATCTCCGCCTCGGGCGCCGCCGGCTCCCGGGGCGTGCTGAGCAGCAGCATGGCCATGAACAGGGCGAGGGCGCCCAGCACCAGCCAGCGCTGCAGGGGCTGCGGGGATTCGGGTGTCTGGTTCATGGCCGGGCCTGACCGGTTCCCGGGGACCATGGCTCAACTCGGCGGGCCCCTGACCTCAGGTTAGAACCGGGCGGAGGTTTTCGCCACTACCGGGGGCGGGCCGGGCGATCCCGCAGGGCGTCGAGAAAGGCCGCCAGCCCGGCCCGGTAGGCCGCGCGGCTGAGGTGGTAGCCGGTGTTGTGGCTGCCGTGCAGGGTGAGGAACCGCTTCGGCTCCCGGGCCGCGGTGTAGAGCCGCTCGCCGTGGGCGAAGGGAATGATCTCGTCCTCCCGGCTGTGCACCACCAGCACAGGAACGTCGATGCGCGCCATCAGCCCCAGGGTGTCGTAGCGCAGCCGGGAAATCAGCCGCACCGGCAGCCAGGGGTAGAGCTCGGCGCCGAGGTCGGGCACCGAGGTGAAGGTGGACTCCAGGATCAGGGCGCGCGGTGGCGTGGCTGCCGCTGCCAGGTCCGCCGCCAGACGCGCGGCGACGGCGCCGCCGAGGGAGCGGCCGAACAGTACTACCCGGCCCGGTTCAAAGCCGCGGGTCCCCACCAGGTGCTCCCAGCCGGCCCGGGCGTCGTGGCGGGTGCCCGCCTCCGAGGGCTCCCCCTCGCTGTCGCCGTAGCCGCGGTAGTCGAGGATCAGCACCGCCAGCCCCAACTCATGGAACAGCCGCAGGGAGTCGAGCCGGTGTCCGCGGTTGCCGGCATTGCCGTGCAGGAACAGCAGGGCGGTGTCGGCCCCTTCGGCGGGGAGATACCAGGCGCCGAGCCCGAACCCGTCGGCGGTGGCGAGGCGTACCGGTTCCCAGGCCAGGCCCGCCTGGTCGGGCGTGGTGGTGAGATCCCGGGCGGGCAGGTCGGGCAGGTAGAGCAGACGCGGCTGGGTGAGGGCGATCCAGAGCACCACCGCCCCGTAGGCGGTGGTGGGGAGCAGGAGCAGGTGCCACCAGCGCATGGTCGGGGTGCCGGAAACGGCGCGGGCACCCGAAGGTGCCCGCGCGTCGAATCACTCCGTTTCCGGGTCCTCTTCCGGCGGCGCCGCGCCGTCCAGGATCAGCCGCTCCCGGCGCTGCAGGTAGCCCTCGCGCAGGAAGACGTAGGGATCCATGGCCGCCTCGTCGAAGACCCGCTCCGCCCGCAGCAGATCGGCGCGGGTGTCCACCGTGTCCAGGGCGTAGAGCCAGTAGCGATCCTCGTCGGGGTTCACCTGGGCCAGCGGGTGGGTATAGGTGTCCACCACCAGGCCGAAGGTGTCGCGCACCGTGCTCGGGCCGAAGAAGGGCAGCACCACGTAGGGGCCGCTGTCGATGCCCCAGACGCCCAGGGTCTGGCCGAAGTCCTCGTTGCGCTTGGGCAGGTCCATGTGGCTGGCCACGTCGAAGACGCCGAGCAGGCCGAAGGTGGAGTTGAACACCACGCGGGTGAAGCCCTCCGCCGCCTCCACGGGCTTGCCCTGGAGCAGGGCGTTGAGGAAGCTCAGGACATCGTCGAGGTTGCCGAAGAAGTTGGTCACCATGCGGCTCACCGGCGCCGGCACCGCGGCGTCGTAGATCTCGCCCATGGGCTTGATCAGCATGGTGTCCAGGCCGTCGTTGAAGGTGTACATGGCGCGGTTGAAGCCCTGGAACGGATCGCGGGCGTCGCGCTCCTCCATGGGCACCGAGGCGCAGCCGCCGAGGAGCAGCAGCAGGACGAGGAGGGCTAAGGCTTTCCAGTGCTTCTTGTTGTTCATGGGGTAGTCCATCCCATCCGTTAAGTCTGTCTGGTTGCCCGGGGAGAGTCTGGCAAACTCCCCGGGGCTGCTACGGTACCGCTACCGCTCCGGCGCTGCGCCAGGGCGCTTGCCGCCCGTCCCGACGGCGGGGTCATGGTGGCTCATTCTAGCGGAAAAGTGCTGAATGAACAGACGACTCGTGCCGTTTTGCCAACGAATTGCCGTTTTCGGCCTCCACGGCCGGGCTGCGGTTCCTCGCTGGCGTCCGCCTCGTTTATACTCAGCGATTGTTCCCTGGGCCGTTTCCAGACCTCCCCCGGTGAAATTCCACATCCGCAATCTCGGCTGCAAGATGAACTGGCTCGATGCCGCGCGCGTGAGCGCCGCGTTGCAGGGCGCCGGACACGTGCTCGTGGATGACGAGGCCGAAGCCGAGTATGTGCTGGTCAACAGCTGCACCGTGACCGCCGAGGCCGATCGCAAGTCGCGCCAGATGGCCCAGTCGGCCCGGCGGGCGGAGAAGGAGGTAGTGGTGTTCGGCTGCGGGCCCCGGGCCGACCGGGAGGGCTGGCGCCGGCGCCTGCCCGTGGCGGTGCGGCTCGAGGACGAAAGCGCGCTGCTGCGGCGGTTCGGCGCGGAGGAGGGCGGGGAGCCCTTCCCGGCCCTCTCCCGCACCCGCCTGCCGGTGGCGATCCAGACCGGCTGCGACGACACCTGCAGCTTCTGCATCACCCGCATCGCCCGCGGCGCCCACCGCAGCCATCCCGCGCAGCGCATCGTCGAGCATGTCCGCACGGCGGCGGAGCTGGGGATACGGGAGGTGGTGCTCACCGGCATCAACCTGGCCGCCTGGGGCAGCTCCCACACCAGGGCGGCGCCGGCCGAGGCGCGCCTCGGCGAGCTTCTGCGGCGCCTCCTCGACGAGACCGGCATTCCCCGGATTCGCCTCTCCTCCCTGGGTCCGCAGTACCTGCAGCGGGACTTCTTCGCCGCCTTCGCCGATCCCCGCGTCTGCGATCACCTGCACCTGTCCATCCAGAGCGGCTCCGACAGCGTCCTGGAGCGGATGGACCGCGGCCACGACGCCGCCACCGTGGAGCGGGTGGTGGAAAGGGCCCGGGCCCTGCGCCCCGACCTGGCGCTGACGGCCGATTTCATCGTCGGCTTTCCCGGCGAGACCGGGGCGGAGTTCGCCGCGACCGCGGGCCTGGTGGAGCGGCTGGGCTTCGCCAAGCTGCATGTCTTCCCCTTCTCGCCCCGCGAAGGCACCCCGGCGGCGGCGTTGCCCGACGGGCTCGACCCCGCTGAGCGCAAGCGCCGCGCGGCCGAGCTGCGCGCCCTGGGCCAGGCGACCCGCCGGGCCTTCCTCGACAGCCAGCTGGGACGCCGGCACACCGTGCTGACCGAGCGCAACGAAACCGGCCTGACCACCAACTACATCCGCGTCCGCACCCCCGGCGCCGCGGAGGGCGACCTGGTGGAGACGGTGCTGGCACGGGACAACCTGGCCGATTCGTGAAAAAGGCTCACCACGAGAAAATCACTCACCATGAAGGACACGAAGAAAGACACAAGGCCGCCAACCATAGATTGACGTTGATTTTGTGCCGAACATTAATAGCTGTTTGCCGGTATTGCCGCCCGGTGCCAGTGAGTTCTCCTGCTCCAGCAGGGCCTTTCCTGCAGATTCTGATCAATAAACGCAAATCAACGTCAATCTGCGGTTTATCCGGTTCTTTGCTTCGTGTCTTTCGTGCCTTCGTGGTGAAAAATCGGGTTCGAGCCGCCACCAGGACAGTATGAGCAGTTGCTAATGAGCCGGGTTCGGGATAAGATGCGAATCATTCTTATTTGACTCCGGATCGATCCCGATGGATTCCACGCTCAGGCTGTCCCAGCTTCAACCCGGCGAACGGGCCGTGATCCGCGCGGTGCACGCCGAGCAGGGGCTCCATCAGCGTCTCCTGGCCCTCGGCTTCCGCGCCGGCAAGAATCTCGAGGTGCTACGCCGCGGCATCCTCAACGGCCCCCTGCACGTGCGCATCGGCTGCACGGAGGTGGCCATCCGCACGGTCGACGCCCGCAAGATCGAAATCCTGCGCGCGGCCTGACCCGCTCCACAACTCCCGGCGGCAACCCGCAGCAGTGTGCGGTCGGACAGCGGTCCGGGCCTGCGTGCGCGGGATGGGCCAAACCCCAGTTTTTCCGGGGGGATGGGTTCCGTCGCGGGACGGAGCGGGCGTAATGTTGACAGTCCGCCCTGACCGGTGAAGGGTCCGGGGGGGTGTCCAGGAGAAGAAGCCGAACATCATGAAACGCATCGCCCTGCTGGGCATGCCCAACACGGGCAAGTCCACCTTCTTCAACCGGCTGACCGGCGCCAGCGCCCGGGTCGGCAACTGGCCGGGGGTCACCGTGGACCTGCTCGGGGCGAAGGTGCTGGTGGGCGATGCCATGGTGGAGGTCGTGGACCTGCCGGGCATCTATGATCTGCACGGCTTTTCCGACGACGAGCGGGTGGTGCGGGAGTTCCTGGAGAACAATCCCCTCGACCTGGTGGTGGTGATCCTGAACACCACCCAGATCGATCGCCAGCTGGGTCTGGCCCTGCAGCTGAAGGAGCTGGGCATCCCCATCCTGATGCTGCTGAACATGGCGGACGAGGCGCGCAAGCGCGGGGTGCACGTGGACATCGACCGCCTGTCGGGGTCCCTGGAGGCCCCGGTGGTGACCCTGAGCGCGAAGTACGGCCAGGGTTTCCCCAAGGCGCTGGAGATGCTGCGGATGGTCCTGCAGGACAGCCGCCCGGTGAGCGCGGCCTGGCTGCGGGCGCAGCTGCAGCAGGACGACCGCCTGCAGGTGGAGATGGAGCATATCCTCGGCCATGCGGTGGAGCTGTCCCGGCCCCTCGGCGAGGATGCCACCGCGCGCCTGGACCGGGTGCTGCTGCATCCCTGGTTCGGCCTGCCGCTGTTCTTCCTCGCCGTGTTCCTGCTGTTCCAGCTGGTCTACACCCTGGGCGCGCCGCTCCAGGACGGGACCGCCTGGCTGCTGGAGCAGTTCAAGGGGTTGGCGCTGGCGCCGCTGGCCGGGGTGCTGCCCGCCTTCCTCTACGGACTGCTGGTGGAGGGGCTGTTCGACGGGCTGGGAACGGTGGCCTCCTTCGTGCCCATCATCGTGCTGTTCTTCCTCGGCATGGCGGTGGTGGAGGACAGCGGCTACCTGTCCCGGGCCGCCTTCATCATGGACGCCATGATGTCGCGGCTGGGGCTCGACGGGCGCAGCTTCGTGATGCTGCTGATGGGGTTCGGCTGCAACGTGCCGGCGCTCATGGGCACCCGGGTGATGCGCACCCGGGCCATGCGCCTGCTCACCATGCTCATCATTCCCTTCTCCCTGTGCTCGGCGCGGCTGCAGGTCTTCCTGTTCCTGACCACCGCGCTGTTCGCGCCCGCCCAGGCCCCGCTGGTGCTGTTCAGCCTCTACATGGTGAGCTTCCTGCTGGCGTTCCTCACCGCGTGGCTGTTCCGCGGCCGCTACCGCAGCGAGGAGCCGTTCGTGCTGGAGCTGCCGCCCTACCGCCTGCCCACCCTGCGCCAGGTGTTCATGCGCGGCTGGCTGGAGGTGAGCCACTTCCTGCGCCGGGCCACCACCTTCATCATCATCGGCGTGGTGCTGGTGTGGCTGCTCACCCACCTGCCCACCGGTGTCATGCCGGCCGGGCCCGAGACCCTGGCCGGCCACATCGGCGCGCTGTTCGAGCCGCTGCTGGCGCCGCTGGGCATCGACCAGCAGCTCACCGTGGCGCTCATGTTCGGGTTCGTGGCCAAGGAGGTGCTGATCGGCGCCCTGGCGGTCATCTACGGGGCCAGCGGCGATGCGCTGATGGGGGTGATGGCCACCCGCATGGACTGGGTCCAGGCCTACAGCTTCATGCTCTTCACCCTGCTCTACACCCCCTGCCTGTCCACCGTGGCGACCCTGCGCAGCGAGTCCCGCAGCGGCGGCTTCGCCCTGCTGGCGCTCGGCTGGGGGCTGCTGGTGGCATGGCTGGTGAGCGCCGTCTTCTACCAGGCGGCGCGCCTGCTGGGGTTCTGAGAACCGCCGCTCCCGGCGCGGGAAGCGGCCCACGGCGAGGGGCGGGCTCCGGGTGGCCCGGGCCATCCGCGGCCGGCTGCTATCCGGGCGCCGGCTGGGGTATAATCGCCCGTTCACGGAGAGAGCAGCGTCCCCATGAATCTGAACTTCCTGGATTTCGAACAGCCCATCGCCGAGCTCGAGGCCAAGATCGAGGAGCTCAAGCTCATCGGCGACGACAACGAGATCAACATCAGCGACGAGATCGCCCGGCTCGAGGCCAAGAGCAAGGCCCTGACCGAGTCCATCTTCTCCAGCCTGAGCGCCTGGCAGATTGCCCAGCTGGCCCGCCATCCGCGGCGCCCCTACACCCTCGACTACATCGACGCCTTCTTCACCGATTTCGAGGAGCTGCACGGCGATCGCACCTTCGCCGACGATGCCGCCATCGTCGGCGGCCTGGCGCGCCTGGAAGGGCGGCCGGTCATGATCATCGGCCACCAGAAGGGCCGGGACACCCACGAGAAGGTGCACCGCAACTTCGGCATGCCGCGCCCGGAAGGCTACCGCAAGGCCATGCGGCTGATGGAGATGGCCGAGCGCTTCAGGCTGCCCATCCTGACCTTCATCGACACCCCGGGCGCCTATCCGGGGGTGGGCGCCGAGGAGCGGGGCCAGAGCGAGGCCATCGCCCGCAACCTGATGGTGATGGCGCGCCTGCGCACCCCCGTCATCTGCACCGTCATCGGCGAGGGCGGTTCCGGCGGCGCCCTGGCCATCGGCATCGGCGATCGCCTGCTGATGCTGCAGTACTCCACCTACTCGGTCATCTCTCCCGAGGGCTGCGCCTCCATCCTCTGGAAGAGCGCCGCCAAGGCGGCCGACGCCGCCGAGGCGATGGGCATCACCGCCGACCGGCTGAGCGAGCTGGAGCTGGCCGACCGGGTAATCCCCGAGCCGCTCGGTGGCGCCCACCGCGATCCGGGACTGATGGCCGAGCGGCTGAAGACCACCCTCCTGGAATACCTCGACCAGCTGGACCGCGTCGATACCGACACCCTGCTGGAGTATCGGATGCGCCGCATCGCGAACTACGGCGTCTTCAAGGAAGGGTGATCCGGTGGCGGGACGCGGCGCGCCCCGCCCGTCGGCCGTGCCGCCCGATCCCGCGGCCGTCGCCGCCATCCTGGCCGGCTATCCGCCGGCGCCCCGGCTCTGGGTGGCCTACAGCGGCGGCCTGGACTCCCACGTTCTCCTCCATCTCCTGGCCGGACTGGCTGCGGGGCTGCCCGCGCCGCTGGCGGCCGTCCATGTCCATCATGGCCTGAGCCCGCGGGCCGACGAGTGGGAGGCGCACTGTGCCGGGGTCTGCGCCGGCCTCGGCGTGCCCCTGCGGCTGTTGCGCGTGGACGCCCGGCCCGCCCCCGGGCAGAGCCCCGAGGCCGCGGCCCGCGAAGCCCGCTACCGGGCCCTGGCGGAGCTGCTGGCCGGGGACGAACTCCTGCTCACCGCCCAGCACCTGGACGACCAGGCCGAAACCCTCCTGCTGCAGCAGCTCCGCGGCGGCGGTCTGCGCGGCATGGCGGGCATGCCCCGCCTGCGCCGCCTGGGCGGCGGCTGGCTGGGGCGGCCATTGCTCGGTTTCAGCCGGGCGTCGCTGGCCGCCTATGCCCGCGGCCACGCCCTGGCCTGGGTGGAGGACGAGAGCAACAGCGACACCGGTTTCGACCGCAACTACCTGCGCCACGAGGTGCTGCCCCGGCTGCGCGTGCGCTGGCCCGCCGTCGCGCAGAGCCTGGGCCGCAGCGCCGGGCACTGCGCCGAGGCGCTGGAGCTGCTGGAGGCGCTGGCCGCGGAGGACCTGTCCCGGGCCGGTGGCGGGGAGCCCGGCGGCAGCCTGGCCGTGGCGGAGCTGGGCGCGCTGCCGCCGGCCCGCCAGCGCAACCTGCTGCGCCACTGGATTGCCGCGCGGGGCGCCCCGCTGCCGCCGGGACCGCGGCTGGAGAGCCTGCGCCGCCAGTGCCTGGAGGCGGGCACGGATCGCGCCCCGCGCATCGCCTGGGGCGGGGTGGAGGTGCGCCGCCACCGGGGCCGGCTCCACCTCCTCGGCGCCCTGGCGGCGCCGCCGGCGGAGGGGTTGCCATGGCGCCTGGACGGGGACCTGGAGCTGCCCGCGGGCCTGGGCCGGCTCTCCCTGGAGCCCGCCAGCGGCCGGGGGCTGGCGGAGAGGAGCCTGGCCGGGGCCGCGGCGGAGGTGCGGTTCCGGGTCGGCGGCGAGCGCTGCCAGCCGGCCGGGCGCGCCGGCCGCCACACCCTGAAGCAGCTGTTCCAGGAGGCGGGGGTGCCGCCCTGGCTGCGCGAGCGGACCCCGCTGCTGTACCTGGGCGGCCGGCTGGCGGCGGTCGGCGGACACTGGGTCTGCGCACCCTTCGCGGCCGCGCCGGGCGAGGCCGGGAGGGTGCTGCGCTGGGAGCCCGGGCCGGGGGCCGGGGGCGCAGGTTCGATTGTGGAAAAGTGGCCAATCTGGTAAGGTTCCGCCCAGTTTACGACTGGTCTTCCCCCACCTTTTTCCAGGCACGCATGACGCGATTCATCTTCATAACCGGCGGCGTTGTGTCCGCCCTCGGCAAGGGGATCGCTTCGGCGTCCCTCGCCGCGATCCTCGAGAGCCGCGGGCTCAATGTCACTCTCCTGAAGCTCGATCCCTACATCAACGTCGATCCGGGGACCATGAGCCCGTTCCAGCACGGCGAAGTCTACGTGACCGCCGACGGGGCGGAGACCGATCTGGACCTGGGGCACTACGAGCGCTTCGTGCGCACGACCATGTCCCGGAACAACAACTACACCACCGGCCAGATCTACGAGAACGTCATCCGGCGCGAACGCCGCGGCGACTACCTGGGCGGCACGGTGCAGGTGATTCCCCACATCACCGACGAGATCAAGCGCTGCATCCGCGAGGGCGCCGACGGCGCCGACGTGGCCATGGTGGAGATCGGCGGCACCGTGGGCGACATCGAGTCGCTGCCGTTCCTGGAGGCCATCCGCCAGATGGGCGTGGAACTGGGGCGCGAGCGGGTGCTGTTCATGCACCTGACCCTGGTGCCCTACATCGCCGCCTCCGGCGAGCTCAAGACCAAGCCCACCCAGCACTCGGTGAAGGAGCTGCGCTCCATCGGCATCCAGCCCGACGTGCTGCTGTGCCGCAGCGACCGGCCGCTGCCGGAGGCGGAGCGGCGCAAGATCGCGCTGTTCACCAATGTGCCCGAGCGCGCGGTCGTCTCCGCCATCGACGTGGACAACATCTACAAGATTCCGTTGCTCTACCACCTCGAGGGTCTCGACGACCTGGTGGTGGAGCGGCTGCAGCTGCAGGCGGCCCAGCCGGATCTCTCCGAGTGGGAGCGGGTCATCGACGCGATGGAGCATCCGGAGTCGGAGGTCACCATCGCCATGGTGGGCAAGTACGTGGAGCTCACCGACGCCTACAAGTCCCTCAACGAGGCCCTGTTCCACGCCGGCCTGCGCAACCGCACCAAGGTGCGCATCCACTACGTGGAGTCCGAGGAGATCGAAACCCAGGGCACCGGCTGCCTGGCCGGCGCCGACGCCATCCTGGTGCCGGGAGGATTCGGCGAACGGGGCGTGGAGGGCAAGATCCGGGCCGTCGAGTACGCCCGCACCAACCGCATCCCCTATCTCGGCATCTGCCTCGGGCTGCAGGTGGCGGTCATCGAGTACGCCCGCAACAAGGCGGACATGCCGCGGGCCAACAGCACCGAGTTCGATCGCGACACGCCCTATCCGGTCATCGCCCTGGTGACCGAGTGGGTCACCAGCAGCGGCGGCGTGGAACACCGCACCGACGAGGACGACCTGGGCGGCACCATGCGCCTGGGCGCCCAGCAGTGCCGCCTCGAGGAGGGAACCCTGGTGCGCGAGGCGTACGGCAAGGATGTGATCGTCGAGCGCCACCGCCACCGCTACGAGGTCAACGACCGCTTCCTGGCCGAGCTGGAGCAGGCTGGCATGAAGGTCTCGGGCCGCTCCATCGACGGCAGCCTGGTGGAGGTGGTGGAGGTGCCGGATCATCCCTGGTTCGTCGCTTGCCAGTTCCACCCCGAATTCACCTCCACTCCCAGGGACGGTCATCCGCTGTTCACCGGTTTCGTCCAGGCCGCCTGCGCCCAGCGCGAGCGCAACGCCACCAAGGCGGCCGGCTGAGATGGGCGGACAGGAGACGCGCCAGGGACCTGGCAGCATCGCGCTGTGCGGCTTCAGCGCGGGGCTGGAACAGCAGCTGTTCCTCATCGCCGGGCCGTGCGTCATCGAGAGCGAGCAGCTGGCGCTGGACACGGCCGGGGCGCTCAAGGAGCTGACCGGGCGCCTGGGCGTTCCGTTCATCTACAAGTCCTCCTTCGACAAGGCCAACCGTTCCTCCGTCGCGAGCTACCGCGGCCCGGGGATCGAGGCCGGGCTGCGCATCCTGGAGACGGTGAAGCGCGATATCGGCGTGCCGGTGCTCACCGACGTGCACGAGGACACGCCGCTGGCCGAGGTGGCCGCGGTGGTGGACGTGCTGCAGACCCCCGCGTTCCTGTGCCGGCAGACCAACTTCATCCAGGCGGTCGCCGCGCTGGGGCTGCCGGTGAACATCAAGAAGGGGCAGTTCCTCGCCCCGTGGGACATGAAGTACGTGGCCGACAAGGCGCTGGCCACCGGGAACCGGCAGATCATGGTCTGCGAACGGGGCGTGAGCTTCGGCTACAACAACCTGGTCTCCGACATGCGCTCCCTGGCGGTGATGCGCGAGACCGGCTGCCCGGTGGTGTTCGACGCCACCCACTCGGTACAGCTGCCGGGCGGGCAGGGTGGAGCCTCCGGGGGGCAGCGCGAATTCGTTCCGGTGCTGGCACGCGCCGCCGTGGCCGCCGGGGTCTCGGGCCTGTTCATGGAGACCCACCCGCGTCCCGACGAGGCGCTCAGCGACGGGCCCAACGCCTGGCCCCTGGGGCGGCTGGAGGCGCTGCTGGAGACCCTGGTCGCGATCGACCGCGCCGTGAAGGCGAGCGGCTTCGATGAGCTGAAATGACACGCCGCCCTCCAGGCGGCGTGTTTGTCTGATAATCCCGTTTCATCAAGTTTCAGGTTTTAGGTATTGGGTGTTGGGTTCCTGTCCCGTACGGAGGCGGTTCGTTTCTGCGCCCGCCGCTTCATGGATGACACGGATACCTGAAACGTAATACCTGAAACCTATAATCTGATACTGAAAACCGAAAACGTCATATATCTGGAGTCACCATGTCTGAGATTCTGAATGTCGTCGCCCGCGAGATTCTCGATTCGCGCGGCAATCCCACCGTCGAGGCCGACGTGATCCTCGCGTCCGGTGTGACCGGCCGCGCCGCGGTGCCCTCCGGCGCGTCCACCGGTTCCCGCGAGGCCCTGGAGCTGCGTGACGGGGATCCCGGCCGCTACGGCGGCAAGGGCGTGCGCAAGGCGGTCGAACACATCAACACCGAGATCCGCAAGCTGCTGGTGGGACGCGGCGCCATGGACCAGTCGGGCCTGGACCAGGCCATGATCGCGCTCGACGGCACCGCCAACAAGGGGCGCCTGGGGGCCAACGCCATCCTCGCGGTCTCCATGGCCCTGGCCAAGGCGGCGGCGCGCCAGACGGAGCTGCCGCTGTATCGCTACCTGGGCCTGAAGGGCCCCTACAGCCTGCCGGTGCCGATGATGAACATCATCAACGGCGGCGCCCACGCGGACAACAACGTGGACATGCAGGAGTTCATGATCGTGCCGGCGGGGATGCCCAGCGAGGCGGAGGCCGTCCGCTGCGGGGCCGAGATCTTCCACACCCTGAAGAAGGTGCTGCAGGAGCGCGGCCTCAACACGGCGGTGGGCGACGAGGGCGGCTTCGCGCCCGACCTGCCCTCCAACGAGTCGGCCATCGAGGTGATCCTGGAGGCCATCGGGCGGGCCGGCTACAAGGCCGGCGAGGACGTCTGGATCGGGCTCGACACGGCCAGCTCGGAGTTCTACCGCGACGGTAAGTACGAGCTCGCCTCCGAGGGCCGCTCCCTCAGCTCCGCCGAGATGGTGGACTACCTGGAGGACTGGGTGAACCGCTACCCCATCCTCACCATCGAGGACGGGATGGCGGAGAACGACTGGGAGGGCTGGAAGCTTCTCACCGATCGCCTGGGCAAGCGGGTGCAGCTGGTGGGCGACGATCTCTTCGTCACCAATCCCGCCATCCTGCGCGAGGGCATCGACAAGGGAATCGCCAACGCCATCCTCATCAAGCTCAACCAGATCGGCACCGTCACCGAGACCCTGGAAGCCATCCGGATGGCCAAGGCGGCCGGCTACGGCGTGGTCATCTCCCACCGTTCGGGCGAGACCGAGGACGTCACCATCGCCGACCTGGCGGTGGCTACCGCCGCCGGCCAGATCAAGACCGGCTCGCTGAGCCGTTCCGACCGGGTGGCCAAGTACAACCGCCTGCTGCGCATCGAGGAGATGCTCGCCGGGAAGGGAGCCTATGCCGGGCGCGGCATCTATCCGTCCCTTGCCGGTTGAGGCTCCGCAACGGCAATGCGGACCAGCGACCCGGAGAGTGAGTCACGCGGGCTGTGACCATTAAATGGGTCATCGTGGTGCTGGTGCTGGTGCTGGTATCGCTCCAGGCCCGGCTCTGGTTCGGCGAGGGCAGCCTCGCCGAGGTCTGGCGCCTGCGGCAGTCGGTGAAGCTGCAGGAGCAGACCAACGCCGAGCAGCGCGAACGCAACCAGGTCCTGGAGGCGGAGGTCCGCGATCTCAAGCAGGGGCTGGAGGCCATCGAGGAGCGCGCCCGCAGCGAGCTGGGGATGATCCGGGAAGGCGAGACCTTCTTCCTCCTGGTGGAGTGAGCCCGTCTTTCGGTCGCGACCGGGTAACGATGAAGAGCACACCACGAAGGCACGAAGAACACGAAGGAAAAGACGGTCTATCCGCAGATTACACAGATTACGCAGATTCCGGATTGCCGTGACAGGATGCATGGGCTGACCGTGCAGCCATGAGGACTTGTGACGATTGAGCTCCCGGCCCTGGCCACCGCAGCCGGGAGCGCTGTCAAGCAATCCCATGTTCTGTAAAAATATCTGCGTAATCCGCGTAATCTGCGGTTAAGACATCTTTCCGCTTTTCTTCGTGCCCTTCGTGCCTTCGTGGTGAAAGTGTTTTTTTTGGTGAAAACAGGTGAACAGCGGATCTGATGACGGCTGAGGATGACCGGGTCTGGGCGGTGGTGCCGGCCGCGGGGGCGGGGACGCGCATGGGCACGGAGGTGCCCAAGCAGTACCTGCCGCTGCTCGGCCGTCCGCTCATCGAGCACACCCTGGAGCGGCTGCTCAGCCATCCGCGCATCGCCGGCGTGGTGGTGGCGGTGGCGGCCGGGGACGAGCGCTGGCGGGCCCTGGGCCTGGCCGGGCGGCCCGGCGTCACCACCGTCACCGGCGGCGCGGAGCGCTGTCACTCGGTCCTCAACGCCCTGGCCTGGCTGCTCGGGCAGGGGCACGGCGGGGCCTGGGTCCTGGTGCACGACGCCGCGCGCCCCTGCCTCTCCCACGGCGAGATCGACCGCCTGCTCGAGGCCCTGGCGGAGGATCCCGTCGGCGGTCTGCTCGGTCTGCCGGTGCGGGACACCATGAAACGGGCCGGGGCGCAGGACCGGGTGGCGGGCACCGTGCCGCGGGAGGGGCTGTGGCACGCGCTGACGCCGCAGATGTTCCGCACCGGCGCGCTGCACGGCGCCCTCGGCGCCGCCCTGGACCGGGGCGAGCTGGTGACCGACGAATCCTCCGCCATGGAACTGGCCGGCCACGCCCCGCGGCTGGTGCCCGGCCGGCCCGAGAACATCAAGGTCACGCGCCCCGAGGACCTGGCGCTGGCCGAGCTCTACCTCCGGCAACAGGGCGGATCGACAGGATGAGAATCGGACAGGGTTTCGACGCCCACCGCTTCGCCCCCGGGCGACGGCTGATCCTCGGCGGGGTCGAGATCCCACACGGGGAGGGCATGCTGGCCCACTCCGACGGCGATGTGGCGATCCATGCGCTGTGCGACGCGCTGCTCGGCGCCGCGGCGCTGGGAGACATCGGCCGGCACTTTCCCGACAGCAGCGCCGAGTACAAGGACGCCGACAGCCGCGTGCTGCTGCGGCGGGTCGTCGCCCTGCTGGCTGATCGGGGCTTCCGGGTCGGCAACGCCGACATCACCCTCATCGCCCAGCGCCCGAAGCTGGCCCCCTTCATCGACACGATGCGCGAGCGCCTCGCGGCCGATCTCGGGGTGGCCGCCGGGCGGGTGGGCGTAAAGGCCACCACCACCGAGCAGATGGGCTTCACCGGGCGCGGCGAGGGCATCGCGGCGCTGGCCGTGGTGCTGCTGGACGAGCCGGCTCCCGCGGCCCGATGAGCGCCGGGACCGATCCCGTCCGCTCGCTCCCCCACGCCTGGGGCGCCCCCGTCGCCCAGGGCCGCATCCGCCAGTCGCCGGAGGATTTCCGGGTGGACGAGATCCCCGCCATCACCCCGGCCGGGCGCGGCGAACACCTCCTGCTACGGGTGGAAAAGCGTCTTGCCAACACCGAGTGGGTGGCCGGAAGGCTGGCCGAGGTGGCCGGCGTGGAGCCGTTGGCGGTGGGCTATGCCGGTCTGAAGGATCGTCGTGCCGTGACCACCCAGTGGTTCAGCGTCCACCGGCCGGCGGCGGGTGAGCCCGACTGGAGCGTCCTCGAGCCCGAGGGCGTGCGGGTGCTGGATGCCACCCGGCACACCGCCAAGCTGCGGCGGGGCGAGCTGGAAGGAAACCGGTTCCGGATCCGGGTCACGGCGCTGGCGGGGGCGGGCACCCCATTGGAGTCGCGGTTGCGGCAGGTGGCGGAAGCCGGCGTGCCCAACTACTTCGGGGAGCAGCGCTTCGGCCGCGACGGCGAGAACCTGGCGCGGGCCGAGGCGCTGTTCGCCGGCCGCGGCCAGGTGCGGGATCGCCACCGGCGCGGCCTCTACCTCTCCGCGGCCCGCGCCTGCCTGTTCAACGCGGTGCTGGCGCAGCGGGTGGCGGCGGGGAGCTGGAACCGCGCGCTCCCGGGGGACGTGGTCCTGCTGCCGGGCGGTCACGGCGAACTGACCCTGGAGCGGGTGGACGCCGCCGTGGCGGCCCGGGTGGCCGACGGGCGGCTCACCCTGACCGGCCCCCTGTGGGGTCGGGGCGGGCTGACCACCGCCGCCGAGGCCCGTGCGGTTGAATTGCAGGCCCTGGCGCCCTGGGCCGCGCTGCGTGCCGGCCTGGAGGCCGCGGGCCTCTACCAGGAACGCCGGGCGCTGGGTCTGCGGCCGCGGGAATTCACCTGGGACCAGCCGCGGCCCGATGTGCTGGAGCTGGCTTTCGATCTGCCGGCCGGCAGCTACGCCACCGTGGTGCTGAGGGAGCTGGTGGACCTGCAGCCGGAGTCCACCGGCGGCGCGCCCGCAGGGAGCCCCCCGAAAGCACCATGAGCGCTGCAGCGCTGGGCAAGTGAACACAGCCATTGCCTGCCCGCTGCGCCTTGTCCTGGCGCTTTCGGGGAGGCTCTGGAAGTACCTCCAAGGGTGAAGCAGTACACCAGTGCCCCCGGCGGTTTTTCGGCCGCGCCGGCCCGTTCCGATGACGGCGGGCGGAACGGGGTTTTGTCGGGCTCCGGCCCTCTAAGTTATCATGCCGCAGATGCCGCGCACCGCGGCGGCGGGGGCACATGCAAACAGACGGGATAAAAATCCTCATCAGCAATGACGACGGCTATCGGGCCCCCGGTCTGGCGAGCCTCGCGGCGGCGCTGATGGACATGGCGCACATCACGGTGGTGGCCCCGGATCGGGACCGCAGCGGAGCCAGCAACTCCCTGACCCTCGATGTCCCGATTCGCGCCAACATCGGCGAGAATGGCTATATCGCCGTCAACGGAACTCCCACCGACTGCGTTCACCTGGCGATCACCGGCCTGCTCGAGGAGGAGCCGGACATGGTGGTGTCGGGCATCAACGCCGGCGCCAATCTCGGTGACGACGTGCTCTATTCGGGCACCGTGGCCGCCGCCATGGAGGGCCGCTTCCTCGGCCTGCCGGCCCTGGCGGTCTCCATCGCCTCCCACAACCCGACCCACCTGGAGTCGGCGGCGCGGGTGGCCCGCACCCTGGTGGAGCGGCTGCTGGCCGACCCGCTGCCGGCGGACATCATCCTCAACGTCAACGTGCCCGATCTGCCCTGGGCGCAGATCCGGGGCTACCGCGTCACCCGTCTCGGCCACCGCCACCGCGCCGAGCCGGTGGTCAGGGCCACCGATCCGCGCGGACGTGACATCTACTGGGTGGGGCCGGCCGGGCTGGAGCAGGATGCCGGTACGGGCACCGACTTCCTCGCCCTGCGGGAGAACTTCGTGTCGGTGACGCCGCTGCAGGTGGACCTGACCCGCCACAACGCCCTGGAACGGCTCGGGCACTGGCTGCCGGAGGACGGTGCATGAACCGGGAACGCCTGGACGGCATCGGCATGACCTCCCAGCGTGCCCGTGACCGGCTGGTGGACAGGCTGCGCGGCCTCGGCATCACCAGTCCCGCCGTTCTCGGCGTCATCGCCGCCACACCCCGGCACATCTTCGTGGACGAGGCCCTGTCGAGCCACGCCTACGAGAACAAGTCGCTTCCCATCGGCTTCGGCCAGACCATCTCCCAGCCCTACACCGTCGCCCGGATGACCGAGGTGCTGCTGGAGTGCAGCCCTTGCCGCAAGGTGCTGGAGGTGGGGACCGGGTCGGGCTACCAGGCCGTGGTGCTGGCCCAGCTCTGCGAGGAGGTCTTCACCGTTGAGCGCATTGCCGCGCTGCTCAACCGGGCCCGCCAGTGCTTCCGCGACATGGGGCTGCGGAACATCCGCAGCCGCCACACCGACGGCGGGCAGGGCTGGCCGGACAACGGGCCCTACGACGGCATCATGGTCACCGCGGCCATGGAACAGATACCCGAGGAGCTGCTGACCCAGCTGGCGCCCGGCGGCTGCATGGTGCTGCCGCTGGCCACCGCACAGGGGCAGCGCCTGCAGCGGATCCGCCATACCGGCACGAGTTTCGAGATGGAGGACATGGAGGACGTGCGCTTTGTTCCCTTCCTCGGGGGCAAGCGCTGATGCGGCTCTTCTCCCGGCTCTACGCGCGGGTGATGCATTGGGCGGCCCACCCCCACGCGCCCCGCTACCTGGCGGGCCTCAGCTTCGCCGAATCCTCCTTCTTTCCCATCCCGCCCGACGTGATGCTCGCGCCCATGGCGCTGGCGCGTCCGGAACGGGCCTGGTCCTATGCCCTGCTCACCACGGCGAGCTCGGTGCTCGGCGGCATGCTCGGCTATCTCATCGGCTACTTCGCCTTCGGGGCCATCGAGCCGCTGCTGCACCAGGCCGGCTACTGGCCGGCCTACGAGGCGGCGCGGAGCTGGTTCGAGCAGTGGGGTTTCTGGGCCATCTTCGTCGCGGGTTTTTCACCGATTCCGTATAAGGTGTTCACTATTGCCGCGGGTGTGCTGGCGATGGTCTTTCTGCCCTTCGTGCTGGCCTCGGCGGTGGGGCGGGGGTTGCGCTTTTTCCTCGTCGCCGGCCTGATGGTCCTGGGCGGGGAGCGCATGGAGCGCAAGCTACGCACCTACATCGACTACATCGGCTGGGCCACCGTGGTCGCGGGCGTGATCGCCTACCTCGTGATCCGGTATTAGCTCTGAATTTTTCTCACCAAGAACGCCAAGGTTAAAAAAGAACAGGACCTTGTGATTGGAGCATCGTCTGGAACGGGGGCCGCTGCAGTAATAAGACCGTCAATCCTCTGTTCTCCTGGCATTCTTCGCGTCTTGGCTAGGGATAACATGAAATATCGGGGCTAGTGTAGTGCGTCACTCTTGGAGGCCCATTCAGCGAG
>NPIF01000071.1_pt1 | contig 52198 bp, 47 predicted proteins | sample 8637461 | NCBI WGS metagenome assembly NPIF01 (sample SAMN07420641, study PRJNA396082) | bioreactor metagenome | isolation source: sample BR12 brine-fed electro-methanogenic bioreactor BR | place: Japan: Kochi | collected 2016-12-09
GGTTTACCTAAATGCAATTATTTGCCCCAAGTGTAAGCGCCGGTCTTATAGGAGCATCTGACCTTGCCGGTTACCGGAACCAACCTGTCTATATCCGAAAATCAAGGCATGTACCACCCCGCCACGAAGTCGTGCGGGACCTCATGCCTGCATTTTTTTCTCTTTTAAAAGATGAAGCGGAGCCGGCTGTAAAATCTGTTTTAGGCCACTTTTTCTTTGTTTATATTCACCCTTACATTGATGGAAATGGCCGAATGGGAAGATTTCTGATGAATGTCATGCTGGCTGGTGGCGGCTACCCATGGACAGTCATTCCTTTTGAAACCCGCAATGATTATATGGCCACATTGGAAGAGGCCAGCGTAAGAAAAAATATAGAACCGTTTTCCAGGTTTTTAGCTGAACTTGTTCAACAATCCAAATGAACCGGGCAAGCCGGTTATTTGCAGAAACAAACCCATTCAGGAGATCTGGCAGCATTGCCAAATCTCCTGATTGGGTTTTGAACCTGGCAAAATGATGACCTGTTTCCCGGCAATCGGTTACCAGCAAGCTGTTTTGCTATTTTAGATGATTCACGCCCAGATGATGGTTGACATCATAGCGTCATAACGTTATACTGTTTTTCAATGATTTCCGGAGGTGAAATATGTCCACATTATCAAAAAGATCAACTATATACTTAGATCCCACCCTTCATCAGGCATTGCGACTCAAAGCCCTTGAGACATCAAGATCAATGTCTGAAATAATCAATGAGGCTTTAAAAGAAGCGCTATCTGAGGACGCCGAAGATCTCGCCGTATTTGATGAAAGAGCAGGCGAGCCTTTGATAAGCTATGAGCAGATGGTCAAGAGACTGAAAAAAGATGGCCGGATATAACATTTTTTTCAAAGATTCGGTGTGGAAAGATTTCAAATCAATTCCTGATAAGGATCTAACCAAAATTTTAGCCTGTATTGAATCTCTTGGTAAAGATCCGCGTCAGGCTGGATGCAAAAAATTAAGCAATCAGGAACGATATCGATTCAGATATGGAAGATATAGAATTATCTATTCTATTCAAGATGATGAACTGACTATCTGGGTAGTTAAGGTCGGTCATCGTAAAAATGTATACAAGTAAAGCGAATCATACCTTTCACTCGGACGGGAAATCCGCTGCGCTCCTTTCCCGCCGCTGACCTGGGAGTTGAACATTAAAAAAACAATTCCACTTGAAAATTGTACATCCTGAATATATACTTAATACATGGATAAGATATACAGAACCATACTAAGCCAATGTGAAGGTTTTGAGTGGGATGATGGAAATATAAAGAAAAACTGGCTCAAACATAACGTCAGTCCTGCTGAATGCGAGCAAATGTTTTTTAACAGGCCACTGATAATTCAAGACGACACAGAGCACTCAGAAGTGGAAAACCGATTTTATGCTCTTGGCAGAACCGACTCAAAAAGAACTTTATTCATTGCCTTCACGGTTAGAGACAAGCGCATTCGTGTCATTTCAGCAAGAGACATGAGTCGAAAAGAAAGGGAGGTATACAGCAATGAGTAACAGAATACCAACATTTAAAAACGAAGAAGAAGAAAGAGAGTTTTGGGCAACTCATGACTCCACAGATTACATTAACTGGGATAAAGCTGAAAGAATAACATTTTCCAATCTTAAACCGTCAGTAAAAAAAATATCCCTGCGCCTGCCCGAAACCATGATTGAAGAGCTTAAACTTCTGGCAAACAAAAGAGATGTTCCGTATCAGTCTCTTTTGAAAATATTTCTTGCCGAACGTATAGAAAAAGAACTCAATGCGCACTGACCAGGAAAACCATCAGAAATACAATTTGCACAATCAGTCTTTCGAGCGGGCCGGCGTGATCGCCGGCCCGCTCAATTTATCGTTATGTGAAACGCTGTATAAGTTACAATCATGAGGAGTCAGATCTATGTGTATAAAATCGGGATCATGTCTATGTGGTGAAGTCACTTTCGAAATAGACGGTGATTTTGATAATTTCTATCTTTGTCATTGCAGCCGGTGCCGAAAAGATACCGGCTCGGCTCATGGTGCCAATCTTTTTTCTTCTACTGCCAGGTTGAAATGGTTGTCAGGCGTCGATAAGGTCACAAATTTTACATTGCCTTCAACTCAACACAACAAATCATTTTGCTCAATCTGTGGATCCGCACTTCCAAATATTCAAATGGGAGGGGATCTTCTGGTGGTTCCTGCTGGAAGCCTTGATTGTGATATCCCCATCACACCAACCGCTCACATTTTTATTTCCAGCAAAGCAAACTGGGATAAAGATCTTCATAAATTACCGATGATAGAGACTTTGCCGTCATGAGCTGTGCCATTTCCATCACCGCAACCATACAGATGCCTTCTGGGATGAAGCGGATGATAAAGAGGGGGCTGGTCCGACTTCCCGGCGGAAGAAGAAACGCAGGCTATGATTTGAATTGGCGTCATTTATGATTATCATATCGGGTAACCATTTAAAATTAAAAAAAGGAAGATACCCATGGCTGATTCTGTTGTTCTTGAAATCTTTTCCGACTACGTCTGACCCTGGTGCTATTTCATTACCGGGAGTATTGAAAAACTGGAAGAAAAATATCAGATCCGTGTGCAATGGCGGGCATTCCCGCTTCATCCCGATACCCCGGAACAGGGCCTTGGGCTGGATGAACTGTTTAAAAAGAAAGGCATCCCCGTCGATGTCGACAAGATGATGGCGCAGCTGAAAACCACGGCCGCCAAGCTGGGTCTGGAACTGGGGGACAGGAAAAAGACCTATAACAGCCGGCTGGCCCAGGAACTGGGCCTGTGGGCGGAAACACGGGGCAAAGGCCACGCATTTCACCTGGCCGCATTCAGGGCCTATTTTGTGGCGGGTAAGAATATTGCGGATAAAAATGTGCTTGTCGATCTGGCAAAATCCGTGGGCCTGCCAGAGGATAAGGCCCGGGAAGTCATTGAAAGCCGGACCTTCTCCGATGCCGTGGACCGGGACTGGGAACTGTCCCGCAAAAAAGGCGTCAATGCCGTTCCCACCTTTTTCATGGGACTGGACCGGCTGGTCGGAGCCCAGCCTTACGAAGTCCTGGAAAAGATGGTGGCAAGGCATGCGGCCTGAAACATCCCGATGGCAGGATACATCCAAACCTCAAGGAAAGACCGTGTCAAAAATAACCAAACCGTGGAAAACGGCGGAAAAAAACCGGAAGAAGGGCCAGAGCCGGTCTTCGTCCAGACAGTCCCACCCCTTTCTGGCCCGGGACCCCAACGCTGTGGTGGGACAGTTCCACGACCTGCCCGTGGAGAATTTTTCCGACTTTGGTGTCTATCTGAGCTTTGGCCGGGACCGGGTGCTTCTGCCCAACAAATACGTTCCTGAAGAGATTGCCGCGGGTGAGACGATCCGGGTCTTTGTCTACACGGATTCCGAGGACCGGCCCGTTGCCACCACCCTGGAACCGGCCGGAGTGGTGGGGGATATAGTGGCCCTCAAAGTCCGGGACACTGCGGCCTTTGGTGTGTTCATGGACTGGGGGCTGGAAAAAGACCTGCTGGTCCCCCGCGGTGAACAGCAGGGCCGGATGGCGCCGGGTGAAATCCATCTGGTAAAGATCCTGCTGGATCCATCCACACACCGGGTTTACGGCTCTACCCTCCTGAAAAAACTATGTCCCGGAGATGCCGGAAGCATTGCCGCCGGCGAAGCCGTGGACCTGATCATCCACAGTATCTCACCGATGGGCTATACCGCCATCATCAATGAAACCTGCCTGGGCATGCTGTATGAAAACGAGACGTTTGAACCCCTGGCCATCGGGGACCGGTGCCGGGGATATGTCCTGAAGATCCGGGAGGACGGCAAGGTGGATCTGGCCCTGAAACAGCCGGGATATGCCTCTGTGAAGGAGTCCGCCTTAAAAGTCCTGCAGGTTCTTGAAGAAAACGGGGGATTCAGTCCCTGCCACGACAAAACCAGCCCCGAACAGATTCAGGCGGCATTTTCAATGAGCAAAAAAGAGTTCAAGAAAGCCCTGGGCACCCTATACAAACAGGGCCGCATCACCCTTCACAAGGCAGAGGGCATCCGGTTGAAACCAACAGATGGGGAATATCATGGATAAAAAACACACTGGGAGTCTGTGACCGGTTGGGGGGTCTCTGGATCATGAAACCGCCTGAACCCATGATATTCTTTTTTATTCCAGATTCGGGTGAGACTCTCCTGTCCGATATTTCCAAAAGAGAGGGGATAACAAGATGAGAGGGGGTTTTGAAAGGTCCGGCCCAACGCGCTTGGGCAGTCGGTTTGGGAAAGAGAGGGTGAGGTAAAAACACAGGGACTGACTTCTCCGGTCACACTGACCACGCATGCGTAACAGATGTTTTCGCTGCAAGGCACTGATTGATCCTGAAAATCAGATCGCTTGTAGCCAAAAATCAGGTTTTCTTTTTCTGCTTCCCGGGCAACTGCCTCCAAACCGCGGAGAAAGTAAGGGTGTTCTTCCGGTCGGGTACAAAGCGATTCTGACCGCAGGGCTTGTGTCATGATCAAGGTCATGTTGCTGCAAACCACCTGTTTTGCCCCCACCCTTTTTGCAAGCCCCACCAATGCATCCAGTTCATGGAAGTTGGATGCCGTCATAAGGTAGGCTAAATGCAGATCCGGACCTGGAGCCCCCTTTTGTGCCCGGATCTGCTGAAGAAGACCAAGATTTTCAATGATTTTCACAAGATCCGTGCCCCGTCGGATTCGATTATGGGTGGCCGGAGTTGTGCCGGCAAGGCTGACGCTCAAAATATCTGTTTGAAGGTCCACAAGCCTGGAGATGGTTTCCCCGGTGAGCAACATGCCGTTGGTGGTGAAGCCGACACGCTTGCCTTTTGCTTTGCACCGCCGGATCATATCAAAGATATCCGGATTCAGGAGGGGTTCCCCCCACCCCTGGAGATACACAAGGCGGGTATACCCAAGATAGGGAATAAGCTGCTTAAAAAGTGTGATCCCCATATTCTGTTTGTGATGGATCAGGGGCTGGGGGCAATAGATACAGGCGGCATTGCATCGGGTTGAGACCTCTACCTGGATCCAGTCAAGCTCGGGACTGCCAATCCTATCAAGTATTTTGTTAATCCACTGGCCCATGATGATGATCCTTAGATCCGAGGCATCCTGACAATCATGGTTTGAAACCCGGCGGATACTTCAGGCTGTCCCGAATCATTTCTGACCCTTTGGCAGGCGCCTCAAAGTCGGTGTAATAAACGGCCGTGGCCCTGATGTCGCCCTCTTCAATCACATAGGCCATGTGACGGGCGCCGGGGATCAGCTGGGCCAGAGATCCGATTCCAAAAATGAAGAATAGAATCATGATGATTCCCATGACCAGTTTCAGCCAGGGGTTGACCCCGGCCTGGGGAAAGAACGCCTGCCAGGCCGGGGGGGTTGTATTTTCTTTTTCAGCCGTCACGGTTTAGATTCCGGCAGTTACTTCGGGGAAGACAAGATAGAACATGATGTAAGCCACGACCAACGTGATAACGAGCTGAAAACTCTGGCCGAAAACATATAGAGTAATGGGTTTGCCTCCCTTGAAATAGGGGCCGAACTCCTTGAAGTTGGTCTCAAGGCCGATGCAGGTGAAGGCCAGTACAAAGAACCACTCCCGGACGGCCCTGGTAAAACCTCTCAAAACCCCGTGGTCGATAAGGACGGCGCTCACGTCCTTGCCGATGCTCTGGTCAATTATAGAGAAGACGATGGATGCGATGATGAATCCGACAACAAACTTGGGGAACCGGTACCAGATTTCCCACCAGCTTACACGCAAGCCCTCCTTGCAGTCCACCCGGGTACACCAGTAAATCGCCACGCAAAATGCGACAACACCGATCAGAACATTCTGGATCATCTTGATCGTGGCTGCAACATAAAGGGCCTTCTCACCATAGAAGGCCCCGGCGGCGGCCACTGCACCTGTGGAATCGATGGTGGCACCCATCCATGCGCCGGCCAGAATCTCGGGCAACCCCACCATTCTGGCAAAGGCGGGCTGGGCCACCATGCAGATAGCTGTGAAGACCATGGAAAGGCCTATGGCAAGGGTCAATTCCTCTTTTTTGGCCCTGCAGGCCGCTGCCGTGGCAATGGCAGCTGAAACACCACAGACGGACATATCAGCGGAAATGGTTATGTTCAATGTCTTGGAGGGTATTTTGATAATTTTTTGTCCCACCCAATAGGTCAAAATCAGGGTGATGGGCGTACAGATCCAGGCAAGGAAAATACCGGGCTTTCCAATGGCGAGAATCTTGCCGAAAAGGATTTCAGCCCCGAGAAGAACTAAACCTGTTTTGATGAAGAATTCGGTGGCCACGGCAGGCTTCACCCAATTGGGGGTTCCGATGGTATTGCTGATGAGCAGGCCGAAAATGATGGCCCACAAAGGGTATCCAAATCCCCAGTGTTTCATCAGGTCCTGGGTTTCCGCCAAATAGGCCAGCACGGAAAGAAAGAAAACAAAAATGAATCCCAGAAAAAATTTTCCAAAAGACTGACCCATGATGGCTTTGCCAATACCGAAAAAAGCACCTAGGATCAGACACAATCCAATGAGATAGGGAATGCGGTTAAATGGCTTGACAGTGGCTTTGGCCTTGGCCTTGGATGTCTTGCTCTTTGCGTTTTGCCAGGCTTTTATCTCCTTGTCAGCCGCCTCATTCAGGGCCGTATCCTTGAAGGAGGCGGCTGCCGCTGCTGCCTGGGAAGACGCCGCCGCTGCAAGGGAAGCTTCCTCAGCCGCCTTGGCCTTCTCAAAAGCTTCTTTGGCAGAGGCGCTCATTTTATCCGCGGTCTCCTGGCTCCGAACCAGTGCCGCCAGGGGATTGTTTTTCCAGCCGCTGGGGGCAGCAAGAAAATTGGCAATGGTTTTGGCAAAAGTCTGATCCGTCCCACGGATAGCCCGCTTGGCTGAAGAGGCATTGTACCATTCAATGGTTTTGAAGGGTGCCCTGGCAGCCTCTTCCTTTAAAATTGAATTGTACTTGGCCAGGTTTTCCTTCATATTGGGCGGGGGATTCGGAAGAAAGATGAGCATGCCGACAATGAGCAGGAAAAATCCCATCCAGATACCCATCCAGTCTTCCTTGGTATAAAGATCCCGAAGTGATGTCTTGCCGGTTTCGATGACAACATAATCAGGTTCTTTTTGTTGTTTTATGGCATCGGCATTCATTGTTTTCCTCCTTCCCTGTTTGATGTGTGAACGTCTAAATAGAATTAGACTATCGGGGGAAAGCACAATTCCCTTTCCAGGAAACATAGCAATAAATGCGCCACACTCTTAACAAACACGTTCACAATAAAAAAAAGCAAATTGTATATGAATAACAAATAGTTAAGATCATTTCCATCTGACCCCCCAGAAGTCCATTTTTCAGTTTTTTTTACTAACGGTTGTCGGTTTTTTTTACACTGTGTATACCATTTTTTCAGACATTCCCGGCGGCATCAGGAACTGGTGGCTGAAGCCAGAAAAATGCTCTCCGGAAACGCCTGATCATTTTCTCAGCAGCAGGCGCTGAATGATTTCCTCCAGAAAAATGAAAAACAGGGTGCGGGATTTTTCGTAGGGCTTGAGATGGGCCGGCTGGGCCGTGCGGGAAAGCCAGAAGATTTTATCGCACTGGCTGAACAGATCCGTGTTGTACTCCTCAACCAGAATGGCCACGGTGGCCCCTTTTCGTTTCGCCCCTTCATAGATCTGTTCAAAGGATTTAAACCGGCCGGTTTCCGTGAGGATCAGCAGCAGGGTGTCGTCATCCACCAGGTTGGTCAGGGTCACCTCGTCGGAGACGGCCATGGCAAGCCTGTCCGAACAGTTCTGGAACCGGTACTCAAAATACCTGGCACAGAGCAGCGAAGGGCCGTATCCGAAAAGGGTGATTTTCCCGTGCCGGTCGATCAGCGCCAGCAGGTCATCGATCATGCCGCCGTCAAAGGTATCGATAAAGGACCTGACCCGGCTCAGCTCGTCTGAAGCAGCAGCCGGCGGGATTTTTTTTCCATACAGAAAATCCAGGTACTGCCGGTAGCTGCCGAACCCCAGTTTCTTGACAAACTTGGATATCTTGGACACGGAGCATCCACAGAGTCCGGCGGCCTGGTTGATCCGTATGGCCGGCATGGTCCGGCTGTGCCGGATCATCTGTTCATGGATCTTTTTTTCCAGCGGATTCAGTGCGCTGACGTCCAGATTAATCATCTTTTTGATCCCCGTTTCCGTTAAACCATAGAACAATGGCAGACTGTAGCATCCTTTTGCTGCAGCGACAATGGAAATTTTTCCATTTTTTGTTGCTTTTATGCAATATTATGGAAAAATTTCCATTTTTTATTGACACGGTTCCCCCATCCATTTAGAATTCCGCCATCACAAAAAAACAGGGAGGATCCCTTGATCCTGCCGCACACCATTCAGACTCAGGAGGTCCGCCAGTGGACAAAGACCATATCATTCAAATGCTGGGCGAAATGCTTTCGCCCTCCCAGGTGAATACAGACAGCGAAGACCTGTATGATGCCTCGGCAGACCGGTACAAGAAATACGCCAAGGTCCGGCGGGTCCTGGATGTGCCCGTGCCCGCGGCCATCGTGTACCCGAAAACGGCCGAAGAAGTCAGCCGGGTCCTGTCCTTCTGCAACGAACACGGGGTCAACGTCATCCCCCGGGCCGGTAAAACCGCCACGGAAGGGGGACTGGAAAACTGGAAGGAAAACACCGTGGTGATCGATGCGCTGCATCTGGATAAAATACTGAAGATCGATGCTTATAACATGCAGGCCACGGCCCAGGCAGGCGTGCCCCTGCAAGTGCTGGAGGATGCGGCCCGGGAAAAAGGACTGACCACGGGCCACTCCCCTCAGTCCAAACCCGTGGCCAAGCTGGGCGGGCTGGTGTCCACCCGGAGCATCGGGCAGTTCTCCACCCTGTACGGGGGGATCGAAGACATGGTGGTGGGGCTGGAGTGCGTGTTTCCGGACGGCCACATCGCCCGGATCAAGAACGTGGCCCGGCGGTCCGGCGGTCCGGATATCCGGCACATTGCCATCGGCAACGAGGGCACGCTCTGCCACATCACGGAAGTGACGGTGAAGCTGTTCCGGTTCTACCCGGAAAACAACCGGTTTCACGGGTATCTGATCAAAGACATGGAAACCGGGATTCAGGTGCTGCGGGAGGTAATGGTCAACGGGTTCCGCCCGTCCGTGGCCCGGGCGTATTCTGAAGAGGATGCAGCCCAGCACTTTTATCATTTCCACCAGGGCAGATGCGTTCTGCTTTTCATGAGTGAAGGCCCAAAAGGCATTGTGGATGCAACCGGTGATGCCATTGAAGCAGCCGTGGAAAAATTCAAAGACGGCATCATCGACCCCGTGGACCCCAAGCTGATCCAAGACTGGTTCAACCACCTGAACTGGTCCCAGAAAGACATTGACGATGAAATGGAGGGAATGAAGGAAAAGGATGCCCACGCCGGGTTCACCACGGAGGTTTCCGCGGACTGGGAAACCATCCCCAAAATCTACAACCGCGTGATGCAGCGGATCCGGGAAGAATACCCCCGGGCCCACGACCTGACCCTGCTGGGGGGCCACTCCTCCCACAGCTATATCAACGGCACCAACATGTACTTTGTCTACAACTACCGCATCCACTGCGCGCCTGAGGACGAGATGCGGGTCTACCACCATCCTTTGCAGCGGATCATTGTTGAAGAGACCCTCAAACTCGGCGGATCCATGTGCCATCACCACGGGATCGGCAAATTCAGAAACGAATGGACCAGGGAGGAGCACGGCTCTGCTTATTACATGCTGGAAAAACTCAAACAAAGCTTTGACCCCAACGGCATCATGAATTTCGGCACCATCTTCCCCCAGGCGGACGGGGAAAAATACCAGCAGTAAGGGGGGATGACAGATCTGACCACCGATGCCCATGAACCTCATCTGCACCGTCACGTTTGTGCCTGACCCGGACCGCCTCACGGCCGGATCCCGGGGACTGATCCTGAATCCGGACGACGCCTGCGCACTGGCCTTTGCCCTGGCTGTGAAGTCCCGAGATCCCGGGGTCACGGTCGAGGCGGTCACCCTGGGCCCCCTGTGTGTCCGCCCACACATGGAGGACCTGCTGCGGCTTGCCGTGGACCGGGGCACGCTGATCTGGGATCACGGGCTTGAAGGCAGCGACGGGTTTGTGACAAGCAACGTGCTCAGTCGGTATATTGCGGGCCGTCCCTGTGACTGTGTGCTCACGGGCACCCATTCCCTGGACGGGGGTTCCGCCCAGGTGCCCGCGCAGATCGCCGAAAGCCTGGGCCTGGACCAGATGGCCGGGATCATCCGGATCGATCCGGACCGGTTCGACCGCACCAGGGCCGTGTTCCAGGCCGTGGATGAGACGGGCGTGACCACCTGGGAAATGGCTCTGCCGGGGGTTCTGAGCCTGACCCGGGAAAGCGGCTACACACTGCCCTACCCCGCATTGACCGACCTGCGCCGGGACGTGTCCGAAGAATTGACGATTCTCACCAGCCGGGACCTGGGGTTTTCCGCAAACGAGGTGGGCCGTGCCGGGGCCCTGACCCGCGTGGCCGCCTCAAGTCCTGTGACTTACGGGGAAAAAGACCCGGAGATCGTGGGCCTGGATCACCACGGCATCACCCGGGTGGTTGCGTTTCTGAAAAAACAGGGGGTGGGCCGATGAAAAAAACCTGCATATTTCAGGACACGGAAACCCCGGAAAACACAATAGATCTGCTGGCCGCAGCCGAGCGTATGTACGGCCGGAATGGGTTCGAATCCCATGTGGTCCTGGTGAATGCGCCGCCTGGAACATTCACGGGCCGGTGCCAACATGTGATCCAGGTGGCCGAAGCCCTGGCCGTGGATCACGATCCCCGGGCCATGGCGGAAATCCTGGAAACCCTGCACCAGACTTACGGGTTCGACAGCATCCTGATTCCCGGTACCACCCTGGGGAAAATGATTGCCCCGCGCCTGGCATGGCGGCTGAAGACGGGGCTGGCAACCGGCGTGACAGACATCACCGTCCGGGACGGGCGGATCGAACTCACCCGGCCGGCCGGATCGGGAACGATGCTGGAAACCATCTTTTTGGAGGGGCCGGGTCCCGTGATCATGACCATCCGCACCAATGCGTTTGACCATTCCCCGGAACCGGCCGTGTCGACCCGGATCAGTCACTATTCCCGGCCGGTGACCACCCGCAGCACCCTGACCCGCGTGGGTGTCGAACAAAAAATCGAAACCCGGGATATCCGGGATTACGAAGTGCTGGTGGCCGGCGGGGGCGGTGCGGCCCGCTGCTTTCAGAAACTGACACCCCTGGCGGATGCCCTGAACGGGGCCGTGGCCGCCAGCCGGACACTGGTGGACCAGGGCATTGCCCAGCGGGCCATCCAGGTGGGCCAGTCCGGAAAAACCGTTTCACCGAAGGTGTACCTGGCGCTTGGCATTCACGGCAGCATGCAGCATCTGGCAGGCCTGAGGGGATCGGGATCCATCATCGCCGTAAACACATCGCCCCACGCCCCCATCTGCCGGCTGTCGGATCTGGTGGTTCAGGGGGATGCCTGTGAATTCATCGAAAAGCTCATGGACAAACTGACATGCAATCGACACAAAACCACTTAGAAAATGAGGAACAGACATGGAACTGACGGATTTCACTATGGGCTTTTTTTCCCTGGCAGGAAAGAACGCCGTGGTCACGGGGGGAAATACCGGGCTGGGACAGGCGTTTTCCGTAGCTCTTGCAAAAGGGGGTGCCAACGTACTGGCCGCAAGCATCATGGCGGATGACGGCACCACCCGGCAGTGGGTGGAAGCCTGCGGCACAGCCTATCATTATGTGAATGCCGACATCACGGCCGAAGGCGAATGCCGGCGGATCGTGGACGAATGTGTGGACGTCTTCGGCCGCATTGACATCCTGGTGAACTGCGCCGGGATCTGCATCAATGTGGAAGACGTCACTCAGTATACCCGGAAGGAATGGGACCAGATGGTGGCCGTCAACCTGACGGCGGCGTTTGAGATGACCCATGAGGCGTGCAAGCCCATGATCCGTCAGAAACGGGGAAAAATCGTCAACATCGCCTCCCTGTATTCGTTTCTGGGCGGGCAGTGGTCCCCGGCCTATGCCGCCACCAAACACGGGATTGTCGGGCTGACAAAATCCATGTGCGATGAACTGGCACAGTTCAACATCCAGGTCAACGCCATTGCTCCGGGGTATTTTGCCACGGAACTCACGGCCAAAACCCGGAAGGACCCGAAACGCAATGCCGAGATCCTCGCCCATATCCCGGCCAACCGGTGGGGATGGACCGCGGACCTCATGGGGGCCTGCATTTTTCTGTGTTCGGATGCGGCCGATTATGTGAACGGTACCGTGCTGACCGTGGACGGCGGGTACCTGATCCGGTAATCAAAGGAGATTTCATGGAAAAAAAATATATTCTAGCCATTGACGGCGGGACCCAGAGCACCAAGGTGGCGGTTTTTGATACACGGGGCCATGAAATCTGTTCCGAATCGGTCCGGCTTCAGCCCATTCATTTCTATGGGAACTCCCGGGCCGAACATCCGGACGATGACCTGTGGGAGAGCCTGAAAACCGCCTGCCGCCGACTGTTTGACAAATTTGACACAGACCGGCACCCGATCATCGGTGCGGGTCTCTGCTCGATCCGGTGCTGCCGGGCCCTGCTCCGGACCGACGGCACCCTGGCATCCCCGGTGCAGAGCTGGATGGACCTGCGGCTGGCCGCCCCTTACCGCCACGAGGATGATGCCGTGCGCTATGTCACCACAACCACGGGCTACCTGACCCATCGTCTCACCGGAGAAACCCGGGACACCCGGTCCAATTACGTGGGGTCATGGCCCATCGATCCCGGCACCCTGGACTGGTTCGAGGACAAAGCGAAGTTCGATGCCTTTACCACCCCCCGGGAGATGCTCTTCGATCTGGTCGATCCCTCCAGCGTGCTGGGGACCGTCACGGAAGCTGCCAGCCGGGCCACGGGCATCCCCGCGGGCATCCCGGTGGTGTCCACGGCCAATGACAAGGCTGTGGAAGGCCTGGGGGCCGGGCTCAAAGATGACGGCACCGTGCTGGTATCCCTGGGCACCTATATCACCGCCATGATGATGGGAACGAAATCCGGCACCGGTGCCACCCATTACTGGAGCAACCCGGGGGCCGTTCCCGGTGAATACCTGTATGAGAGCAGCGGCATCCGCAGGGGAATGGCCACGGTGACCTGGGTCAAGGAACTCATGGGGTCGGACGTGGTAGAGGCGGCGGACCGCCTGGGGCTCTCCCCGGAAACCTGGCTGAATGCGGCCGCCGCCGACGTTCCTGCCGGGTGTGACGGCCTGTACACCGTGCTCAACTGGCTGCCCGCCCCGTCCCGCCTCCATGACCGGGGCATGATGATCGGTTTCAACAGCACCCACAAAGGGATCCACATGTTCCGCTCCGTCCTGGAAGGCATTGCCCTGACCATGAAAAACAACGCCCAGTCCATGTGTGATGAAATGGGTGCGGCACTGACCAATATTATCGTCAGCGGAGGCGGATCCAACGGAGACCTGTTCATGCAGATCTTTGCCGATGTCTTCGGCGTGCCGGCTCACAGAAACGAAATCAACGGCTCCGCAAGCATGGGGGCGGCCATCTGCGCGGCACTGGCTTTAAAGATTTATGACAGCCGGGAAGAAGCCGTCGACCGGATGGTACGCCGCAGGGATACGTTTACACCCATCCGGGAGAATGCCGACCTCTACCGCCGGATCAATGAGGAGGTGTATCAGCATATCATCCCGGAAACCGACGACCTGCTGAAGCGGTCCCACCGGATTTTTCATCCCCACCCGGCGTGACCCGCCCGGCATTCCCGAAATATCAAACAGACCAGATGAATGCGGTGCCTCCCAGCCAATCGCAATCTTTGGACATTATCTTGACATTGATCTGAATATGGACTAAATTCAGATCAAATTAATAATGGAGGCAGGATGAAACTCAGCGAATCGGTAAAACCCATCAGCTATTTTAAAGCACACGCTTCAGAAATTATTCGGCAGATCGCTGAACGGCGGCAACCCATGGTGATCACACAAAACGGGGAAGCCAAAGCGATTCTCCAGGATATTGTCCAGTATGAACAGACCCAGGAAAGCCTTGCCATGCTGAAAGTGCTGGCCCAAAGCAGAAAAAGCCTCAAAACCGGGGATCACAGACCCGTTGCCGATGTTTTCCAAGATCTGAAAAAAAAAATCAGGGAAGACCAGTCTGAATGAAATACACAGTTCATGTGATTTCTGATGCGGAAAAAGATCTTTTTGACATTTATGACTATATCAAAAAAGCGGGGTATCCGCAAAACGCAGAAAGAATTTTTTCAGACATCGAAACGGCCTGTTGCAATCTGTCGTACCATCCGGAAAAAGGTCATTATCCTCCAGAACTTCAAAGAATCGATGTGTATGAATACCGTGAAATCATAGTAAAAGTTTACCGCATTATCTACCAGATCATCGAGTCAGATGTATTTATCCACTGCATTCTCGACGGCCGGCGGAATATCCCGGAAATACTTCAGCAACGTAATCTGAGATAGACCGTATATAAATTCTTGACGCAATTTGCCGGCCGATGATATCTATGGCCAACAATGACCCGCATTTATGAAGGAACCCCGCATGACCCCCCAGGATCTTACCCGGCTGCTGTCTGATGTGGCAGAGGGCCGGAAAACCGTCACAGACGCACACAAAACACTCACGGGTTTGACATTTGAATCACTGGACTATGCCCGGATCGACCATCACCGGTCTCTTCGCAAAGGATTTCCGGAAGTGATCTTCGGCCAGGGAAAGACCCTTGCCCAGATTACCGGTATTCTGGAAACCATGATCCCCAGGGAAAATGTGATCCTGGTGACCCGGATCGACCCGGCCATGGCAGAGCCGCTGGCGGCCCATTTTCCCGATGCGTCGTATTTCCCGGAGGCCCGGCTGCTGCGGATCCAGAAAACTGATCCCGTCATCACGGGGACCGGCACCATTCTGGTCATCACGGCCGGCACCTCGGACATCCCCGTGGCGGAAGAAGCGGCCCTGACGGCCCGGGCCATGGGCAACCGGGTCGACACCCTGTTTGACGTGGGTGTGGCCGGTATCCACCGGCTGTTCGCCCACAGGGAGATGATCCAGCAGGCCGGGGTGATCATTGTGGCCGCGGGAATGGAAGGGGCCCTGCCCTCAGTGGTGGCGGGCATGGTGGGGGCGCCCGTCATTGCCGTTCCCACCAGTATCGGATACGGCACCAGCTTCGGGGGCATGACCGCGCTGTTAGGCATGCTCAACTCCTGTGCCTCCAACATTGCCGTGGTCAACATTGACAACGGGTTCGGGGCCGGGTACATGGCATCGGCCATCAACCATGTGGGAGTCGACACCCATGGAGGAGCAGACAACAATCGCCGGAAATGACACAAAAAACCCGCGGCCTGAATTTTTTTGTTGACACGTCATGGATTTATATATAATGAATTAACTTTAAAGAGAGTAAATATGACATGACACCCGCAATGACAAGCATACTACTGGTAGTCCTCATTATTATCGTGGAGGTGATTATTGACACCTCCAGGCGACGGGGCTCCTAGTGGCATAAACCGATTACAGGTAAAAAAAGCCGTTATCAGCCCCGAGGGGGGCAGATAACGGCTTTTTTGCTTTCAGGAGAAAGAGATGAGAAGCCATATTGCAACAAAAGGGGTGGAACGGGCCCCGCACCGGAGCCTGATGAAGGCCCTGGGCTACACCGACCGGGAGATCCGCCAGCCGCTGATCGGCATTGCCAATGCCGCCAATGAACTGATTCCCGGGCACATGCACCTGGACACCCTGGTAAAAGCGGTCAAGACCGGCATCTGCATGGCCGGAGGCACGCCCATGGAGTTTTCCACCATCGGGGTGTGTGACGGCATTGCCATGAACCACAGGGGCATGCATTACTCCCTGGCCTCCCGGGAGCTGATTGCCGACTCCATCGAAGTGACGGCAACGGCCCACCCGTTTGACGCCATTGTCATGGTGCCCAACTGTGACAAGATCGTGCCCGGCATGCTCATGGCGACGGCCCGGCTCAACATTCCGGCCATTTTCCTCAGCGGCGGCCCCATGCTGGCCGGGCTGGACCCCAAAGACCAGACGAAAAAAATCGATCTGGTGTCCGTGTTCGAGGCCGTAGGCGCGGTCCGGGCCGGCCGCATGGACGAGGCGGATCTGGCGGCCGTGGAAGAGAATGCCTGCCCCACCTGCGGGTCCTGCGCCGGCATGTTCACGGCCAATTCCATGAACTGCCTGACCGAGGCCTTAGGCATGGCCCTGCCCGGCAACGGCACCATCCCGGCCCCCATGTCCCGGCGCATACGCCTGGCCAAGGAGACCGGAATCCAGATCATGGCGCTCCTGGAACAGGGGATCACCCCGGACAAGATCATGACGAAACAGGCGTTCATGAATGCCCTGACCGTGGACATGGCGCTTGGCTGTTCCACCAACACGGTGCTGCATCTGACCGCCATCGCCCACGAAGCAGGCGTTCCCCTGGATCTGTCCGTGATCAACCAGGTCAGTGAAAAAACCCCGCACATCTGCTCGCTGAGCCCGGGCGGACCCGACCATATCCAGGACCTGGACCGGGCCGGCGGGATTCCGGCGGTGATGAAAACCCTGGCCGACCATTCCCTGCTGGACAAAGGCTGCCTCACCGCCACGGGAAAGACCGTGGAAGACAACCTCGCACGCACCGTTGTCAAAGACCGGGCCGTGATCCGGCCGGTGTCTGATCCCTACCATGTTCAGGGGGGACTGGCCGTGCTGTTCGGCAACCTGGCCCCGGACGGGTGTGTGGTCAAGCAGTCGGCCGTGGTGGACGAAATGATGACGTACCAGGGGCCGGCCCGGGTGTTTGATTCCGAGGAAGCCGCCACCGAAGCCATCCTGGGCGGAAAGATCCAGGCAGGGGATGTGGTGGTGATCCGGTATGAAGGCCCTTCCGGAGGTCCCGGCATGCGGGAGATGCTCACCCCGACCTCGGCCATTGCCGGCATGGGACTGGGGGCCGCCTGCGCCCTGATCACGGACGGAAGGTTCTCCGGGGGTACCAAAGGGGCCTGCATCGGGCATGCGTCCCCGGAAGCGGCGGACGGCGGGCCCATGGCCATAATTCAGGAAAACGACCTCATCCGCATCGACATTCCTGGCAAAACCATTGAACTTATGGTCCCGGAAAAAGAGATTCAACAACGGTTGGCCCAATGGGTCAAACCGGCACCCAAAATCAGGAAAGGCTACATGGCCCGGTATGCCCGGCAGGTCTCCTCCGCCGCACAGGGAGCCATTATTGAATAATCCCCTTGGCCCGGAAAACCACCCCGGAGAATGACAATATACCCAGTCAGGTATCCGCTTAACACTTACAACCTATAACTTATAACGTAACACTTTCATATGATTGACACAGGAGACCAAAATGAAACTGACAGGGGCACAAATCCTGGTGAAAATGATCAAGGCCCAGGGCGTTGACACCATATTCGGATATCCCGGCGGTGCCACCATCGATATCCATGATGAAATCGTCCGGCATGACGACCTGCGCCATATCCTGGTGCGCCATGAACAGGGCGCGGTCCATGCGGCGGACGCCTATTCCCGGGCCCACCAGACCACGGGCGTGGCCCTGGTGACGTCCGGCCCGGGGGCCACCAACACGGTCACCGGCCTGGCATCGGCCCATGCCGACTCCATTCCCATGGTGGTGTTCTGCGGCCAGGTGCCCACCGGGCTCATCGGCAATGACGCATTCCAGGAAGTGGACATCGTAGGCATCACCCGGCCCTGCACCAAGCACAACTATCTGGTCAAGGACCCGGACAGGCTGGCTTCCACCATCCAGGAGGCGTTTTACATCGCCCGGTCCGGCCGGCCCGGCCCGGTACTGGTGGACCTGCCCAAGGATATCATTCAGGCGAAGATCGACTTTACCATGCCGGATGAGCCCAATCTGAGGTCCTACAAACCCAATTACAAGCCCAACAAGAAACAGATCCATAAGGTGGTGGAGATGATCAAGGCGGCCCGGCGGCCCGTGGTGTTTGCCGGCGGCGGCGTGATCCTGTCCCGGGCTTCCGAAGAGATCACCCGGCTGGCAAAAATGGCCCGTATCCCCGTGACCACCTCCCTGATGGGGCTGGGTGCGTTCCCCGGCACCGATCCTTTGTGGCTGGGCATGCTGGGGATGCACGGGACTTTCAGGGCCAACATGAGCATCGGGCACTGTGATCTGATCATCGCCGTGGGGGTCCGGTTCGATGACCGGGTCACGGGCAATATCAGCAAGTTCGCCCCCCATGCAGACATCATCCAGATCGACATCGATCCCACCTCCATCCACAAAAACATCGAAGTGCAGTGCCCGATTGTGGGGGACTGCAAAACCACGCTGGAACATATCCTGGCACTCATGGAAAAACAGACTTCCGAAAACCTGGCCGTGGACCGGGATGTCTGGCTGGCACAGATCGACCAGTGGAAGCAGACCATGCCGTTGAAGTATGAACAGAAATCCGAGGTGATCAAGCCCCAGTTCGTGGTGGAAAAACTGTGGGAAGTGACCAGAGGAAACGCCATCATCACCACCGAAGTGGGCCAGAACCAGATGTGGGCGGCCCAGTACTACCATTTTGACCATCCCCATCATTTCATCACCTCCGGTGGCCTGGGGGTCATGGGGTTCGGCCTGCCGGCCGCCATCGGTGCCAAGGCGGCCTGCCCGGACAAGCTGGTGGTGGATGTGGCCGGAGACGGGTCCATCCAGATGAACATCCAGGAACTGATGACGGCCGTGGAAAACTGCCTGGACGTCAAGATCGTGATCCTCAACAACCGGTTTCTGGGCATGGTGCGCCAGTGGCAGGAACTGTTCTACAACAAAGCCTATGCCTGCACCAACATCGAAAAGGCGCCCGATTTTGTCAAACTGGCGGACGCATACGGTGCCACCGGGTTCCGGTGCACGGACCCGGCCTGTGTGGAGGAGACCCTGAAAAAAGGCCTGGAAACCCCGGGCACCGTGATCATGGATTTTGTGGTGGAAAGGGAGGAATCCGTCTACCCCATGGTGCCGGCCGGGGGAGCCATCACGGAAATGCTTCTGGTGTAAAGGAAAAGACAATGGAAACCAGCAGATACCTGCTTTCAATTCTCGTGGACAATGAACCGGGCGTGCTGTCCCGGATTGCCGGCCTGTTTTCCGGCAGAGGCTTCAACATCGACTCGCTCAGCGTGGCCTCCACGGATGATCCCGTGGTCTCCAGAATCACCATGGCCACCACCTGTGACGGCCAGACCATCGAGCAGATCAAAAAACAGCTGCACAAGCTCATCAACGTGATCACCGTGACCGATCTGACGGAAAAAAAATATGTGGAACGCCAGCTTGCCCTGGTCAAGGTCCATGCCAAACCGGAAAAACGGGCCGAGATCCTGCGCATCGTGGATATATTCCGGTGCCGGGTGGTGGATGTGGGCCATGCCCACTATACCGTTGAAATCTCCGGGGACAGCGGCAAGCACGAGGCGTTTCTGTCCTTGATGAAACCCATGGGAATCATAGAAATCGCCAGTACCGGGGCCATTGCCCTGGCCAGAGAGATGGGAAAGTAACAATGGAATCTGTCAAACTATACGACACCACGTTAAGGGACGGCATGCAGGGGGAAAATATCTTTTTTTCCCCGGAAGACAAGGTTAAAATCGCCAGACGGCTGGATGATACCGGTATCCACTACATCGAAGGCGGATGGCCCGGCTCCAACCCCGGGGCGGCCCACTTTTTTGAACTGGCAAAAAAAATCACCTTCAAGCAGGCCAAGGTGGCGGCCTTCGGTGCCACAAGGCGGCCGGGCATTTCCTGCGACAAGGACGCCAACCTGGCGGCCCTCATCGATTCCGGCGCACCCGTGATCACCATTTTCGGAAAATCCTGGGACCTGCATGCCACTGAAATCATGAACAACACACTGGAAGAAAATCTGGCCATGATCAGGGAAAGTGTGGCGTATCTGCTGGATCAGGGCCGGGAAGTGATGTATGATGCCGAACATTTTTTCGACGGATACAAAGCCAACCGGAGGTATGCGCTGGATACCCTGGAAGCGGCCCTGGACGGGGGCACCCGCACCCTGGTGCTGTGCGACACCAACGGCGGGTCCCTGCCCTGTGAAATCGAGGAGATCATCCGGTCGGTAATGGATCACTTCAAAGACCGGCCTGGCACCTGCTACGGCATTCACACCCACAACGACTGCGCCATGGCCGTGGCCAACGCGGTCAATGCGGTGCATGTGGGCGCCACCCTGGTCCAGGGCACCATCAACGGGTATGGGGAACGGTGCGGCAACGCGGATCTGACCGCCATCATCCCGATCCTGGCCGTGAAGATGAAAAAAAACTGCATGTCCGAAGACAACCTGAAAAAACTGCTGAACCTGTCCCGGTTTGTGTCGGAAACCGCCAACATGCCGCCGGTCAACTCCCGGCCCTTTGTGGGAAAAAGCGCGTTCGCCCACAAGGGCGGGGTCCATGTGTCGGCCATCATGAAAAACCCGAAAGCCTATGAACACATGGCCCCGGAAAAGGTGGGCAATGTCCGCCGGGTCCTGGTGTCGGAACAGTCGGGTAAAAGCAACATCATCTACAAGGCGGAAGAACTGGGCGTGGACCTGGGGGATGATACCGTCAAACAGCGGCAGATTGTGGCCTCCATCAAGGATCTGGAGGATGACGGGTTCGAGTTTGACGCGGCCGAAGGCTCGCTCAAGCTGATCATGGAAAAGCTGACCGAACAGTACAAAAGCTATTTTGACCTGGAATCCTTCCGGGTGGTGGTGGAAAAGGACAAGGAACGGCCCTGTTACTCCCATGCCATGATCAAGATCCGGGTGGGAAAGAGCACGGAGATCACGTCCGCCGAAGGGGACGGTCCGGTGTCGGCCCTGGACAATGCGCTGCGAAAAGCCTTGTCCGCCATGTATCCCCAGATCGAGGACATGCACCTGGTGGACTTCAAGGTCCGGGTCATCGACGGGTCCGACGGCACGGACGCCAAGGTAAGGGTGTTGATCGAATCCAGGGATACGGACAACATTTTTTCCACCATCGGGGTGTCCGAAGATATCATCGAAGCCTCGTGGCAGGCCCTGTCCGACAGTTTTCAGTACAAACTTTCCCTGGATCACCAGAAAAAATCCTGATGTATCCAGACTTAACACTTTCATATAACCCCATTTGACATATATCTAACTCAAGGACACGACCATGAACGACATCAACGATCAGAAACGCATTATCATTTTTGACACCACCCTGCGGGACGGGGAACAGTCCCCGGGGGCCAGCATGAACCAGGCGGAAAAACTGCGCATCGCCACCCAGCTGGAACTGCTGGGGGTGGATGTGATCGAGGCCGGATTTCCCGCGGCATCGGACGGGGATTTCGAGGCGGTGAAAAAGATCGCCGAAAGCCTGAAAAAAAGCCAGGTAGCGGCCCTGTGCCGGGCCAATGAAGCGGATATCCGCCGGGGATGGGATGCTATCAAAGGCGCGGTCAACCCCCGGATTCACACATTTATCGCCACCTCGGAACTGCACATGAAATACAAACTGCAGATGGAACCGGCAGCCGTGCTGGAAAAGGCGGTCGAATCCGTGAAACTGGCCGCCTCTTTCACCGCCAACGTGGAATTTTCCGCCGAAGACGGGTCCCGGTCCGACCCGGACTTTCTGTGCACCGTATTCGAGTCGGTGATCGATGCCGGGGCCACCACCATCAACCTGCCGGATACCGTGGGATATGCCGTGCCCGAAGAGTTCGGCAAACTGGTGGCCTATGTGATTGAAAACACCTCCAACATCGACCAGGCCGTGCTGTCGGTGCACTGCCACAACGACCTGGGACTGGCCACGGCCAACACCCTGGCCGCCATCCAGAACGGAGCCCGCCAGGTGGAAGTCACCATCAACGGCATCGGCGAACGGGCCGGCAACACCTCCATGGAAGAGGTGGTGATGTCCCTGAAAACCCGGCCCAATTTCTTCAGCCACACCACGGGCATCGACACCACCAGAATCTACCCCACCAGCCGTCTGGTGAGCATGATCACGGGCATTTTGATCCAGCCCAACCGGGCCATTGTCGGGGCCAACGCCTTTGCCCACGAAGCCGGCATCCACCAGGACGGGGTCCTTAAAAACCCCATGACCTACGAAATCATGAAACCGGAAACCGTGGGCATCACCAAAAGCAGCCTGGTCCTGGGAAAACATTCGGGCCGGCACGCCCTGGCCGCACATATCCGGGGGATGGGATACAACCTGTCGGAAGAAGAACTCAACCTGGTGTTTCAGAAATTCAAAAACCTGGCGGACCGCAAAAAACAGATCCTGGACGAGGATATCGAGGCCCTGATCAACGAAGGAATACTGCGGACCCCGGAGGTGTTCAGCCTGGAATATATCCATGTCCTGTCCGGGTCCACGATTTTTCCCACAGCCTCCGTGCACCTGAAAATCCACGGACGCCTGGTCCAGGGGGCTGTAGAAGGTACCGGACCCATCGATGCGGTGTATAACATCATCTCAAAACTGACCAACACCAAATCCGAACTGCTGCGGTTCACCATCTCCGCGTTGACCGAAGGCACGGACGCACAGGGGGAAGTGACCGTCCGGCTCCAGGAAGACGGGATCGTGGCTCTCGGCAAAGGCGCAGACCCGGATATCATCACGGCATCGGCCCTGGCCTATATCAACGGCCTGAACCGGCTGGAATACCTCAAAGCCAATCCTCCCAAGGAGGAAGCGGTGTTGTAGTCTGGTCATTGAATCGTCATCCGCTGGCCCGGTATTTGCTTCATACCGGGCATGGCAACTGACCTCACATGCATCACGGGGATTGTGATCCCCGCATCCTGGGATACCGGCGGCGCAATCACCGGTACCGCCATCGTGACATTTGATGAAGACCGTGTCATGGTGGCGGATACCGGTCCCGGCCCGGACCTGGTCCTTCATCTCCGTGAGACCGTCACTGTGTCCGGACTGGTAGAGATTCAAGGCCCCTCAAAAATCATTCATGTACAGACATTCCATATATGTCATCCGGGTGAATTCTCCGGACAATCAGTGATTGACAGATCCGTTTCCGGCTGTTAATACTCCCTTCAGAACTGAAGCGCGTTCCCATGCCTTCCGGACCGAAGGTTCCAGGCCCGAAGGTTCCGGGCATTGACGACAAGGACCTTTGTTCATGAAAGAGATACTGGTATTGAGCAGCCGGCCCGGGGATCTGGAGATGATCCAGTCCCGGAACCCGCGCATGAAAAAGGTGTATGACAACATCCGGTCCGTGGCCCCCACCATTGCCACCGTGCTGCTGCTGGGAGACACCGGCACGGGAAAAGGCAGGACCGCCCGCCAGATTCACTGGCACAGCCAGCGGTCTGACAAGCCGTTTATCGAGGTTCACTGCGGCGCCATTCCCGATACCCTGATGGAAAGCGAACTGTTCGGACATGAAAAAGGCGCGTTCACCGGCGCAGACCGCCGAAAACCCGGGAAATTTGAGGTCGCCGGCGGCGGGACCATTTTCCTGGATGAGATCGGCACCATCACCCCGTCCGCACAGATCAAACTGCTGCAGGTGCTACAGGACGGGGTTTTCAGCCGGGTGGGCGGTGACGTCCCCCTGAAAGCGGATGTCCGGATCATCGCCGCCACCAATGCGGATATCGCGGAACTGGTGAAAACCGGACAGTTCAGAAAAGACCTGTTTTACCGCCTGAATGTCTTTCCCATCGAGATCCCTCCCCTTCAGGAGCGGCTGGAGGACCTGCCTGGTCTGATCGAAGTGTTTCTGAAAAACCTGAACATCAAATACGGGAAAAAAATCACCGGGGTCCATCCATTGGTGTTGGACCGGTTCGAACGGTATGACTGGCCCGGCAATATCCGGGAACTGGAAAATCTTCTGGAGCGGGCCTGCATTCTGGAAACAGGCCCGGTTCTCATGCCCCAGAGTTTTCCCCTGGAAACCATGCCGGACATGGACAGCCCCCGGCCCGGCAGTGATTGCGGCACATCAATTTCCCAGGCCCGCCAGCAGGCCATCGACCGGTTTGAACAGGAATATCTGACCACCCTCCTCACCCGGACCCGGGGCCGGATCGATCAGGCAGCGGCTGTCGCCGGCGTCACCCCCCGGCAGCTCAACCGGCTTTTAAAACGCCATCACCTGAACAAAACCGACTTTAAACCGCCCAGAGACACGTGATGTCCTGAAACCCTGAACGACCGGTTTTTCAGGACACCCCGTGTCTGGTTATCTCTGGAACAATGGCGCTATGCGGAAAACCCTTCCGCCGGCATTTCCATGATCGCGGGAATATTGCCCTTCAATGCCTCCATTTTTCCCAGGGTGGCCGGCAGGACCCACTGGATGAAATACCGGGCCGTGGTCACTTGGCCCTGGTAAAATGCAGCGTCTTTTTTCTTTGCACCCGCGATTTTCGGCTGGGCCGTGACGGCCCGCCACAGTTCCAGCCAGGCCATGACCACGTCTCCTGTGACATCCAGGAACGGATGGGCCACGGCAAAAGCGTCCAGCACTTTTTCGGACATGGCGGTCATGCCCATGTGCATGGCGGTTTCTCCGAGTTTGTTCACAGCCGTTTCCACCCGCACCGCCATGTCTTCCAGTTCGGGAATCTCCTTGGCAGCGGCAATGGTCTGATTCATCCGGGTCAACAGGTCCATGAACGGCTTGCCTTTTTTCAATCCCAGCTTTCTGCCCAGGAGATCCATGGCCTGGATCCCGTTGGTACCTTCGTAAATGGAAGTGATTTTGCAGTCCCTGAGCAGCTGCTCCTGGGGATATTCCCGGATGAACCCGTATCCGCCGTATACCTGGACCCCCTGGGTGCACACCTCGAATGCCCGGTCCGTGATATAGCCTTTGACCACCGGGATCAGCAGCTCGATCAGTCCCTGGTACATCTCTTTTTCCGCATCATCCGAAGCTGTCTGTACCTTGTCAAAGCAAAGGGCCGTAAAGTACATCAATGCCCGCATCCCGTCCACATAGGCTTTCATGTGAATGAGCTGACGTCTGACATCCGGGTGGTGGATGATGGCCACGGGTTTGGGGTCTTTGTCAAATATTTTGGTCAGGTCCGTGCCCTGGATCCGCTCTTTCGCATAATTGACCGCATTGATATAGGAGGCGCTGGCAAACCCGAACCCCTGGAGTCCCACGCCCAGGCGTGCTTCATTCATCATCACGAACATGGCTTTCATGCCTTTGTTCTCTTGTCCCAGAAGTTCGCCGATACAGTTGCCTTTGGAGCCGAACGCCAGGGCCGCGGTGGCATTGCCGTGGATCCCCATTTTTTCTTCCAGTCCGGTGCACACCACGTCATTGGGCTCGCCGATGGTGCCGTCGTCATTGATCCGGTATTTGGGCACCAGAAACAGGGAAATCCCCTTGGTGCCGGCAGGGGCTCCCTCAATGCGGGCCAGTACCGGATGAATGATGTTTTCCGTGAGATCCTGGTCTCCGCCGGAGATGAAAATCTTGCTGCCGGTGATGGTAAAGGTGCCGTCTTCATTGCGTTTGGCCGTGGTGGTCAGGTTGCCCACGTCTGACCCGGCTTCCGGCTCGGTCAGACACATGGTACCAGCCCATTTGCCGGTATACAGATTTTTCAGGTATTTTTTCTTCTGGGCATCCGTGCCGAACTCTTCCACCAGTTTGCCGGCCCCGTGGGTCAGGCCGGGATACATGAGAAAGGCGCAGTTGGCGCCGGTGAACAGTTCTCCGGTCGCCATGGACAGTACCCGGGGCATGCCCTGGCCGCCGAATTCCGGATCATCACACATGGCTACCCATTCCCCCTCGCAGAACAGATTGTACACCCGGTGAAACGAAGGCGGGATCGTGACCTTCCCGTTTTCCAGGGTGCAGCCGGTCTCGTCCCCTTCCTTACTGACGGGCAGCAGTTCCTTGACCGCCAGATTCCGGGCCTCGGTCAGGACCAGGTCCATGGTTTTTCTGTTAAAGTCGGCAAAACGCTTGTGGGATGCCAGGTCTGCGGCATTGAGCATCTCATGAAGGACAAATTCCTGATCTCTTCGGTCTGCAATGGATTGTGCCATGGTATGATCTCTCCTTGAAAATGGATTTATTGGTTTACCGGGTTTATTTGTTGGTGGATTGTTTTTTGATGCCAAAGGCGACCATGTCGAAAATCATGGACAGCCGCCGGTCGGACGCGCTCTGATCTTCATCCCGGAACAGGCCGGACCAGCTGGCGGAATGCACGATATCGGCAAACAGTTCCGCCATGTCCCTTGCCGGAAAGGGTTTGAACACCCCGTCCTGGATACCCTGATCAAACAGATTTTCAAACAGCTTGACCATGCGCTCGTGAAGCCGGTTCACCCGCTCGTTGAGCTGGGGCATGCCCACGCTGTCGATGTTGCTTCTCTCTGAAATATAGATTTTCACCACATCCTGGTTGTCCCTGTAAAACCGGGCCTGGGCCTTGAGGGCCGTCAGGAGCCGGTCTGTCACGCTCAACTCCCGCCTGTGGGCGATGTCATATAAAATCCGCCCCAGCTCATGGACCCGCTCAATCACCAGGTCATGGTACATCTCTTTTTTTCCGGGAAAATATTTGTAGATAGTGCCAAGGGGATACTGGGCCGCCTTGGAGATCCGGGCCATGGTGGTGTTGTGAAACCCGCCTTCGGCAAACACAGCCAGGGCTGCCGCCAGGATTTCCCGGCGTTTTCTTTGATCATCTCTTTGTTTCCTGGTCAGGGCAGCCATGTTTAAACTCATTGTTTCATTTATAGAATGATCATTCTATAAACAGAATATTCATTTTTGTCAATGGTTGTTTTCTTTTGCCTCCTGTGGTAAAAAATCTGCCGGTAATATCATGGGACAGAAAATTGAGGTCAACCGATGGCCAGATCCAAAAAAAACAAAGTCCAGAAACGGATACAGGAAAAAAAGCGCAGAAAACACCTGCGCCGAAAAGAGACCCGGCGAACTTCAAGATCAGATCGATTTGATTCTTTTCTGACACCAGGTTTTGGGCCTCCTTTTGCAATGCGGCAAAAACTGTCTGAGGTCATTATCGAGTTTGCAGAACCATTGCTGAATACAGCAACAGATATCAGACAGGAAGAAAAAGCCTTGAATATGGCGGTGACGTTCTGGAATCTCTCATTTCAACCAGAAAAGGATGCCTTGAAAATATTAAAGGATGAAATGGTAGAACTAACCTCGGAGAATCTGGAATTGCGACAGGAGTTTCTGGATGCTTTCCATATGATGTACCAGCGCAAACACACCCATTTTTCAAACGATCGGCGTTTTATCTTGTCCGACTCGATCGATGAAACCCCTGATGGCCTCTATTTACAGGTCAGTTCCACGATCATTTGACACGCCCCCCGGAAATCACCCCGTGGCACCGGCAGGCCGTGGTCACAAGGCATTGGCCGGTGTGACGGGAAATCCGGTCCGCCAGATCAAACAGATCAGCCGGGGGATATCCCCCCACCCCCGGCCCGAGCTGCCGGCTTTGAATCACAAACGGCACGAATCCCGGAAATGCCAGTTCCGCGATCCACCGGAACATGTCTTTTTTTCTGGGTTGGCCGGTGACCGTGCACCGGTCGTCCGGCTCACTGCAGTTGGGGGGACACAGAAAATCGGCATGGCTCACATAGATCTGATGACCGTCTCCCCGCATGGGATGGGGCAGCACATCGATTATTTTTTCCGGCAGCGGACAGGACAACAGCCGGCCGGTTCCCAGTGTGAGGCGGCACCATTCCCAGGCCAGGTGCACCGGCACCGCCGGCACCACCCAGTCCGGCCCCCGGGTCCGGGACATCTCCCGGAACAGATACTCCACCCCGTCTCCGGCCACGGTGGTGCATCCCAGGGATGCGGCGTTTTCAAGGCTTTGCCGGTCCCGGTCCACCAGGGTCACATCAATTTCCGGTTTTCCCTGCCCGCGCATCCACCGGGCCGCCCTGAGACCGAATTTACCGCTGCCGATGATCCATACCTGTTTCATGATCCGGTTATCCCATGAATGTAAAAAGGTGCTGACTCAGTTGGCCGGCCAGGCCGGCCGGATCAATTCCCGGGAACGCCCGGGCCAGGCCCATGACAAATGCCTTGTGGGACCGGTGTTTCCGGTAGGCCGGTTCCCTGGGGGGATGTTTCAGGTACCGCTCCATGGCATCCAGGTCGGTGGACACAACCAGGGAGGCGGTGTAATACGCCAGGTGGTTTGACCGGTAAAGACTGGTGCCGCCCACTTTGCGGTCGTCCAGGACCAGGTCGGAAATCCCGTCCTGATAGATGCCGGTCAGGCCAGAGGCTGCCAACCCCTGGATCAGGCAGCGGTTACACCGGTTGAACAGGCGCTGGATCCCGGCAAAGCCTCTGGCCGGCAGGGCCATGGACACAATGACCGTGCCGGGATCCAGAAACACGGCACACCCCCCGCCCATGCGGCGGAACACGGGAACCCCGTCCCGGGCGCATGCGGACAGTCGGATCTCCGTTTCCAGGCAGGTACCCCGCCCCGCCACCACCGCTTGAAAAGGAAACGGATAAATGGAGATATCCGGCAGCCCGGTCTGCCGGACCCGGTCCAGCAGATCCCTGTCAAACAGATAGTCTCTGACCGGAACATCCGATGGGGCAGCCGCCTGGGTCACCGCTGTCCTGACCCTATCACGACGGTTTCTTTTTCATCAGGTGAACGGACTGGTTCCTGGCGGATTCCGCCGCCTCCATCAGGGCTTCCGAAAAGGTGGGATGGGGGTGGATGCTCACGATCAGATCCTCCAGACAGGCCCCCATTTCAATGGCCAGATTCCCCTCGGCAATGAGTTCCGACGCGTGCTCGCCCACAATGCCCATGCCCAGAATCCGTTCAGTATCGGGATCGGACAGGATCTTTACAAACCCCTGGGTCCGGCCCGTGCTTTTGGCCCGTCCCAGGGCTGTGAGGGGAAACTTTCCCACGATCACGGGGATGCGGTTTTCTGACGCCCGGGTTTCCGTAAGCCCGGTCCAGGCGATCTCCGGGCGGGTGAACAGCACGGCCGGCACACTGACGTTGTCATAAGCGGATTTTTTCCCGGCAATCACTTCCGCCGCCACCCGTGCCTGACGTACCGCCTTATGGGCCAGGGCCGGGCCGGCGGTGACATCGCCGACGGCAAACACATGGGGCAATACCGTTTTACACTGATCATCCACGGGAATCAGGCCTTTCTCGTCCAGATCGATGCCCAGAACAGACAGCCCCAGGTCCGATGTAACCGGCCGACGGCCCGTGGCTGCCAGTACCCGTGAAAATGTTTCAGTGATTTCCCCGTCCTGAGTGGCGATCGTGACCAAGAACCCGTCATCCTTCCGGGAGATCCTGGTGACCCGGGAATCGACATGAACGGCAGCAAACTGTTCTTCACACTGTTTTACCACCACCTGAACCAGGTCTTTGTCGGCTCCGGCCAGAAGCCTCGGGGCAAATTCCACCAGGGTGACCCGGGAACCAAGCCCCGCATAGGCCTGGCCTATCTCAAGACCGATATACCCCCCGCCGATCACCAGCAGGGAAGACGGGATTTCCGGCACCGTCAGGGCCTGGTCCGAAGTCCACACCCCGTCATCCGCATCCGCCCCCAGTGCTTCGGGCAGGTCACTGATCCGTGATCCCGTGGCGATCACCGCATATTTGAACCGCACAATGGTGTTGGCCCCGTCCACATACACCTGGTGGGGCTCGATGAACCGGGCATGGCCCCGGACCCGTTCGATGTCCCGGTTTTTCACCAGCCGGGCCACCCCGTCGGCCAGCTCCGATACGGTGGACCGGATATGGCCGGCCAGCAGTTCTGGATCGAATCCGATTTTCTCATGCACAATGCCCATTTGTTCCGACTGCTTGACCGTGTCGGCGATGTTGACCACATGAATCAGGGTTTTGGAAGGAATGCATCCCCGGGTGAGGCACACCCCGCCCAGGTTTTCGTCCGCCTCCACCAGGACCACCTCCCGGCCCAGGTCAGCTGCGGCAATGGCAGCGGTGTATCCGCCGGGGCCGCCGCCGATCACCACCACATCGGTGTCATAAATCATCTCTCCTACCACCATGGTTTTACCTCTTTTTTTCTGCGTGTCCGTCTTCCAGTTATTTGTTCGGGAGCCGCGCCTGTATTCAGGTATGGGCCAGAAACACCACCGGATCTTCCAGCATGGTCTTGAGGTCTTTCATGAAGCGGGCCGCCTGGGCCCCGTCCGCCACCCGGTGGTCAAAACACAGGGTCACGGGCAGCATCCGGCGGATGACGATCTCATCATTTTTCACCACCGGTTTTTTCTCCATCCGGCCCATGCCCAGGATGGCGGTTTCCGGATGATTGATGACCGGCAGTACATGGGTGCCGCCGATGGCCCCCACGTTGGTTACGGAAAAGGTCCCTCCGGTGAGATCTTCCCGGGCGATCTCCCCTTCCCTGGCGGCCCGGGCCAGGTGCCGGATCCGGTATCCGAGTGCGGCCGGACTGAGCCGGTCCGCATCCCTGATCACCGGCACCACCAGGCCTCTGGGGGTGTCTGCCGCAAACCCGATGTGATAAAACTTTTTATGAATGATCTGCATCCGGTCCGTGTCCACACTGGCATTGAACGCGGGATAGGACTTGAGCAGATGGGAGACCGCCTTGATCACAAAGGCCAGCAGGGTCAGACCGGCCGGTGTTGAGGAATCCTCCTCAGATGCCGGATCAAAGGACAGACGGGGTTCCGGAAGATCGTTAAAGGTCCGGCGCAGTGCCTCCATTTCCGTGACATCGATGTCATCCATATGGGCCACATGGGGGACCAGGATCGATGATGTCACGGTCCTGGCAGCGGTTTTCCGGCGAAGGGAACGGATGGGAACCGTATCCACCGGGCCCTGGGCTGCAAAATCCGGCAGCGGTTCAGACACCAGAAACGGAATGCCGGATACCTGAACGGCGTCATCCTGTGTGGATGGGGTTTCCGAATCCGTGTCAGCCGGTTTGTCATACCCGGCCAGATCCTCCGCCGTCACCCGTCCGCCCGGACCGGTGCCGGACACCTGATTGATGTCGATATCCATCTCCCGGGCCAGGCGGCGCACGGCCGGGGCGGCAATGGCTCGGGTGGCGGTTCCGGTATCGCCGGGGCCTTTGCGGCCGGTACCGGCTTGTTTGTCATGACGGTCCGGATCGGCTGGTTTCGAACCGGTGCCGCCGGACTGGTCATCATCCGCCGGCTGATCCGGTGACAAAGATCGGTCCGTATCCCGGCCGGATTCCGCCCGGGGCTGATCTGCTTCTTCTGCCGTCTCGATTTCGGCCAGTGTCTGTCCCACCTGCACCATGTCCCCGACCCGGGCCCTCAGCCGGTGAACCGTGCCGGTCTTTGGACTGGGAATGGTCACTGCGGCCTTGTCGGTCTCCATGTCGCACAGCGGGTCATCTTCTTTTACCGCACCCCCTTCTTTGACATGCCACGCCAGCAGTTCTCCTTCCTGGATTCCCTCACCCAGATCCGGCAGTTTGAATGTATACATAGATGCCTCCTGTCACACCGCTTAGGTCAGAAATTCAGGGTTTCCTCAATGGCCCGGGAGATGTCGGATACCGAGGGCAGATACAGCTGTTCCCTGGCAAACAGCGGCATCACCACATCCGGCATGGTCACCCGTTTCACCGGGGCTTCCAGATACAGCAGGGCCTGATCATTGATCAACGCGATGATCTCCGATGCCGGGCCGAAGGACTGCTGGGCCTCCTGCACCACCACACACCGGCCGGTCTTTTTCACCGATGACACAATGGTGTCCGCATCCATGGGGGAGATGGTGAGCAGATCGATGATCTCCGGGGAAAATCCGGTCTCTGACCGCACCTGTTGCACCGCCTTGAGGGTGTCTCTCATCATGGCCCCCCAGGAGATCAGGGTGATGTCCTTTCCTTTTTCCAGGACATGGGCCTTTCCGATCTTAAAGTCCGTGTCCGCCCCGTCCACCTCTTCCTTGAACGACCGGTAGGACCGCTTGGGCTCCATGAACACCACCGGGTCCGGATCATTGATTGCGGCCGCAAGCAGCACTGACGCATTGGCCGGGGAAGAAGGGATCACCACTTTCACCCCGGCGGTGTGGGCCCAGTACACCTCCTTGCTTTCGGAATGATGTTCCAGTGCCCGGACCCCTCCGCCATAGGGCATTCTCACCACCAGGGGCACCGTGAACCGGCCCCGGCTCCGGGTGCGCATCCGGGAGGCATTGCCCTCCAGCTGGTGCATCATGAGATAGGAAAACCCGGAAAACTGCATCTCCACCACCGGTTTGAGCCCGGCCATGGCCATGCCCACGGCAGTACCCAGGATCGCGGACTCGGCAATGGGGGTGTCGATGACCCGTTTTCTGCCGTATTTTTCGTACAGCCCGTCGGTCACCCGGAACACCCCGCCGTTTATTCCGACATCCTCTCCCATGATCACCACGGTGTCATCGGCGTCCATGGCATCATGCAGGGTTTTGTTCAAAGCGGTGACCATATTAATTTTTGCCATGATCCCCCTCCTTTTCCAGTTTTGCCAGAAACCGTGCCCGCTGGGCCTCAATCAGGGGCTCCCGGGTACCGAACACATGGTCAAAGGGCGCATCCGGAGCAAACGGTTTTCTGGATTCAAACGCCTTGACCGCGTCATCGATCTGCTGTTTGCAGTCCGCCTCCAGCCGTTCCTGGTGTTTTTCATCCCAGATGCCTTTGCCGGTCAGGTATTTTTTGAACCGGATCAGCGGATCTTTCACCTCCCATTCAGCCACTTCGTCATCGGACCGGTACCGGGTGGGATCGTCTGCGGTGGTGTGCATGAGCATGCGGAAGGTCACGGCCTCGATCAGGGTGGGGCCTTCATCGGCCCGGGCCCGGTCCACCGCTTCCCTGACCGCCTGGTACACGGCCAGGGCATCGTTGCCGTCCACCTGGATGCCGGGGATGCCGTAGGCAATGGCTTTCTGGGCAATGGTCCGGGATTTTGTCTGGATTTTCAAGGGCGTTGAAATGGCATACTGGTTGTTCTGGCACAAAAAAATCACCGGCGCGTTGAGCACGGCCGCAAAATTCAAGGCTTCGTGAAAATCCCCTTCCGAGGTGGCCCCGTCTCCGAACATGGCCAGGACCACCGTGTCTGTTTCCCCCTTGTACCGGGAGGCATACGCCAGCCCGACGGCCTGGGGCAGCTGGGATGCCAGCACAATGGATACCGGCAGGGTCCGGTCGTTATGTTCATTGATACTGCCCTCTTCCCAGCCGTTGAACAGCAGCAGGGCGTTTTCCAGGGTTTCCCCCCGAATCAGCCGGGCCCCCAGTTCCCGGTAGGACCCCACAAACCAGTCCGTGTCTTTCAGGGCCAGGACAGGCGCACAAAACGAGGCCTCCTGGCCCTTGTTTACCGGAATGGTGCCGATCCTCCCCTGGCGCTGAAGATTGAGCATCCTTGCATCCGCCATCCGGGACAACGTCATGGCCTGATACAGTTTTTTCAGGTCTTCTTCGCTCAGATCAGGTTCCAGGTCCTTGTCCACGTTACCATTTTCATCCAGGATATGCAGCTGGCGTATGCTGAAATCATCCATTGTTTTTAACGGCATCATACCCTCCTTTTCCGGCAGTTACGAACGGGACGTCAAAAAACCGGAATTATCAAGTGGTCCGGATCTTTGCAAACACCTCAGGCGTGGGCTTGGGAAGTCCGGCGATCTTCCAGGCCTTGACCGGATCGGGAAATTGATCATACGTGCAGTCTTTTGACTGGCCCACATTCTTGCACACGGCCCTGAGAATGGGAAACGCCTCGAACTTGTCATAATAATTTCGCATGAACTTCAAGATCTCCATGCGCTCGGTGCTCAGGGGGCATTCATCATTGACCCCTTCTTTTTCAGCCAGGGCACAGGCGATCTCCTCGGTCCATGAACGGAAATCCCTGAGATAGCCTTCCTCATCCAGATGCAGTTCCAGATCCTGGGTATTCATCATGTGTCTCCTCCTTGGTAAAGGTTGGTTTGAGCTGCAACATCATTTAAAAAAATGATAAGCATCTACCCTGTTTTGTAAATAGCTTATTTTGTAAGTTATAGATAACTTTTTAACCCTTGGATTGGACAAAAAACCCGCTTTTCCAGTGCCTGGCGGGTCAAAGCGGCAATAGTTACAAAAAAGTTTGCGCTCATGTCAGGCGTTCCTTTTTTACCGGATCGTAATCGGAAAGACTGTTGTATCCGGCTTCCCCGGCTTTGAAGTCCAGGTGCAGGGTGGCTGCCAGTTCCAGTTTTGGAAAAAACGGACGGTCCATGTGGCGGGTATCCACCCCCTTGATATATTTCCGGCATACCTCACACACATCCACGCGGTATTCCTTTTCTTCCGGACTGAAAAAATACCGGCGCGTGTCCGGATCCCTGTTTTCGCAAACAATGCATCCCATCCGGGCCACTGCCCAGCAATGGCTGCAAAAACTGCATTTGAGATGACGGTGCCCCTTGTCATCCAGAAAAAACAGGTCCGGAGAATTCCCGCACACAGGACAGAACCCCTTGTCATGGGACCGGTCTTTCAGATAAACAGACAACTGATCCGCACCGGCCTCAATGGCAGGAGACATGCTTAAAAACGCAAACATGATCAGATGCGGGGTGCTGATGCCGATGGTTTCAGAAAAAGCGGCAATAATATCACCATCCCCGGCCAACACGGCATCAAAAAGCGTTTCCGCATTGATCCGGGATTTTTCAATTGCGGATTTCAGAGAAACGGCGGCTGCAGTCAGTTCATCAGACCGGTCTCCGGCAATGCCACACAGGGTTTTGAGCAGTCGGACGGCGGCGTTTTGATCCATGACAAAATCGGCGGAATCGATCAGCGGCATACCATTTTCCAGTTTTTGTTTCAGCAGTGACGGATCCATGGAAACGGGATCGATGCAGATCTGTTGCCTGCTCTCTTCCTGAGCTTTGAAAACCCGGACATAAAAATTCAGAATGTCTGTATATCCGGGCCTTTTTTTGAGAATCCGATCCCTGCTTTGTTCCAATAGGGCAATATCGGCCATTTGTACTCCCTCATAGGACAGTGCTGCCCGGGAACAGACAGATTTCCGGGCAGCGGTCTGGTCAGAAGACGAAACAGTAAAACGCAGGCGCTCAGATACGCATCATCCGTGCAAAGGGTTTCACCATTTTACGCAGTGCCACTGACCGGCTGATGCCGCCGCGGCCGGTTCCCGCCACCGCATAGTCCGCATAAAGCAATGGATCGAATGCCACCAGAAATATCACATTGACATCTTCCGGATTCAGCAGGCTGGCATCAGGAAATTTTTTCCTGACCTTGGCCAACCGCTTGTCAGCCATCCCAAGGATATCATTGCGATCCCCGAACTGCATGGCACCGGTCGGACAGGCGGTCACACAGGCAGGTTTCAGCCCGTTATGGATCCGGTCGTTGCACAGGTCGCACTTGGCAAGGGTGCCGTCACTGCCGGTTCTGGGAATGTCATAGGGACAGGAAAGGGCAATCTCCTCCGGGTCCAGGCGGCGGGTATTCCGGGTGTACAGAATCGCGCCTGTCATCCCGTCCTGGTAAATGGCGCTTTCATCCACAGCCATGCTCAGACAGGGTGCATCCAGGCAATGCCGGCACTGATCCGGAAAAAACAGCCACTGCAGCCGGTTGTCAATGACGGTTTCCGTCATACGGACCAGCTTGTACGTGGTATAACTCAGATCCCGGGGGTTCTGAAACCCGCCCATGTTGGTTGTCTTTTCAGCGGGCAGATCATGCCACTGCTTGCAGGCGACCTGGCAGGCACGGCACGCCGTGCACAAGGTGGTATCGATAAGTATGGATTTCGTCATAATCGGATCACCTCCTTAAAGCTTTGTCACATTGACCATAAATGCCTTGGTTTCAGGAATACGGGTGTTGGGATCCCCTGCCGGAGGTGTCAGAAGATTGGCAGTCTCCTCGGCGCCTGTTTCCGGCCATCGCCAGCCGTAATGCCAGGGAATTCCCACCTGGTGAACCGTGGCCGGACCGATTTTGAACGGTTTGAACCGTCTGGTGACCACCGCAGTGGCCTCAAGCGCTCCCCGCATGCTGGCAACCCGGACCCGTTCGCCATTCTGGATTCCCCGCAGCCTGGCCAGCTCTTCAGACATTTCAACGAACATGTTGGGATGCAGTTCCATCAGCCATTCCTGGGGACGGGTCATCAGACCGGTCTGCCAGTGTTCGCTGACCCGGTAGGTGGTCCCTACGAACGGAAACCTTGGATCGCAGGTGGCATGGGCATCCGCTTTGGTGCTGTAGACCACGGCCGTGGGGTTGACCATGATGGAAGACAGATAGTTTTTTTCCACCGGGCATTCCAGGGGCTCATAATGTTCAGGAAACGGCCCGTCGGCCCTGCCCGGCCCGAACAGCTGGCCATGACCGTGTTTGCGCATGATAAACGGATATTTTGTATCCGAACGCCTTGTGCCGTCCGGGTTCTGCATGGGAAACCAGCCGCCGTCCGGCACGTCCCCCACCCATTTGCCGGATACATATTTGCCGCCGTCCACCTCCCCTTCATACCGGATGACCCAGTCTTTTTCATCCCAGGGCCGGCCTTTGGGGTCCACGGAGGCCCGGTTATAGATAATCCGCCGGTTTACCGGCCAGCACCAGGCGAATTCAGGATACATCCCGATGTTGTTGGACGCGTCTTTGGTGCTTCTGCGGGCGGCCATGTTCCCTTTTTCCGTATAGGAATTGCAGTAGAGCCAGTTGCCCGAAGCCGTGGATCCGTCGTCCTGCAGAAACGCAAAACTCGGCACAAGGGTCCCTTTCTTGTATACCTTGTCCTGGATGGCGGTGTCCCGGGTAAACGTCCCGTTGATGGCTTTGGCCGCTTTGTGGGCATCAAATTCACCATGGGTTTCATAATCCCATTTCAGGTTGCGGATGGGATCGGCAAATTCTCCGGACGCTTTGTACACCTCCTTGATTCGGTGACCCAGCTGCATGATGATATCGCCGTCCGGCCGGGCATTGCCAAGGGGTTTGGGTCCCTGATACCGCCACTGCATCCAGCGGCCGGAATTGGTAATACTTCCCTCTTTTTCCACGGAAACCGCCGCCGGCAGCATAAACACTTCCGTACCGATCTTGGACGGGTCCATTCCCGGGCCTTTCCAGAAAGAACCGGTTTCATTGTCAAAAATATTGGTATTGACCATCCAGTCCAGCCTGCCCAGAGCCTCCCTGATTTTGGACGCGTTGGACCCTGAACAGGCCGGGTTCTGTCCCCAGGCAAAAAAGCCCTTGATAGTGCCCTTGTACATGGCATCAAACAGATCAAACCAGGAATACGCTTCTCCGTCATCCACTTTGGGCAGCCAGTTGTACCCGAACTGATTGTCTTTTGTGGCGGCATCACCGAAAAATGCCTTGAGCAGGCTCACCGAGTATTTGGGATAGTTCTGCCACCAGTTGGCGCTCAAGGGATCCATGCTCACGGGAGTGGACGCCTTGTTATAGGCATCCAGGCTGTCATTGGAGGCCCGGGCAGTGTTCAGATATCCCGGCCAGATGTGCCACAGCAGACAATGGTCTGTGGAACCCTGGACATTGGACTCGCCGCGAAGCGCGTTCACGCCGCCGCCGGCAATCCCCATGTTTCCCAGCATCAGCTGAATCATGGCCATGGTACGGATGATCTGTGTGCCCACTGTATGCTGGGTCCAGCCCATGGCATACATGATGGTGCCGGCCCGGCCCTTTTTCCCGGTGGCACTGTAGGTTTTGTACACAGTGACCAGATCCGCTTTCGAGGTACCGGTGATTTTGGAAACCGTTTCCAGATCATACCGGTCATAGTGTTTTTTCATCAGCTGGAACACGCATCTGTCATGTTTCAGGGAACGGTCCATTTTCGGGACACCGTCAGCGTCCATTTCAAAGGCCCAGGTGGACTTGTCATAACTGCCCAGGGACGGCCCCCCCTTGTCATTTTTCCTGTAACCGGAAAACAGGCCGTCTTCGAACCCGTAAGCTTTTCCCACAATAAATCCGGCATTGGTGTATTCAGCCGTATATTCGAGATTGTACAGATTGTTGTCCAGAATATATTTGATCATGCCGCCTAAAAAAGCGATATCGGTGCCGGATCTCAGTGCCGTGTAGATATCCGCTTTGGCGGAGGTCCTTGTGAACCGGGGATCCACGCTGATCAGTGTGGCCCCTTTTTCCATGGCTTCAGCGACATATTTGAAGGAAACAGGATGATTTTCAGCTGCATTGCTGCCCATGATGAGAATGCAGTCTGAATTTTTCAGATCGATCCAGTGATTGGTCATGGCGCCGCGTCCAAACGACTCTGCCAGAGCCGCTACAGTCGCGCTGTGTCAGATCCTTGCCTGGTGTTCGATGTAAACCAGTCCCAGGGACCTCATCAGGGCCTGGTAGATCCAGCACTCCTCATTGTCCAGGGCAGCGGACCCGATCGAGGCGATCTGAGTCGTCCGGTTCACCACCTGATTTCCGGCATTGGTTTTTTCAAAGCCTGTGTCGCGGGTTTTTTTCACCCGGTCCGCAATCGTGGACAATGCCCATTCCCAGGAGACCGTCTGCCATTTGTCCGAATAGGGGGCCCGGTACATGGGCTGGGTCAGGCGCCGGTCATTTTCCACCAGCTGTTTCAGGGACGCCCCTTTGGAACACAGCGCCCCCTGGTTGATCACATGATCCGGGTCTCCTTCGATGTTGATGACCCGGCCGTCCCCGCGCTGACTGGTGTGAACGATGGCGCCACACCCCACGGCACAATAGCAGCAGATCGTGGTGGTTTCCCTGGCATACTGTGTCTTCAAATGACCGGCATGGGCTTTGACCGGCTTCAGGTCAAAGCCCAGACCGCTGACAGCAATGCCGGCAGCAGTCACTCCGGAAATTTTCATAAACTCTCTTCGATTGAATTTCATAAAAATCTGCCTCTCTGATGATCATTTTTTTGGTATTTTACCTGTTTCATACTATTAAAACCGTCCTATCACAAGCGGGTTACAAAAAAGTTACATGAACGTGCCTGACGGGCTGAAAATTTCTGAACCAGGTCTTGAAAAAAATATTGTTTTTTAGAACAAGACAGGATAGGTCTTTTGACCAGGAGGATCTTTGACATGACCGACAATTACGAAAGTATCGTCCAAAACAATCTGAAAAACCTGTATGACCGGTTGCCTCACGATCTGGATCAGCGGCTTGGGGCCGTCCGGGACGGGGACCGTTTCCTGTTCCATGCCTTTGGAGCGCCCTGTGTCATCGCACCGGACCGCATCACCCTGGGATCGGAAACCGCCCCTTCGGTTTTGGGAATTCTGATCTCCCTGTATGCCCTGCATGCTAAGACCGGGATCTGTGTACCCACGCCTTTCCGCGCCTTCAAGGAATTCAACGGAAGCATGCCCTATGCCGGGGCCTTTACCACCCATACCGAACAGGTGCTGGTGCCCCATGTGACTAAAATCAAAACCAGCCTGGAAAAAATATTTTCCGCCCTGGGGGGAGAAACCGCGCCTGCCGGCACGCCGGGGGATATTTCTTTTGTGGTGTATCCGCTGCCCAAAATCGCTTTGTGCTACATCCTGTATGACGCAGACGAGGATTTTCCAGCTGCGGTCATCTGCCTGTATTCCGGCAATGCCGACCGGTTCATGCCCATGGACGGGCTGGCGGATGTGGGGGAATACACTTCCAGAAAAATCATCGACCTGGTCACCTGATCCCATGGATGTTGACTATGGCACACTACAGGCCCTGAGAAAGACCCATCCTGCCTGGAAGCTGCTGGTGGCGGATCACAGCCCGCTCATTGCCGCATTTCTGCACAACACCTTTATTGTGCCCAACCAGAGGCGGCTCAGCCGCGAAGACCTGGCCTCGGCCCTGGAGGATCTGCTCTTCACCCTGCGGGAAACCCAGGGCGAAGAGGCCTTTCCCAGGTCTGCCCGGGCCTACCTGGATGACTGGGCCGGCGAGGACAAGGGGTGGCTGCGCAAATTCTATCCCCGGGGATCGGATGAGGTGCATTATGATCTGATGCCGGCGGCGGAAAAAGCCCTGTCCTGGCTGGAAAGCCTTATCCAGCGGCCCTTTGTGGGTACGGAATCGCGCCTGATGACCATTTTTGACCTGCTGCGCCAGATGGTGGAGGGCACGGAAAAGGATATGCAAATCCGGATCCAGGAACTGGAAAAAAGAAAGGCTGCCATTGAAAACGAATTGGCCCAGGTGCGGTCGGGCCGTCTGGATATGCTGGATGACACGGCTGTCCGGGACCGGTTCCTCCAGGTGAGCCAGACCGCCCGGGAACTGCTGGGGGATTTCAGGGAGGTGGAGTACAATTTCAGGCTGCTGGACCGGAAAATCCGGGAACAGATTACCCTGTGGGAAGGGAGCAAAGCCCAGCTGCTTGAAGATTTTTTCGGGGAACGGGACATGATCGCCGAATCCGACCAGGGGAAGAGCTTTACCGCGTTCTGGGATCTGCTCATGTCCCCGGCCCGGCAGGAGGAGCTCACCGGGATGCTGGAAAAGGTGTTTGATCTGGCAGCGGTCAAGGCCCTGTCTCCGGACCGGCGCCTCAAACGGGTTCATTATGACTGGCTTTCCGCCGGTGAACATACCCAGCGCACCGTGGCCAAGCTGTCCGGACAATTACGGCAATACCTGGATGACCAGGCATTCCTGGAAAACAAACGCATCATGCAGGTGATCCAGCAGATCGAATCCCGGGCGGTCCGGCTCAGGGACCGGATGCCCCAGGGCAGCATCATGGCCATGGATGCGGCATCTTTGGACATTCTTCTGCCCATGGAACGGCCCCTCTACAAGATCCCGGTCAAACCGAAGATCACGGACACGGTCTCGCTGGGAGACGGATCCGGCATCCCCGCAGACATGCTGCACGACATCGTGTTCGTGGACCGGCTGACGCTCAAACAACGGATCCGCACCGCCCTGCAGACCAGAGACCAGGTCACCCTGGCACAGATCCTTTCTGACCATCCCCTGGAAAAGGGCCTGGCTGAACTGGTGACCTACCTGACCCTGGCAGCTGAAGATGACAACGCCTGGTTTGACGACTCTCTGACCCACCGGGCCGTGTGGACCGATGCCGGCGGCATCGACCGGCAGGCCATATTCAACGCCGTGATTTTCAGCAGGTAAGGCCGGAAAAATCTTGACACGATTTTCGTGTTACACTATTATTGTGTCAAATATTGAATTTTAGGGAAAAACAATGAAAAACGTTACCATTACCTTGGAAGAAGAGGTCGCTGACTGGTCAAGGATCGAGGCGGCAAAAAACCGGGTCAGCGTATCCCGGTGGATCGGAACCATATTAAAGGAAAGGATGCAGGATGAAGCAGGATACCGGCAGGCCATGAATCAGTTTCTTTCCAGCCCGCCCTTATTGCTGAAAAAAAACGGCAGGTATCCTTCCAGAAATGATCTCCATGAAAGATAACTGCTTTGTGGATACCAATATTCTTGTGTATTTCCGGGATGCTTCTGAACCGGAAAAACAAAAAATTTCCGGCGAATGGCTGAAAACATTATGGGAAAATCAGACGGGCAGGATCAGTATCCAGGTTCTGAACGAATATTATGTCACGGTAACCCGGAAATTGAAACCGGGCATGACAACAAGCCATGCCCGGTTGGATATCAAAAACCTGATGGCCTGGCATCCGGTTACAGTTGACCTGACCATTATCAGAAACAGCTGGTCAATACAGGACACCTATCAATTTTCCTGGTGGGATTCATTGATTGTGGCGGCAGCAATCAAAGCAAATTGTTCCATACTGCTTTCCGAGGATCTCCAGCACGGACAGCAGATTCATGACCTTACCATCATCAATCCATTTCAGCAGGATGCCGGGCAGATGTTGTCCTGATAGAATGAAAAATGAAAATCCCTATGGATGCAACACAACCTTATCCACCTGATATTTCGCTCCCTCTGGTGGCATTGATGAAGGGCGTGGTGTTCAGGGAAAACGATCCGGCCCTGTGGCACCTTTGAAATCAGAATGAATAGGAAACCGTCATGGACGCATATTCGTGATCCTCGTTCTGGGTTTCATATTCTTTGGTCTGGTATACATAGGCATAGGTGATTTTAAAGCGGTGAACAATGACGGCCACACCGGCGATTCCCTGCACGACAAACGGTTTTTTATCCACACTGTGACTGTCCCGGAACGTATTGCCGTCCAGAAAGATATTCCGGAGCACGGCACTGGTATTGAACCCGGCGAACAAATGGCACCCCAGGCGCCGGGATATGGGATAAAACCGGGGGTCATCCTCATTCATGGGGGCATTGGTGTCTGCTCCCGGGCGGATCAGATATGTACCGTAATCATTGGGTAGATGCCAGCCGAACCGGGCCTGTGCCCCGGTGTTGATTCCGGTGAGCGCATTGCCCAGGGCTACGCCCAGGTGCGGAATGACGTCGAATCCAAATCCTTTTCCCGGGTCTGATTTCAACAGCTTCCATTTCCGTTCATAGTGCAGGTTGAGAATCGGCTCGTCTTTCAGCTGATGATCCCAGCCCTTGGGGTCGGTGGTATCGATCCATTTGTGCCAGGTTGTCTGAACCTGTTCCGCATAGGAGTGGGGACCCACAATCCCGAGATTGATTTCAAATGTATCCATGCGTTTGCTGTCTTTGCTGTGAAAACCGGCTGCCAGATAAGTGATGCCGGCATAGGGCCGGTCTTCCACAATCAGGTCGGTCCGTTCCAGGTCTTCGGGGGCATACATGTTCTGGCCGATGGACAAAGACACATTACGGACGGTTCCGGGTTTGTTCACAAACGGCAGGGCATTGATGATGCTGCGACTCCAGGCCGGGGTATCAATCTCATGGTAATCAGACAGGTCTTTTGAGATCCAGGTCAATTTGACCCCGTTGGTATATTCCCTGTCTGTGCCGGTGAATACGTCGTTTTCCAGATAAAATGTGAACGTGTTGTGATCTATGGGATCTTTTTGGGCCAATGACAGATTGGGACAAAGCACCATTGAGGCAATCAAAAGAGCGATGAAAAAAGGCAGATGTCTGTCAGCAGACGGGTGAATCTCAAGGCGGTTTATCAACGGATGCCGATCTTTTCTACATGTTTGTCTATTCATGGCTTGCCACGCTGTCCGGATTCCATCCCCCGCCCAGAGCTTTAAACAAGGTGGCGGCAGAGACCAGCCGGTCCCTGTCCGCATCGTTCATGGTTTGCCGGGCTGCAAACAAGGCCCTGTCTGCATCAAGAAATTCAATGAAACTGACCAGGCCTTCCCGATACCTTACCCAGGCCAGGTGCCGGGTTTTCTTGATGGTGGCCAACTGTCTTTGAACAGCATGTTGATGGTCTATGGCAGACTGGTAAAGCCAGAGGGCATCCCGGACTTCGTTGAAAGCCGTGTTTACCGTTGCTTCGTATTGAATCTGAGTCTGGACATACTGTGCCCGGGCAGTCTGCACCCTGGCTTTGTTTCGTCCGAAATCAAAAACCGGACCCGCGGCCTGCCCTCCCCCCTGCCAGTTCCGGGCGGATGCGGTGAAAAGATCACCTGTACTGATTGCCGCCATGCCCAAGAGACCTGCCAGGTTCAGGCGGGGCAGACGGTTGGCCCTGGCAATGCCGATGGCGGCCCCGGCAGCAGTGATGCGGGTGTCTGCAGCCCGGATATCCGGCCGGCGTTCCAGGATCGTTGAGGGCAGCACCAAGGGAACAGGCCCCGGGTTTTGGATGGCCTGTAACACCCCGTCCGGGCGGTGATGATCATCAAACAGTTCCTTTGGATTCAGGCCTGTGAGGATCCCCAGCACCCCTTCCAGTGTCCGGACCTGCCGGATATGAACAGGAATCATGGCCTGGGTGGTTTCCATCTGTGACTGGGCCTGGCGCAGGACCAGTTCATTGATCTGTCCTTCCTGGTACCGGAACCGCTCAAGCGCATAGGTCTCCTGCAGGCTTGCAGCTGTTTTTCTGACAATGGAAAGCTCTTCTTTTGCCGCCATGAGATTGAAATAGGCAACCACCACATCGGCAATCACATTCAGCCGAACCGCCTCGTGGACAAACTGATTTTCTAAGAGATCAGCCTGGGCCGCTTCCTGTTCCATGGCCAGCCTGCCCCAGATATCAAGTTCATAATCCAGGACTCCGGCAAAGGAAAACAGGTTGTCTGTAGACCCATCGGTCCCAGAAGTGCTGAGTGCGGCACCGGACTGTCGTTGCCGCACGGCCTCGGCCTGAAACCCCACTGTGGGCAGCTGCTCGGATTTGGCAAAACCCAGGCGGGCCCGGGCTTCCTGGACCCTGGCGGCCTGCAGCCGCACATCTTTGTTGTCATGCACGGCCCGGTCCACCAACCGGTCAAGTACCGGATCCTGAAACCGGGTCCACCAGGTATGATCACTGCGCACACCATCATGGTCCAGCCCCATGTTTTCCGGCCACACCGGGGGCAGTGACGTCTCCGGTATCCGGATATCGGCATTCATGGCACAGCCGCCCAGCAGCAGGCATCCCAACAACAGTCCCGGCCAGGCAAGCAGGAAAACGGTCCGGTGATTACGCATGGTTCCCTCCTTTATCGGCAGGGTCTGCGGACCGCTGCTGCCACCAGATGGAAAGATCATCCATCAATTTATAAAACAAAGGCACGAACATCAATGCCAGGATGCTGACCATGATCATGCCGCCCACCACCACCGATCCGATTTCCCGGCGGCTGGCAGCCCCGGCACCTGTGGCGAAAACCAGGGGCAAGGTGCCGATGACAAAGGTTCCGGCGGTCATGATGATAGCCCGGAACCGCTGTCTGACCGCTGTAAGGGCCGCGTCTGTCGTGGTCATCCCTGCATCCCGGTTCTGGGCCGCAAATTCCACGATCAAAATGGCGATTTTGGCTGCCAGCCCGATGAGCACCAGCAGGCCCACCTGGAAGTAGATATCGTTGGGAAACCCCTGAAGAGTTGCCGCCAGGGCCGCACCCAGTACACCGAAAGGCACGGCCGTGCCCACGGCTGCCGGCAGGGTCCAGCGTTCGTAATTGGCCGCAAGGATCAGAAACACCATGATCAGACCCAGCCCAAAGGCCAGACCGCCTGCGCCTTCTGCAGCATCCAGCTGAAAAGCTTCCCCCACCCATCCGATGCTGGTGGTGCCGTTTTTAAGCACCCGGGCAGCTACCGCTTCCATGGCCTGTTTGGCCTGGCCGGTGGTATATCCGGGTGCGGCATCCACCAGAATCCGGGCGGCGTGGTTGACATTGTACCGGTTGATGACATCCGGGCCGGTCAACGGTTCCAGGGTGACCAGGGTGCTTAGGGGCAGCATCCGTCCCTGGTCCGACCGGACAAAAACCTTGTTTAAATCTTCAGGACGGCTTCTGAATTCTTTTTCCGACTGAAGGTTGACCTGCCAGTTGCGGCCCAGCAGGGTGAAGTCATTGACATAAAGGGAACCGAACGTACTCTGCATGGTTTCAAATACCTGGTTGACGGGGACACCCATATCCCTGGCTTTTTCCCGGTCCAGCCGCGCATGGTACCTGGGGATGCCGGTGTTCAGAGTGGTTCTGGCGTTGACCAGTTCCGGACGTTCATTGGCCGCTGCCATGAGCTGGCTTGCCAAAGTTTCCATTTTTTGCGCAGTGACGTCTCCGCGAAACACCAGATACCCGTCAACGCCGCCGGTCAAGGACAGTCCCTGAATGGGGGGCGGCGTAAAAGCGATAATGTTGGCTTCCGGAATCCCGAATCCCAGTCCCATGACTTTCCGGGCAATGGCGGCCGCGTCTTGACCCGGTTTTTTCCGGTGGTCCCAGTCGGTGAGGTTGACAAATCCGACGCCTGCGTTGGTACGCAAAGATCCGGCAAAGATATCAAAACCGGCCATGGCAGTGAAATCCTGGACTTCCGGAATATCCTGCATGATATGGGTCAAAGTGTCACGCACCTGTTCCGTTCTGGGCAGGGCCGACACCGGAGGCAGCTGATACACCGCCATGGCAACCCCCTGGTCTTCCTGGGGAACCAGGCCCGGAGCCATCCGCAACACCAGAAACAGGGCGCCTGCAATGATACCTGCAAACAGGAAACAGCCCAATACCGGGTGGCGCAGTATCCGGGTCACCACCCAGATGAAGGCCCGGGTCAGCTTTTCAAACACCCGGTTGAAAAGGACAAAGGGGCTGGAGATTTTCCGGCGCTGTCCATCCAGCAACAGCGCACACATGGCCGGGGTCAGCGTCAGTGCAACCACGCTGGAAATCACCACCGATACTGTAATGGTGACCGCAAACTGCCGGTACATTTCACCGGTCAGTCCCCCTAAAAAAGCGGCCGGCACAAACACCGCCACCAGCACCAGGGTGGTGGAAACAATCGCTCCCACCACCTGCTTCATGGTTTCGATGGCCGCCGCTCTGGCTTTTAATCCCTGTTCCTGCATGAGCCGGTCCACATTTTCCATTACAAGAATGGCATCATCCACCACAATACCGATGGCCAGCACCAGTCCGAACAGAGTCAGCAGGTTCACGGAAAATCCCAGCACCAGCATTCCGGCAAAAGTGCCGATCAACGCGACAGGAATGGCGGCCACCGGAATCAGGGTGGTCCTGAACCGCTGAAGAAATAAAAACACCACAAAAACAACCAATACCACGGCTGTAAACAAGGTGATGATCACTTCCTTAATGGAGAGCTCCACAAATTCCGTGGTATCATAAGCCACCGTGTAGGCCACCCCGTCGGGAAAGTCCGCGGCCAGTGCATCCATGGTCTCATGGACCCGTCTGGCCGTATCCAGTGCATTGGCGCCGGGCTGGAGATATACCCCGAAAGGGACGGCCGGGCGGGCATTGTACGCGGCTGAAAACGCATACATCTGGGCACCCAGTTCCGATCTGGCCACATCCTTCAGGCGCAGAACACTGCCGTTTTCCCCGGTGCGCAGAATGATATTTCCAAATTCTTCCGGGGCTGTGAGTTGTCCCTGGGCCGTTATGGTCCGTGTGAAAGCCTGATTTTCAGGGGATGGTTCCGCCCCGATCCGGCCGGCCGCAAACTGGGCGTTCTGTTCCCGGATGGCCCGGGCCACATCAGACGGAGTCAGTTGAAATTCGGACAGTTTATCCGGACTCAGCCAGATGCGCATGGAATAATCCTGGGATCCGAACAGCGAAGCATCGCCGACACCGGGCAGGCGGACTAGTTCCTCCAGCACATTCAAAAGGGCATAGTTGCTGATAAACAGCGTGTCCCGGGAGCCGTCCGGAGAATACATCACCGGTAACATGAGGATATTGGTGGATTGGGCTTCCACGCGCACCCCCTGATCCCGGACCATCTGGGGTACCCGGGGGAGGCCGGCCTGAACCCGGTTGTTCACGTTGATGGCGGCCTGGTCCGGATCCGTACCGAACTCAAAAGAGATCACAATCCGCAGATATCCGTCGTCCATGGCTGTAGATTCCATGTAGATCATGTTGTCCACGCCGTTGATTTCCTGTTCCAGGGGAGCGGCCACAGACTCGGCCATGACCTGGGCGCTGGCTCCCGGGTAAACGGCCGTCACCACCACCTGGGGCGGCACCACATCCGGATACTGTTCCACAGGCAGGGCACGCAGGGCCATCACGCCGGCCAGTAAGATCACAATGGATATCACCACCGCGAAAATAGGCCGGTCAATGAAAAAAGATCTGAGCATTATAAGGCCTCCCTGGTTTGTTCCGGATCCTTCACAAGAACCGGTGTTCCGTCCTGCACGGCCACCTGGCCATTCACCACCACCTGCTCCCCGTCATCAAGTCCGGCCAGTATCACCTGCTTTCCTTCCACCACCGGTCCTAAAGCGACATCACGCCGCATGGCTTTTCCATCCTTATTGACGACAAACACCTGGCTGCCGGAATGGCTATGACCCACAGCCTGTTCCGGAATGACTGCCACATTTTTGAGTCTGTGCAACAGAATACGGATCCTGATAAATCCCCCCGGCATCAGGATATGATCGGGATTGGGAAATACCGCCCGGGCCGATACCGTGCCGGTGGCAGCATCAATGGTGCTGGCCGTGAAATCTATGGTCCCCATGTGGGCATAGGGTTCACCATCCGGCAGGATCACTTGTGCGGAAAATTTATTTTCTTTCGCCGCATCCGTTTTCATGGCTTCCCGTGTTTTGCGTAAGGTGACGGCATCGTTTTCCGGCAGGGAAAACCGTATATGCACCGGGTCTTTCTGGGTGATGGTGGTGAGCAGCCCCCCCCATTCAATCAGGTTGCCTTCGGACACATCTTCCATCCCGGTCACGCCGGCAACAGGAGACCGAACCTGGGTATAACTCAGATTCCTCTGATCATCATCCAGAGCTGCTTCGGACATGGCCAGATGGGCCCGGGCCAGTTCGAAGTTTGTCAAGGCCTGGTCCCGTTCCCGCTGGCTGACCGCATTTTTTTCAAATAGCCGGGCATGGCGCTCCCATTCCCTTTTGGTATGATCAAAACTGGCCCGGGCATCTGCCAGTGCTGCTTCCGCTTTCCGAAGGGCAATCTGATAGGGCTGGGGATCAATGATAAAAAGAATGTCGTTTTCCGACACAAATCCGCCTTCTGAATAGCGTTTTTCTTTGAGTATCCCCTGAACTCTGGCCCGGACCTGCACCTGTTTCGACCCATGGATCTTTGCCGGGTAGTTCCTGAAAACATCCATATCCGTTTTCTGAATCTGGAACACCGTGACCCGAGGCGGTGGCTGCTGGCGGCCCGGGGCATCCTTAACATCCCCCTGCCCGCAGGCCGTAAATCCCAATACAGGCAACAACACCAATAACACTGTCTTGTAATTGAACAATCGGAAAAATTTTAAAAACAAAGTGCCTCCCTTCTTGATTACATCATTTGCCGGTTCATGATCATATTTTTTGACAGGATACTGCCGTGACCTCAGAGCAGGGGGATTCTATTTATCCATATCTGCCCATATGGAATGATTGGTACGACCGAATTTGGAAAATGCGGTCGCCAGCTGAAGCCCCAAAGGGGTTTTTCCGTTAAGACAGGCGGTTTTTTGCCATTGAATGAAAATGCACAAATCGCCGGCAAGGGACAACTCTTTTAAAATATTCATGTTTTCAAATCCTTTTTCCCACTCCGGCAGAGTGATCTGATGAAATGCCGCTATGGCCGCATCCCTGTCCGGCGGAGAATATACCCGTAACTGTACCAACTCGACAAACCCCATAATCGCCTCATCATCATAGATAGCTTACAGGCCCTGACACTCTGCCAGAAACATGCCAACCTGTAAACGTCGGGAAATCAACGTTCGGCCAAGGCATTATCTGATTTTCTTTTAAATTTAACAGAAAATAGCTGTCATATTTAGCAGGAGTATGGTATTTCTTTTAAATATGATAGCCGATCAGTCAACCAGAAGGGGTACAAAAAAATATATTAAAGAAAATATATGTGACGGCAATGGATGAAAAAGAATTTTTCCGCCAGGCAACCCTGAAAATATCAAGCAGCCTGATGATCGAGGTGGCAATGGAGCGGTGTCTGGATTTTTTAAAACAACATGTACCGGCATCGGGAATGGTGTTTGGTATGTATGATCCGAACCTGAACGTCGGCAGGGTTCTGGCTGCTATCTGGCCGCCCCATCTCAAAAAACCCGGGGATACCATTCATTTTCCTTCGGAATTCTGGGAGTGGATAAAAAACAGGTGGAAAAAAGCTCCGGGAATCACCATAATCAATGATGTCCACCAAGAAGATGTTCCAACCCGGCAGACCATGTCCCTGATCTGGCCTGCAGAAACGTCTCATCTGATCATGGATCTGGAACTGGAAGGGGAACGGTTGGGCTCGTTCGGTATATTTGTCGAGGAAAAACACCGGTATCATGACCGTCATGCCCACCTGATATCGCTTCTGCATGATCCGTTCAGCCTGGCCATGTCCAATATCATTCAGCACCAGGAGATTCGGAGACTGACGGATATGCTGGCGGATGATAACCGGTACCTTCACCGGGAACTGCTGAAAGTGACGGGGGATACCATCGTGGGCGCGGATTTCGGTCTCAGGGATGTCATGCAAATGGTGGGGCAGGTGGCACCTTTGGAAAGCCCGGTATTGCTTATGGGAGAGACCGGGGTGGGCAAGGAGGTGATTGCCAATGCCATCCATTCTTCTTCTTCCCGCAGAAACCATCCCTATATTAAAGTGAACTGCGGTGCGATTCCGGAGAACCTGATCGACAGTGAATTGTTCGGTCATGAAAAAGGCGCGTTCACCGGGGCCATTGCCCGAAAACGGGGACGGTTTGAAAGAGCCCATACCGGGACGATCTTTCTGGATGAGGTGGGGGATCTTCCCCTGGCCGCCCAGACCCGATTGCTCCGGGTGCTTCAGCAGCATGAAATAGAGCGGGTGGGGGGCAGCGGTCCGATTCCGGTGGATGTGCGTATCATCAGTGCAACCCACCGGAATCTGGCTTGGATGGTGAAATCCGGAGAGTTCAGAGAAGATCTGTGGTTCAGACTCAATGTGTTCCCCATTGTCATTCCACCGCTGCGCAGCCGGACTGAAGATATCCCCGCACTATTGGCCCATTTTCTGGAGCGCAAATCAAAAGAACTGAAAATACAGCACCTCCCCTCTCCGGCTCCCGGGACCATTGAAACGTGTCAGGCCTATGAATGGCCCGGCAATGTACGGGAATTGGAAAATCTGGTGGAGCGGGCACTTATTTTCAATCAGATGCCGGGAAATGACGGATTATTGCGGTTTGACATACTGTCATCGACCCACATGCCGGTACCAGCCGGAACGGCTCAGTGCCCGGATCAGGCCATCCGCCCGCTGGATGAGGTCATGGCCGATCATATTGAAAATGCATTGCACCATTCCGGGGGTCGGGTGGAAGGAAAAAATGGGGCTGCGCAGCTACTGGGGCTTCATCCGAGCACCCTGCGGGCCCGCATGAGAAAACTGGGTATCCACCATGGGAAAAGCCGGCAGTCGTCTCGACGAACAGGTAGATCCCCGTGCCGTGCGCTCAATGGCAGGCATTGGAATCGACATAAGTGCACCCCGGACAAAATGGATTTCCACCTAAAAGAGACACCCTGATCGTTTCCCCCTTTAGTCGTAAAACTCATCCCGGCTGCCGCTGGATAAAGGATTTGCTCCGGACCAGGAGCCAGAGGCTGCCGCAAACCACCCCCACAACAATCTCCATAAGGCCCAGGATGGGGATCAGGTTTTCTGTTTCCAGAGAAATGAGAAACATGCCCATGCTGCCCATGAACAAGGCCATGAAGTCAAGTACCTCCGGCAAAGCCGGAGGCTTGATTTGGTGAACCGCTCAAAGCGGTTATTTGTTGGGCCACCTAAAAGGTGGCACACCTCATTTAAACAAGCTCAGCTGCTCTAAGCGTCTATCCTCTTTCTCCTGAGAGAGGATGTATTCTCGAACAGTGTCCTCGTCTCGTCCAACGGTTGAAACGTGATAACCTCTGGCCCAAAACTGCTGACCAGTAAAATTCCTTCGATGCCCCAGGTAATTTCGTGCTATATGGATCGCACTTTTACCTTTGATGAATCCGATAACCTGAGCCACCGAATATTTTGGAGGTATCGATATAAGCATGTGCACATGATCCGGCATCATATGCCCTTCAATAATCTCACTTTCCCGGCTCCGGGCCAAATCCTTGAAAATCTGTCCAA
>NPIF01001234.1_pt1 | contig 52021 bp, 47 predicted proteins | sample 8637461 | NCBI WGS metagenome assembly NPIF01 (sample SAMN07420641, study PRJNA396082) | bioreactor metagenome | isolation source: sample BR12 brine-fed electro-methanogenic bioreactor BR | place: Japan: Kochi | collected 2016-12-09
TTTTCATTTTATTGCTTTGCTACTTCGACATAGTCGTTTACTATATATAAAAGGAATGGATCATAAGTTTGATGCAGAAGCTACATGTAATGCTTTATATACTTTCTTTTCTCTTATAGGAGGAAGGCCTAAACAATTAGTAATAGACCAAGACTCTTGCATGATTTATGAAGAAAAGTATGGGGAAATTACAACTACTAAAGTATTTGGTGATTTTTTAGCAGAACAAGATTTAAAGCTTTATGTATGTTATAAAGCAGATCCAGAGTCTAAAGGATCGATTGAAAATACTGTCAAGTTTGTTAAGCTAAATTATTTACCTAGTAGACTCAATTGGACCGTTAAAGAATTATGTAATGATGCTCCTAATTGGTGCAGGAGAAAGAACCTGCGTATCCACAGAACGGAATATTGGATTCCAAATGATCGCTTCATTGAATATGAAAAAAACGCATTGTTACCACTTTATCCCTCTCAATATGATGTTTTAAATAATAAAAGATTAATTTGCAGAGTAGATAAGACTCATGCTGTGCGGTTTCAAACTAATACCTATGTGCTACCGCGTGAATATTCCTATGGTTATGTTTATAAGAAAATAACTAAGAATTCTATCCTATTTTATAAAACAGAAACTGGAAATGATTTAATTTGTTCTTATTCTTTACCACAAATTGATGAAAAACACAAAAAATTCTTCAAGCCTGAATTTAAGCAAGAAAGGGGAAGAGATTGGGAAAAAATCAATGATGAAATATTAAAAAAATATTCATGTAAAAATATGTTGCATTACATTAATGGATTAAAAAAAGAAAATGTAAGGCATAGAAACTCTCAATTTGCAGCGTTTTTACGACTTTTAAATGAAAGATTCACTACTACTAAGGAATTAGATGAAATATTAGGTATAGCTTGTGATAATTTTAGATATCAAGTTGGTCAACTTTATGATGTTTGGAATAGTTATTGGAAAGAAAGAAATATTGTAGCAGAAACCAAGAAACAACAAAAATATATTGGAATTCATGGACCCTTAGATTTAGAAAACTCTACTGTGCAGTACCGAAATACAGAAGATTATCAACAATATTTTGATAAACAGGCAGGTGTTAATTATGATTAAAGCTAAAACTCAAAAAATTCAAGATTTAATGAAAAGTAATGGACTCAGATATAGTAGTGAAAAAATATCAGAGTTTATTGAAGAAGCAGAAAATGATAAAATTGCTTATAGTAGATTTCTTGAAAATATTTTAAATAATGAAAATACAGAAAGAAAGGAAAAGAAGCGATTACGTAATTATTCTGCTGCTCACTTTCCTCCAAATGTTCATAAAATTGATGATTATGATATTTCAGAATTAAATTCAGGCATAACACAAGCACAATTAGATCAATTAAAAGAAATGATTTGGCTTGAAGCTTCTACCAATGTTTTACTTATTGGTCCTCCTGGACTTGGCAAGACAATGCTTGCAGTAGCTCTAGGAGCAGAAGCAATAAATTTAGGATATTCTGTTTGTTTTGAAAGAATGAACACCTTAGTTGACATTTTAACTACAGCTAAAGTCAGTAAAAGAGCGGAATTTAGACTTAGAAAATTTAAAACTGTAGATTTATTAATTGTTGATGAAATAGGATTCTTACCTGTTTCTAAAGAAGAAGCAAATGCATTCTTTACATTGATTAGTGAAATTTATGAAACAACTTCAATAATAATAACATCCAATAAAAATATTACACAATGGTCTGAACTGCTTGGAGACCCAACGCTTACAACAGCCTTGCTGGATCGTCTACTTTTTAATGCAAAATGTTATTCGCTTGAGGGTGATTCTTATCGATTAAAGCACCCAATAACAGATAATCAAATAATAACAGAAAGGAGGGGAAAAACAAAGTTTTAAGAATTATTGGAATCTACTAAAGAATGATAAGTTTTATCATATTTTAGGAGATTAAGCATATGAAATACATAAAAGGAATGATAGTAGTAGCTGTCTCAAAACTGCTTACCTTTTTATTTCAAAACTCCTTACCAAAAGTTTTCAAAACTGCTTACCTAAGATTTTCAAAACAAGTTACCAAAAGTTTTCAAAATTGCTTGACGTTAACACTTAAAGAATAACAATATTTTTTGTTAATTCATTAATATATATAGGAATAAGATAGTTTACTTTATTTTTGCATGTAGCTATGTTAATATTAAATATAAAATAAGTATTAGAGGTAAATTTAAGTATGAAAAGTAAAAAATATAGATTTATATGGATTTTATTTTTATTTTTCCTTATTTCATGCAGCTTTGGATTTTTTCCTATTAATGAAATTGGTATAATCAATGATTCTGAAGTATTAAATGATTCTGATGAAAACTTCAAATCTTTTATTGTAGCCTCTGATATGAGAAATTATACTGGAAATAATCAAAATTGGTTTCGTGGAGCATGTGAAGCTATTTCCGCTGTAGATAATGGCATTTACATGTTTTCAGCAGGTGATATAGATCCTCCAGGTCAAGTACTAGCAACAATAAAGAAATATATAGGCTTTGATTATAGGTGGTTTCCTATCGTCGGTAATCATGAATCAGAGACTCCATCTGATATGGATTGGATAAGAAATTATTATTACCAAGTTATTGAATCAAGAGTTAATATTATTAGCGAGGGTCCAAATGGAACTAAAGAAACTATGTATTCTTTTGATAAAGGGGCAGTACATTTTATTATACTGAATGAATATTTTGATGGTACTTCTGATATTGGTTCAAATGGTGATATCGTATCAGCTACTTATAATTGGCTAGAAGAAGATTTAAAAAAGACAGAAAAAGAAATTATAATTGTCTTTGGGCACGAACCGGCCTTCCCTTTAGCTGATGAAGATTCAGGAAGACTTAGACATGTTGGAGATAGTCTTGATAATCATGAAGATAATAGAGACGCATTTTGGGCTTTATTAAATCAATACAATGTCACAGCTTACATTTGTGGACATACTCATAATTATAGCAGCAATTTACGAATAGGCGATAGTACTTGGCAAATTGATTCGGGACATGCAAGAGGGACTAAAGATACTGGGGCAAAAAGCACTTTCTTAAAATTTGATATTAATGATAACGATGAACTTATTTTAGAAACATATAGAATGAATCTAAATACCGGTATTTATTCTATTACTGAAACAGTTAATCTTAGCACTCCTTCAATATAATAAATATGATTTTCCACTTCTTCTTATTCCAGTTATTACTTTAATTAGACTATTATCCATACGATTAATTAGTTTATTTAAATAAATATCTCTTTGTATTTCCATAATCCCCCATATTGAAAAACTTGGGTAAATATACCAACTTTTATCAAAATTATAATATTTGGTAAAGCTATGCATAAGATATATATTGACAAAAACGGGTAACTTTACCCCTTTTTATCAAACTTTAAATAAAATTTTTAGTTTTTTACTGATTACAAAATATAATTAAATCGAATAATTCCTATTGAAAAATATGAAAAATTTATGGAGAAAAAAAACGATTCCTTCATATTTCGCAAGAAAGGAAGAATAGCTAATATTTTACTTTAAACTAAAGAAAAGTTATACAAATAGGACCTTCTTAATTCTACACAATTACCCTTCATAGGTGTCTGTTGATACACTATAACTATAATAGGGGTCTTGAAAAATCATGCAAATTAACCTTATGTAATAAAACAACTATTATTTATTCCCTTATTTTAAAAGAACCTATACAAAATTGTATTAAATTATTAACCACACATAGTGTTATGCCTAGGACAAGACTTGAACTTGCACAGTTATAAAACCACTTGGATCTGAACCAAGCGCGTATACCAATTTCGCCACCTAGGCTTAAGAAATATTATATAACACTATTTATAAAAACAAACAATATGATTCTTGAAACTTTCTATTATAAAAATATGTAAAAACTACTATACAAGAAATAATTTACAATAAATTAAATATGTAAAAACCAGCAATATTCTAAAATTAATTATTGAAGTAAAAATAAAATATTGACAAAAGACAGGTTGATAATAATATTAAAAGTAGAGTATAAGGAAAAATTAGTTATCTTATAAATAAATTCTTATATTTTACTGTTTATACGCACTCATCCTTATACCTCATTCTTATAAGGAGGAGTTAATATGAAAAAGAGAAGGATAATATTAGCAATATCTTTTATACTTTGGATATTTATAATTGTTGGTTGTAATCTTTTTTCAATAAAAAAAGAGAAAGAAATTGATTTATTAATTGAAATCGACTCTTATTCAAATAATACAATTATAACTTTCGATTCAAATAATATAATATGGAGTAATGCTTTATATTACGAAGAAAATTGTAGTTATTCAGTAAATGCAAATACTATTACTTTGACCCAAGATATAAGTGAAACAACATTAAATAAAAATAAAAAATTATTATTATTTTTAAAAATAAAAGAGCCTCTTAATGGATATTTGAATTTTAGAGTTACGAGAGATTATGAAGGTGAGATCAATTTGAAATTTTATCCTATCGAGGAGCGTCAAGAAAACGAATTTTTAACAAATTCAATAGATTTTTGTTGGGATGTGGTAAGTCATTCTAAAGAGTTAACTTCAAAAGCTTTTACTATTGCTACAAATTCTCTTTACGATGAAGTAGATTTTAATCAAAATGATTATAACTTAATATCTGAAATAGATAATGTTTTTAATGATTATTTAGATATTATATGGGATGAAAATATTGAAATAACAGTATATTGGGATGACGCCATTAGATATAATTTAAAAGCAACTGATGATATACAAAGTTTTAATGCTATTACAAAACTTCAACAAGATAGAATAGATTTTTATGATGATTTCGATTCTAGTCAATGGACATATGAAACTCCTATAAAGTTTCACAAGTCAAACGAAACAAAAAATCAAGTTCTTTACTATTATCCTGCGCAATATAAAGATTTAAAATTTGCAGAATGCATTGTTTTTGAAAATAGATTAGATGAATGGAAAATTTCAGAGCATTGGTTAATTTACTATAGAGATTATGAAAATGAAACTGATTAATTTAATCTAAATAAATCAAAGTAAATAAATAAAGATTATTTTTTAACAACTAATATATACTCTATAAAAGAATGCGATAATAGATATTTATCTAAAATAAATTTAAACTTTTTATCAAATTCACTTGATTGAAAACAAAATGCATTATAGTGTTAGATTCATGAGCATTAGAGTTTTATTCTTAGGTGAAATTGTTGGAAGACCTGGAACTACAGTTATAAAAAAATTACTTAAAAAAGAAGTAGAGTCAAGAAATATCGATTTAGTAATAGCTAACGCAGAAGGTGTAACTAATGGGTTTGGAATTGGTAAAAACCATTCCATAATGATTCATAAAGCTGGAGTTGATGTAATTACAGGTGGAGAAAAAATTTATTTTAAAATAGATATGGTAGATTTTTTGGATAAAAATAACTTTATTATTCGTCCAGTTAATTACCCAATGAATAACCCAGGAAAAGGAATAAAATATCTCACCATTAAAGATAAAAAAATAGCAATTATTAATATCTTAGGTAACAGTGATTTCCCAAGAACACATCTAGCTAACGCTTTTATTACTGCAAATACTTTAGTTGATAAACTTAATAAAGAACAAGATATTATATTAGTACAAATACATGCTTCAACTACTGCTGAAAAAAATACTATGGGATATTTACTAAATGGTAGAGCATCAGCAGTAATTGGAACTCATTGTAAGGCAATCACTAGTGATAGTCGAATCTTAGATAAAGGAACAGCTTATATTACTGACAATGGGATGGTTGGATCAACTCTCGGTGTAGGCGGTTTTGATAGTGAAGTTGAAATAAAAAAGTTTATAAGTGCAGTTCCAACTAGATCAAAAGAATGTTGGGATAGACTACAAATGCAAGGTGTTATTGTAGATATCAATGAAGATTCAAATATGGCAGATAATATTGAAACTCTTATACTAGATTTAGAGTTAGAAGAAGAAATAAAATAATGTATGAAGTTGTAGAAGTAGTTAAAAATAATAATAATAAAGAAGTAGAAGTAACTTGTCCTGCTGAAATCTGTAGTGGATGCAGTGGTTCAATGTTTTGCAATGTTAAAGGAAAAACCTTTAATGCAAAAGTACCAAAAGATTTTGAGCAAATTAACGTTGGTGATAAACTTAAACTTTATCTTCCTCCAGCAAAAACCATTTCATCTTCATTTATTACATTAATAGTACCTCTTTTACTATTCCCTATTTTTTATTTACTTTCTCCATTTAAAGGAGAAGGTGGGAATTTTTTATTTGGATTATTAGGAATAGTAATTGGTTTTATTGCAGTCGCTATCTATTTTAAAATAAATAAAAATAAATATTATCCAAAAGTTGTTGAAAAAATTAATGAATAAAAAGAGTTTGTGTATGAGAATTAAATATTTATTACTTATGATATTTATTTTTCTACTAATCTCATGCTCTTTTGTTGATAAAAATAGTGAAAAAACAGATCCAATTGAACATCCTTCATTAATATTAGAAAATTCAAAATATAAAGTAAATCTTTCATCTAATTTAACAATAGAGTTTTCATCTTCACTGATAAATATCTATAACAAAACAGATTCTACTACTATAGAAAAGGCTTCTTTCAAAATAATAGATAAAGATAATCTTATTATAGCTGAAGGAAGTTGTGACGAAATTTCTGTTCAAACCAAATCAAAAAATCTTGAATTAATTGGTAACGTAAATATTAATATAAAAGACCCACAAATAGATATAAAATGTGATAAAATAAATTGGAACAACAAAGAATCTTCTCTAAACACAGATGAAAAAGTTGAAGTCTTAAGTGAATATGGATCTTTTGAAGGAATTGGATTTTCTGCTAACTTAGAAACGAGATATTTTGAATTTAAAGAAATAGAAAAAGGAGCATTATATGAAAAAGATAATTAGTATAGGTTTTTTATATATATTTCTTGCAACTTATATTTTTGCTTCTTCAATAAATTTCTCATCAGGATATACAACTCTATCAATGCAAGAAGGGCGTGAAAAAGTATCTCTTTCAAATAAAGCACATGTAACAATTGATAATTTAGAAATAACTGCTGATGAAATTATTCTTTCAGGAAAAGATTATCAATTTATTGATTGTAAAACTAATATATTATTTATTGATAAAGAAAATGAAATATCACTGAGATGTTCATCTCTTAGCTATAATCAAGAAACAAATCTAATTAAAATTAATGGATTTAATGAAATTAATGATTTAAAAAATAGTATCTATGCGACATCCTCATTTCTTGAATATAATCTTGAAAGTAAAACACTTGATTTAATGATTGAAGTTAAATTATTACATGATAGTGATAATAAAATAATGAAATGCTCTAGCGATAGCTTAAGATTTGATTTAAATAATAATATAATATCTTTACTCGGTAGCTCTCAAGTAGAATGGAATTCAAATACTTACAAAGCACAAGCTATGTCTATTAATTTAAATAATAATGATATTTCTATGGATGGAAATATTGAAGCTAATATTACTACTAATTAGTAATCCAATATATAAACTACATCTTATTACATAGTAGTTTTCCTTATTGCATGTTATAATAAAGAAAAAAATTTTTAGGAGTAGCCTAAATTAGGTATTTTTGTTATGAAACATATTCTCACCATTCAAAATCTTGAAAAATACTATGGGAAAAAGCATGTAGTAAAGAAAATCTCTTTTTCCATGGAAAGTGGACAAGTAATTGGATTATTAGGTCCTAATGGTGCAGGAAAAACAACAACATTTTATATGATTGTTGGCTTTATAAAAGCAAATGGTGGAAAAATTTTTTTAGATGAAAGAGAAATTACCACATTAGCTATGCATAAAAGAGCAAAAAAAGGATTATCCTATCTACCACAAGAGGCTTCAATATTTAGAAAACTTTCAGTTGAAAAAAATATAAAATTAGTAATAGAAAATAGAGTTGATTTAAAAAAAGATGAAAAAGAGATTTTATATAATGACCTTATTTCAGACTTTGGATTAAAAGAATTAACAAAACAAAAAGGTTATACCCTTTCTGGTGGAGAAAGACGAAGAGTTGAAATTGCACGAGCTCTTGCTACAAACCCCTATTTTTTATTATTAGATGAACCTTTCGCAGGAATTGATCCGAAAGCTGTAAGTGATATTAAGATAATTATCAAGAAACTTAGTGAACAAGGTATTGGTATATTATTAACAGATCATAATGTTCGTGATACTTTATCTATCACAAACAAATCACTTATAATAAATAACGGATCTATCTTAATAAGTGGAGACAAAGAAACTCTTTTAAAAGATGAAGATGCAAAAAATATCTATTTTGGCACAACTTTTGAGGAGGAATATTAATGGGATTATCATTAGAACTATCAACAAAACAAACTCTAAATCTATCTCCACTTATGATGCAAAGACTTGAAACATTAGCTCTTCCTCTAACAGAATTGCAAGCAAAAATTCAAGAAGCAATAGTTAGTAATCCTGCATTAGAAATACCGAATTCATCAGATCAATCTCTTGATGTTATTAGAGGAGATTTTCCGACAAATACAAAAAATGATGATACATCAGATTCCTCTGCTTATGGATCAGATTATCAAGGTATTTATGACAGAGAAGCAAGTGATAGAAAACAAAAGTTCATGGAAAACACTTTAAGTAAAAGTGAAACTTTAATAGATCATTTTATTGAAAATCTTCATTTAGAAAAAATAAGCGAAGAAGAAAGAGAAATTGGCGAATTATTAATTACTAATCTAGATACAACAGGATTTCACAATGAAAATCCTTATACTTTGATTGAAGGTGAACTTAATAGTGAAAATCTAAATAAATTAGAATATCAAGAAAGATTAGAATTGCTTGAAAAGATGATAAAAAAAATACAAGCTTTCGAGCCAGAAGGATGTTGCACCAATGATTTTAAAGAATCTCTTTATGTTCAAGCAAAACTAAAAGGATTAAAGAAATATTTATTACCTACTTTCAAAAAATTAATTTATAATGAACTACAAAATATCAGAAGTAAAAAAATAAAAAAGGTATTAACAAATCTTAAAATAGATGAAGAGACTTATGAGTATCTATATAACTTTTTACAATCTTTAAACCCATTTCCAGGCTCACAATATAATAATGGTATAAGAGAATACGTAATACCAGATTTATCAATTCATGTTACAGATGGAAAACTCCAATTAGATACAAGTTCTAATAGTCTACCAAATTTAACAATTAGCAAAGATTTCATTAATCTTGCTAAAGAAATAGATGACCCTGCAACAAAAAAATATATTAAAGAACAAGCAATAACGGCAAAAGAATTAATTAATCAAATAGATATGAGAAATAAAAACTTATTTAAAATAGGAACTATTTTAATTGAAAAACAAAGTGAATTTTTCTTTAAAGGTCCATTATATATAAAACCATTAACACAAAAAGATGTAGCAGCAGAAATGGAAGTTCATGAAACCACGGTTTCAAGACTTGCCTCTTCAAAATGGATAGATTGTGATTGGGGAATTATACCTCTTAAAAACTTATTTTCTAATGCAGTTGGAGATTCTGATACCTCTAATTCTAAAGCTTCAATAAAAGAGAGAATAAAACAAATAATTGAAGAATATGATGGAACAAAAAAATTAAGTGATCAAAAAATTTCTGATATGTTGGCAAAAGAAGATATTAAAATTGCAAGAAGAACAGTTTCAAAATATAGAAAAGAATTAAATATTGACTCAACATTTTTAAGAGGATAAATATATTTAAGAATAAAAAAACTGGGATAATATCCCAGTTTTTAATATATCAATTTTATTCTTCCATTCCATCTGGAAATTCAGGTCTTACTTTTTTATGGTTTTTTACCTTTCCTTTTTCTCTCTTTGCAGCAGTTGATATCTTGTCTACAATTAATTCAATACCTTCATATAGTTCATAACAATCTAAACCAATGACTTTACGTGTACCCCAGTTAAAGTGGATATGTGCATCAACGTGATAGCCTTGCCCTACTTTTTCTTTAGTCATTACAATTTCTAAGTCTTGAATTGATGAGTCAGCAAATTGAATTTTTTCTAATTTCTTATTTAAAAATTCTTGAGTTTCTTCACTTGGATTATAATGTACACCTTTGTATTTTATATTCATGTATTACTTGTTCTTTCCTTTCAGAAAAAACGTCCTCCTATCATTAAAATTTAAAAAAAGTCCAACGGACTTAACTGCATGTTCTTTTTATAAGAAAAAAATTACTTAGCTTTAATACCCTCTCTTTGTCACGAATTAATAATATATTTAATGAAATTTTTTCATTAAAAACTTTGTTTATATATATAAATTAAACCCGATTTTCATAAAAGTCAAATTTAAATATTTTCATCAATAAAGTTAGTTTAAAATCAAACCTTAAGTTTTTCCTCAAATTCATTTAATATTTTTTGATATATATAAATTAAAAGATTATTTAATAATTTATATATAAAAATAAATTTTTTTATTTTTTTTCATTGATACACACAAACTACATAAAGCTATTTCTTAAAAAAATTCAATTTACTACTAAACAAAAAAATGTGAACATTTGTATATGTTCTTCTTTCTATATTTAATAATTTATGCTATTCTACTTACCAAGCGGAGGTATAAAAATGACAAACTGTACAATACTCGAGCTATTAGATATCGACTTAAAAGAACACAATAAATTACAACTTTCATGCATTGCAGGAAGAAGTGGTTTAGCAAATAAAATTACTAGCAGTAAAATAAGTAGACCAGGATTACCTTTATCAGGATTTTTTGACTCTTTTGCAGGAAATGCTGTTCAAATCTTCGGCCATGGGGAACAAAGCTACTTAGATATGCTAGAAGATAAAAAAGAATATGCTAATCTAAAAGAATTATTCACTTATCAAGTTCCTTGTTGTATTTTTACTCATAATTATACCCCTAGTGATAAATTCATTGAATTAGCAGAAGAAACAAGCACCCCCTTATTAAAAACTCCTTTAGTTTCATCTGATTTTTCACGATTAATTTATCAATTATTAGATGATTTATTTGCCCCAACTCAAACTATTCATGGTGTATTTGTTGAGGTTTATGGTATTGGTGTTTTAATTACTGGTGACAGTGGTGTTGGTAAAAGTGAGACTGCATTAGAATTGATTGAAAGAGGCCATAGATTAATTAGTGATGATACTGTAAAACTTAGAAACATTAACAGTTCTTTACTCGTTGGAAGTGGTGAAAACCCAATGTTAGCTCATCATATGGAAATAAGAGGTATTGGTATTATTAACCTTGCAAATATTTTCGGTGTTGGTGCAATTAGAGATAAAAAACTTGTTCAATTAATTGTCCATTTAGAAGAATGGGATTCTAATAAAAACTATGATAGAGTTGGTGAAGATACAATGAAAGATACTTTCTTAGGTGTTGATATTCCTAAACTTATCATACCTGTAAAACCTGGTAGAAATATTCCCATCATAATTGAAACAGCAGCTAGAAACGAAAGATTAAAACAATTAGGTTATCACTCCGCTAAAGAATTTGACCAAAGTGTATTAAAATGGTTTGAATCTGAATCAGCTAAAAAAATGTATTATATTAATGAGGAGAACAACTTCTAAGATGGTAAGTAAAGTATTAACAGTAAGAAACAGAGCAGGAATTCATGCACGTCCTGCTGCCATGATTGTAAAAGTTGCAAATAAATTTAAGAGCGATTTTTACATGGAAAAAGATGATATTAAGATCAATGGTAAATCAATAATTGGTGTTATTACATTAGGAGCAGGATTTAAAAGTGAAATCAAAATTTCATGTGAAGGGGAAGATGAAACCCAAATGGCAGAAGCTCTAGAGCAATTGTTTGAAAATAGATTTGAACAATAATTGAGAATTATATTTATAAAGGAACAAGCAAAGGCTTGATTGATATTAAGGAGGGGGTGTTTTAATTTATAATAATTAAAACCCAATATTAATTATGAAAAAATTGACAGAAAGGCAAATTCAAGTTGCAAAATATATTAGAGATTATGCAAGAGAATATCGCTATAGTCCTTCAGTAAGAGACATTAGTAATTATTTTAATTTTTCTGTAAAAGCTGCACATGATCATGTTAGAGCTTTAGAAAGTAAAAATATTATTAGAACTACTCAAGGAATTTCTAGATCAATTGAAATAATTGATGCAAGATTTACTCCTTTTCAAGACATGCTTGAAATACCAGTATTTAGAACAACCGAATCTGGAAGTTTATCAAAAGTACCGGATTATAATATTTCATGTTCAGTCTCAATGATGCCAAATGCAAACGATAATGATTATTTTGCTATAATAGTATCTGATGACTCAATGGATAATGCAGGTATTTATTTTGGAGATTTAGCTATAATTAAAAAATGTGATACAGCTGATGATGGTGATATTGTTTTAGCAGATATTCCTGAAATCGGATTAACTTTAAAATATTATCACAACAATGAAGATAGAATTTCCTTAATGCCTGCTAATAGTTCATATCATCCAATATATGCAACTGAATTACAAATAGCAGGTACATTAGCCTTAATAACTAGACAATACAGGAAACGTGGTGAGTAATATAAAATTATTTTTAGGTCCAGAAATTGGAAATAAAAACGATAGAATAATTAAAGAGTTAAAAAAATTAAAAAATAAATATTCACAAGATGTTGAATTAAAGAAATTTTATGGTTTTGATTTAGATGAAGAAAACTTTTATATAGAATTAAATAATCCAAATTTATTTGTTGCTCATACATTAATTGTTTTATATAACATAGATCAATTAAATGCTAAGCAAGCAAATAGTTTAATAAGTTATATAGAAAATCCAAGTGAAAGTGCAACTTTAATTTTAGAAAGCGAGCTTTTTTCTCTAAAAAGTCCTTTAACAAAACTATCAAAATTAATTGATAAAAAAAATACAGAAACTTTTTATCCGTTAAGTGAAATTGATTTAATTAATTATGTAATTAAATATTTTCAAAACAATAAATTGAATATTACAAAAGAAGCTATTAACTTATTATTAGAATTAGTTGATAACAATACACTTGAACTCAAAATAATATGCAATCAATTAGCATTTTTCTTTTCAGTTAACAAAAAAGATAATAATACTATTGATGAATTAGATATCAATAAATACGTACACCACAGTAGAAATGAAAATTCTTTTACTCTTTTAGAAATGATTTTTTCCTTAAAACTCAAAGAATCTATTGAAATAGCACAAGTTCTATTAGAAAGAGATACAACTTTTATTTACACTCTAACAGGTGGATTATTATGGGGCTTTAGAAGACTCTTAAGTGTCCTTGAATTAATAGATCAAGGATATAATTCTTATCAAGCTTTTCAAAGTGCAACTGTTATGGGCAGAAAAAATGCTGTGTACAGAAAAGATGAAACAGCTCTATACAATAAAGCAATCATGAATTATTCAACATCTGATTGTAGAAAAATCATTTCTTTATTAATAGATAGTGATGTTGAAATTAGAAGTAGTAATGGTGATTTTTTACCTTTAATAATTGATAGATTATTATTTGATATAATTGTAAAAAAAGGTAAAAAAGGTATTAAATTAGAAGCACTATCTCTGAAAAATAAATTATAGAGATAGTTTCTCTATTAATCTTTTTGCAACATTTATTGGAATATTAGCATCTTTAGCAATTTCTTGTTCACTATGTTTTAATATCTCATCAACACTACCATAAATTTTCATTAATTTTTTTGATCTATCTTTACCTATTCCTTTTACATCCTCTAACAATCTAAAAGCTACTTCTTTACTTCTTAAATTTTGGTTTGCTGAAGTTGCAAATCTATGACATTCATCTCTTACAGCAATAAGAGTTTGAAGAGCTAAAGAATTTTCATCAAGCCTTAAAGGAACTCTATCATCATTAAAAATTATTTCTTCAAATCTTTTTGCAAGCCCTATTACTGGAATTTCACTTAATCCTAAATCTTCTAAAATTTCACTAACAGCATTGACTTGACCTTTACCACCATCAATTAAAATCAAAGAAGGTCTTTCTAAATTATCATTCAATACTCTTGAATATCTCCTTGCAGCAGCTTCTCTCATTGCCTCAAAATCATCGATTTTCCCTTCAAGACTTTTAATATTAAACCTTCTATAATTATTTTTATCGGGGTTACCATCTCGAAAAGAAATAAGGGAAGCTACAGTATATTTACCAGAAAGCTGTGCTATATCAAAGCCCTCAATTAATGTTGGCAGTTCCTCTAAATCTAAGACCTGTTTTAATTCTTCAAGAGCTCTTGAATTATCTTGATTTTTTAGTCTTTTTTCAACATCTCTCGAGGCATTTTCACTTGCCATCCTAAGAATGCGATAATGCTTTCCTTCATATGGAATATCAACATTTAATTCGACTTTTAGTTCATCTTTAAAAAATCTTTCAATATGATCTTTATTTATATCATGAGACACATATAATTGATTTGGTAATTTTAATCCATCAGAATAATATCTTATTAAAAAAGCAAGTAAAGAATCTGTCTCATTTCCTAAGGTAGTTCCTCTATATAGGGCTCTTCCCATTAATGCTCCATCTCTCATTTGCATAATACTAACGGTATATAAAGGACCTCTCATTTCAATTGAAGCATAATCCCTTTTCTCTTCATTAAAATCAATTGCTTGTTGATTTACATTTACAGTTAATAAATCTTTTAATAAATCCCTTTTTAAAGCAGCATTTTCGAAATCTAAATTTTTCGAATAATCTAACATTTCTTTTTCTATTTGTTTAATTAATTTTTCATTATCACCGGAAAGTAATTTCTTTACTTCATTAATATATTTAGAATACTCTTCTTTTGTTATTTTCCCACAACAAGGGGCTTTACAACGCCCAATATGGTAATACAAACAAGGATTTTTCCTTTTTCGAAGTGGAGATGCACATTTACGAAGAGGATATAGTTTATCAATTAAATCTAAATAAGTTTGAAGAGAAGATACTCCTGGAAAAGGCCCATAATAAGAAGAGCCATCTTGAAATATTCTTCTCGTTTTAAAAACTTTAGGAAAGTCTTCTTTTGTAACTCTAATAACAGGATAGCTTTTTCCATCTTTTAAATCTAAATTATAGTGAGGATTATATTTTTTAATAAGAGTATTTTCTAAAACTAAAGCTTCATATTCGTTTCCAGTAATAATATGTTCAATTTTTTTAATTTTTTTAACTAAAGCGGCAGTTTTAACATCTCTATTTTTTAGAAAATAGCTAGTAACTCTTTTGCGTAAATCTTTAGCCTTACCAATATAAATAATCTTATTATTTTTGTCACGCATGAGATAAACCCCACTTCTGTGGGGTAACTCTTTAGCTTGATCCTTTGGATCTAAATACTCTTCTTTAACACTTTCACCTAAAGAAGTTACTTCAGAATTTATCTCATATTTCATAATATTTATAATAGTTTATCTAAGAAAATTTGTTTACTTCTCCCTTTTAGAGAACATTCTTTTCCATCTAACATTTCTTTTAAAGCTTCTCTTTCTTTCATAGAAAGATTAATAGAACCTAATTTATGATTCTTAAAAGCTTCTACAGCAATAGGACAAACTTTTTCTATCATTTCTAATATTACTTTTGCATATGCTCTAATTTCATATTGAGCATGACTATCTAAACGTAATTCTAAAAAGTGGAAAAGATTTCTTAAATCCATTTGCCAATACCATTCAGTATATTGAGATAAAGGTAAATCAATTCTAGCTAATTCTCTAGCAATTCCCATATCTAACAGAGTATTATAATTGTCAGAAATCATTTTTTGATTTTCATCAAATAAATCCATTACTTTTTGAGCTGTTTCTTTATCAACGCTCTCATTTTTTCTACCTTGCTTATTATCTTCCGATTGAAGGTTAATATGATTGAAATCAGGTCTATACCATTCATTACTCATTACAGAATATCTACCTGATATTTCATTAACTCTTCCTGTTCTGTGTCTAATCCACTGTCTAGCTACAAAAATTGGCATTTTTACATGGAAAGTAAAATTTACTTGTTCAAATGGAGAAGAGTGATCATTTCTTAATAAGTAATTAATCAAACCCTTATCTTCTCTATAACTCTTTGTTCCATCTCCATAAGAAATTCTTGCTGATTGTACTATTCTACTATCACTTCCACAATAATCTACTAAACGAATAAACCCTTTATCTAATACTTTATATTCTTGATCTAGAATTTTTTCAGCTTCTTCAACAACACAATGTGCCATATATTATCTCCTCAATTTTTAAATACAATTCATCTTAGCTAAAGTAAGTGTAATCGCAGAACAAGCCGCTGTTTCACTTCTTAATATCCTACTTCCTAATTTATAAGAAGTATAATTATTTGCTAAAAATATATTTCTCTCCCTATCAGAAAAACCTCTCTCAGGTCCAATAGCGATAACTGTCTTTTCCTTAACTTTTGTATATGTTAATAAACTATGCCCATCAATTATATTATCTAATAAAACTTTATCATAAGAATCATCAAATGATTTTATAGCTTTATCTAAACTATCATAATTAACTACTTCACAAATAGAAGTCTCTCCAGCCTGCATAGCACCGTCTATTAAAACTTTTATATATTCTTCATTAACATAGAAATTTGCCATCTTATATGAATTTTCACCTTTATCTGAATTAAAAAGAACTATTTTTTCAACCCCTAAAGAAATTGCTTCTCTAAAAATTCTTTTCATACAAATAGGTCTAACATAAGAAATTAAAAGAGTTAATGGATATAATTTTTTAACCTGTGAATCTTCTTTTTCAAATGAAAAAATTATTTTTTCACTATCAAATTCTAATATAGTTGCTACACCCTTATTCCCATTAATGATACCTGCTAAAAAATTATCGCCAATTTTTAATTTTAAAATTTTCTTAATATGTCTAGCTCTCTCATCTTTTAAAGATAGAGTATTAATGTTTTCAAGTTTATCAAATAATATTATATTCATATTGTCTGAATAATACAAAATTTTAAATCATCTAGCAATCATAAAGAATAAAAAAGCTACTAAGTATTTTTAAACTTAGTAGCAAAAATATTTAACTATCTACATTTATAAATTAAATTATTTCCATCTCTTTTCCAATTTTTATAAAAGCTGAGACTGCTCTATCAATCTGAGTTCTTGTATGAACTGCAGATAATTGGACTCTAATTCTAGCTTTATTCATTGGAACTACTGGATAAGTAAAACCAATAACATAAACACCCTCTTCAAGTAATTTTTCACTCATTTTAATTGCAGTTACTTCATTGTAAAGCATAACAGGAACAATAGCTGTATCTCCTTTTACTAAATCAAAACCAGCTTTTTCCATTTTTGATCTAAAATATTCAGCATTCTCCATTGTTTTTTCTCTATATGGATTTTCTTTTTCAATTAAATCAATAACTTTCATTGTTCCACCTGCTATAGCTGGAGCTAATGTATTTGAAAACAAATATGGTCTTGCATGTTGTCTAAATAAATCAATCAAACATTGTTTTCCAGAAATACAACCACCACTAGCTCCGCCTAATGCTTTACCAAAAGTTGTAGAAATCAAATCAACTTCAACTCCATTATATTCAGGAGTCCCTCGACCAGTTTTACCAATGTAGCCAGTTGCATGCGAATCATCTACCATTACTATAGCTTGATATTTATTTGCTAGATCTACAATTTGTTTAAGCTTTGCAATATCACCATCCATTGAAAAAACACCATCTGTTGCAATTAGACGTCTCTTACAATCTTTAGAATCTAATAAACATCGCTCTAAATCTTCCATATTGCTATGTTTATATCGAAATCTTTGAGCTTTACAAAGACGAACGCCATCGATAATAGAAGCATGATTTAATTCATCACTAATAATAGCATCTTCTTTTTTAAGTATTGGTTCAAATAATGCACCATTAGCATCAAAACATGAAGAAAAAAGAATCGTATCATCGGTTTTTAAAAAATCACTAATTTTAGCTTCTAAATCTTTATGAAGTTGTTGTGTTCCACAAATAAATCTAACTGAAGATAAGCCATATCCCCATAAGTCCATAGCATTTTTACTAGCTTCAATAACTTCTTTATTATCACACAATCCTAAATAATTATTTGCACAAAAATTAATTACTTGTTTTCCATCATTAACAATTATCTCACCACTTTGTGGAGATTTCAAGATTCTCTCTTCTTTGCTTAATCCTTTTTCACTTAGACCTTCTAGATACTCATTTATCTCCTTTTCAAGATGCTCTATCATGATTTAACCTCCTTGATATTTGGTCTAACATCTCTGCTACCATTTTTTCTAAATCATATTTCGGATTATAATCCCATTGTTCTCTAGCTTCACTATCATCTAATTTATTAGGCCAAGAATCAGCTATCGCTTGTTTTATAGGATCAATATCATATTCAATTTCAAAATCAGGAATATGTTTTTTAATTTCAGCTGCAATCTGTGCAGGCGTAAAACTCATTGCAGTTATATTATATGCATTTCTATTTTTCAACCTAGATTGTTTTGCATTCATCAAATCTACAATAGCTTTTATTGCATCATCCATATAAAGCATATCCATATATGTATCCTCTTTAATAGGGCATACATATTTCTTGTTTTTTATAGCTTCATAAAATATTTCAATTGCATAATCTGTTGTTCCTCCACCTGGAGGAGTCAAATAACTAATTAATCCTGGAAATCTTACACCTCTTGTATCAACATTATATTTACAATTGTAATAATCACATAGAAGTTCGCCAGCAACTTTTGAAACACCATATATCGTACAAGGTCTTTGTATTGTAAGTTGAGGGGTATTATCTTTAGGAGTAGAATCCCCAAAAGCTCCAATGGAAGATGGAGTAAATACTGCACAATTATTGATTCTAGCAATCTCTAATATGGTAGTTAAACCATTGATATTTATAGCCCATGCAAAAGTAGGATCCATTTCTCCTCTTGCTGAAAGAATTGCAGCTAAATGGAATATCGTATCAATATTATGATCTTTTACAATTTTTGATATTTTTTCTCTATCTCTACAATCAGAAATATAAAAAGGACCATCTTCTATAAGAGCTCTATTAACATCATCCCTAATATCTACTAATACTACATTTTTAGGAGAATATATATCTCTTAAATAATAAGCTAGTTCTGAACCGAGTTGCCCTAAAGCACCAGTAATTAAGATATTTTTCAAACTATTTACCTCACTGTTTCATATATCGAATTCATGTTCAGTATATCAAACTTTGAAAATATAGCAAGGTTTATTATATTAAATTTTTTACACAATAAAACACAATTTTTATCTTATTTGGCAATAAAAATGCATCTAATTTATTAAAATCAGATGCACTTTGTTTATTATATTAAACTTTTAAGCTCTATCACTCATTTCTATAATATCTCTAAATCGATTTTTTCTCCATTCTTCTATATTAAGAGAGGTTAATCTCCAACTCCAATTAGAAGAACCACAAGTAGATGGAGTATTCATCCTACTATTTGAATTTAGTTCTAACAAATCTTGCATTGGTAAAATAGCCCATTTACTATTAGTAAACATCATACACCTTATCATTTTATAAACAATATCATCATTACTACTTTCAAAATATCTTCTTAAAAGATCTTTTGTACCTTCATCTAATTTATCAAACCATCCTCTAGTAGTATCGTTATCATGAGTTCCACTATAAACAACACTATTATAATTACAATGGTGAGGGAGATAAGCATTTGAAGAATCTAATTTACCATCTTTAAATCCAAAAGCAAACTGCAATATTTTCATTCCTGGTAAATTATTTTTATCTCTTAATTCTTCAACTTCATCTGTAATTACACCTAAATCTTCAGCTATTAGCTCAAGATTTAATATATTTTCTTTTAGATGATCTAATAATAACTGACCTGGAGCTTTCACCCATTTACCATTTAAAGCTGTAGTTTCATTACTTGGAACTTGCCAATATGACTCTAAACCTCTAAAGTGATCTATTCTAACAACATCACAAATTTCCATTGTAGCCTTTATTCTTTTTGTCCACCAATCAAAATTAGTTTTAACATGCATATCCCAATCATATACAGGATTACCCCACAATTGACCATCTGCACTAAAAGCATCTGGTGGAACACCAGCACTATATATTTGATGATAATCTTCATCCATCTTAAATAATTCTACATTTGTCCAAGCATCAACACTATCACCTGCTACAAATATAGGAATATCACCAATTATTTTTATATTCTTAGAATTAGCATAAGATTTAACTTTATCCCATTGTTTATAAAAAAAGAATTGAATAGCTTTAATTATTTCAATACGTTCTTTATTAGCTTTTTCTATTTTACTTAATGCTTTTTTATCTCTTTTCTTTAATTCTTCAGGCCAAGTTAAAAACCATCTTGAATCATTATAATCTTCTAAAATAATTGAATAAATAGCCCAATCATCTAACCAATATTTGTTTTTCTCACAAAAGTTATGATAATCACCTTTTTCTTGGCTTGATAAAAGATTAATAGCTGCTTTTTTTAATAATGGTTCTTTAAATTTTCTAACATTATTATAATCAATTCTATCAGTTAATTCGAAAGGATCATTTAATATATCTGTAATATCTAAATATCCATCGAAAGCTAATTGATTTAAATCAATTAACAATTCATTTCCAGCAAAAGCACTTCTTGCTGCATAAGGAGAATCTCCAAATCCTGTAGGTCCTAAAGGCAGAATTTGCCAAAGTGATACTTTCATATCACTTAATAAATCAATAAATTCTATTGCATCATCACCTAAACTTCCAATACCGTGATGTGATGGTAGTGAGGTTGGATGTAATAATATTCCACTATTTCTTTCTTCTGTTTTCATTCCTCAATAATACTAAAAAAACTATCTTTAAATGAAGAGGTATAAATTAATTTTTTTATATATTGTTCGACTTAATTCTTAAAATCGAGCTCAATGTAAAAAAAAAGAGTAAAAAATATATAAATATTATATTTAAACCGGTTAAACATTATTTTTACTATATCAAATCTATGTTGTATTATCCTTTAAAATATCGTATAATAAATACGATATGAGTGCAAATATAAAAGAAACACAATTTGTGATTGGTGAACATGTAGTTTACCCTCTTCAAGGGGTAGGAATAATTAAAGACATCGAAGAAAGAAATTTCAGAGGTGATTCAATTTTATATTATGTTATTTACCTTGATATTTCAGACACAACTGTAAAAATACCTGTTGCAAAATCACAGGAAAAAGGGATAAGAGGTATTGTTGAAACTAAAGAAGCTATGGAAGCTATCAATTCAATATCTAAAGATTTTAAACAACCTCCTGTTGATTGGAAAGCAAGATACCAAATGAATGTAGAATTACTAAAAGAGGGATCTATCACTTCAATTGCAAAAGTGGTACAAACTCTTTACCATAGATCTAAAGTCAAAGAACTCCCAGTTCAAGAAAGAAGATTATATGATAGTGCTCTTAGGATTCTAATTGATGAAGCAGCTTATTCTTTAGACAAAGAAAAAGATGAAATTCAAATGTTAATCTTTAGCAAACTAGAATAATATGGCTTTCCCAAATTTCTGTGCAATAATTACGGCTGCTGGTAGCAGTTCAAGATTTAATAACGGGAGTGAAGCTCCAGTAAAAAAAGAATATTTAAAAATAAACGATCATACTGTTTTATATAATTCAGTTGTACCGTTTTTATCTATACCTAATTTACAAGCTATAATAATTACAACACCTAAAGAATCAAGAAATGAAACTCTAGTTGCTCTAGAAGAACTAGGTCAAAGATGTCCAGTACCTCTAGTTCTATGTGATGGGGGAAAAACAAGACAAGAAAGTGTTTATAACGCTCTTAGAATGATGAAATCCTTAAACATTCCAATTTCTTATGCTGCTATTCATGATGGAGCTAGATGTTTTGTTACACCTGAATTAATAATCAGAACTTTAGCTAGTGCTAATGTATATGGGGGGTGCGCCCCTGTTGTTCCAATCACCGACTCAATAAAAGAAATAGGTGATGATGGCATTATTAAAAATCATTTAGATAGAAAAACTATATTTAGAGTTCAAACACCACAAATATTTAAATTTCCTGAAATCTTAGAAGCTCATGAAAATCTCAATGATGAAAAAATCTATAATGATGATACTGAAATTTATAGCGATTACAATTTAACAGTTGGAGCATGCAAAGGCGATTTGGCAAATATCAAAATCACATATCTAGATGATATTCCTAATGCAAAAGATCAAATTGAAGGATATTTGAAAGCTAAAAAAGAAGGTGAATCAAAATACTTCAAAGATAAAGAATTTAGATCTTATTTAAATAATATGAATAAGGAATCTCAATGAGAATAGGACAAGGTTTCGACTTACATAAACTTGGTGAAAATCGAGATTTAATTATTGGTGGTATTAATATTCCAAGCATTAAAGGGGAAATAGCTCATAGTGATGGAGATGTATTAATACATGCAATAATTGATGCTTTATTAGGAGCAAATGGCTCTTCTGATATTGGAACACTTTTTCCAGACACTGATCCAAAATATAAAAATATTAATAGTGAAGAATTATTAAAAGAAACTCTTAATATGTTCCCTTGTGAAATAATCAATATTGATTGCACTATCATTCTTCAATCTCCAAAACTCAAAGAATATATTAAATTAATAAGAAATAATCTTTCTTATTTAATTGGAATTGATTATAACAGAATTACTATCAAAGCAAAAACTTCAGAAAAAATTTTAGGAGAGCTTGGAAGTGGCGATGCCATAATAGCTCAATGTGTTATTTTAATAGAAGAGTCTCACGATTTTTGGGTATAAAAAAACTGTTTTATAATTTAAACAGTTTTTTTTATTAGAAAATAAATTGAAAAATCCCCCACTTTTGCGTGAGGGATTATCAATATATTATCTGGAAATTAACATTGTTTTAGGATCTAGACTTACAGCTAATGGTTTATCTATAATCTTATCATGTTCTTTTACAAGAGTCATATTAACTCTACTTCCTTCTTTATTCATCTTTAATCCAATTAGAACATCAACATAATCAATATAAGGATACATTGTTTCTGGAACACCAAATTCATCATATTTGACATCCTCTCTAACTGGGGAAACACTAAACCAAACTTCAACATTCAATCTAGTAGCAAATTCTTTTATTCTTTGTACGTCTTCAGTATTTGCTGTGGTTAATTTATATCCATCAAATAAAATTGCGTCAGCTTTAAATGAGCCTGCATTAATTAAAGTTTCTAAACTAGTAAGTACCTTTTCAATTGATACTCTTTCTTGACTAAAATTCATAACAACACGATTTGAAAGAATTTCATCATAAACATTATTCGGACGATCTAAATGTCTTTTGTCTGATACTTCTTGGAATACATCCTTGTACCAACTAATAACATGCTCTACATTACCACTAAATGAAACATGAATAACATGTTGATCTCTAAAAAGTTTGTCAGTAGCTAAGTGAACTAAACAAGCTGTTTTTCCAACTCCATGACGAGAAACTAAAACACCTAAATTTCCTTTTCCTAAGCTTCCACCAATTGACTCTTCAAAGACCCTCAAAGGGCTGATTTTGGTTAATTCTTGAATTTCCATGCGCGTTACCTCCAAAATATCTTGATAGCTAATTATAACATTGATTTATAAAAAGTGGGGAAAAATGTTTATAATTTTGCTTTTTAGAGACATAAATAGCTACATTAATATTCTTTAATTTGAGTCTACAAAAAAAAATATCGGACTCTAAATATTTTTCAGAATCCGACATTTTTTAGATAAAATTTATCTTATTTGTGTTCAGCAGCACGTTTTTTAGCATATTTTTCTTTTAATTCAGTAGATACGCTAGCAGGTACTTTACCATATTTGTAAAGTTCCATTGTGAATTCTGCTTTACCTTGAGTTAAACTTCTTAATATTGTTGAATAACCAAACATTTCTGATAGAGGTACTTCAGCAATAACAATAGTACTAACACCTTCTTCTGTTGAAGAGATAATCATACCACGTCTTTGGTTAATGGATCCAAAGATATTACCTTGGAATTCTGTAGGACCTGTTACTTCAACTTTCATAATAGGTTCAAGAATAATAGGTTTTGCTTTTTCATAAGCTTCTCTAAATGCAGATAAAGATGCAGTTTGGAAAGCCATGTCTGAAGAGTCAACTGGGTGCCAACCACCATCATTAACACATGCGCTAATATTAACAATTGGGAAACCAACTTGGGTACCTTTTTTCATAGCAGCTTGGAAACCTTTATCACATGAAGGAATGTATTCAGTAGGAATTGCACCACCTTTAATTTGGTCGATAAATTCGTATTCTTTTTGTTCTTCACCATCTTCAGCAAAAGCAATTGGTTCAATATAACCAGCAACTTTAGCGAATTGACCAGAACCACCAGTTTGTTTCTTGTGAGTATAGTTAAATTCAGCTCTTTGTGAAATTGTTTCTCTGTATGCTACTTCAGGTTGACCAATTTGTACTTCAGCTTTATATTCTCTCTTCATTCTTTCAACGTAAACTTCTAAGTGTAATTCACCCATACCTTGAATGATAGTTTGGTTTGACTCTGGATCTACGAAAGTTCTGAATGTTGGATCTTCTTTTGTAAATCTATTAAGAGCTTTAGCCATATTGTCAGCAGCTTTTTTATCAACAGGTTCAATAGAAAGAGAGATAACAGGATTTGGAACGAACATTGAAGTCATTGAGTAGTTCAAATCAGGGTGACAGAAAGTATCACCAGATGCACAGTCAACACCGAACAATGCTGCAATTTCACCACATCCACATTCTTGTAAATCTTCCATTTCACTAGCATGCATTCTAATTAGACGACCAATTTTAAATTTCTTTCTAGAACGTGTGTTATATAATTCATCACCTTTCTTAATTTTACCTTGGTATACACGGATATATGTTAATTGTCCATATTGTCCATCTTCTAATTTAAATGCAAGAACAACAGGTTTTAATTCTTCATTTGAAGGTAAAACAATTTCTTTTTCATCATTATCTAAATCTAAAGCTCTATTTTCTACTTCAGTAGGATTAGGTAAATATGATTTAACAGCGTCCATTAGAGGTGGAATACCTTTATTTTTATAAGCAGAACCTAAATAAACAGGAACTAGTTTTAATGCGATTGTTGCTTTTCTAACAGCAGTATTAATTAAATCAACAGTTACATTTTCTTCTAGCATAGCTTCCATTAGATCATCGTCAACTAAAGAGATAGCATCTAACATTTCTTCTCTCTTTTCGTTAGCTTCATCTAATAATTCTGCAGGAATTTCAGCTTCTCTAGGTTGCAATCCATCTTCACCTGCATCGAAATAAATCGCTTTCATTTCAATTAGGTCGATTACACCTTCTAGTCTATCTTCTAATCCAATTGGAACTTGCATCATAACGGCATTAAGACCTAATTTTTCAATTAATTGGTCTTTAACACGATATGGATTAGCACCAGTTCTATCACACTTATTTACAAATGCAATACGTGGTACGTTATAACGTTTCATTTGTCTATCAACAGTAATAGATTGTGATTGTACACCACCTACAGAACAGAGAACAAGAACAGCACCATCTAAAACACGAAGAGATCTTTCTACTTCGATTGTAAAGTCTACGTGACCAGGAGTATCAATAATATTGATATCTGTATCTTTCCAAGTTACGTTTGTTGCAGCTGATGCAATTGTGATACCACGTTCTTTTTCTAACTCCATACTATCCATAGTTGCACCAACACCATCTTTACCACGTACTTCGTGAATTGCATGAATCTTTTTGCAATAATAAAGCATACGTTCAGTAAGAGTAGTTTTTCCGGAGTCAATGTGGGCACTAATACCGATGTTTCTCATGTTGTTCAGGTTACTCATAATTAAAACCTCTTATTATAGAATATGTCTTGATCTCAGGTCATTCCTGAAACCTTATTTACAATAATCTTGTATCATCTATTAAATTTATACAAAAGTATAAGGTGATACACCGTGAGGATAATAAAACAAACAGCAACTTTTTTCAATCCTTTAAGCTAGTTTTTTTTACATGATTCCCATTCACACCAAAATACAGCTAATTTATTACTTAAAAATGATATATTTGCTCACTAAGGTATTAAAAATATTGAAATATTTGATTATTTTCACTCTATTTTGTATACTACTAAATTTTTGTTAAATTTTTATTAATTATTGAAGTTTTAATAAAATAAAGAATTTATTAATATTTCAATTGACAAACTTTTTATAAGACTTATAATAAGTATTATAATGAATAAACAACGAGGTTAAAATGTTAGATTTTTATGATTTTGAAAATGATAATTTTAAAAGAGTAATAAATAAAAATGAAATTAAACTTAAAGAAAAAATTGAAAAAACTTTAAATTATGATATTATATTTGACTATCAAAAATTTATAAAATTGAGTGATGAAGATATTAAAAAAGATGATATTGAATTAATTATAAATAAATGTGCATATAAAATACCTGGAACTGATGGAGTTAGAGCATTGTCAAATAAAGACAATCAAAATAGTAGTTTCAAGTCTTTCTATAAAGAAAAAAAACTTACCCCCAACTTCATTAAAATCTACATTAACTCGTTTATTCAACTTTTAGGAAATAACACTTCTAAGATAGTAATTGCAGAAGATGGGAGAGAACTTTTAAAAAATAATAATATCAAATCAGCTGTTATTGAAATGCTTGAGCAATTAAATATTGAAGTAATTGATTTAAAAATAATGCCAACTCCTATATTAGTTGCTTATTCTCTTGAAAATAAATTACCTGCTATTATGATAACAGCATCTCATAATCCTCCTGAATATAATGGAATTAAATTATTCATCGGTGGTAAAAAGCTATATCCAAAAAAAAATAAAGGAGAATATCAATTAACTTATAATTTTTTTAAGTGTAAAGATATTAAATTTTTAAACAATTTTACTACTATAGAAAAAACTCAAGTATCAAGTAGTTTATTAAAAAAAATATTTCATCAAGTAAATTGGGAGAATATAAAAAAAACAATTAATAACACTCCACTTTATTTAGATTTTTCTAACGGAGCTTATTCAAAAATTGGTAAAAAATTATTAAGTGGTAAATCTATTAAAACTGTTGATTTAGCTTGTTCTTTAGGAGATAAAACAATTAATGAAAATTGTGGAGTTGCAATACTAGAAGATTTACCTTTTGAAGTTAAAAAATCTAATTTAGAAAGTATAAATAAATTATTAAAAGATGGTAATGAACAAAAAAAAGATCTTTATTGTATAGTACTTGATGGAGACGGAGACAGAGCTTTTATTCTTAAATACAATAATAAAACAAAATCTGTTTTCATTTTCAATGGAGATACTCTAGGTTACATTATTGCAAAAGGTTTTAATAAAGAAACAAAAGGTAATTTTTGTTTAACTATTGAAAGTGATATAGCTCTTGAAACTTGCATAAATAAAGAATTAGGTTGGAAGAGTAAAACGGTTGGAGTTGGAGATAGGTGGTTAATTGAATCCATTGACAATTCAACAATGTTTGTTGGCTGTGAAAAATCTGGTCATGTTATTGTTCAAAACAAAAAGTTCAATCCTCCTCTTTTAAGTGGAAACGGTTTATTGACTGCTCTTCTTGCTTTAAGTTTTGGTCTATCAAATTACGAATTTGGATTCAACAAAAAAATAACTTCATATAATTATCCTCTTGATTCTTTCTATAGAGGATCTAAAAACTGGGAAAAAATTGAGAATAAAATAATAAATTTTTCAAAATTTGATTTTAAATCATATTTACTATCTTATGAGTACGACGTTTTAATATTTAAAATATTAAAAGAGAGAGAAGAAATCGGTTTAATATATATGAGAAAATCTGGAACTGAACCTAAAATATCAATTTCAATATCTACTAAAATAGAATTTCAAGATACAGCAAAAGAATTACTAAATTTACTAAACGAGGAAATTAATTAAATATATTTTTCAAACCCATCATACAACCATTGATTGAATAATCGCTCGCTACCCCCAATTAACATAACTTCATAAGGCATTGTAGTATCAAATGTAATTTTTACTTCAAAAGTTTTTGCTAATTTTGAATATTCTCTACAAATCTCTTTAATTCCTGGTTCGATTATTTTAAATAAATCACTCATATTACCACAAATAATAAACTCATCAGGATTAAAAATATCTAAAAGAGTTGCTAAAGTTTCTCCTAATTTTTGACGAGCGATATTTACCCTTTCAATTACCCTCTCTTCACCAGCTACGTAGCGCCTAGCCAATCTAGAGGCATATTCCATATTAGAGACACCTTCTTCTAAAATTTTTACTTCATCGAGATCATAAGCAATTGATTCTAAAGGTAAAAATAGTCTAAGACAACCTTCATGCCCACATTTACATTTTCTGCTCTCTCCCCTAACCTTCATGTGACCTAATTCACCAGCTATGCCATCTTTACCTGTATATAGTCGATTATTTATCATAATACCCATACCAACACCTTGAGTAAGGAATAGACTAATTTTAGAACAACTTGATTCTTCTGTTCTATGAGCTAAAATTGAGAGATTTGCATCATTTTCTACGACTATAAATTCATGATTAAATAAATCTTTTAGAATGGAGACAATATTTACACCTTCAAAGATGGGATTAGAGCAAGATAGAACTATATTTGAATTAGCTAAGAAAACAGCCGAAATAGCACAACAAACACCTATGATTGGGATTGTTATACCTTTCATTATTTCATCTTCAGCTTTGCGTATTTTTCCTTGAACATCATCTAATGTATCTGTTTTTTTAATTTCAAATTCAACATATTTAATGATTTGATTATTCATATTAACAAGGCCTAGATATCCAGTTCTATAATCATGTAAATCAAGTACAATTGCGTAAGCAAAATCTCCATTAAAACTTAGACAAGCAGCTTTTCTTCCTCCAATTGAAAGAGAATTTTCATCAATTTTTAACAATCCTTTTTCAACAAGAATTGTAGCAATATTTGAAGATGATGAAAAACTCAAGCCTGTATCTTGAGCTAATTTTGATTTTGTTTTTGGAGTATTATGTCTTAACATCTGCATAATCGATATTGCATTTGAGACTCTAATATCCATTGTATTTGTTAATTTTTTCATAATCACTCCAATTTGTTTTGTTAGGTAAAGTATACTTTAGCATACCTTTGTGAATATTACTAAATATGCTAAAGAATAAAAAGATTTTTTAGATTAAATGTGCTAAATATTCTGCATTTTTATGAAATATTAAATGTAGATCATTTTCACTTAGATTCATAAATCTAAAATTTTTGTGTTGTTCTTCTAAATAAATATATGCAAAACCTCTTGGCATCCAAGATGAATCGGTTGCAAACATTATTCGACTAGGCCCTATTGTATCAATAAATTTTTTTTGAACATCTTCTAGAGACAATTTATATGGCATCCAACGAATCCATTGATTTGAACCAGATGTATCAACCCAAATATTATCACGAGTCCAAACTAATTGAAGTAAATCTTCCATGCAAGTACAACCGAAATGTGGAACAATAAATTTTACTTTAGGATATTTTTTAGAAACATCTGCAATTGCAAATGGGCTCATATTAATACCTGAAGCTTGACCTCCAGCAGCACCTAATAAGCCAAAATGTATTAAAACAGGTTTATCATATTTTTGACAAATTTCCCAAAGTGGATAATATTTTTTATTAGATAAATCAGTTGGAACTTTTGGTCCTAATATTTTATAACCAATCATATTTTGATCTCTAAAGGCTTTTTCTAATTGTTCAGCAGCATCAGGTGCATCTGGATGATGGTGTGCATAAGCAAAAAATCTATCAGGATATAGTCTACAAATTTTTTCAAGACGATCGTTTCCGCCCCCACTTGTCCAACCAATCTTTTCGATTTTTTTGGCATCCATATCTTCTATCCATTTTTTTGCCATTACTTCATCATTTTCATCAGCAGCCTCTGGTTTTGGAAAATTAAAAGCCTTTCTCCAAACATCTCCATAATTTCTCACTTCAAAGCCTTCTACACTAGGCTTGCCAAAATCAACTTTGTCAAATTTTGGATAATCTGGGAACCAATCTCCTTTTACTGGAAAATGGCAGTGCATATCAAAAATTGGTATTCCTTGAATCATGTAATTCCTCCTTTACTAACCTTTAACACCTGTTAAAGCAATTCCTTCTATAATTTGACGTTGGAAAATAATATAAATAATTAATACAGGTACAGTTGCAACCGATGCACCTGTCATTATCATTTCCCACTCTGTTTGGAACTCTCCATTAAATAGAGCTAAACCAACAGGGAGTGTATACATACTTGTTTCACTTGAAATAATTAATGGCCATAAGAAAGCATTCCAGTTACCAACAAAACTAAAAATAGCTAAAGCAGATAAAGCAGCTTTAACAAGAGGCATTCCAATGTCTGACCAAATCCTAAATTCATTCATACCATCAATTCTACCAGCATCAAATAAATCATCTGGCAAAGTATCAAAAAATTGTCTCATTAAGAAAGTACCAAAACCAGTCATCAACCCCGGAAAGACAATTCCCCAATAAGTATCAATCCAACCTAATTGAGAAGAAATCAAATACCAAGGAATAACTAACATTTCGGTTGGAATCATCATTGTAGATAAAACTAAAATAAAGATTACTTTTTTACCTCTAAAATTATGTTTAGCAAAGGTATATCCCATTAACGAATCAAAAAATATAATTGAAATAGTTACAATTGATCCTGCTATAAAAGAATTAATGAACCATCTTGGGAAATAGCTACTAGAAAATAATCTTATATAATTTTTAAAAGAGGGATTTTGGACAATTAACGATAAATTAAAGACCTCTTTACCTTGTTTAATTGAAGTACTAAGCATCCAAGCAAAAGGAAATAACATTAGCAAACCCAAAACAGCTAAGATTATAAATCTTACTTTATTTAAAATTGATTTATTTTTCATCTCTAGTTATCCTCATTTGAATTAATGTAATTAACAGAATTATTAAGAAAAGAATAACTGTTAATGATGAAGCGTATCCCATATCAAAACTTCTAAAAGCATTATCGTAAATATACATTACTAATGGTTTTGATGAATTTAATGGCCCCCCTGCTGCTTGTCGTGTCATATTTACAACTTGTGTAAATATTCTTAAGAATCTAATTGTCCCTGTAATTAATAAGAAGATAAAAGAATTTCTTAAAAGAGGAAGAGTAATATAAACTAATTCATTGAAAGTTGTAGCACCATCAATTTTTGCAGCTTCATAATATTGTTTTGAAATACCTTTCATACCTGCTAAGAAAATAATCATTTGAAACCCTACTCCACTCCAAACAGTTGCAGCTAAGATACAATTTTTTGATTGCGTAGTAGAATTCAAGAATTCTTGCATTGGAATACCCATTGAAATTAAAATATTATTAAAGATTCCAATTGGTGCTGGTTGAAATAACCATCTCCATACCCATGCAACAGCTACCATAGACGTAATGTAAGGCATGAAATATACAGTCTTAAAAAGCGAATTACCAACTTTTAATTTATCAATATTATAAGCTAAAATAAAACCAAAAATTATACTAATTGGTAGACCGATAATTACATAATAAAATGTATTTCCCAATGTCTTATAAAATAAGTCATCTGTAAATAATCTCTTATAATTTGTTAAACCAATCCAATGTGCTTCAGCACTAATTATATCCCAATCAGTAAATGAAAGATAAAAAGCATATAGAGTTGGCATAAATCTTACTAAAACATAGAAGACAACAGGAACTGAAATAAAAAGATAAGCCCATCTTTCTCTTTGTCTTGCAATAGTTCCTTTTTGAATTTGATTTTTCATATGTTAACATCCTATTTTTGAATTAATTTAGTTGAGGGAGACAAAGCTCCCTCATTATTACATTATTAACATATTATATTATTTAAAATATTTATCAATAACAGCTTGTTCTTCTGCTGCAGCAATATCAACAGATTCTTTAACATCCATACCTTCTAAAACAATTCTATTATATGCATCGAACATTGCACTCTTTTGAGCAGATTCATCATAGAATACAGTTGCATGAGCATATTCAAGACCTCTAATAAAAGGACCAAATTTAGGATCATTTGCAACAGCATCACTAGAACCTAATTCCATGTTTGCTGGTAATTCACCAATAGCTGCTAACCAACGTTCCATAACTTCAGGACTTGTTAAGAAAGCTAAGAATTTTTCTGAAGCTTCTAATTCTTTTCCTTCTGTGAAACTTGTAATACCATTTGACCAGAATGAAGCAAAGTTTGATTTGATTCCATTCATTGTTGGTAATTCAGCAGTACCGTAATTCAAATCTTCAACCTTATCTAGTGTTCCTAGAGCGAAAGAACCACTAATGAACATCGCACATGTACCTGCTTTAAATGCAGTTCTATCATCTTCCATGAAACCTTGACGACCAGTTTTTTCTACTTGTTCTAAATCAGCAACAAATTGCATTGCATCATAACCAGCTTTTGTATTATAAGTAACAGTTTTTGAATCTTCACCATATGGAGTTGTACCCATTTGTCTATTTAATACTTCTCTAATTACATGATGGAATTGGTTATCTAAATTAACACCTAAACCAATTTGAGTGAAATTTCCATTAGCATCAAATTTAGTCATAGCTTTACCCATTTCAATGGCTTCGTCCCAAGTTTTAGGTGGTTCACTATAACCAGCTTCAGCTAATAAATCTTTATTATAGAATAAAGCTAAAGATCTTACTGCTGTAGGTAGTGCATAATAAGAACCATCAAATTTAGCAGCTTTTACTAGAGGGAAGAATTCACTTTCAACTTTAGCTGGAGCAAAATCTGATCCTGTTAATGGTTGTAAATATCCAGCTTTTACATAAGTTGGAAGCCATCCATAATAAAGGTTAATTACATTTGGTCCTTTTCCACTAGGTACTGAAGCAGCTACTTTAGTATTATAATCAGCATAAGGGAAAGTTTGTTGAGTAACTTTAATATCTGGATTAGCAGCTTCAAAATCAGCAATTAATTCATCCATTAAATTCTTTTTGGTTTCATAGAAATATTGCCAATAAACAATTTCTGTTACGCCATCTTCTTTTTCTTCACTTGCTCCATTTGAAAAAATAGGAGTTAAATTAACAAATAATAAACATCCTAATAAGATCAAAAATAATTTCTTTTTCATACTAAACCCTCCATTTGTTTTGTATTTAAAAATAGTTTTTTTCTTTTATTTCTATACTTATTATAAGTCTTATCATAAGTTTGTCAAGAAAAAACATAACACAGTTCCTAACTTAAGAATAAGACAAATAATTCCTTATAATATTACGCTTTAGTTCTAATTTTTTTAAAATCAAAAAATGATATAAAAATAGATATAATAACTAATGCTAAACAAATAACTGATATTAAATTTGGATTATCATTTGGTATAAACAACCAACTCAATAGTGCTCCCATAGCAGGGATTAAGAAGTTCCAAATTGTAATATCATTAAGTCGAACATTATCTTGAGTAATTATTGTATTCCATAAACAACTACCTCCAGCTGTTATGAAAGAAAGATATATTAATGATACAATCATAGGCAGGTGAATCTTATCAGTAATTACTTTTTCATCAATAATTAAAGATACAAAAACTATTAAAATTCCTGCAACAAGATTAATCACAACATTAACATCTAAAATTTCTTTAACACTAATTCTTTTTTTTATCATAGTAGTACCAAAGGCATTTGCAAAATTGCTCAATACCAAAAGAACTATACCTATTAAAAAAGTGTCATTCAAAGAACTTGATTCATTACCTCGAGATAATGATAATAAAATCACACCAAAAAGACCTATAGATAGACTTAATAAGTTTTTTCGACTCAAATGCTCTTCTTTTATTAATAATGTAGCTACCAACATTACAAAAGCTGGAGAACTTCCTTTTAGCATTGCAACATACGAACCTGGCAAATAATTAAGTCCAATATTATAAATTGTAAAACCTATAAAAGGATTAACAAATGATAATAACAAAACATATCTAAGATTCTCTTTTATTGCTTTAAAAGGATTTCTTCTAATAAATATCAATATCATAAAAGCAGCTATTATACTTCTAAGCCCTGCTAATAATATTGGAGGAAAAGCTACTAAAACTATTTTCCCAAATAGAAAAGCAGTACTCCAAATCAAATTAGCAGCTATTGCATATATTAAGATCTTTTTTTCGCTCATTATAGATTCCTTTAAATCTATCTAGATAAACATATATCATGATATAAGAGGTAAAATTACCCCTTATATCATTTAGAATCTATTTTAATAAATCTAAAGCAATTTTTAAATTATCTTCACAGAATTTTCTACGAGAGGGAGCAACTTCATGCTCTCCTGGATTCCACTTGCTAAACCAATAACCAATTCTACCATCAGAATTATGAGATAATAATAAATGATGCCAAGCTTTAGCTATGATAGAAGGATCTTTACCTTCTTTTTCTGCTTTATTTATTTCTTCTCTAACTTCTTTTGTTAAATCCCAAATTGGCTTTGCTGCACCTTCTGTAAAAGTTTCAATTTTAGTATTTCCTAAGAAATCATCTAATTTAATAGTATGTTTAATTTCATCTTGAGCTAACACATCTTCAATCCAAACAGGTTCAACGAAATCAAGTTGACTTAATTTAGATAAGAATTCATCCATAACTTCATAAGTTTTTTCAAAACCACTATTAAAGAAATCAATAAAAATAGTTTCCCCGTCTCTCTTAAATAATAAGAATTTATCAGGATGAAGTTCATGGAATTTTTTAATACCATTAATAACATCATCAACAGGTAACATACCTTTCATCATTAGTTTCAAGAATCTAGGAGGACAATCAGGTAATTCGTATGCTGCAGCAACAGCTTTTAAAGTTTTACCATCATCAATATCAATTATACATGGTTGATATGGATCATCTTCAATATTTTGTCTTTTATAACTTTTTTCCACACTAGAGGCTAATGTAATAAGCCATTCAATTTCATTATTTTTTAATACATTTGCCATGTCTTTACTATATGCGAATTCAGGTGGTAAAAAGCCTTTTGTATCTTCATCTAAAAGATTCTTATCATATTCCCTACCAACTCTAACTTGATGATCAAATTCATCGTGATTTAATAATTGTGGAATTGGATGAGTATAAGTATATGTTCCTAAATTAATTGTTTCATTTTTTGCTGCCTTAATTTCATTCAAAAAAGGCTTATCTATTTCATTGATAATTTCAGCACTATATCCTGAAACAAACCAATTAGCTTTCATATTATATTTCTTAAATAATTTTAATAAAGGCTTATACCCTTTGTTAACAATTTGGTCCTCATCTCCCACTTCAATTTCACATCTTTGAATATTTAAATTAAATGCAAATCCTACCTTTAGCACCTTTAGGCCTCCACTATTTTGTTAATCTTTAACTTATTATAAGTCTTTTAATAAGTTTGTCAAGAATTATTTTTTATTTCATTTTTTGCACTTGAAAACAAACTAAGAATGCATTAATTTAATGCTAACTAAGTCATTTAGGGAAGTGAATATATGAATAACAAAATAAAAGGAATACTTTGTGTATTAATTAGCTCATTCAGTTTTTGTACTATGAATGTTTTTTTAAGATATAGTGGAGATTTACCTACTACACAAAAAGTATTCTTTAGAAATATTATTGCAGCAATTGTTGCCCTTATTATCTTATATCAAAGAAAAGAAAAAATTAAAGTTCAAAGAAAAAGCATCCCTTCCTTATTTGCTAGATGTGTATTTGGAACAATTGCTATGTTATGTAATTTCTATGCTGTTGATCATTTATTATTAAGTGATGTAACAATTATTGCAAAACTTGGTCCGTTTTTTACAATTATATTTTGTTATTTATTTCTTAGAGAAATACCAAAAAAATATCAAATTATTGGTATATTAGTAGCTTTTAGTGGAATATATTTTGTAGCAAATCCCGCATTTAACAATGGAAGTCTTATTGATTATATTATTGCTATAACTGGTGCAATATGTATGGGCCTTGCTTATACATTTTTAAGAAGTTGTTTAAATAAAGGAGAGAGCAAAAGTATTATTGTATTTATTTTTTCATTATTTTCATCACTTGTTTGCCTACCATTATTATTAATCAACTATCATAGTATGACAATGTTTCAAACTATTATGCTTTTACTAGCAGGACTCAGTGCAACAGCTGGTCAATTCGGCTTAACATATGCCTATTATTATGCAAGTGCAAAAGATGTTTCAATATATGATTATTCTCAATTAATTTGGGCTGCTATTTATGCATATTTCCTATTCAATGAACCGTTTATTCTAAGTTCAATAATTGGATATGCTATTATTACAGGAGCTGCAGTATATATATTTATAAAACAAAGAAATGAAGTACTTACATAATATTTTTAATTTTATAAAACTTTCCACCTTTAAAAATAATATAGCTAATAACGCCTCTAACAATTAAATCAATTGTCATAGCTATCCATGCTCCATTTAATCCATAAGAAGTATAATTTACTAACACAAAGGCTAACGGCAGTCTTACTATCCACATTCCAACAATTGAAATAATAAAAGGTCTCTTTGTATCTCCAACACCTCTTAAAACACCAAAAACCATCATTGATAATCCGAAAAAAGGTTCGCAAATTGCTACAATTTTCAACAAATAAGAACCTGAGTTTATTACCTGAGTACTATTTGTAAAGAAACTTACTAATTGATATGCAAAGATATATAATACAATTCCCATCATACTCATTACAAGAGTTCCTAGAAAAACAGATTTTTTTGCATATTTTTTAGCTAAATTTATTTTAGAACCTCCTAAAGATTGAGCTACAAGAGTAGTCGTTGCAGTTGCAAATCCAAAGGTTGGCATATATGTAATAGATTCAGCTTGTATAGCTAAATAATGGGCAGCTAAAGCTGTTGTTGAAATACTTGCAACAATAGATGTTAAAAAAATTTGACCAAGAGTTAATGAAATTCTCTCAAGAGCATTGGGCATTGCTAAAAGAAATGCTTTTTTATTTATATCCCAATTCATTTTTATAGGATTAGTTATTTTAATTTTCAAATCTAGTGATTTATCTTTCAATAAAAACACAAAAATTAATATTGAAGAAATCATAATAGAAATAAAAGTTGCAAGTGCAGCACCTTCTACACCTAAAGAAGCTCTTTTTAGAATAAAAGTGTAATTAAAGATTTGTATCTCTTTACTATCAAATATTAACATAAAATTTAAAACAACATTAATTAAATTATTTATAATATTTACAACAAAAGGAAGTTTAGTATTACCTGATGCTCTAAAAATTCCACTCACCATTATAAAAATACCTTGGAATAATAAAGCAAGAGATATCCATCTAATATATTTTCTTGAATCTAGATATATTGATGAATCGGCATTTAACAACTGAGGTAATTTTGGACCAACATAAAGCATAATAATAAATATTAATATCGATATTAAAAATGCAATAATTAATCCTTGATTAGCAATATCACTAGCTCTCTTTTTATTCTTTGCTCCAATATTCTTAGAAACCAATACACAAAATCCAACACTGATTGAACTCAATACACCATTTATTAACCAAATTGTTGAGGAATTTATACTAACCGCTGCAGTTGCAATTGGACCTAAAGAGCCTACCATAGCAGTATCTACATAATTAACAAATGTTAATAATACTTGCTCTGCTATTGTTGGCCAAGCCAATAAAAGAATAGTTTTTGTTACAGATCTATTTTCATCGAGTAAATCAAGTGCTTTCATACTTATAACAACCATTAAATTATATTCAATTCAATATAGAATATAAAAATTTAATTAACAACAAAAAAATATAAATTTTTTTCTTTATATCATTTTAATATCAATACAACTATGTTAAAATAACTAACTATGAGTACAATTTTTGAAATGATAATCGATGGAACTATCCCATCAACAAAGCTATACGAAGATGACATTTGTTTAGTAATCCTAGATATTAACCCTGTTAACAAAGGTCACGCACTAGTTATTAATAAAAAACCTTATCCCACTTTTGTTGAATGTCCAGCTCAAGAATTATCACATATGATGGAAATCGCTAAAAAAATTGATAAAATCCAACGGGATAAATTAAATTGTCATGGAACCAATTTAATTATCAACAACTCGAAAGCGGCAAACCAAGAAATTCCTCACTTACATATTCATATTATCCCTAGATTTAATGAAGATAAAAAAAATATAAGTGTAAAACATGAAAAATATGAAGATGGGGAAATAGATAAATTTGGAAATTTACTAAAGTTTTAATTTGAAAGAGAGTTTTTTTGATGCAAGATTTATACTTTTATAACATATTTGATATAACAGCAATTATAATACTTATTATAATAAAAGTATTAATGCTATCTCAAAGACAAATTAAAAACCCAACTCAAAGACCTTATCTTTGGTATATGGGGCTAAGTCTTTTAGCCACTTCTTTTAATATTGCCACCATTTATTTATTAAATACTGGAAATAAATCACCTAATTTAACTATGCTCTTGTGCAATTTATTCTATTTTGTTTTTTTACTTCAAGTTATTTCTGTTTATTTATATTTTAACAAAAGATTTAATATGAGAAGAAACTATAGAATTTTCTACTTAAGCATTCCATCTATTACTGCTTTATTATTATTAGCAACAAATAGAATTACTAATGTAATATTTACTATAGGTGATAATGGATCTTTTACATATGGACCTCTTTACTTTATCCTTTGGATTAGTGCCATACTTTTCTTTGGAGATACTGTTTTTTTTATATACAAAGAAAGAGCCTCTATACAAAGACGAAAAATTAATCTTATTGCTTTTTGTGGATTTTTTTTAATACTAATGACATTTTCACATTATTTATTTCCTAAAATTCAGATGCTCCAATTCACAAATGCAATTTTTATTTTAATAATTTTCATAGAAAGACAGAGCCCTTTGTTACTAGAAGATTTGGAAACAGGTTCACTTAATTCAGATACTTTTTATAATTATTTATCAACACAAATTTCTTATGAATCACAAATATTACTAATTCATATTAAGAATGCAAATATTACTAATGAACTTTCAACTTTTTCATTTATTCCAACGACTTATTTAAATATTGTAAACAAAACAAAAAAGAAAATTAAAAGATGTTTTATTTTTAGAGTTGAAAAAGATACTTTTGCAATAATAATGAAAAATGAAAAAGATAAGATAATTGTATCAAACCTTTGGATTGAAGAATTTGAAAAATTAAAAGAAACATCTATGGCAGCTTTACCGATTAGATTACTTTTTGCTAACACCGCTCCTTTGACAGAGTTCTCAGATAGAAATTCAATAATAGATGCTATAAAATGGAGTCTAAAGAAATTAAATGATTATAATACAAAATTAGATATATATATCACTCCAGATTTTGCTCTAAAATACACAAGAGAAAGAATAATTGACACAGAAATACACAAAATAATTAACCACAAACCAATTGAATTTAACTTATAACCTGTTTATAACATAAATACTGAAAAAGTAGACACAGCCGAAGCATTAGCACGGGTAAAAATTCCAAGTATTGGATTTGTTCCAGTTATTGAATTCATAAATATGAGTGAAGCAAATGGAACTATTATATCTATTGGTAAAGCAATATTAGAGGAAATCTGCAATGTTATTAATACAATAAGCTTACCAATTGAGAATATATCAGTAAATGTATCTATGGCACATTTTATGGAAAAAAACATCGTTCAAGACTTCATGGAAATATTAGAAAAAAATAATGTCGACCCTAAAAAAATTATTCTTGAAATAACTGAAACAATAAAACCTATAGATTCTAGATTATTAAAAGAGAATATGCTTAAACTTAAAGAGGCTGGTTTTAAACTTAGTTTAGATGATTTTGGAACAGGATATTCCACTTTTGAATCTCTATTAACACTTCCTTATGATATTATTAAACTTGATAGAAATTTATTATTAGCATGTGAGAAAGAAACTATAAAACTTGATATATTAAAAAAAGTAGTTTCTATGATTAAATCTTTAGATTTCGAAGTTATTCTTGAAGGTGTTGAAACAAAAAAACAAGATGAAATTGCTAGAAAAATTGGCGTTGATAAAATACAAGGATATTATTATTCAAAACCTTTAGATTTAGCAGGAATTGTATCTTTCTTTAGTGAATAATTCTTCCTTTTTCTATATGCACTAGGTGTAATAGAAGTATAATTCTTAAAAAATGCAATAAAATTATTAGAATTTGATATACCTACTTCTAAAGAAATATCTCTTATTGATTTATCACTAAATAATAATAATTTTTTAGCTCTTTCTATCCTTGTTTCAATTAAATAATCTTTAAATGATATATTTAATTCTTTTTTGAACAATTTTGATAAATACTTTGAACTAATTGATAATTTATCACTAACAATATCAAGTGTTATTTTTTGATTGATATTTGTTTTTATATAATTAGTCGCAAAATGAATATATTGACTATTTATTAAAGAACAATTATCAACTAACTCTAAAATCCTATCAATAAAGTTATATGCCATTTGTTTTAATTGAGTAATATCGGATGCAACTTCTATATCATTAATTATTTCGAAGAACAAATCATCACTTATATCAGATTTAAAAACATAATCTTTTTGATAATACATTAACTGAGATAAAGCATGAATTAATATATTTTTTTGAAGCCTTATCTCACTGATATTATTTACACCTAAATCACTATAATCTTTTAATAACTCTTCAAATAAATCCTCTTCTAAAAGACTTGTAAAATAATTCTTAAGTAGATTTTTATTTTTTTCCTTAAGACTGATAGAAAAAATATTAAATAATTGATAGTGATTATTTTTTGTGAAATTGGGTTGTTCTTCTAAACCAAAAATTTTATCTTCATTAAAAAAATATTTTTCACCTTTATAATATTTATAACTTTCATCTACAAATCGAGGAATATGAGAATAAAGATTTGAACCTGTTATTAAATAATAAAATAATCTAGCTATAGCAGTTATCTCACTATAGGAGACAAAAGTTGAATCCTCTAAATTTTTAAAATCAATGTTTAATGGACCTAAAAGGTGAATCACTGAAATCTCTTTAACCAAAATATAAAACTGTGAATCTTTGAGAGAGATTACAATATCAGTTGATAAGTTCTCAAATAACACTTTGGTTGAATAATATAGATAATCATTTAATTTTTCATTAATACTATTTTCACTAATACACTCTCCACTGACTAAAAACTGTAGATAATTAGAATTTGTAATATTTGAAAGTAGTTCTATCTCTTTTTGACTTCTCATAAATATATTATAATATAAAACAATAATTGATATAAAGGAATTTTAAAATAAAATGATAACTAATAATCTAATAAATGATTTATGTTTAATTAAAAATATTCGAATCAATAAGTATCAAAAATCAAATCCTAATATTAATATTAATGAAGAAATAATAAAAAGAAAGATTTCTATTATAGAAACCCCATTCGATAATTATATTTCAATAGTAAAAGAGAATCTTTATATCATAGGTCCTTTTATGAAAGAAGATTTTACTATTGAAGATACTGCAATGCTATTTTATTTATTATATTTTAAATCTCAATTTACTAAAAAAATAATCAAAAGATATAGAATTAATTACACTCTTATAATAAATAATGATATATCAAAAAATGATATAACAACATTTGATAAAAATGATTTATTAATATTTTTAAAAGATAGTATTTTAGATGGAAATATTGAAGTATCAAAAATATGTATAAAGTTGTTACTAGATACTTTAAAAGAAGAAAAAACTGATGTAGATATTCTTCGTTTAGAAAAAAACTTAATTATTTATATATTTAGCTATATCATAAATATAATTGAAAATAATAATGTTGATCCTGATTTTAATATCTTTTTAACAAGTATTATTACAAGTGAATTTGAATATTGTGAAAACAGTTCTCAACTTTTGTTTAAAACTTATCAATTAATTGATAAAATTAGTGATAGTTTTGATTTTACATCTATTAAAAGTCAATCAAAAATAAAAGAAGCAAAATATTTTATCACAAATAATTTAGAAAAAAAGTTAACGCTTGAAAAAGTTGCAAGTGAGATGGGAATTAGTGCAAAATATCTATCTACACTTTTTTTTGAAATAACAAACACTACTTTTAAAGAATTTTTAATAAAACAAAGAATTGAAAAAGCAAAAAATTTACTCTCTTTTACAAATTTATCTATCGATGAGGTATCAAGACAAATAGGGATTAATTCTTCAAATAATTTTATTTCATTTTTTAAAAAATATACAAATTCAACTCCTAATAATTATAGAGAACAAAATTAATTTAAAGGCTATCTTTATTATCAACGATAGCCTTATTATTTTTATTAAAATATTATTTTTATTGTTTTAATCTCATATGGTTTAATATCAAAAATAACTTTGCCTTCTTCAGATATTTCTAGTATTTCGTTTTCATTTTCAACCATATCGCATTCAATTGCTTTTTTTACTTTTTCAGAGAAAGCTAATTTAACTTTACTTCTCATATTATGACTTTCATAAAGTCTAATTATCGTTGATTTTTCATCAATAGATTTCTTTACTACTTCAATTACTACATTTTTATTTTCAAGTGATACAAAAGACCAAGATGAAGGTAAATTACCACTTTCATTTCTTTTAATTAATGAAACTGGTTCATTATTTATCTCATAAGCTTTTTTAATAGTATCAGAATCTCTCCATCCATTTTTATGAGGATAAATAGAATAAGTAAATTCATGATATTCTTGATCTGCTATAGGATTTGGATATACTCCTGATTTAAGCATTGATAAACTTACATTACTATCTTTAACACTACATCCATATTTACAATCATTAATAAAACTAACCCCAAAACCTGCATCACTTACATCAAGCCACTTATGATGACAGACTTCAAATTGTGCATAATCCCAAGAAGTATTGTTATGAGTAGGTCTCTTAACATTTCCATATTGTATTTCAAAAGTTGCTTCATTAGTATGAACATCTATTGGAAACCAAGTTTTTAAGAAAATTTGATGTTCTTTCCAATCAATTTGATTTTTAATATCAATTCTATCAATATCTCTATAAACATATATATATTGAGAAATATATGAATCTAAATAAATTCTAGAAATTTTAACACATGCTCTAAGAGGGCCTTCTTCTATTACTTCCCATTTATCTACATTGTCTATTTCCCACTTTTTCTCATCATAATATGTATTCAAATCCCAAGCATCATAATTATGTGGTCTATCTTCATAACTAATTAAAACATTTCCAGCTTGATTTTCTTTTAATATTTCCCTTTTAGCTTTTTTATCAAAAAGACTTGCAAATTGTCCTTTAGAATTAAATTTAATTAAAAAATAATCATTTTCAATAGAATCTTTTCTAACAATCAATTTTTTCATTGATAAATTATGATTAGGTTCAACAACTGAATATCCTTTAGAAGGAATATTAGATGCATTGATAAGACATGAATTATCATTCAATTGTTGAGATATATATTCTCTTTTATAAAAATTTAATTCATCCTTGCTTAAATCATTTAATTCGACTAATCCATCAAATTTAAAACTATTAGGATTAAATACAATTATTGAGTTCTTCTTAGCTGAAATTTTATTTACTGTTTGACTTAATGATTCTTCTATTAATTTTTTATTTAATTTAAAGATACTCTCATATTCTTTTTTTGAATCTTCATAAACTTCAAAAATAGAAGAACCAGGTAATATATCATGGAATTGATTTCTTAAAATCACTTCCCAAGCTTCATTTATTTCATTACTCGGATATGATAAGTTAAGAAGCAAATTAGATATACTTGAAAACAATTCAGCATTAATAAAAGCAAATTCAGCTTTCCGATTAGCTTTCTTATTTCTAGCCATACTTGTATATGTACCTCTATGGTACTCTAGATATAATTCACCAACCCAAGTAGGTAGATACTTACTATCTCTTACATGATCTTCTAATGTATGGAAAAATTCTTTTGCACTGCTATTAACAGTTTGAGGACAACCGGGGATACCTTTCTCAAGTCTTAATTGATTTTCTAGCATTTCTTTTGTAGGACCCCCGCCACCGTCACCATGACCATAACAGCATAATACTTCATTATTTAGCTCTTTTTGACTATAGCGTTGCCAACCACCTTTAATTTGACTAGGCTTTAATCTTCCATTATAGGTTGTATAATATTTATTATGACGACTATCTTCAGTATGAATTTCATTATACTCTTTTGTAGGAATAAAATGTGTTAATACTTTACTTCCATCAATACCTTCCCATTCAAAAGTATCATATGGCATTTTATTAAATTCATTCCAACTAATTTTTGTTGTCATAAAATACTTTAATCCACATTTCTTAATAATTTGAGGAAGAGCTGCTGAATACCCAAAAACATCAGGGAGCCAAAGTATTTCATTATCTTTATTAAATTCATCTTTAAAAAACTTTATTCCATGAATAAATTGACGAATAAGTGATTCACCTGATGCTAAATTACAATCAGCTTCAACAAACATTCCTCCATCTACTTCCCATCGTCCTTCATCTACTCTTTTTTGGATTTCTTTATAAACTTCTAGATTATTCTTTTTTACGTATTTATATAATTGAGGCTGACTAGACATAAATGTGTATTCTGGGTATTGCTTCATTAAGTTTAAAACAGTAGAAAAACTTCTAAGAGATTTATCTTCAGATACCTTTAAAGTCCAGAGCCATGCACAATCTATGTGTGTATGTCCTACACAATAAACTTTAACATCATTTTCTCCACAATATTTATCATAAAATGATCTTTTTATATCTTCTTGAGCTATTTTTAAACTATCATAAAATAGATTTGATTGTTCTTTTCTTAAATCCAATAAATTAAGTGAATTATTAAGAGCTTTTAATATTATTATCTTATTTTTATCATCAGAATCTAATAATCTTGCAACATTATGTGGTACAGAAATATCAAAATAATATTTCTCAATATCTCTGTGTAATATTTTTATTTCAGAATCCAATACTAAATTAAAATTATTAGTTCCAGTAAATGCAGATAAAACGATTGAATAAGTATCACCTTTTTTTGCATTTTCACTTAAAATAATATCTCTATGATTTATATCTAATCCTTGAATTAAATTCCCATTTACATAGATTGTAAATTGAGGGTTGATTAAATCCCAAGAGCCTTCACGTCCTGTTTTAAGTTCAAAAACAACACATTTACCTTCATATTGTTCTTCAATTGTAATTTCAGTTTTAAACCAAAAATATTCAAAATTTCCACCCCAAATTTCACTTCTATTATAATCATCCCAACTTGAAGTATCTAAGTTTTTTATATCTTCAAACTTATCTTTTGTTTTGATTATTTTATAATTTTCGATAGGTGAAATATCTGTATAGATTTGTTGATTTACATATTCTAATAATTTAGAAATTCTTTGTGATATTTGTAACATAATTATATAAAAAAAGTCCTTATTAATTTTTATTAAACAAGGATATCACATGTTTTTAATGGCCGCTACAAAAAACGATTATTATTATTATTTATATGAAACGTTTAAAATAAAAAATAATATCAAAAATTAAATCTTAAAAGTATATTAAATATATACAATGGAGATATTTTTTCTATTCATTAGATTATTTACATTCCAATTAGAAATATTACTAATAAAAGATTTTGCATCATAGAACATTTGAGGCCTTTTTGTTACTTTTATAGTATTTCATCTTGCGATATCTCAATTAAAGGTTTTCTTATTAGCCTTAAAAAGAGATAACATATAGGGTAGACCAAATACTTATATATTAGTTAAATCAGCATCATCAGCACTATTATGAATTATATTCTACAATTCATATTTAGTCTTTTGACTCTAGATAGTTTTATAAACAAATTTTACTCTATCACTTCTTTTAATATTCTTTGCAGTTTTTACTTCGTTTTGATAAATAATTTAATAATCATCATCAAAATCATCACTTAAAGAAATAATTAAGTTAGATTCATTAATATTTGCATAAGCTACCTTTTGTATTGATTGATTTTTTATTTGAAACACCCCTTAAATCAAGGGTACTCTTTTCTCAAATATTATATTAATCTCCCCATTTAGCATATAAAGTCATATCTGATTGAATTACATTTGAAAAATTCCATTCAGTTGAATAAGTATTATCAGTATACCATCCCTCAAAAATAAATCCATCTTTTGTTGGATCTGTTGGTTTTTCGATTGTGAAATTTGGATATTGTTGAACATCATCTACATATGAACCGCCATTAGAATTAAATGATACTGAATATTGTTCTAAATTCCAACTTGCTGTTAAATATTCATCTTTTGTTACTACATCATTTTCAAAATCCCATTTAATTGTATAATTTGCATCCTTCCACCAACCCATAAAGACATAACCATCTTTTGTTGGATCTGTTGGTTTAATAATATAATTACCTGAAGAAACCATCTGATTATCTACTGGAGAACCTCCAAATGAGTCAAATGTAATAGAATAACTATTATTTAACCACTTAGCATAAAGAGTAATATTTTCATATGAAATATCCTTTGAAAAATCCCATTCAGTTGTGAAAGTATCATCACAATACCATCCATCAAAGATATATCCATCTTTTGTTGGAGCTTCTGGCTCTATTATATATGCTATTATGTTTTGATCAGTTATTATGGATCCTCCATCTGTATCAAAGCTTACTACTGCTCCTTGCATGACGCTCATATAGTCACCACAACTTGTACTAAATAATGATATTGCTACTAAAAATGTTAATATTATTATATTCTTTACTTTATTATCATATTCTCTTCTTCTCATCTTATTTTATCTCCCCTACAATAAAATACTTGTTCCAGCCGTTAGTACTGTTTCCATTGATATCTCATTATCACTTCCTGAAAAGATTAATGCATCTGCTCTTACATATATTTGTGTTTCCTCATCTACATTTGCACTCATATTAATTCCGCCTTCTCCATATGCATCAAAGAAATATAATGCTCCATTTACACTATGTATTGGAGCTTCTACTAATAAGCCTCCTCCAATCTCAGGGGTTATAGATAAAAGACCTAAGTTAATTTTATATCCAAGGCCTATGCCTAATAATGCTGTATGTATGCTATCTATTAAATTATTATTTGATTCTCCATACCAATAACTTAATTCATTATATATATCTAAGATGTTATTAATGTTATCTACTCTTACATTGGCACCATAACCATGTGTATATAAACTACTTGCTGTATTTAATCTTGGGGTTACATACGTTACACCTACTGATAATGTAGTATTGCTTTTATTAGTATCTTCTTTAGTATCTAATTTAGCTATAATAGTTTCACTCTCTTTTGCAATCTCAGCAACTTTTTCTTGGTAGTATTCCCAGTTGCCTGTATTAGAATTAAAAGAAATTCTAATAATATCACTCCAAGATTTACCGTCTAAAGTATATTGGTAATAAATATTATCTTTAGTTTTATCTGTTGTTACTAATTTAATTAAATGTTCATTTAAATCTAGATGAATCCAAGCAGAAGGATTCTTAGAATTGATTTGATATCTACATTCATGTACATCATTTCTAACAATTGCGTTTAAATGTATAATTTTTGATTCAGCTGCAAATAGCTGAGTTGGCATAATTAGTAGGCATAACAATGCAACTGTTACAAACTTATTTTTCACATTCATATTCCTTTAAAATTAATTAATAGATGTAATATTATTAATAATATATCTGATTTACATCATATTTACGAACTTTTTACAAGTATAGAAAAATTTCATAAAAAAAGCAAATAAATTATAAAAGATAGAATTTTTATACAAATTAAGATGTATTTGTTTATATTATAATAATAATATAAAAAATAAAATATTTATATTTTGAAAATTTTCTAAATTAACACAGTTAAATCAAATTTATACTAACTTATTACATTATTTATGTTTCTTTGTATATATAAAATGTGCGATATTTATTTAGCTAACTTATACACACTTAGTTCAAATAATATGAAAAAAACATGTAAATAAAAAAAAGGATTGGTATAATTTTTAACCAATCCTTAATATAATAAATTTATATTCTTTAATTTTATAATTCTAAAATGCTATCTATATCAATTTCACAAGCAACAGTAGGCATAGAACATCCCCAGTTTTCTAAAACTGCTGGATGAACTTCACCAAAGATGCCAACTTGTTTTCCATCTACCATAATTCTAGCACCTCTACCATTGATAAATCTATTATCATTTTCTAGAACTGCATTACTATATTCTAAGTTTAAGAAATACATTAATGTACTAACAATAGAAGATATTTCATTAAAGCCCATAACAGAATCTGCTGACATAAATCCTAAAGAATTTCTAGTAACTGTACCACTATTTGTTGAATCATCTAGATATGCAATTTTACCAATTTCAAAGATTTTATGAGGATATGCTGCACTTTGACTAATACTTTCACTTTCCATCAAACTTGGAATTACGGAAGGTCTAACAAATTCATAGTTTTCTGTCATTGGATTAGCAATTTGAATATATTTACTACCATCAACATTCATATTATCAATATATTCTTTTCTTGAACCAAGATAATTATACATCATCTCTTGATATCCTAAACCAACTAAAATATCTTTTGCTTTTCTTCCTAATTCTTCTGCTTCTGATAATCTACCCATTGTAAATTCACTTGGCATTTCAGGTTCGAAATTATTTAAACCATAACCAATTATTATATCTTCAACTACATCAACAGCATGCAAAAAGTCATCTCGATATTCTGGAACTGTTATAAAACAATCAGAATCATCAATAACTGAATAAATTCCCATTCTCTTAAGAGAAGCTGAAATATCATCACTGCTTAATTCCATTCCAGTTAATTTTTTAATTTCTTTAAGAGAACATTTTGCAGGTTCTTGATAATAATAAGGTACTGTTATTTCACTTCCAAATTCTGTTTCTTCATCAAAGAAAACTTTTACAGGTAAAATTTCAAAACCCATATCACACATATCACAAGCCATAATTGAAGCAGCTAATAATAAGTTCTTCAAGATAGGGCCACTCATTTCAACAAATAAGTCACTGTCCCCTACTTCAACAGCACCAACAGTATTACTGTTAATAACTGGAGGCATTGATAATGTTTTACCATCATCATCTACTAAATAAGGATAGACTTCTTCTTTCTCAATGATTGGACCGTATTCAATTCCTTTTGGATGTTGTTTTAGAATTTCTCTAAGAGTTAACTCTTCATCTAGACCTAAAGCAACAAATGAAGTTTTATCAGGATCAGCACTTGTATAATGTACTGGGTATTTAACCAAATCACTTCTATAAATACCCATAGCTATTGTTTTTCTTTTTCTACCAAAGTTATGACAAATTTTTTCTTGGCTTTGGATTAATGCTAATAAGTCTTCATTATTAACTACATGACCTTTTGCTGCAAACCCAATAGAGTATTTTCTATAAGAAGGTGAATTCTCAACCTTCATTGTTCTATCTTCACTATCGATTGTTTCTTCTTTTGTTGAGAAGAAATCATATTCAGGAGCTTCACCTAATTGATAAGCATTTAGAGCACGTGCAATACCTGCTGCGGACCATAAATCAGGTCTATTAGTATCATTTAATTCAATTTTAATAACATCATCAATATGTGCATCTAATTCAGCTTTTGCTACTGGAAATATATCTTCTAACTGATCATCACTAAGTTTTCTATTAAGTAAAGAAAATAAAGCTTTCTCTGTTGTTTCAATTTTAGGCATTATTTTCCCCTCCTTGTTCTAACACTATCAATATCTGGTGTAAATAATTCTCTTAAGTCGTTTAATCCTAAGTGCATTAGAGCCATTCTATCAATACCTAGACCCCAAGCTAGAACAGGTACATCAATACCTAAAGATTTTGTAACCTCTGGTCTAAATATACCACTACCACCTAATTCAAACCATCCAAGTACTGGGTGTTTAATGTGAACTTCAATTGAAGGTTCTGTGAATGGGAAATAGCCTGGTACATATTTAACTTCTTCAGCACCTGCAATTTCTTCTGCAAATAATTTTAATAAACCTAATAAAGTTTTTAAATTTACATCATCACCTAAAACAATCCCTTCTGTTTGATAGAAGTCTGCACCGTGTGTTGCATCTACTTGGTCATATCTGAAACATCTAGCAACACCAAAGTATTTTCCAGGTATTTTAGCATTAGGTAATTGTTTTGCTGATAATACTGTACCTTGAGATCTCATAACTTGGCGTCTAGTAAATTCATGGTCAAACCCATAACCCCAACCACGAGAGCCTGTATCTCCACCATCTTGGTGTGTTTTTGCAACATTTGATAACCATGGTTCTTCAATCTTTTTAGCATGAGATGGATTTTTTAGATAATAAACATCATGAATATCACGTGCACTATGGAATTGTGGCATAAATAAAGCATCACCATTCCAGAATTCATCTACTACTAAAGGACCATCAAATTCTTCAAAACCTAAAGAACTTAATTTATCTTTTACCCATTGCAAGTAATTACCATAAGGATTATGTCTACCAGGAATTAATTTTGATGTTGGTCCATCGATTCCGTAAGGACGGAATGTTCCTGTTTTCCAACTTCCTGTTTCTAGCATTTTTGCAGTAACATTACCTAATTCTTCACCTGTAATATTTGCAGCATAAATTTCATCTCTTGCAGTATTACCTAAAGCTGTTAAAGCAAATACAACATCTTCTCTTTCAATCATTTTAAAAGCTGAATTTGAAGCACCTCTTTTTTTAGCAATTTGTTTCATTGCCTTTTTCTCGTCAGCTGTTAACTCTGATTCTAAGATATCGCCTTGAGTACCACGAGCAATTAAATCAATAACTAATTTATCACTTGCAGGAAGATCCTCAGCTATAACAATAGCTTTTTTCTCTTCATTCATTTTTGTAACTTTTGCTTTTGAAAAAGATCCAAAAGTGGAACCTACATCACTTTTTTCAAGTGATAAAGATGTTGCTAAATCTGGTAATGAAGTTGCCCCATTTTCTTTTAAAAATGTAAAGATTCTAAAGGCAGGAGTACCAAATTCAAATTGTTGTTTACCCAATTCTGTTAGTTCAAAAAGAGTTCTTTTTGTACGACTCTTTTCCTCTAAAAAGCCCTTATTACATAACCAACTAAATGCTTGGTTACATTGACCCACTTTATAGTCCAACTCGCTAATTAACTTCTCAGCTGTGATTTCATCACCTAATTTAACATGGCGAAGCAATCGGACTTCTAATGGATGCAAGTTCTTTACATCAATGTCCATATTTATATCTCCTAGATTTAATTACAAAGCATGCAATTAATTTTCATTTTATCATATTAAACAATAAGAAAAATGA